>BNJU01004353.1_pt1 | contig 175170 bp, 299 predicted proteins | sample 8539281 | NCBI WGS metagenome assembly BNJU01 (sample SAMD00202456, study PRJDB9452) | human saliva metagenome | isolation source: human saliva | place: Japan
GTCGCCCACGAATCCGTGGCCATGACATATCAGTCGATACGAGCGGCTCACCGCAAAGAAGTCGCTGAACCTGTTGCGCGCGCGTGTAAACTGGCCCCTGATTACTGACTTTACGAGTGAGGCACACCTCGGGCAACGACAAATGATCTGAAGAACGGCCTTGCCGCGGTGATCGACGCCAGCTCTGGCAGGTTGTCGAGTTCCAGCACGCTGGCTCCGGCAAGCGCCCGGCCTTCGTGCGCACCAAGATCAAGAATCGTCCTGTCGGCAAGACTGCCGACAAGACTTTCTAACGCCACTTCAAGATCGAGACCGCCACTGCTGACTGTCGCGACATGACGTACCTGTACCAGACTCGGCACCGACTACGTCTTCATGCGGACCAGTCCACCCACGAGCAGATCAACGTTCCTGCCGAGACGCGTTGGCGACGCCCGCAAACTTCATGGTTGAGAACCAGGACGTCATCGTCTCCCAGCACGACGGCACCGTCCTGTTCGTCGAGCTGCCCGCCACCGTCGTCCTGACGATCACCCACACCGAGCCCTGGCCTGCAGGGCGATCGCCTCCGCCGGCATTCAAGCCCGCGACGCTCGAGACCGGCTACGAGATCCAGGTCCCTCTTCATGGAGGAAGGCACCCGCGTGAAGGTCGACACCCGCATGATCGCCTGTACCGTCGCGTGACCGAGTAATGTCGAAGCAGCACCGCTTTCACCTCGCGCACGAAGGCCCGCAAGCGCGCGGCCGACGTCGTGTACGAGGCCGACCAGCGCGGGATGGGGTCCAACCCCGACGTGCTGCGCGACCTGTTGCGCGAGCGCCGCGTCATCACCGCGGCCCAGACTCCGCTCCCCGGAGCTTGATCCAGATCATTGGGGAGTGGCGACAACCCGCGCCGCATCGACTCTGATTTCGGCGCACGCCCGCGTGCCTCGGCCTGACGCATCGCCGCCGTGGACCTGGCCGCCGCGCGCGTCGTGGAGATGCTGGAAAACGACGAGGTGTCGCCGATCATCGTCATCGACGAGGCGATCTCGATCGTCCGCTCGATCTCGACCGACACGTCTCCGTCCTTCGTGAACGCGGTACTCGATGCCATCCGTAAGGACCTGGCATCCCCCGCGTGGTCGCGCAGGCAGGGCAGTGACGAGGATTCCTTCGTCGCCGACTCGAATTCTCCCGAGCCACCGGCCACGTCTGCCGATTCTCTGCCCGTTCAGGAGGCGCTACTGGTCGCTTCCCGCAGGCGCGACGCCGCCCGACGGCGCCAGCGTCGAGGACGACCTCGACGAGCTGCTTTGAGGAATACTGAGCACTCGTCATCGATCAGTGCGGCCGCCCCTGCGTTGTCCCGGGCGGCCACGCTATGCGGGCTGCGCGCTGGCGATCGCCTGGTTCAGCGCCGCCATCTCGGCGGGCGGGTGAGTACCGGCGCTGAGGCTGAAGCTGAATGTCATCAAGGCGTCCCGACGGTGCGAACACCATGTCCCAAAAAAGAGAGACCTGCCCGGAAGCAATCGCATTCCAGAGGGCGGGCATCTGCCTCATCTTGTCCACAAACTCTCGGTCCGCGAGGAGGCGGCATCCGATGGAGGGGCCAGCCTGTCAGATCGTCCGCCTTCGGTAAAAGGTGAGGGCGGGAGGTTCCGCCGTGGCAGTGGCCGATGTAGCCTCGCCGGGCTTGTAGCCGAGAGCGTCGAGGCTGTTGTGTCCCTAGAACTGACTCCGCCGACTCCGCTGTACGAACGCGATGCCGTAAAGCTTTATCCCAGATCACTTCGAGAGCTGTGTGGCCCATCCGCCGGAGTCTCGTCCGGGCGAGTAGGTTCTCTGCAGTGAGCTCGGCGGCGTAGGCTGTGGCCCTGGCAACTGCGCTCACGTCAGCGTTGAAGGATGTGAGCTTCCAATCATTCATGGGACCAGGCTACCGCAGAAGACGACGGTGACGAGTGCGTATCTCTCAGTATGACAAACGGTGTAACGGAGACGAAGAACAAGATACGCTCATTAACCAACGCCGTCCTCCGAGACGATTGTTGCCGAGTATTGGTGGGCGGTCAAAGACCCCGAGTTCTACGTGGAGGACAAGGAGGCTGCCCGTGGGGCAGACACACGCCTCCGCTGTGAGCTGTGGTCACCCTTCAATGGGGATAGGATCGTGCCTATCAAGGACAATCATATGACCTCGTCTCCTTCTACCGCTTTCTACTCAGTCAAGGTGACGATGGGCGGAGGTGGAGGAAGCTTGATAAGATTGACGCTACCCCACGTCTACACCTACGAGAATGTGAAGGCAGGGCTGACGCTCATCTCGCAGGAACCCACGGCTTCGATGATACCCGTTATCTACATGGAGATGGAAGCACGCCCTCTGTGACCGCATACAGAGCAAGCGTAAGCGCATCGAGGAACTGGAGAGAGTAACCACGCAGACTGCATCAACGACAACTTTCCCCAAGGTGCTGGTGCGGATCTGTGTCGGGTGCAGAAATCGGGCAAGACGCAGACCATTCGATGACGGGGAATGAGGCACGCACCGACGTGGATCAGTCCACCAGCGCAACGGAGGCAGCTTGCCCGCCTCGCGGATGACTGTCGTCACGATTGACGATGACGCCGATGCATAAACAAAAAGACACTCCAAGGGCTGGGGACCGCACCATCGGGTGTCGCCTTCAAGTATGTGTTCGCGGCGCACATTGCCGTCCGTAAGCATGAGGAGGTTATCGGTGGTACCTCGCACGCAGGTATAAAGCTTCCTCCAAGCACGCTATTTCCTGCAAAAGTGCCAGCGGTGAGGTCTGGCAGGTCGCCCGCCTTGATCGATCCTCGTACCCTTCGTACCATTGAAGCAAGCACCGAAGAGACGAGCAAGGAGGGTGAGGAGGCAAAGTCGAGTGAGGTAGCGGCTCAGCCAAGACCGAGGAAAAGGAATAGCAACCAACCCCTAATAACGATGGCCCGTGGAGTACCCTCTCTGCGCTTTTTATGTCCAAAAGCAGAAATAGGAGGAAATTAGTACTACTCTATTTCTACTAAACCTAATATCCAGGCTATCATATTTGCAGACATCTGATAGCTTAATGATGAAACTAAAAAATCTTACAACAGCTCAAACAGAGATACTCCCAATCTCGGGTGAGTGACAAGGCATTGATGGGGTAGCCGACTTTGTCAAAAACCATCACCGAGGAAGAACGTATCCTAGAGTCAGTGGCAGGTGCAGAGTCTTTCCTGAAGGCGTATCAGTCCGACGTGGATAAGGAGCGCACGACGTCCCTGCCTCCGCAAGGAGCTTAGCCCTCAGAAGGAAACCCACGCCCACCGACCCTAAGCCAAGCGACAATCAGGGAACGAACCCACCAGGCGGGAGAAGCAGATGATCAACAGCTGGAAGCCAGCAGAAGCAGATCGAACTCATCCTCGGTCAGCGCTCCCCACGAGGGTAAAGCTGGCACAGATCACTCGCCTCCTCGGAGAAAAAGAATATCCCGGAGTCCTTCTACACCATGGTTTCAAGCGGGCGCACCTTCGGAGAAGATACGAACGTGGCGAGCTGGTAGCTAACATCGAGCAAGGCTATACGAAGTTCCAGACGAGCGCCAACGACCGCTTCAGAGGGGCAGGAAGCCCGAAAGCGGGCGAGCAGTCCGGCGACGACATGATGGCTTCTATCGTGAAGCAGGTGAACGAAAGGTACGAGGCAACATAACGAGAAGAAGTAAAAGAACATGGCAAAAATCAAGTATGACGAAAAACGCGTACATGCCCGTCACGAGCTGTGCCGTGTAGAGACGGGCTACCGCCTCTCGGGAGGTTTCAACCTCGACGTCACGGGTCTCACGGCTGGCTCGCAGTTCCCTCCCTTGCGCCTTATATCTGCTCTACTGCGTTACCCAAGGCTACCCTGCTCGGCGTGTCGTCGTGCAGACCGGTTCGGGAAGAAGGTCAAGGTCTCCAGTACGCTAACCTTGGTGAGCGGTATGTCTCTCCAACGGACGGCAACGCTCACCATCGACAGCGTAGATACCTCCGACAAGGAGTTTGGACACTATTACGGCGGCGCGATGCGTGTCGGCATTCACCAAGGCTCAGTCCTTTCGGCTACTGCAGCTACGAACGCGCCATGGTGCACCGCCGACCACTCCTCACCCACGCACCCGTCAAGGTGGAGGAAGGCTACCTCACTGCCCTCGGTCAGCCTTTTGAGGTAGATACAGACAAGCCTCATATCCCAGTCACGGAGGAGGACAAGAAGGCGCTCACCGCCCGCCTCCTCTTCGTCTAAGCCAACCAACCAACCAAAACCGACAGATATGGAATCGACCACGGCTGATGCACTCGGTCACGCTGGCTTTTATCAAGGCAGTAGCAGACCGAGCGCTGGCTACTGGAGTCGCAGCAAAACTCATCCTCGGCAGATACAGGGCTGAGGCTACCTCCCACCTGCCCTGCCGCAGTCCGTCTACGGACGACCCTCGGCGGTGCGCATGGGTTCGGTCATCGACCGCAACGCAGGGCAGGTGCTCCGTGGGCGTGCGCCCTTATGGGTGACGCCACCTCGAGTGGTGGCAGACATGGGCGACCGCTTCCAGATGGATAACGACCGGACGAGAAGCTCAAGTTCATCCTCGACCGAGTGAATGCTGGTCAGCTGGGGCAGGACGCCGTTGTGAACACACTTTACGGACGACTTCCGTGAACTCCTGCTGCGCCCTACAAGCGCATGGAGAAGGTGCTGTTTGACCTTGTGTTCAACGTGGAAGGCTGAGGTGGACTATCGGAGACAACGCGGGCGTGTTCCGTCCGACGATACGACCTCCTCCTTATCCTCACGGCAGTCAGCTGGCATGAGCGATAAGGATGCCACCTCGTGGGAGTTCCTTGGGTGAACCTCCGCAACAAGTACAGCCACCTCAACTTCGGGTACGATGGAGATGAGCCAAGACCTCTTCGGGCACTCGCCAAGAGCAAGGAGCTGACGCAAGTACAAGATGTCGCTGGTGGTAGGAGGCCCTCCATGCGCTGGTATCATCCTCGAGGCGGTGAACGCCATTATGACCTCGCTGGGTCTGCCCACTCATCCGTGCTCGTGAACAACATTGTGACCGCACCCCATGCAGTGTCATACGTCTCCTCTCGGCCCCGACGGACAAGATATTGTCTTCCCTGCCCGAGGGCGAGTTGCAAGGTAGCGTCACTTCCGCCCCTATGAGCTGAATGACCCCGTACCCAACAAGGCGTACACGCCGCTTGTGGGCACGCGATCTCCACGCAGCGCACGGACGAAGGTCGTGCCCATCGAGTACGCTTGTGCGTGGATCCCGAGGTGCGTCTCCGCCTCAGCATATCCTCTCAGTAGACCCTCATAGGCATACAGTAGACGATATGACCCTGCAGGAGTATATCCAAGAAAAGTACCGAGATTATGGGTGTAAGCCCTCTCCGATGGCTACATGTGTCCCTCTGCTTGCCGTGCAAGGGGCTATCCTCGAGCTGACGATATACTTCGCTTTCGACGAGGCAGGGAGGCGGAGCGCACACAGAGCCTTCGTAGAGAGCTTGCCTGAGTTCCTTCTGACGCTAAGCTCCGTGAGTGAGCTGGTGTCTATTCTCGTGCATCAGCGACGGTCATAGCTGCTACTACCGCCTTGAGTGCACGACGCCTGGCTTCCTGGATATGCTCTCCGAACCTCCAAGAGTGCGCTGGCTATGATTTAGCAGAACGGATATATATGCTGTTGCAGAGACCCGAACAAGGTAGCTTCTGACGACAAGGGAGACCTGTAGCTGCTGTCGAGTGCAAGAGCTTATCCCTTGTATGTTCCGCTCTCGGTCAACGACGATGTCGAGGGACGCAAGACGGCGGGTATTCCCGCTACGCCTACGAGGTACACCTCTGAACTCCGTCATCAGTAATCCGCGAAAACGCGTCAGCTATACCGAGAGGACGAAAGTCTTATCGGTGAGTTCACGATACAGAGCTGGAGCACGCCCGCATACTCAACTCACGCAGATTATCTTAGGCCGATGGAGTTACGGGAGTTCCTCGCAGAGGCAGCGCAAGGAGGCTATCACCGAGGTCATCGATGATGTCTCGCTTCATCGCTACAGGCGCGCAGGAAGCTATCCGACGCAAGCAGTATGCGGATAAGTCGGCGAGGTCTCCGCCTCCATAGGATGGGCAGTGTGCTACGATGGCAAGGTGGTGCATCGGGCGGTTTACGGGAAACGGAAGGAAAGCAGCGCAGGGCAGTCCGCAGGTCGTGAGGCGGTGCAGGAGCGCAAGAGAGAGCAAGCGAGACATGCCTGTCCGTTGCTGGTCCCTATGCAACAACGCAGGTTGGAAGCGAGAGGTTTTGACGTGACGACCTCGGGCGAACTCTGAAGTGCGGAGGATGGTAATGGTGGCTGAATAGCGTAAGATCGCGATTAGCGATAGAGGAGCATATCCACGGGCTTCTCAAGGGGAGTAGTAGTGGTGGTGGTGTACAGAAATGGCACACGACCCTTTGATAGCAACGTGGAGGACGTTGTGGTATCCTTTCTCACGAGGATAGCTTAGACGGCTTCTTCAGAGCGGCGTCGTCAATGTGAACGCCTATGTTCCCATGGGCAATTTCGGGGAGCCTCTATTAGTCAAGGACGTTGTAGGTGCGAAGAGCTGAGGAGGCCATCTCACAGCTCGTAGATGCAACACCGCACAGGGACTCCTCCTCGTTCTGACGGGACTCCCACCACCTTCTCCGAAGAGGGCTTTGAGCGTGGTGAATGTGAGAGTTAAATACAAGTATAACAAACCAACAGAGTAACAGAGGCGCCATATCAGCTACCAACAACACCGCCTGGGGGTAAGGTGGAAGTCCAGGTGGGAGCAGTGAACGCCACGGACGGGAGCAAGATGCCCACCGCAGGATGAACCTTATTGGCTGCTGTCACAGCAGGGTCTGCTGAGCACGAGCAGGAGGAAGGCGACAAGAAGGCTGTAGCCGGAAGTGTGGCGTGGACAGCCCTACCTCCGCCTCCTCGCTCCGCAGTCAAGTTCCACGTGAAGAAACCCTCAACAAGCGTGATGGAGAAGGCTGTCGTTCGATCATCAGAGAACACCGACACGCTCGTGAGGTGAATAGCTCGTCGGCACGAAGGAGTTTGCGCTGGCCATCATCCCTGAGACGCAGGGTGCTGAGGTCTTCTGGGCATTCGTGTCGAGCTGACGGGTGTCATCGCAGCGAGGATGCGGGCCACGGACTGACATCACGGCTACTATCCTCAAGGCGAAGGCGAACAGCTCTTCTATCTTAGAAAAGAAGGCGTAGTGATGAAGCCCTTCGGTTAGCAGCAGACAGAACAGATGGTATCGGATACGCTCCTCCCTCGGGGGCGTGTCCGCGTCCATCGGCTCTTACCGAGTATAAGGTCTACTCCTCACGCTTGCCACGTGGGTAGAGGTGTCGGCTCATTGCGCAGGTCACGGACGTAGAGGAGCGTGCATATGACGCCTCACGACCTTGTCGCCCTTGGCAGTGACGCAGAGACCTACGCACATACCGCCACGTTCATCACGGGCGTGAAGCGAGACACGAAGCGGAGCGACGCAAGACAGCTGGAAACACTCCCTTCGCCACTATTCCATTCGACCCCGCCACAGGCCTCTATTCAACGCTGCGAGTGCGAAACATCGGGGAGTTTCTTTTTATGCTTACCACTTCCCTCAAGAGGACAGCGATGACGAAGCAGACGAAGCTGAGGTGGGAGCGAGCGACAGCGCAAGAATAGGCAGTTTCAAAGTACTCATCATCTGAGCTCGATTACGTCCCTCTACGAGCTCAGCTATACGAACTTCCTCCTCTACTCTAAGGCTATCCCAGCCATGCAAGCTCCAAGGGACGAGGGGAAGAGTAGACGGCAAGCCGTGGTGCTGTCCTCTGAGGACTTGCACTCGGCACTCCGCCAAGAAAATAGCGCAATAAATGGCACACAAGACGTTCTCTCGTCGTCTCTGATGACCCTCACGGAGTTCATCAAAGGCACGAAGAGCTTTGAGAGAGAGTTGACCGCCCAGCAGAAGATCCATCGCGTACATCAACGAAGCTACCCAGGCTACAGCGCCCCATCAGCGAGGCGAGCGAGGTGGACTCTGCTAAGTAGCTCGTTCCAGCGTGCTGCAGGTCCTGCAGCTGGTATCTTCGCTGTGAGTGAAATGTCTAGGACTTTGTGAGCAAGCTGTACAGCGTGAGAGGGGAGTCCACAGTGCTGGAGATCCTCTGCAAGACGATGCTCGGCAGTGGGAGCAGGTGGCTAACGAGCTCGCCCAGCTGGCGCAGACCGCAGCGCCCACCCTTCTTTGACTTGCAGGGCATTGCCACGAGCGCAAAGAATATGCGTCGCTTTACCATGGCTTCGCAGCCGATCAGGTGAACGAGACGATTGTGCGCCCGTGCGAACGTGGGTGCGGGTCTATCTCAGCCTGGGGAGGTTGTTCACCTCATGGCCTTCCGCGCTTCGGGGCGTGTCACGAACATAGACATACGTCAGTCTCGCCAATAGGGATATCCCCATCTACGAGGAGCTGGCGAGAAGGTGCTGGGTAAGAGCGTGAGCGAGATCACAGCGCATCGGCTGGCAAGGTGGGCTTCTCCGACATCGAGCAGGCGTTTCAGAACATGACCATTCAAGGGCGGGAAGTTCTACAACCTCATGCAGGCTCAGAGCGAGTCATCAGCGGCAGATCTCCAACCCGCAGGACAACATTGATATGATGCAACGAGCGTGGGAAGCGCCTGAGGGCGTCCTGTCGTCGGGCGTGAAGGCTGAGCGTTTCACCTCGCGAGAACTACGAGAAGATCGGGCAGGTCGCTGCGGGTCCATCGTGACCCACGGGGTGTACCGCACGGCCGCGTGATTACGAACATCGCGCTATAGGGTGTGCTGCCACGAGGGTGGACGCCATCGCCAAGGGCATTCAGACGATCGCTACGAACGCAGCGGACGCTTCTCCACCAACCGCCTCACCGCCGCTATGTCTACAACCCCACAAGATTGCAGGTAGCTCTCACGGTGCGAGTGAGTAGCGGCATGGCGGGCGTTCGATGACTCCACCGAGCGCAGCCCGGAACGAGCGCAGGTGGCGACCCCAACGAAGAGAAGAAGGAGCTGAAGAGCAGGAGCAGAAGCGAACAAGGAAGCCGTAGAGGCCTCCTTAACTGGTGCGTGACGAAGCCTCCGCCAGCAGACCGACAGAGTGCTGGAGCAGTTGCAGGCTATCACCCTCAGATCTTCGACAAGCATGACACTGAGACGCTCAAGCTCCAAGACATCGCCAAGCTCTGCGTGAGATTGCCGAGTACGACGGCAAGCAAGGTGGGACAAGGCTAAGAGCGAGATTGAGAGTTCGGGAGAAGCGCATCAGGAGCTAAAGGAGAAGATTGAGGATACGACCAAGCATCGTTTGCAGCCAAAACCAACCTTACCGAGCGACGCAAGACGCTTAAAGTTCTGCGGGAGAACCCTGAGTACAAAGAAGAGCAGCACAAGCAAATTCGCTCGTTCCACGGCAGGCGACAACCAGCCCCTTAGCGGTGGAAGCCTTGCAAGTCTCACCTGACAAGCAACTCTCCGCTATGCTCCAAAACATTGAGCTAAGAAGCGCATCAAGGGCAGCGTGAACACCAAGTCGTACCTATCTGGCCTCTATCCTCAAGGGGGCGAAGGATGGGCTGGGTGGAGGAGCTTGTAAAACGCATCAAGAACGAGCAGGAGGCCCGCAAGAAGCCCATCAGTCCCAAGGACGCTGTCACCGACCTCAAGAAGGAGGAAGAGAAGGCAAACAAGGAGCTAAGGCATTCAACGCCCTCACGGCTCAACAGCTCAAGCGCAAGAAGGAGGAAGCCGTCAGAACGGCAACCAACTGAACCCCGACGAGGAACGAAAGCGCCTCAAAGAGGAGTACGACCTCAAGAAGAAAGCCTGAGAGGAGTACGGAGAAGGGCGCAGGAGAGACAAGCAAGAAGGGCGCACGTAAGTGCTCCACGGCAGAGAGCGGCTCTCACCAAGGCACGACAAGCCAAAGAGCGAGACAGCAAGAGGAACAGCACGTGAGCTGGCACGCTCGTAGAGACGCTGAACTCAACCTGAGGCTGAGCGCATAGCACTTATGCAGAATGGCTTTGCCATGAGTGTGCGAACTCCAGCTCCAGCATAAGCGCAAGATGTCCGCCTTGACGACCAAGGCGCAGGAGCGCCTTGCCAAGGTGCGTGGCCAGAGAAGCTGGAATGGGAGGCTACCCACGACAGCAAGAGGTTCATAAGCAACGCAAGCTCACTGAAGCCGACCTCTAGCGACACCGACCTCAATCAGATATTTCGCAGGGCGAGAGCTGGCTGACCAAGCACTCGCAGAGGGGCAAGAGAAGATCATCAAGGAGCTACGAGATAAGTACCCTCTTACGAAGAGCGCAAGACGTGAAATCAAGAAGCGCCACGAGGCAGAGCGCGCGCAAGATCATTGAGACGATACCGTTCCTCCTCGCAGAGCAGAAGACCTCTGCCCTCGCGTAGAGCTGGCGAAGAAAGAGGCAGACGAGCTGGAAGGCGATGGCACAACGAGCGCTACGAACACACCCAGCGCACGAACCAGCTTTCTTTGTAGAGCCTGCCTCGCTGCAGCAGGAGAGCGTACGGTGGCGCAGTGATGCGCAGTACCACCGCCACCGCCTGTGAGAGATGCTGGACTACTCGCGCAAGCACCCAGCGGACAAGCTGAAGGGCGCTTCGGCGAGGCGAGTGCGGACGAACTCGCCTCTCATACGAGAACTCCCCGGAGAAGCTCTAGCGCTATTACGGACGCTCTTGAGGGGCTTGCGGACGAGATGGGCAACCTTCTCCGTGGCAGTCGTTCATCTCCTCATGGAGGACGCACTGAGCCGTGGCAAGAGCGCACTCAGCGACTACAAGAAAGCCCGCAGGAAGCCACCTGCAGCGACCACCGAAGAGGAGAGCGAGCCAGCGCACAGAAGAAGGCGTGATATCGCCTTTCAGCCGTGTCGGTCTTCTCGGTGACGAAGATTGGCAAAGAGCGTGAATGACGCTACGCCCTTGTGCAGGATCTGGGAAGTCCTTCGCTATCTTCGGCAACAGCGCTATGGAGGATGCAGGTGAGGGCTCACGCAAGCCCTCCGACCTCGGGGCGTAGCGCTCGCATCGGCTCCATCATCAGCGGGGACGTGCTGGTGGCATTACCTCTATCGTGGGGCGTTGTAGGCAACCTCGTTAGCCGTGCGCGCAGGCTGCAGAGCGTGAGGTGCTGGAGAAGCAGTGAAAGCTCTGAGTCGCCCACACGCACGCAAGAAGAGTACAATACCGTTTCTCCTCAAGGCTAACCTCATCTACGAAAAGGCTCCACCATCTTCGGGATGACGTGCATGTGCTACTAACTCTATCGTGGTGGCACGCCAGCGATGGAGCAGTTCCGCAAGTCCACAGCCTTCTCCGACAAGGGAGTTAGAGGGTAATGGTAAAGGCCAGACTTCTCGGTACTGGCCTAAGCCCGAAGACTTCCCCCCGAAGATGCGTGTAGGTCTGGCTGAGCAGATCCGCAATCAGATCAAGAACAAGCTCCTCCCCACGCTCATGGGTGAAAGTTCGCTGTTGCAGAACATCTCCGTCAAGACGGGAGCCACAAGGGAGGCATGGCTGTTGAGACATAGCGTGCAGACGACTACACCACCCCGGGCAAGCTCTCTACCTCAACCTCGTAGACAAGAGCGGTAAGCTCAACGTCGCCCTCGCAGAGTCTATCCTCAAGACGCACGGAGTTCAGAGAAGGGGGTAAGGAAGCGTTGAGAATATGTTCGCCCTGCAGCAGAACGAGGATATCAAGACGATGAACGATCACTTCCGCACGGGCTGTTCGGCTCGCTGGGTAACGCCATCGACCTGCCGGTGACCGCCTTCCGCACGGGAGAGGACGCTACACGAGCCTACTCTCCAATATCGGGGATATGCTTAACAACTTCGCCAAGCAGGATAGCCTACCTTCGTTCCTTGCGCCCTATGGAGAAGGCGCAGAAGGACGGCGGATGCTTTGCGCCCCACGGGTAGTGATAATCAGATGGAGGCTATGTCGGTGCCATGTCCTCGCTGGTGGACGTGAAGACGCAGATACCCGCCCAACGAGCAATTCCCTGGAAGACCGAGGAGATGGTGCAGGCTCATTGCTTGACCCTCGCAGGCGCTAGAACATCGACACCCGCGCGCCACAAGAATTATCAGCCGCAATGAAGGTGACGGCAGATGATGGAAGCTTCCCGCTTCATCCTCGCACAGATGACAGTAACGGCATCAAGATCAAGCGCGATGAACGCAGTAATAGTACTGAGGTAGGTGGTGGTAGGAACCATCCTCGGTGAGGACGCTATCAAGAACCTCTTCGCCCTCCCCACGATGACGGAACCCCGTTTGCGGATTGGCAGAGGAGGATGGCGAGATAGACGAGATCACTGCTGGATGCAGGTGGAGGAGCAGAAGGTGGCTATCCCTATGTACTCACGTGTGTGGACGAACGTCTTCTCCGACCTCCTTAATAATAGGACGATACGCCTCCGCTGGGGGGGTATTCAGTTCCGGAGACTTCCGCCCCGTGAGCGTGGAGAACGCAGAAGTGGGCGGGGGTTGGTCTGCCGTGCTGGCCCGCTCACGAAGCGAGGTAGCCCGCACCTACCGACAACGTGCGCTGGGAGAATGGGCCGACGTGATCCTGCCGACGTGACGAGTGCGCCGACATGGGTAGTCCGAGAACAAGGGCACAGTAAGCGTGGAGGACGAGACAGGCGGTACCATTGCTGGCTCACGGCCATACAAGGCGAAGTACCTCTCAGCGCCCGTATCAAAGCCCCCACCCCGCTTGACCCATGGGACGCACGCAATAAGCTCCTTCCTCGACTTACGGCACGTGGGCTGAGGCGATACCCCGCTTTGACGGAGAGATACCCGTGAGCGTGTACAGCTCCTCTACGAGCCGAGATGTGAGCGCAGGATGACGGCTACCGCTGGACGATTGACACAATATTTACCATAACCAAACTATGATCTACATTGTACGTAAACGGCAAGGCTACGCCCTTCCCGATAAGCTCGGAGAGCCACCACGAAGCCGCTGTAGGCGCAGTGTTCACGCTCGTAGAGACGACGTCGGACAAGGCTATCACCTTCCTCTTTGGCACGTAATATTGCACGGCGGGTGGAGAAGTTCACCTCTACACGCCTGCCGAGGTGGTGGTGTCCGAGTTGAGAGTACCGCTATACGTCACGCCTTCAGCGGGAGGGGCAACAGCTTGCAATTATCCAAGTTTAAGTTCATCGTAGCTAACCCTGAGGGACGTGCGTATCTATTGTTCACACCGGACGGGCAAGCCTTCGCTTTCCTTGAGCAGATACTGCGTAGTTTCGCCTGCGGCTTCTATCGGTGCGTGCTAGAGGCTGCTGAGGCGCAGGTTACCCTTCTCAAGCACGAAGACTGCCTCAGCGCACTCTCACGAGTAGCCGAAGCCTTCAAGACGGAGTGGCATATCACGGGCAAGACGCTCAACCCTCGGTAAGGTGGTAGGCAATACGCTAATGCCGTCACGCCTCCCACGGCAAGGGTAAGGGGCTTGCTCTCGAAGCTTACTGCCTCCAACGACAGTTGAGAAGTCGCCTGTGGGGAAGCTCTTCACCAGGGGACAGAGCAACATTGACCAACGAAGTACGGAGTTAAGAGCCTGGCATCTACCCAAGCGGGCGCACCGCCTATGAGGTGTGGGGCGTATTGCATGTTGTGAGTGCCGATGGCAGAGCTCTCAGCATCGCGGGCTAAGCAACGACGGACGCAAGGAGGATAGCTTTACCTAATGAATATCTGCCCCAGCGTGTGTAGGCGTGGTTAGCTCGGTGGCGGTCACGCCTCAACGGCAACTACGACATCGTAGACAAGGACAACCTGTGGACTACCCGCAGTACCGCATCGCAGGGGAGAAGGCAACCATCACCTTCCAACGGGACTGCTCGCAGGGGCGCACCTTGACATCGCCCAAGATAAGGACGTGTTGAAGCACGACCACGCTACAAAGCGTTTCCAGCTGGTGAGCGTAGAGGAGGATGGGATGAAGCCTCGAGCCGAGAAGGTGTTCTACCCGCTGTGGGGCGACAAGTACGCAGTAAACTGGGGTGCGCCTGCCCGACGAGCACATCACGAAGGCGGAGACGGAGTCAATGCTTCTGGTGCGCTATCACTAGTGTCCTGCAACCTACAGACGTATAAGGCGGAGCTGATGGGTTCTACGCACAGAAGAATTGGGGCGCACTGCCCTAAGCTCGCTATCGGTCGTACGTCCGTCTTGTGGATACGAGCCTTGATATTGACGACCACGTGCGCATCACGGCTATCCGCACAAAGCTTCCCAGCAGGCATGCTTACAGGATAACGCTCTTTAACGAGGTGCAAGCCCCCGCCTTGCCGTCTCTCTCGGCACGCTTGGCGCAGAGTGGGCGTACAGCAGAAGGAGGAGGTGCAGGCGGTGCGCAGAGAGGTAGCACGCACCTACCGCAGGCTAAGTGAGTTCGCTGACGGCATTGCCGACGAGGTGAGGGCTGGCTTGGCGACAGCATTAGCCCTATCACCGCCCGCACGATGCAGTTAATGGTGGGGATAAGTCGTTGTAGCGGTTCGTGGCTTCCCCAGTCGGCCACATGGGTGAAGTCACGCATAACGTCACGGGACGAGAGCAGGGGTATACTGCACGCAGATAGCTACCTGTCACATGACGCTCGGTATCAATACGCCCAGCTCAGAGCATAAGCCCAGCGAGTTAAGACGACGCTCCCCGCCCACGACTACGCAGTGCACCGACCAAAAGACTATCCAGAGCGAAACGGCAACGGTGTGTTCTTCGCCCGGACACGGCTACGCTATGGAAGGGAAGCGGGGCACTACTTTACCCATACCCTCGGCATGCCTGGCCGCTTCCCCAACAGAGCTTTTCAATTCAATCTCTCACGGCTTCACAGAGATACCGCTAGTCAAACACGCACGGATTAATCTATTGACGGAAGCACAACCATTAACTTAAATACGGGAGAAATCGTGGGAGCGATGAAAATCAAGTCTCGCCAATCTGATGGGGCAGAGAGTTCTACCCCTCGACTACCCGGGCACGAGGCAATATCTACGAGGTACAGAGATACGGAGGCGTAGTGCTGAGTACGCTCATCGGAGCCATGACATCGGGCAAGATACGCCCTTACATCGCGGTATCAGCGGTACGCTCATTCCTCGCAGCGGGCGCGTGATGGCTTAGAAGAGGGCAGAGACCACTGACGGCCATTCACCCACGACGGAGCGCACACCGCACCCACATCCGGCTACTCCGCAGGCAGCGCAGCAATATATCTCACCTTGAGAACTACCGCTACAAGGATAGCCCCGACATTGAGAACCCATACGCCGTGAAGATTGGCGACACGCACCCATCAAGGTGATAAGCCGAGGAAGTTGACGAGATCGTGTCGTCGATCTCCCAGAGGTTAAACTGACGGGGCTTTATGGGAGCGACATCCTATATCGCCAGAGCGCCAACCATGGAAGTAGAGGTTATCATCCACATAAGACCTCGGAGATACGTCACAGCCTCGTCAGCAGACGTTAGCTACCTTCATCGCGTGTGCGCGGCGGACATCCGGCGGGGCTTTCTTGCGGTGAGTGCGTCGCCCACCCAAGCTATCCCGCCTACTCCCTCGAGGTGCGTCTATCCCCGCTGGTGGTTCATACTCATTCTCAGGCAACGTCAACCCTGACGGCACACTGTCCCCACCTCATCTTCCGTGGGGACTAGTGTGATAGGGAGAGCTAAAGAATGTGCGTGCGACATCCGTGTGACCTCGGACAGCCGACGAGACAGAGGCACGTACCACAGTCGGGCTTCTCGTCTTCCACGATGCAGAGAACTACATCAACGCATCGCTCTCGGCCCGCCTACGCACGCAGTGAGCGGGCTATCCGCAACGCAGGCAACGATGCTCGAGGTTGCGGGGCTTGCGTGAAGGGAGCAATGGACACCCCAGGTATCCTACTGGGGCGGTGAACCCATTCGGCAGTGTATCATTTGATCACGTATGGGGGTCGAAGTCGTCAGTCGCTCGCGCCGAGAGGATAGCGCTTGGCATGCAAGGTCACGTTATCACCTCGGTCACACACGCTACCCGTGGTGTGTGCACGGTACGGGCGGCGCGTCGGTAACAACGCCGCTTTGTAGACATCTCCGACAACTACTTCACGGTGCGCACGCATCACCCTAATGGCCACTTTAACATCCGCCTCCTTCCATCATCATAGGCGATAACTAATAACCAACCAACTATAAACCAAGACCAAAGACTATGCAGATTAACGTTCAGTGGCTGTACAAAGCCCTATTCAGTTGTGGGAGGCTTAGTCGGTTGGCCGTGGCGGTGGAGTTCCGCCCAACCTTCCCGATGCTCGCAGTAATGGTGATATTCGTCTTCTACGATGTTATTACCGCCTTCCGCCTAAGCAGGCGCGTACAAGAAGTACCCCAGCGGTCAACAATAAGCCCAAGTTCAAGAGCTCAGCCTTCGGAAAGGCGGTAACCAAGACCATCCCCAAGCGAGCCATCCTTATCTCTGTCAGCCACCTCCTTGAGCATTATAAAGTTGGTCACTCATCTCACTACATGATATTCAACTTCCGTATGCGGGGAGCAGTTACTCTCATTCTTGAGAATATGGAATTGTGTCGTGAGGACAGCGAGGGGCGCTTTTGGCAGACCCTCAAGTGATGCCTTGCAGATAGAGAAGACGGAGCGACATAGTAGACGTCAGCCTTGACGAGTCTAAGGCGCTGAAGGATGAAAAGAAGAAGGGAGGCAGAGCTATGAGCGTTATTTTTCCTCCGAGATGACGCACAGCAGTACGGCTATAGCCCGGGCATCCCCTAACGACCCAACGGACGAGCAAATACAAGACCTCAACCGCCTGATGGAGTACTTAGACGGCATCCGTGAGGCGTTCGGTCAGCCAATCGTTACCCGGGCTTCCGCTCACGGCTCAATAGAGGTGGGCGGCGGTGACCAGCCAGCACGTCAAGGGGCAGGCGCCGACATCCGACCAACCCAAATCACGGACATCGGGAGGTTGTTCCGTCTCATCCGCTCGCACGGGGTTTTAACGCTCATTGACGAGCATCCAGCGGTAGAGCCCCGTGACACGTCAATAGCCCGACCACACGACAGCCACGAGGCGAGGTGTGCTGAGTACGACGGCAAAGAGATACAAGCGACTGAACTAGCACAGCAGGGCGGGCGGTAATGCGACCGCCTTCCCCCGCAAACCAACCACCCCGACAACAAACGATATATGCGACCATTTGGAAGTAAGAGCGACGGCAAGGCGCTCCAGCTGGTGCAGAGGGACGGACAAGAGAATACCCGTGGAGCTGGTCAAACAGCCATCGGGTGAAGTCCTTGACTCTGCGGAGCTGGAAGGGCTGCGTGATGGTGTCAGAAAGCGATAGCGGAGGAGGGATAACCACCATACCCTACTCCGTAGAAGACGGCAAGCTGGTGGTGGAGGTCACGGCAGACATCTCACGAGCAGCTGGGGCTGGATGTCTCTACATCGATGATCGCTACGGGACGTATCCGACCACTGCGTATGCCGACGGCTACCACGACTACGAGATAGTGGTACCCATCTGCAAGGTCACTAAGTACTGGAAGCAACGAGACGCCCGCCCGGCGCAGCAGGCTAACAGTGACTGAGGGTCTGAAAGGAGACACTGGAGCCATCCGCCTATGAGCTGGCCGTGAAGCATGGCTACCAAGGCACAGAGGAGCAGTTCGCCATAGGACATCATCCCGAAGTCGAACCACGAGCGAGCAAAGGAGCTAAAGGGCTTTCAAGGAACGGAGGAGCATGCCTCGAGAGCCTACACGGAGCGCCAGAAAGTAGATTCTACGATATGGCCGTTCGCAGAGGCTTTGTGGATCGGAAACAGGAGTAATTCTCGAAAGCTTATGGCAAGGATGGTAAGTCCGCCTGGTCGGTTACATCTCGAGTCGACCACCGACGAGCTGAAGATGAAAGCGGAGGCGCAGTATGCAGCCATCAACGCCATCACAACGCAGTACCTCATCGCATTAACAAAGGAAAGGATCACCGATGAACGAGCAGACACTATCGGCTGATCAGCTCATGGAGCTTGGACAGTCACCGACGTAACATAATCAACGCCCTGCGAGCAAAGGGAGCGCAGGTATCCGACGACGACGGGCTGGAGCGCTGGAGCGAAGCATTGGAGAGCTAAAGACCTACGTGCCGACCATAGTTTTATGTCGCAGCAGTTCTTAGCAGACTGGAAGGACGTATACTTTCCCGACGATGCAATCTCTCCGGAGAGCTATCGACCAGCTGACGTGAGATACTGCTTTCTCGTCATGTCTCTCAAGGAGCCCCCAATCAGCCGTGGGATCGAATGACTACGTCAAATGTAGACTCACCTCGCAGCGGTTGCTCTGCTGCGACTCAAACGCCTCACTCGCCAGATTTATCCACCGCGCAGAGTGCTGCTTCTATCTTTTTCAGGCTGCTGTTTCTAATTTGGTGTCGGCGACGACGAGGGTAGACTCCCAATAGCTACAAGTGTCGAGAACCTGTTCTCGGCGTGCGCGTATCTGATTTCGGCAACGATGGGGCCAGCGCCAAAGGCGCTCAGCACACGCACGATGTCTCACTGGGTGTCTGTCGCTGGAGACGGTATCTCTCGACTTCTCAGGCGGAGAGGTCGGAATATGGAATTTCATGCTCGCTAATTGCGGAGTCTCTTAGTTTCGGTGGATGGTGTAATAGACGCCACAAAACGCTGCACTCAGCAGCATGTTTTCGGGATGCGATTCACTGCGAGGTGCGCGTCAAGGGTCTCAAGGTCGACCTCGACCTCGCCGCTCATGCGGTAAACTCTCTCAGCGGAGAGTGTGATAGCACTCGTCGACAACCTCCAGGCGACGGGCACAGACTCTACACTCTACTGAGCTTGGCAACAGGGAGCACACGGCAGAGGCTAAGTCATACGCGCAGATGGCAGCGCCTGAGGGCTTCGCGCTACTTTCCGCCAACCGATAAAAGATACTAACTATGGGAGATTATTGAACTTAGACGTTGCGCGCGCTATGTACTGTCAATGCCGGGCATCGCATCGTAGTCAGCTTCTCGGCTACTGCCCTGACGCCGCCGCCAAGCTGTGTGTGCTCACGAGGATGGAAGCACTGCACTCGAGGCTCGGTGGAAGGCTGAGGACGAGGCTAAGGCCAAAGCGGAAGCGCCAGGGATGGCGAGGCTCAGCTGGAGAAAAGCGCCCTGCCAATCGGCAGAGCTTTGCATGAGAGGAAAGGGCTGGATAGGATTTATCATGAGTACGTAAAATCTGAAAGCCAACTCTCCAGCACCACTCGCCTCTCTCCCACGAAAGGTAGCAAGCTGTGGCTACCCTACAAAGAATATTTACACCACAGATTTACGATGAAAACAACAGACTAAGCTTGTGGAGACGCTCCTTGTGATTATAGCAGTTGCTCTGCTGGGCTACTTCCTGACCTCATGCTCGAAGGTGCGTGTCGTCAAAACTCTGCAGAGCGGACGAGGGTGAGAGTGGAGAGACCTGCCTGCGGTTGGATAGCGTGTATATCCACGATAGCATCTATCTCACCGAGCGTATGGCAGGCGATCACTATCTACAAAGGTCAAAGAGGTGTACCGCTGGCGTGACCGCTGGCGCATAGGATACCATCAATACGAGAGTAGACAGCATCCGCCACTGGGGTTGTCGAAGTCGGCGGCTCTCAGCGTGGCAAGCGTGGCGGTGGCTGGACAGCCTTTGCTCCACTGCTGGCTGTTGCACCTCGCCCTCGGTGCGTGGGTATCTCGCAGGCTGTGTGGCGTCACCGCTGCTGGGCTAATCGTTAGCGACTGTCATTTTCGTGAGGTCACGAAAAATGGTCTGCGGTGTGAGCGGTATCAAAACATTTCCTACCTTTGCGTGTAGATGAGTGCACGCTTCTACGACACGTCCACCCTTCGTGCTGAGTTCACAAACGAGCTTATGCTCACAGATGTACGTGATGTTGCGTAATCTCCTTGCCCAACGTCCTAACAGGGGCGGGAGGTGTGACTTCCTCGCCCTTCTACTGAGTGGAAGAGAACGCGACTACCTAATGCAGTCGGGGGCGCCTACTGTGTTAGTCGTAGTCTTTGGCAGTCCTTCTCATGCAGGGCGAGGCCAGTGCGATAAAGGTGTGTGTGCCAAAGTCGTACTCTGTTCCGTCCCCAAGCACCTCGGCAACGTCTGTGGTATTAATTTCCGAGCCACTCTAGCAACGTCTTCGGCGGGCTTGCATATTGCTATGACTGAGTAGAGGTAGCCATCCGTACTCGTCTGAGATCTGAACTGCTATGCCGTAAGGATGTGATACAGCCATTGGGTCTGCTTCTATCGCTGCTACCCATTACGTGGAGGAGTACCCCCTTAACGTCGTTTACATCTCGACGCGTTAACACCTTTAACTGGTATCCGGACATTCCGCTCATGTCGTCGATTCTCTTAAATGTCAGCGAAAGCCCTCGATGGTCTTCTTCGTTTCCATTGTCTTTTTGTCTTTTACGTTACGTGTCTCGTGGTGTCTCACCCTTTGACACTACAAAAGTAATACAAGTTTTTCCACACTGACAAATTTTTCGGTGAAAATAATTTCGATCCCTTATATAAAAACCTTTTGCATGTGTTTCCGTTTTCGTCTTTTCACTACCTTTGCGGAAGAACGGAAAAATATATACAGATATGGCAAGTGTAAAAGAATGAGAATATGCGGCTACGCTGGTATCACGTTGCGCACCTACAGCTGGTGCGTCTACGGATGCAGGGAGCTTGCGGCTATCCTGGTATCTCACGTGAGCAGCACTGCGTCGGTGGCGACTCCGTGAGTGTCACGATGTAGATGTCGATTAGGGGCGTGTTCCCCGAGCTGTCCGAAGAGTGGCTAACTACGGGCGAGGGATTGCCCTTCACCCCCGAGGGAGTAGACCGCCTCATCCCGCACCTTGACGAGCTGAGAGCACTCCTCTTGGCCAAGGAGGCTATCATACAGCAACAGCAGGAGCATATCGCTAAGCTCACCCTGCACTCACTCGGAGGGGTAGGATTTGGCGGTATCAAAAGATTACCTACCTTTGTAGAGCCAGTGAGGCGGTTGTCTCCCACTAAAGTGGCTTTACGTTACGTAGCAGTAGGCATCATTGCGCTTGGGTGACATTTAGAGCGGGAGGCTTCGACTTCCTCCTCTTTTAGCCCCTAATACCAGCTCTACCACCTCAGAATTGAGCTTATCCACTCGTGCATAATCCTTGCGTATGTATCTGTCCGTGACCTTGTGCGCGGAGATATGATTGAGAGCAAACGCCACGTCCTCCTCGCTTGCCCCTACTTCATTGCGTGCTATGGTCGCCCAGCTGTGGCGGAGTGCGTAGGGAGGTCATCGAGGGCAAGCCTGCTTCCTTACGCTTCGTGATGCGCTTGAGATATAGCTTGTGCAGGTGTGGCGGTCGTGGTAGCGTGTCAGAGAGGTTGAGGAGATAGCCGTCCCGATGCGTCCTCTGTAGAGCGCAGAACGCCCTCCATAGCCTGAGGGTATGCTAACCTCCATATACGCCTTGTCGCTTCTCTTGCCCCTTAGTCTTGGCTCTGTGGTATAGCTTGTCCCACTGGAGGTTGTCAGGGAGTGAGTTCGTGAGGTCAGCAGCATTCACCCCCGCAAGGCAAAAAGCTCACACGTGCCACGTCTTGGGCGTAGCGTGCCTGCCTACCCTTTGGGGCGTGCGAGAAGAACACGGGTTGCTCTACGCTCACGCTACGCTTCTCGGGTGTGTCACCGCTCGGTATCTTGAGGAACTCAAACGGGCGGTTCGCCACATGCACGCGCCTCTGTCGTAGTCGTTGTACTCTTCCTGCCAGCGTTGAATATCGCTTTGGTAGTGTTGGTACATACTCTTCGCTCGCTTCGTGTGTGCGAGGCTCTCTATCCATTGGCGTAGGAGCTTTGATGTGACCTCGGAGAAGCCGATAGAGGGCTTCCCAGCGAACGAGAGGAAACTATTGAGGGCATAGCGGTAGTTATCCGCGCGCTTCACCCCACGCTCTGAGAGCTTGCGTATATAAGCCTCTGTGAAGCTCGCAAAGGGGATATCCTCCACGGCGCTATCCGTAGCTATCTCCACCACCTCCTTAGCCGTGAGGTTGTCTATGCGCTTCCCCTGCAACCTATCATAGTAAGTGCAGATGATTGCAGATGCTCGCACATCCATCATACGAGGTCTGTGATGTCGCCCTTGTCGGTCACTCCACTATCCTGCACGACGAGGTCGGTGCGAATGTAGACGGGCTTGTCGTTGTGGGTGCAGAGGATGTAGACTGAGTGGAAGCCACTCGCCCTCCGCTTTCGTATTTTCGCTTTGAATGATGTTGCCATAGGTGTAAGGTATGGTGTGGGAAAACGGCTTATTGGGGGTGGTTTTTATATGCTTTTTGCCTCTCCCGAGGGTAAAAATAGCGGGTCAGTCGCCACTCTGGGAGGCTTCCAACTCGCTATTTTTCAATTACTTAACTATCGTGGTCCCACTTGGGCTTGAACCAAGGACTCCCTGATTATGAGTCAGGTGCTCTAACCGACTGAGCTATAGGACCAGTGAGAGAAAACTCTCATCTTACTCGGCTGAGTACTATGTACTTTTGCCCCGCAAAGGTAGAGATAATCGCCCTATTAGCCAAATCAAACCGCCCAAGAGACGCGTATCTACAGCGGCCTTTACCATCCACGATAGCGCAGGGAGAGGGCGAAGAGTGTCTTCGTCGGGCGCACATCACGCCGCTGATGCTCATGCTGCACACGCCCCTCGATCTGCCAATGCGAACTCAGACGATAGCGCACCCGCCCTCCGAGCACAGCCCCTTACCATATAGTAGAGTCGCACCATACTCACCTCGTAGCATCGGCGTCAGCGTATAGAGCCGGCTATCCCAGCTGGGAGCATCGAAGGCATCTGCTAAAAGATCCAGCTGTAGCCGTTCGGAAGGAGCCCATCGTAAGCGTCCCTGCACAGCCCAGCCCGAAGACGCGGCTCCACGGGCATAGAGGAGGGCAAGACGAGGCTGTAAGCGCCGAGATCATACGCCCCTCAGCTTGAAGCGATGGCTATCCTTTCGCCCCCGATAGTGTAGCCTTAGACTTGCCTCACGCTCTATCTGGAGACTGGTCATCAGGCCATAGCTCACGGACGAACGCGCCATTATCTCCCGACCTCTGCGAGTCGGATCGGTAGGCATCGAGATAAAGGAGGGTCGATCCTAAGCTACTGAAGGGAGTAAGCTGTATCTGTAGGCGCCCTCCATCCTCACTATGCGGACGGAGTGCATGCGTGCCCGCCCGCCCATACATAGGGTCCGTAATGCGCCCCGATATGCCAAAGGGAGAGTCGAAGATCCGCCCAGCCTCCTTGGAGATAAGAGAGTGCTGGATGAAAGCCCACGCTGAGCGAGAGGTATAGGCCGCCTCACCACTAAGGCGCAGGTGCCCTCGGAGTGCCAGATAGCGGTAGGAGAAGCTCCAGGCGGCATAGCTCTGCAAGCCTTCCAGCGTCGCATCACCTTGACTCCCTGGTGGGTGTCTTAGTCGATCTCCCTGCCAATCTTGATACACACCCTGTGAGTGATAGCTCAAGATCGGGCACACGATATTCGATCCATCCTCCATAGAGACGGGTCAAGGCTTGCCGACGTGCCGCCCTAAGCCACCTCTGTCGTATGCAGTCCCGTCTCCGAGAGCGCAGTAAGAAAGCCCTCGTCAGAGCGGTGTGCGTCTATACGACGATGAGAGGCGAAGAGTCCCAAGCGGTAGCTTCCCACGCGAAGCATACCAGCTGCCCCGCGGGAGAAGTCGCTCTCAGTCATACTCCGCACAGGACGCACTCCCGTACCCTGGCGTGGGGTCAGTGAGAGGAAGCTCAGCGGGAAAGGCTCCTTGCGAGAGGATCAACCCACTGCCACGTGCCACGCGGTAGTCACCCAAGACAAGGGTCAGCGCGCGATGCTCCAGCTGGGCATGTCAGGCTATAGGCATCAAATCCTCGGTGCGCCCCCGTCGCCAAGGCTCGCCATAGTCCTTCTCCCCCGCGATGAAGAGACTCAGGCTATGGGGCGTAGCATAGCTAGCTTAGCCGTACGCATCCTCCGAGCGAGAAGTGGCTTCTTCGAGCAAAGTCGGTGCCACTACGCTTACCATAAAAAGATACGAGCCTCGTGGGTGGCTTCTAACGTATTTCCAGCAAGGGGCGCTCCTCGGCTATGGGGCGACAGACCATGACGGGACGTAGCAGGGCGATGAGCGAGAGACTCCAGCCTGGTACCAACTTCAGCTCTGAGAGTTCATAAAAAGCCTGATGATCGGTGCGATAGCGGACGAACTGATAGATCTGATAGTCCGAGAGCATCGGGAGTCGACGTAGCTCCTCCTCTCGGACGGAATTAATGTCCAGCGGGGCTCGCCTCAGCTCGTCATAGAGAGCTGCCGCTTCGTGCGCCTCTTCTTCGGTAAGCAAGCCCACCTGCAGCTGACTCTCAATAAAAGCTTCCCAGCCCCCATCCGAGCGGAGGCTATCCGTAGGCGTCTGAGCGTGGAGCGAGCTGAGTAGTGCACTTAACCTCAAGAGGAGCAGGGCTACACTACTCCTTATAAGGGGAGTGATGACATGAGGATTCATTGTGCTCATGGTGGTGATATTAGGGTGCTTGTGTGGGGCACTCTTCTTGTAAAGGTACTGAAAGTGTAGCACAGTCTCTTGAGGCAAGAGAAACGAATAGTCGTTTGACCCCGAAACCAGTAGTCGTTTACGAATAGGCTTCATTGACATCATCTAAGAACCGCTATGCAGTAGAGTAGCATACAGCAAGAGTAGCTTCAAGAAGGTACGAGTAATGAAGAGATGGACTTGCTACAATGGTCCCTCTATAGATATATGGGTGCGTGGGTGGAGCTATATTGGATGGCGAAGGAAGCTATAGCTGGACAGCTTTGTGAAGTGACCTCTATTAGGTCGTTGCTCCGCGTAGGGATAAAAAGTTGTGGACGAGTGGCTGGTAAGTTTGGGCTACGTACGTGGCTCTAATATCTACGTACGTGGATACTTGGGATTTGCGTGCCTGGTCTTTAAGACTACGTGCTTTAGACAGAGGAAAACCACTATCGTGAAGGCGCTTTTTCTTCACGAGAAACGATGCTTTTCCCTCCGCTGGATAAGAGGAATACTCGCGATAAGGCGAAGGGCTTATGTATCTCTTCTCGGAGGAGGCATATCGAGAACTGGGCGTCACGATGCCTGAGCACTCTAAATAGGGGCAGGAGTCTCGGCAATAGCCTCCACAGGGCAATCTTATCGAAGGATTCGCTTGGCTCTGGTAGATACGACCTCAATATAGCTCCAATATTTCCCTATATTCTGACAGGATAGATTCGCACCTTCTCTGGATCACAAGCACACTTTATATAAAAATGTGTAATTTTGCAGGCCTTTTAAACTAAGGTAATTCCACACAAGCATAGTTATAAATACAGACAATGAAGAAACTCCTTTATCGCCTCTCGCTCCTCGCCCTCTCCGTGGGGCAGGTAGCAGCGCAGACGGACTCTATCCCCTACTGAAGCCCCTGAAGTACCAGCTCCTGCACCAGCGTGGAAGTTCTCTGGCGTATCGGGCCTTAACCTTGCTCAGACATCACTCACCAACTGGGCTGCAGGTGGTGAGAACTCCGTAGCTTGGAACCTTTACCTCAATGCTTCGGCTAACTACAAGAAGGGAAACTGGAGCTGGGACAATGCCCTGATCACGGACTTCGGTAAGACCTTCACGACCTCCAATAAGTGGCTCAAGAGCGTCGATAAGCTGAACTTCAGCACCAAGATCGGTCACAACATCTCCAAGCACTGGAGCATCTCTGCTCTCGGAGACTTCCTCACGCAGTTCGCTCGTGGGCATGACTGACACGAACCCCAACATCCCAGGGAACAAGGATAAGTACATCTCTACCCTCCTCGCCCCTGGGCTATCTGACACTCGCTATCGATGCTGACTATGCCCAACGAAGACTTCTCCCTCCTGCTCTCTCCCATCACGGGGAAGATGACCTTCGTCCTTGACAACCGCCTCTCTGCAGCGGGTGCCTTCGGAGTTAAGCCCGGTAAGAAGACGCTCGCAGAAGTCGGTGCTCTTGCAGTAGCTAACTACAAGCGTAAGCTCGCTGAGAACATCAACCTCGTCACGAAGCTCACGCTCTTCACGCCTTACAACGAGGACTTCGGTAACATCGACGTGAACTGGGATATGATGATCGCCTTTCAAGATCAATAAGTTCCTCACCACGACGCTGACCACGAACCCTCGTCTACGACGACGATATCAAGACGGTCGACGCTGCTGGCAACCAGCGCGGTGCCAAGGTCCAGTTCCGTGAAGTACTCGGCCCCTCGGTCTTGCCTACAGCTTCTAAGGCAGAGCTCTACCCGATCATATAGCATGGGGCCACCCCATATCACCAGTATATGGAGTAGCCCTTGCTACATCTAGGTGCACTCGAGTGCGAACGAATTATCGAGGGATGAACGAAAAAGACAGATATATTTGTTTTTCTTTGCGAATGAAAGATAAAAAGCAGGATACTTTCTCTATGGAAGCAGGGGTGAAAATGATGATTACCCTTCATCCTGCCCGATAGATCATCACACATATCACCACATAGTAGCATTATGATCGGAACGGAAATCAAGGAGTTTGGCCAAGTCATCAACAATGACGCTCATGGTCGTACACGTCAACCTTCCCCAAGGCAAGAAGATCGCACCACACGATCACCAGGGGCAGGATATCTTCTTCAGCGTCGTCAAGGGCCAAGTCAAGGCAACCTCAACAATAGCGAAGAGCATACGCTAAGCCCAGGCACTCCTGCTGCACTTCGACGGTGAAGCCTTCATCGGCATCGAAGCCCTCGTCGACAGCGAATTCTTCGTCTACCCTCATCAACCTCTAAGCTTCCCTCCCTGTATGGAGAATATGCGCAATAACCGCCTGAGATCGATATGGAGAAGCTCCAGATCGTGCTCGATACCAAGGAGCGATATCTCGATGGTAAGCTCACGCTCGACGAAGCGCGAGCCATACTCCGTGAGCGCGTCAAGACACTGCGTCCCTACGAGATCGCCTTGGCAGAGCAGGAGCTGAAGACCTTCGACGAAGACGAATGTCGCAAGGAAGATATCCAGCAGATGATGGAGCTCTTCCAAGATGTACTCGACCGCAGCCGTCCCGACCTCCCCGAGGACCATCCCATCATATGCTATCTGCGTGAGAACGATGAGATGCGCCGTCTACTGAAGCAGGTCGAAGAGCTTGCCCAGTACCCAGTCATCAAGAAATCAGTGGCTCGAGCTCATGATGAGCTACATAGTTCCGCCTTCACCTCTCGCGCAAGCAGAATCAGCTCTACTCGACTCCGAGCGCAAGGGCTTCGACCGTCCCCACCACGACGATGTGGCTCCTCGACGACTTCATCCGCGATGAGATCCGCGATGCCCGCCGTCTCCTCGAGGAGGATAAGGACGATGAGTTCATCGCTATGCAGCCCACAGTCGTAGCTGACGTACTCGACCTGATGCAGAAGGAAGAGACGGTACTTCACCCCACTTCGCTGGCGATGATCCGCCCAGCCGAGTTTGAGGAGATGAAGTCAGGTGACCGTGAGATTGGCTTTGCATGGATACAAGTCGGCAAAAGAAGCTCCTAAGGTTGATAGCACCAAGGAAGCCGTACCCGCTACAGCTGCTGCAGGCTTTGCCAACGAACTCGCCGGGCCTACTCGGTAAATATGGCTTCGGCGGAGGGAGCACACCTGGTGCGCTTCTCGAGGTAGCCACGGGTCAGATGACCCTTGAGCAGATCAACCTCGTCTACAAGCATATGCCCGTAGACTTCTCCTATGTCGATGAGAACGAGATCGTCCGCTTTTACACTGACACCGATCACCGCGTCTTCCCTCGTAGTAAGAACGTCATCGGTCGAGATGTCAAGAACTGCCACCCACGCACCAGCGTACACCTTGTCGAGGAGATCATCGAGAAGTTCCGCCGTGGCGAGCAGAATGAAGTGGACTTCTGGATCAACAAGCCTGGACTCTTCATCTATATCTACCACGTCGCCGTCACGCGATGAGGAAGGGCGCTTCCGTGGCGTCCTCGAGATGATGCAGGACTGCACACGTATCCGTAGCCTCGAAGGCTCACGTACGCTCCTCTCATGGGACAAGAGCAACAAGGCTGCCTCAAGCATGGGGATGACAAGCCCTGCAGAACAGCGCCTACGGCTCCACACCCTGCAGTAGAGGAAGAGAGCGAATATGTCTCCTGCTCCTGCATGAAGGGAAGCAGTCACACTCCTGCAGCACCCGAAGTAGCCTGCAGCAGCTGCCGAGGAAAAAGACAGCGAGCTGTGGCTGCTCGGGTCATAGCGCAGATGTAGAGATCACAGCCTCTACACGCCTCAAGGATCTCCTTGAGCATCATCCTTAGCTGAAGGGTGCTCTTGCCGAGATCAACCCAGCCTTCAAGATGCTCTCCTCCCCTTGGCACGCATCATGATCCCCTAAGGCAACGGTCGGCATGATGAGTGAGCGTAGTGGAATGGACCTGCAGAGCCTCATTGATGCCATCAAGAAGCGTATCGCTGAGCATAAGTAGCAAGCACTTTCCCTACAGATAAATGACACGCCCCATGAGCAGCTCTGCTCATGGGGCTGTCACTAGTTTTGTTATCTCCAGTGAGTCTTAGAACTCGTACCCGAGGTAATGTAGCTGGTGACATAGCGAGGGGTCTTTGAGGCTCACGTAGTAAGGTGCACCCAGGCTCTTCTTTGTGATGCCCGTAAGGCTTGCATCGATACCGCCACGAAGATAGACGCGGTTGTACTGATACATAAGGTTAGCACCTACACCGAACTCAAAGCGCTTGAAGGCATTCTCCTTATAAAGATCCTTATCGATGTTCTCGCCCGAAAGCTTGGCCGACAGACCGTAAGCAAAGTAAGGACCAGCATTAAGGAAGATACGGTGCTTCTCAGCAATTGTAGCCAGACGGAAGGAGAGATCCAGCGGGAGCTGGAGTGAGTAGGTCTGGATGGTAGAAAGCTTCTTCTGATTCAGGCCATCATCAAGGATTGTTCCCTGCTTCTCACCACGACCTACTACGTAGAGCCCTGGAGTGAAGGAGAAGATCGTGTTGTCGAAAGACATCACGAGACTCCCCCCAGCACGGAAGCTAGTGAGATACTTACCCGTGTCACCATTGTGGTGGACACCGAGGGCTGAGATACGCGAGATCGCAAGACCTGCTTCAGCACGATAGTGGAGCTGACCCAGCTCCTGGGCGGAGAGAGCCATACCAGTTGCGAGGGCGAGGCCGGCGCCGAGGAGGAGATTCTTAAAGAGTTTCATTGTTGTCTGTACTTATAGTTGGGATATTCTATAGACTATTAATAAAGGAAGCCGAAGAGCCAGACGGGGATCGTCTTCTCTCGGGAGAGGTCACCACGCTCAAGGACATAGTAGCGGTCACTACGATAGCGACCCGCAAGCTCCTCCTCGATCTGGAGGGGATAGTGCCCATCAACCTCAAAGAGAGCTAGTGAGGAGCGTGAAGAGATACGCGCCTGATGCCCCTTGCTCAGCTGATTGAAGACAAAGGTACGCAGGAGTTCTGAGCGATCACAAGCCTCTTGACCCAAGACGTGATAGAGGTTAGGATTACCCAGATAGACGATGGCAGGCTTACCCATCTCGGTATCTTCTGCTCGGTAGATCGGTCGTGCGACACGTGCATCAGAGAGATAGCGCAGGTAGTTCACGATCGTACTTCTTGAGGTCTCGATCTCGAGAGCCAGCTGGGAGATATTGAGCATCTGCAGGGGAGGACGCTGCGCCAAGATATAGATCAGCTTACGGAGCTTGTGCAGGAGGCGCTGCTCGAGTTGCTTAATGAAGAGGAGGTCAACCTCAAGCGTCATATTCAGCGTCTTCAGCAGGTTCTCCGAGATACAGTCGCGGCTCCAAGTGGAAGGGATAGTAGCCATACTCAAGGTAACGATCCATCCATAGTCCCGGATTAACCGAGGAGAAGATGTCTCCTACGACCTCACTCGTATGCTCCATAATATCATGAAGCTCCAGTGTAGGGAGGGTAATCCCGTTATCCAGCTGAATGAAATTTCACGCAGAGAATCCTGCCAGATGATAGATCGAAGCGATGGATGCCAACTCAGGGTCTTCCTCCTCGAGGTTCATTACAGCAGAGGCTGTGAAGACAATATGTAGTTCGGGGGATAGCGATGGTAGCATTCATGAACTCCTCCATCCAGCTCGGATACTTGAAGACTTGATCAAGTAAAAGCCGACGACCGCCTTGTCTGATGAAGTCACCAACAAAGTCCACCAGGCGGATGGTAGTGAAAAGCTGAACTGATTGAGATTGATGTAGAGGCAATCAGGGACTATCGGGCGCATAGTGACGACGGGCATAGTCAAAGGAGGAAGGTTGTCTTCCCACACCACGGGAGCCACGGATACCGATGATCCGATCCTCCCAATTGATCTCATTCATTAGAGCCCGCTGTAGCGTGGGCTTGCCTTGCCTTTTAGTAGCACTATGCGTGCGGTGCAGATAATCCACTGATCTATTCCTTCTCTCAATATGGTTTCAGAGAGGCCTGTGTATACACACTCAAGCTCTCCCCTGATGAATACATATAGTATGCGGGCAAAATTACTTTTAAAATAACTAAACATCTTATTGTCTATCTTTTCTGGCAGGGGATAACACCAAACTCTCACGCAACTTTAGCCTTCCCGTAAGGATATGTAAGCATTGCTGATCTAAGGGAAGCGGTAGCGGCAGAGTGGTGTTGAGTAAGAGTCACTCAGCCATCAGTCAGCACTAGCCGTATAGATAGAGAGCAAATCTATTGGAAAGTAAAACAAGGCATACTCCTAAGGAGAGTAGGATGATGAGATGTAGGACCTCATCATCAAAAAGCCCTAAGGGGCATACTGAGACAACATCTACCAGTGCGACACAAAAAATTCTTTTGATGAAATTCGTAAATAACTACAGATCTGCACACGAATAATTATAGGTTTCGGACTCAAATGACTGTTCGTATCGCGTACGAACAACTATTCGTTCATACACGGAATAGCTACTAGTTTGCGGGCCAACGACTATTACTTTGACACTATCCGCTCTACAGCTTCAGTCCCAGGTAGTTAGCAGTTCTCTTTTGATAATACTCAAAAGGAAGAATATGATTAAGAAGCTATATTAAGCATTAACCACTCACACCTTGAAAGTTACCGGGAAGAGAGGGAAAGCACAATATCTAAAGCTATTTATTGTTACCTTTGACATAAAGAACAAGCCTACTCCTATAAAACTTCTAATAGGCACAGCAAAAACCATGCTACACACCACCACCATCATAGCCCACCGCACAGAAGGGAGAAGAACAATCTTTATATGATCACGTAGAAGGTGTTGTCCAGATCCGCCGTAATCTGACTGAAGCTGGGCTGAAGCAACTCATCCCTATAGGTGACCTTCTCGGCAGATTGCACGATGTGGGAAGGCTCAGCCGGCCTTCCAGAGCTACATCCGTGGAGAGACTGCAGCCAAAAGCTCCACATAGTGCAGCAGGAGCACTTCTAGCCACCAGTCTGATGTACGAGCTCTCTAAAGGAGCTTCAGCTCAGAAGCTACCCCGTACCTCCCAGCTCCTAGCCTATGCCATCAGCGGACATCACCGAGGACTATATGACTATGCAGAGCTGCGGAATAAAGCTTAAGGAAATAGACTGCAAGGGTCGCTGTGACGAAGACGAAGAGCTCCTCTGGTCTTAGATCGGAGGTCCAAACCCTGGGTCGAAGAGCATGCTGAGTCTACAGAATCTCTCTCAAAAGAACTTGCTAAGCGAATAGGTGCGACAGAGCAAGCCCAAGCCTTGATCCGTCTACTCTTCTCCTGCCTCGTGGATGCTGACTTCCTCGACACCCGAAGCCTTCATGGACGAAGAGCGAAAAGGGTGTCGTCATGAGGCTACCTGCGGATATGCCCCACTCGAGACCTTGAGGGATCGGCTGACGAAGCACATGGAGGGCTTCTCGACGGAGGGCAAGATCAACGAGGCTCGTAGAGCTCTTCCTCAACCAATGCCGAGACATGGACGTACCCTGTCCCGAAAGGGCTATTATTCGCTCTTCCTCCCACAGGTGGCGGGAAGACGCTCTCCTCAATGGCTTGGGCACTGGAGACAGCTCTGAATCACGAAGCTCAGCGCATCATCTACGTCATCCCCTATACCTCGATCATCACCCAGACCGCGGGATCTTCCGGGAGATCTTCGGGGAGGAGAATGTGCTAGAGCATCATTCCGATATCTCCTTCTCTGGGGTGAAGCCTCCCAAGAGGCAGAGCGCTACGAGCGCACCCGCCTACTAGCAGAGAACTGGGACGCTCCTATCATCGTGACGACGAACGTACAGTTCTTCGAGAGCCTCTTCTCTCAAAAGGTATCACCAAGTAGAAAGGTGCACAGCATAGCGAACTCTGTTGTAGTTTTTGACGAGGTACAGATGTTCCCGACCGAATTCCTACATCCCATGCTTCGCCTCCTAGAGGATCTAAGGCGGATCCATGCACACAGCTCCTCTTCTGCTCGGCTACATCCCTCCCTTCGACAAGGACCATACTAGCTCCTTCAAGAAAGTAAATGACTTCCACCAGCTCAGCGATGCTATTCAGCCAGATCGTCCCTGAAGATCCCGAGCTCTTCAAGGTATTCGACCGAGTCATCTACCATCTCGAGGAGAAGGTGTACACGACGAAGGAGCTGGCCGAAGAGCTATCTCAGCACGACTCTGCCCTCTGTATTGTCAATTCCCGCCGAGATGCCTCACAGCTCTACCATGCACTGCTTGAGGAGGGGAAGGGGGCACAGGATGTCATCCATCTATCTCGCAATATGTGCTCGGCGCATCTGAAAGGAGCGCATCGCAGAGGTGCGTCAGCGTCTGAAGGCGAAGATCCCCACGATCGTCATCAGCACCCAGCTGATGAGGCGGGGGTAGATATGACCTCCCCATCGTCTACCGATGCCATGAGTGGCCTTGACTCGATCGTCCAAGCAGGCGGGCGCTGCAATAGAGAAGGGAAAGCGACCAGCTCCTGGTGAAGTCTATGTCTTCTTCCTAAGTGACGGCGGTAAAGCGTTGGGTGCTATAGCCCGAGGGCAGAATGCAACTCGCTTCCTCCTGGACAACGACAAGGAGCATACCCGATCCAGCATGCCTCTGGAGCTCATCGAAGCGTACTACGACCGCTACTACGCCTCGATTGAGAGCTTTGACACCAAGGATATCGCAGAGAGCCCTCTATGATGAGGAAGAGGCTAAGCGCTGGCGATTTGACTTCGAGAAAGCCTCTGATACTTCAAGCTCATTGAGGATGTAGAATCGTGACCTCTTCGTCCCCTACGGCAGGCAAAGGAGCTCCTAGAAGGACTTCAGAAGCATACCTCTACCTCAACCACAGAACCCATGAGGGAGCTCCAGCAGTACCATGTATCAATCTCTAAGTGGAGATATGAGGAGCTCGAGGAAGCTCGCCTTCTCTCCGAGATCATTGTCGATAGAGAAACGGGGAAGAGGATCCTAGTACTTGCGCCCCAAGGCTATGATGAGGCTCTCGGGTGTCTGCACACAAATCCTCCTCGACGAGCCTCTCTTCGGCTAAACGAACAAGCAACAAATACAATCAGCAACTATGGATAAGACAAACCCAAACTCTATTGCTTAGAGATACGTGGTGACTTTGCCTGCTTCACACGACCCGAACTCAAGGTCGAGCGTGTCAGCTACGATGTCATCACTCCCTCGGCAGCACGCAACATCTTCCAGTGCATCTTCTGGAAGCCAGCTATCCAATGGCACGTCCGTAGGATCGAGGTACTCAAGCCCATCCGACGCACCTCCATCCGTCGCAATGAGGTAGGATCCACGATGAGTCCCAAGGCTACAAAACCCCTCTTCATCGAGGAGAATCGTCAGCAGCGCACAGCCTACATCCTCCGAGATGTAGCCTACCGCATCTATGCTGAGATGGAGTTCATCCCTTGGAGAAGCGTACCAAGAAACAGCAAGAGGAGTGTAAGGATCCTAAAAGCGGAGACACCCGAGAAGTATGATGCGATCTTCTTAGAGCGAGCTACCAAGGGGCAGTGCTTCACACAGCCCTATCTAGGTTGTCGTGAGTTCACCTGCTCCTTTGAGTACATTCCACGAGGTCAGGAGCAAGACTTACCCATCGACGAATCTCGAGATCTAGGGATCATGCTCTTCGACATGGACTTCGAGAAGAATCTCCAGTGTCCTCCTCCCCTCTTCTTCCATGCCCAGATGGAGCATGGTGTGATCGAGTTCTCCCAAAAATCAAGTAAGGAGATACTCAGATGATACTCAAAGCACTCTACGACTACTATCAAGCGATGGCCAAGCTGGGGAAGGTAGCTCCCTCTGGCATGGAATGGAAAGCTATTCCCTTCATCATCGTCATAGATGAGGATGGTACATTCAGACGGGTGATTGATACCCGAGATAAAGAGCATAAGCAAGGCCGTGAGTACCTCGTAGGCAAAGCTAAAGGTCGCTCGGGATCTAAGAGCTATGCAATCTCCCAAATCCTCTGGGATCACTCTGGCTATGTGCTGGGGATCCCCACAGATGATAGTGAAGAGAAGCAGGTCATGGCTCCCAAAACAGCATGAAGCCTTCAAGCAAGAGCTAGCTAAGCTCCGAGAGCTCTTCCCAGAGAACAAAGGCTTTAAGGCTATAGAACTCTCTACGAGAAGTATGAAGAGAAAAAGGAGGAAGAGCCTTCAGATCTATTTGCAGAGGAGGTAAAAGACCTTTCGAACATCATCCCTGAAGACGTCTTGCAGGAGATCAAGAAAAAGGTCGAGCAAATATCTCATTCCTCCTGAGCACAGAGAGTAATCTCAATAGCTGATCTCCTCCCATGAAGATATTCAGTCGTACCAAGCAGGGGGCTCTGAGGAGGAATGGAGAAGACAAGGGACGATGCTTAGTCACAGGAGAGCAGGGCACCATGCTGACTACATGGTGGGATCAGCCTCTTCGGAGCTCAAGCCAATGCCACGCTCATCAGCTTCCAAAAATCCTCGGGCTATGATTCCTATGGCAAGGAGCAGGGGCTCAATGCCCTCGATCTCTCAGACGGCATCCGATGCCATCATCTCAGGGCTCAACATGCTCCTCGGGAAGGATAAGAACACGAACTACCGCATAGGAGAGACTACGTTCGTATTCTGAACACCCTACAGGACGATGAACTCCTAAAGAACTATCAGGAAGCCACCTTCACAGGGCTTCCTTCGATGGTGACTTTGACGATGAGGAGAAGCCACTTCAACCTCCAAGAAGAAAGCAGCTAGAGAAGAGGGATCCCCGAGAAAGAAACCAAGGTGGTGATCCAGGCTCTTCGGTCAGCACCGGTAAGAATGCATATATCGATCGATGCACTCGGATCGCTTCTACATCTTAGCATTGGCCCCCAACGCCAAGCGTGTCAGCGTCATCTGGATGGAGGGTACAGTCAGCGAGATCGTCGGTAATACCCCTCGCACACTCGATGATATGAATATCGTCCGCTCGATGGCCTCCTGGATGAAGAGATACCTCCCCTTCGCCCGATCTACCGGATCATGAAGGCCATCTACACATGCGACAGATAGCACCAAGTGGCTGAGACAGGTGGTGCAAGAGCTACTTGAGAGCATCATCTGGACTCCCCTATCCTCCAGCTCTCCAGATGGCATGCCTCGAGCGGATCCATCATGACCATACCAGCAAGTATCCCTGTCACGGAGCTCCGAGCAGCTCTACCCGGGCATACATCAACCGCAAGCACAGAAAGAATCCTCAAATAAAACAGCTAACTATGGCACTAGACAAGTCCAAACTCCAACCCAGCCTACTTAGCAGAGTGACTCTTTCGCGCTTCTGGAGCGCATCCAGAGAAAGCTATACCCGGCGTCAAGGCCAACATCACCGATCGCTACTTCCGTACAGCCTCAGCGACACCAGGGATTATCTTCGGTCGTCTCCCTCCAGCTCTCAGCCTTCCACTATCGAAGATTAAGAAGGAGCACGGAGGTCTCGGCTACTACTTCGATCGACAGATACAGGAGGTACTAGAGCTCCTCCCTGGAGGACAGGCTACGTTCGATAAGTTCTTCTCCCCTGACCAGCAGAGCATCTTCGCCTGGGCTATTATCATCAGAAGGCCTACCGTGATCAGAAGGCAGAGAATGAAGCTACCGAAGCAGAACAAGAAACAGAAAATTAACCCAACTAAATATCCATACAATCATGAGTAAGCAACCTATCCAAAACAGGTACGACTTCATCTATCTCTTCGACGTACAAGATGGTAACCCCAACGGAGACCCTGATGCAGGGAATCTCCCTCGTATAGACTTCGAGACGGGACAAGGCCTCGTCACCGATGTCTGCCTCAAGCGCAAGGTTCGTAACTATGTGCAGACCAAGGTGGGAGGTGATCCACTCAGCCAGATCTTCGTCAAGGAGGCTGCAGTCCTCAACGGCGAGATTGACAAAGCTTATGTAGCTCTCGACCTCGATGCCAAGGATAAAACAAAGGAGTCAGAGAATAAGGGCAAGGCACGGCAGTACATGTGCGAGCACTACTATGACATCCGCACCTTCGGAGCTGTGATGACTACGGGGAAGAAGCGGTCAGGTACGAGGCGCTGTCCAGCTGACCTTCGCCCGCTCCATAGACCCAGTAGTGACTTCCGAGCATACAGTCACCCGCATGGCAGTCACCGACGAGAAGGACAAGGATAAGGAGCGCACCATGGGGCGTGCAGGCTCCGTACCCTATGCGGGCTGTACCGTGCTCACGGGCTTCATCTCTGCGGCGCTGGCTCGTGAGACGACATTCAGTGAGGACGATCTAGCACTGCTATGGGAGGCGCTGAAGAAATGTTCGACCTCGACCGCTCTGCTGCCCGTGGACTGATGGCTGCCCGTCGACTCATCGTCTTCACAGCAAAGATGACCTAGGCAATGCTCCCTGCCCACAAGCTCTTTGAGCTGGTGAAGGTAGAGGCGAGAGGATCCCAGCCGTCCTGCTGCCCTTCAGCGACTACGAGATCACTGTCGATGAGAGCAAGCTCCCCGAGGGAGTTGAGCTACTCGACCTCATCTAGCGCATCATGTGACACCGAGGACGAGATGCTCTCTCCGGGCATCCAGCACTATGCTTTCTGCCCGAGACAGTGGTACCTCATCCATGTGGAGCAACTCTGGGAGGAAAAATCATCTGACGGCCGAAGGGCATCTACTCCATGAGAAGGTGCATCAGCCCGAGGAGAGTGGTCGGAGAGGCGATGTCATCACCCTTCGCTCCGTCCCCTTAGCCTCCCCCTCACTTGGCCTCTATGGATACTCCGATGCTGTGAGCCACACCCAGCATCGGAGTCCCAAAGGGCCTACTTCCACCCCGCACCCAGGGAGACTGGGGAGGCTATACCGATCGAGTATAAGGGACGACCCAAGCGAACGAATGCCGACAGTTACAGCTCTGCGCCGAAGCTGATCTGTCCTCGAGGAAGCCTATGGCATACACATTCCCCCGAGGATACCCTTTCTTCTATGGTGAGACGAAGCATCGGGAGAAGTTGCCTCGACACCGGGCTTCGCACTCGAGACTCTACAGATGGCTGTCGAGATGCACCCGCTTATACAAAGACGGGGCAAGCATCCCTCCACGCTACGCTGCATGCCGTCGCCCTGCTCCCTACCAGATCTCTGTATGCCTCAGATGAATCAAGGAGAGCGAGCTTCGGATTACCCTCAGTCGCTATCACCTCCTTGACTAGCCCTTTAGACTAAGGGCCGTCATGAGCACGCATCACGAAGCGCCCATCAGCCACTAGAGGGCATAACTTCAGCCAACCCAAGGCACACACCTCCAGCTCTTCTCCCCTAGATCATCCCTCTCAATGGGTGCCCATCATGGGTCCACTTCCGACCCATGAATGGGGTCCTCGACAACCCATGCATGGGTCACTGAGGGAGGCATGTATGGGGTACTTGAGGGCAACCTATTCTCCTTAGGAGTATCGAATCAATTCCCCAGCCCTTGCTAAGCGATGAGACACCTTCTAAACACCCTCTATATCCTTACCCCCAATGCCTATCTAGTCAAGGATGGAGAGAATATCGTCGTCCGCATCGACGACGAAGAGACGCTACGTGTACCGATTCACAACCTCGAGAGCATCCTCTGCTTCTCCTACATGGGCGCTTCACCCTGAGCCATGTCGCTCTGTGTACAGCAGTGAAGCTCTCCTTCCTCTCCGACGGGAAGTACATCGGTTCGCTCGAAGGGCCGATCAAGGGAATGTGCTCTGAGACGGGAGCAATATCGTCTGGCAGATGACGACGTGCTCTCGTCGCATCTGGCTTCGATCTTCATCGCAGGGAAGATAGCGAACCATCGGAGTGTCTTAGCCCGATTTTGTCGAGACCACCATCCTCCGCATGAGGTAGAGAGCGAGATCGAGGAGGCTCGGGCACTGCTCAGACAGCAGCAACATAAGCTCATCGAACAGACCTCACGCCTAGGTGTCATGGGAGGGAGGCTATGCTGCGAATATCTACTGGTCTATTCCAGCACCTGATCCTCAACAAAGAGTTCACCTTCTCAGGACGAAGCAAACATCCCCCCAAGGATGAAGTGAATGCCCTACTCTCGTTCTTCTACACCCTGCTGAGCGCATGATGTGCGAGCTGCCCTCGAGACGGTGGGGCTGGATGCCTACGTGGGGTTCCTTCACGTGGATCGCCCAGGAGGCCAGGCCTTGCCCTCGATCTCATGGAGGAGATGCGTGCTACCTAGTCGATCGCTTTGTCCCATCGATCATCAACAAAAGGCAGGTCGAAACGAAGCGACTTCATCCCTCAGGGAGAGAAGGGCTTTTCCTCAAAGAGGATGCTCGCAAGTGCCTCATCGGCCTCTGGCAAAAAGCGCAAGAAGGATGAGATCACCCATCCATTTCCTCAAGGAGAAGATGCCCTAGGCCTGCTCCCGTATATCCAAGCGCTCCTCCTAGCTCGACACCTACGAGGGGACTTAGATGAGTATCTGTATTCTAATGGTCTAAGCTCAAAGATGTATATCCTCGTCACCACGATGTCGCCACAGCGACTCCCTCGGGCGCTAAGCGCCTCCGCCAAGTAGCCCGCATCTGCAAGAACTACGGGCAGCAGTGTCCAAGCCTCGGTCTTCGAATGCTTGGTCGATCCAGCACAGCTCGTAAGCCTTCGCCATGAACTCCTCTCCGTGATCGATGATCAAGAGGATAGTCTTCGGATCTACCAACTAGACAAGCACTACCAACGGCAGATCCACGTCTATGGCAAAGGTCACCTCTCGAGATCGAAGGGGAGCTCATCGTCTAGTCTCCACGCAAACTCAAGCCTCCATCCCAGCACTCCGCCCAGACCTCTCCAAGACTCACATTCTCCGTGAAGTTCCCAAGCACATCCACGCAAGCCTCCAGCGAACCCCAAGCGAACAGCTATTTCCAGCATCATCCGCAGGCGCTGATTATCAGCCACATAGACAAGACCAAAGCAACAAGCGCAGCCTCAACCCTTTCAGAGCAACACCGCCAGTCGCAGATTACGCTTGTTTATCCGCCCCATAACTAGGCAAACTCTGCTATGATACTGTCGCATCCCTCCTGGGGTGCGTGAATTGAAACGTCCCTGCCCATCGTCTTTTATGCCTCGATGAGAGTCGCACCTCCTGGGTGCGTGGAATTGAAAACAGCTGGTCTATATAGCGATATAGCATTCCATAGCGTCGCACCTCCCGGGAGTGCGTGAATTGAAACTTATCTTGGCCATGAGTTGAGACGAGATACTGGATAGTCGCACCTCCTGGGGTGCGTGAATTGAAACCTTTGCCTCATACGTTAATATCCTTACTCAGCTGAGGCTCGCACCCTCCTGGGGTGCGTGGAATTGAAACTCATAGTCCATCTCGTTGAGAAATTGAGTAGCGTCGCACCCTCCTGGGGTGCGTGAATTGAAACTTAAAAGAGGCGAGAGCTCTCGTCAGTCGCACCTCCTGGGGTGCGTGAACTGGAAAACCCAAGGAGAAGGGGGACAAGGGAGATAGTGCCGTCGCACCTCCTGGGTGCGTGAATTGAAACCTCATCCCAAAGGGGCGCGGAGCTAACTACGGGTCGCACCTCCTGGGGTGCGTGAATTGAAAACCTCTTGCTCGGGCCTCCTGACGCTCGAGCTTGTCGCACCCTCCTGGGTGCGTGAATTGAAACGGGTGCATTGGTGTTACATTGACGGTTGAGTCGCACCCTCCTGGGGTGCGTGAATTGAAACCTCGACGGCGGTCTGCGTCCCTGGAAGAAATCTCGTCGCACCCTCCTGGGGTGCGTGAATTGAAACGTGTAATCGCGCAGCCTCACACGGCTATATATCGGTCGCACCTCCTGGGGTGCGTGAATTGAAACGAGATAGCTCTACCAGACGACTTACATTAATACGTCGCACCTCCTGGGGTGCGTGAATTGAAACTACGACAAAGACATTTACGAAGTTGGAGTGATAGTTATGCTCGCACCTCCTGGGGTGCGTGAATTGAAACCACCCGTCCAGCCCGAGCCGATGAAGTTCACCTGTCGCACGCCCTCCTGGGGTGCGTGAATTGAAACAGCATCCTTATAGATGTCATCCATGATGTGACAGTCGCACCCTCCTGGGGTGCGTGAATTGAAACCTCTCGGAGCAACGCATCTGGACGATTATTAAGTCGCACCTCCTGGGGTGCGTGAATTGAAACCTTGTGACGGCATCTGAACCTCCTCAGGAATGGAGTCGCACCTCCTGGGTGCGGGAATTGAAACATCGACATAGACAGAGAGCTGGCACTTTACTCTGACAGTCGCACCTCCTGGGGTGCGTGAATTGAAACTTGTAAGTCCTTTTCTTCATTAGGTAGGAGGGCAGGTCGCACTCTCCCGGGGTGCGAACTGAAACCCCGTATGTCGTGAGATGAACCCCGAGAAAGTCGTATCCTCCGGGGTGCGTGAATTGAAACATTGAGACCTCTTCGAGCTTATTGCAGCCTGAGAGTCGCACCTCCCGGGGTGCGTGAATTGAAACCACTCGTGCTATCCTCGGTAAACTCAGCATCAGTCGCACTTCTCCCGGGGTGCGTGTGAATTAAAATCATTGACGTTATCCTCAGGCCTTTTTCGATATTCCTCTAATCACACGCTCTATGTTCCAAGGCAGGGAGCTATTCTTCAAAGCTTCCTAAGATAATATCACAACAAGCTTATTACTCCTCAACTAAAGGATTAAGGAATAGACTTGTTGATAAGTCACTCTGCTCAACCTACCCACAGGTGAATCGGTAACCCATCATAAATAGGGAGATGATAGAATAAAGCAAGTAAAAGCAGGAGTAGCAAAACCTCATATAGGTCAACGGGCGAAGCAATATTGGTTGACGAACGAAGCACTATTGGTCTGACGCGACCGACCACTACTATTGGTTTGCTCGCCGACCAATAGTGGTTGATACAGGGTCTCTGCAGAGAGCTCTCAGATAGTAGTTTGCCCGGCACCGCTTCAAGAAGGCGGTGCGAAGCGCTCATAGGATAGTTGAGGGGAGGAAGGCTTTTAGAAGTTGAAGTAGATGAAGGGCTGAGCGTCTGCACTTCTAATCTGAATGAGCAGGAAGATCACCCTCACAAAGAGCAGTGCTTGCTTAAGGAATGAGAGATCCGTCATCCACCACGGAAGCGGAGCTCTTGCTTGTGCGAGGTGAAGTGCAGGAGGTAACCTATGAGCAAGAGCAGCAAGACATTCTTGTATCCCACGACAAACTGCAGGAAGACCTCAGGGGTGAAGTGATCCTTGATCTGAGTAATCACTGCATAAGCTGTCTCCATCGAGTCTGCACGGAAAAAGATCCAAGCAAAGCAGACGAGATGGAAGGTAATGATCTGCCCTGCGAAGCGCTGCCAACGAAGGGGCTCACGGCGACGCCATCCGAAGTGATCAAAGATCTGCATATACAGCTTGTGCAGAGCAAGAGCCACACCATGGATGGCTCCCCAAAGGACAAAGGAGAGCTGCTCCATGCCATAGCCCGCCAAGGAGCATCGTCAGGAAGAGGTTGATATAGGTGCGGATCTGCCCTTTCGATTTCCGCCGAGGGAAATGTACAGGTAGTCACGCAACCAACTTGAGAGGGAGATATGCCAGCGTCGCCAGAACTCGGTAATATTCCCCGACTGGTAGGGCGAATCAAAGTTGATATTGAAGCGGAAGCCGAGTAGCAAGGCGATCCCAATAGCCATATCTGAGTATCCAGAGAAGTCACAGTAGATCTGCATCGCATAGCCGCAGACCGCAAAGAGATTCTCTATCCCTGTGAAACGCGTCGGTTCAGCAAAAGATGAGGTCTCACAAGGTTCGCTCCGATGAAAAGTCTCCGATAATCGCCTTCTTGATCAAGCCACTGATAATGAGCGCAAGAGCTCTCACATTCAGCCTTCAGCAGCTGCGGGCGACGATAGATCTGTGGTATAAAGTCCTTCGCACGGACGATAGGTCCCGCGACCAGCTGCGGGAAGAAGGAGAGATAAAAGAGGTAATCAATCCAGCGACGCAGTGGTGTGATCTCCTTTCGGTAGATATCGACCGTGTAGCGTAGCGTCTGGAAGGTATAGAACGATATACCCGCAGGGATGAAGTAGTCGCGAGCCTCCAATGGCACTGCTGGAGGTGTCGTGATGCCAATCGCTGCAAGCAACGTCTGTCCCCAGGTCAAGGAGGAAATAGAAGTACTTGAAGTATGAGAGCATCCCGATATTCACGCAGACGCTCGTTATCAAGAGGCGCTTGCGATGACGTGGATCTTCGCTCTGCCCCTATAGCCCGCCCAATGAAGTAGTCCATCGTGGCGGCAAAGAGGAGGATCAAGACATACTCCCACTACTCTCGTAGTAGAAGAAAAGCGAGAAGAGAGCGACGTAGATAATACGTAGCGTCGTCGTCTTCCGAAGGAGCATGTAGATCGGCAGGAAAAAGAGCGCACAGAAGAGGAAGAGTCCCGAGGAGAAGATCATCGGACTCTCGCGGTCAAAGCGCAGTACATCGGGGAGTCTCCCCCAGTCGATTGTATCGAAGAAGGTCATTCGTCGTAAAAAGGTTAGCGAAGAGTGAGTGCACGCTCCAGCGCTGAGGTGATAAGTCGCCCTGACGCTCATAGCCATCACGGCTATAATGCACACGATCACCAGCCATCAGGCCATCGGCGATCCAGGAATTGATACCCTGATTGCCCTCCCATAGCAGAGTAGAGGTCGAAGGCAGCTATGCCATGCAGCTCTGCACGACGCATGATCTCCTCTGAGACACGCGCTGCATTCTCATTGAATCTATAGGTCATAGTAGTCACCTTCTTGCGGTGCTTACGCCGACGTCCCGTGACGACATAGTGGGTAGAGGCTTGGCGGAAGAAGCTGGGGGGAGGGGTTGTCAGTAGGATCTTTGTCTTAGGTAAGATTTCCTTGACCAGCATAAGCATCTGCTCAAGGCTATCGGTGAAGTCTGCCATCTGGAAGTGCGTACTGTAGCAGTCATTCGTTCCCATTGAGAGGATAAGCAGTTGAGGCTCCAGCAAAGAGAGCTGCTCGACATAGTCTGCGAGCGCATAGTGCCGGTAAGCCGCCCCATTAATACCAATATCATGAACAAGGACACCACCCTTCCCAGAGAGAAGGACACAGCCAGCATAGACAGCTTCATCCGCATCATTCTCCTCCGCACCCGTGAGTGTGACACTCGTATAGGGTGAGCGCCAAGAAAGCGTATCTACTACGTAGGCTCCCGCAGAAAAGCGTCCTGTATGGAGCTCGGCAAGAGGGAATGCTGTCAAGGGAGTGAAGAAGGGTGCGCACAAGGTGCATCTGTCGGAAAGGGTGATCCGAAGAGGTAACCCCAATGGTAAATCGACTACTAGGGACGCGTAGAGAGCACATAGCCCCTAATCCCATGGGTCGTGCCCTCGGGCTTAGAGAATGAGCTCATGCTGCCAACCAAATCCAGACGAGGTGACTCGGTAATCCCGTGGAGAATTGGAGCCATAGAGCGCGTACCAACCTATCCAGCCTCGTCCGGCATCACCGAAGGAAGCTTGCAACGAGGCACGTAGTGGAGCCGTCGTATGTCCCTGCTTGGATATGACTATCACCGAGCTGAACAATGGAGACCGTGCTACCATTTTTGCTACTACACGTAGCTCCTGAGCTAAGCTCGCAAAGTAGCCTGGGAGACATAGAGTTCGGCTCGCTCTTTTGGCACTGGACCAGCAGCAATAGAGATCCAGCGATACCCAGCACCCTACCGTGAGGAGAAATGCTGCACGCTTACTTGATCGCATCATAGTACTTTCTTCGAGGAAGAAGGCATCGAGGAACTGACGAGCGAGCTCGTCACCCCCGCGATGAGAGAGGTGGGTGTAGTCCTTGGCAGCCCACCCCTTGCTGGCGAGCTTACCGATACCCCGAGGCGACCGACAGCCTCTCGCGTACTCCAGAAGACCACGCCCTTATCGGCAGAGAGACGGATCTGTGCACGCTCTAAAGCAAGAGCGGCAGGCATCGTGACGACTGCCCCACCCGAGGCCTTGACACCACGGTCTGATACGCCGAGCAGGAGATAGTCGGCACGCCCCGTCGTTGCACGAAGGTGATCAATAGCCTTACCCAGTTGCTTGGTATAGCCCGAGTAATCAAGTTGCTTCGGAGAGATCGTATTGAGACCGTACTGCAGGACTATGAGGTCATAGGGACGCTCGGCGAAGAAAGCCTTATTAAGCTCAGCATCAAGCGAAGCTAAGATGAGCCCTGAGTTCCCTCGTATCGAGAAGTTATCGACGCTTACCCCTGAAGCCCCATCCAGCGAAACACCATAGCAGACGAAGCCAGAAGCTCCCACCTGTGAGGGTGAAGCGTACAGAGCTGATCGAGCCTGAAGCGAGGCGACAAGCACTCAGCGTCTCGGTAGCTGGGAGCTCAAGCGTAGTAGCCTCCTCTGAGTTCGTAGAAACCTCAAGGGTAGCCCCTGATGGAGCCTTATAGTAGATGACCGCTTCATTGCAGGGACGAGCTCCCTTAGGAAGGGTGTAGCGCACCCAGTCTCCGACAGAGCCCGTATAGTAGTGGCTCGGGAGCGGATAGCGTCCCTCAGAGTGAAGCTGATTATATTCCTTCCAGCCCTTAAACTCGTGGCGAACCGTACGACGGAAGCCTGCAGTCTCCGAAGTCAATGGTAGCCACCCTACCCCAGAGCCACCATAGCGAGCCTGCAGCTGGCTACGTATACTGCTCGTGAAGATATCTCCTTCGATAAAGGAGTCTCCAGGACAGCGATACGTACAGGACGCCCCAGCGAGCTGCGACGGCGGAGCTGTGCAAAAGAAATGCTGCAGGCCATCGTGAGCAGGTGTCATATCGACGAGGATACTCGTGGGATGGATAGTCGAGTCCAGCTTCTCAGCAGACATCGCCGAGTCAGGAGTGGCCGCCTTTGCTTGAGCTTCCAGCTCACGATGTATGCGCTCACGCTCCTGCACCTTCTTATCCGTGCATGAGCCTGCTGGCTAAGAGCCACGGCGTCTTCGCTCTTATTAGCAAGAGAGTCTCACCTGCTCACGACGTGAGGTCAGAGAGCAAGTCCACCTTGTTCGGCTCCCAACCGAAGATATTATCCGGCAGGAAGTAGAGCAGAAGGAGCCCCAGTGTCACCGCCAGAGCCAGTAGCCAAAAAGCGAAGGAGGTAATCGGGGACTTAGAGCTCTCCCCATAGGCCAGGTCTCCAGCGTCCCCTAAGCCTGGGACGATATAGGCGTGGTCATCGAGGACGGGATCGATAGCAGCTACCCAGAGCGTCACATTATCGTCTGGGAAAGACTCGCAGAGCGTATCTACAGCCTGCTGGCTGGAGATAATCGAGACGAGGTGTACCTCCTTGGGGGTACCCTTAGTCAAGAGTACGCGATAGGCAAGCTCCATAGAGCTTCCCGTAGCGAGCATCGGGTCTACGAGCAGTAGCGTCTTCCTCAAGAGAAGGCGAAGCGATGTACTCGATGAAGATATCGAAGTTCAGGCGATCCTTATACTTACGGTAAGCCGATATAAAGGCATTCTCAGCCTTATCAAAGTAGTTGAGGAAGCCCTGATGCAGCGTAAGGCCTGCACGCAGGATCGTACCGATGACGATCTGGTCCGAGATCTGAGCACAGCGGGCGACGCCGAGAGGCGTCTGCACATCACGCTCCATATAGTGGAGCTTTACTCAGCTCATAGGCCATAATCTCGCCGACGCGCTCGACATTGCGGACGGAAGCGCATAGCATCCTTCTGTATCTCTATATCGCGCATCTCTGCGACGAAGTGGCAAAGGAGAGAATTCTCCTCGATGAGGTGCTTTACTTTCATTGATGATGAAGCTTTTGGGAAGGGGAAATATACCTTCAGGCTCTCCTATTCAACGTAGAGAACGAGGCCTTTGAGGTATTCGCCTTCGGGATGGTAGATATTGATGGGGTGGTCAACAGGCTGAGTGAGCTGGTGCAGGATGCGCACCTTACGCCCCGAGGCAGCCGCTGCGGTGAAGACCGCCAAGCGGAACTCTTCCTTTGATACCGCCTGTGAGCAGCTGAAGGTGAAGACGATCCCACCTGGGGCGACCTTCTTGAAAGCGATACTATTGATCTTACGATAGCCAATGAGGGCATTACGCAGGACCTTGCGGTGCTTAGCGAAGGCAGGCGGATCGAGGATGATCAGGTCATATTCGCCCTCGGGCATACGCTCCAGGTAGTCAAAGGCATCCTCCGTGACGGAGTGGTGGCGGGGACAATCTGCACCGAAGTTCAGAGCCACGTGCTGCTCGGTGAGGTACATCGCCTTGGCCGAGCTATCCAATGAATCAACACGCTTTGCTCCTGCATGGAGAGCGTAGATCGAGAAGCCCCCCGTGTAGCAGAAGGCATTGAGGACGGTGCGCCCCTTAGCGTAGTGAGCTACAAGAGCGCGGTTGTCTCGCTGGTCAATGAAGAAGCCCGTCTTCTGGCCCTTGAGCCAGTCGGGAGTGAAGCGCACACCGTTCTCATAGATAGGCGCTGCCTCAGTATGCCCGATGAGGAAGCCGTCCGAAGCGAGTTCGCGCATATCACGAGTGGGTAGCGTCGTCTCAGACTTGTAGTAGATGCCCTCGAGAGGGAGGACGGGATCGCTTGCCCTCAGCGAAGACCTCCCACAGCACTTCGGCGATGGTCTGGCGTGCCTGATGCATCCCGAGGCTGTGTGCCTGGACTACGGCCGTACGGTCATAGATGTCGATGATGAGCCCAGGGAGACTATCTCCTTCGCCGTGCACGAGGCGGTAGGTCGTATTAGGACTATCGCTGGAGCCGACGGGGCGAACGAGGTCGCACGAGAGGCGCAGACGAAGCGCAGCCTCCAGGCGACGCTTGTAGAAGGCACGATCAATGACTTCTCAGCATCGAAGCTCAGCAGGCGCACTCGCGATACTCTCCTCCGAAGTGTCCTGTACCTAAGGGACGGCCCTTGCTATCGACGACGGAGACTAAGTCGCCATCTTCCACAGGGGCGGAGAAGGAAGCGATGGCACCCGAGAAGATCCAGGGGTGGAAGCGCAGAACGGACTCCTCCTTGCGAGGATGTAGGCGTAGCGTAGGATAGCTCATTTATATCAGGGCAAATTGAGTAGGTGACGGAGCGGGGAGCGCCATAAGGGTCGTGTAGATCCGCAGGGATGCCCAAGCGTCGAGGGCGGCATAGTGCGCCTGCGCTGGGCTAAGCTTCTTCGCCTCCCAATCGCTCATACGCTGCGACTTGCTCATACGCTCAGCGAAGAGAATCGCATAGATCTTCTGCAGGCCGAGCTCATGGATACCGTAGCCACCGCAGAGCTTCTGGAGCTCGACGAAGGAGCCTGGGGTGAAGGCTTCACGACGCGAGAGAGCGGTGATATCATCGCGCAGGCTAAGCCCTACCTTGATAATCGCTGGGTCTTCGAGTAGGGAAATGAGGCTCTTGGGCAAGCCCATCTTATTGAGGCGGAAGAGGAAGCACCTCTCGGTAGCTATCTGAAGGAGGGAGACCTCACAGCGAACACCAGCTGTGAAGCTTGGGCGCGCCCCGGTGTCGATACCGAGGATGCCAGCACGACGCAAGCGCATCGCGACACGACGTGCCTCTTCGCGGTCTCTATGATAGTGATGGAGCGGGGCAGCGTGCCAAGGCAAGCGACTGCAGCTCCTCGTCCGTGATCGAAGGGGATAAGAGCAGACCGGAGCGAAGGCCGAGGCTTGCGCTCGAGCGGCGTACAGGGCGCTCCCTTCTCTTGGGGCGCTACCTTCTCGACAGCGGTGCACTTTTTAGAAGCGGAGGTCGAAGAGGGCTTCTTCGCCGTCTTCTTCCCGAAGGACTCTTCGGGCCTCGTCTTTGTCGTCATCCCTGTGTCTGTAACTGGGAGGTGTAGATACGATGAAGGGCTGTGAGCGACTCGAGGAGTGCCTGCCCCTCAATATTCGTGGAAGTAGTGACGGCAGCGCCCGACAGCTGCGGGAGCGCTCTTCGTTCTCGTCGCGTAGGATCCCGAGGATTGCCTACCTGCTGATAGACATCCGAGAGGCCTTCGGAGATGAAGGCTGCTATCGGCGTGTCGCTGTAGGTCATCTCTTCGGACTGCGCCGAGAGGTATGCGTCGTCCTCACCGAGGAGCGACGAGACGCGCATCGCGCACGGCCTCATAGGGTAACCTTCGGTGATATATTCTTCGATATAATCGGCTTCGGGACCGTAGAAATAGGAGGAAGGTGCAGCGTCACCGAGTAGAGCTGGGGCAGGAGCGCCACCAGTTGCTCGACGAGAGCGTCACGCCTCGGAAGCCTGCTCCAGAAGCGCGGCATAGCGGACGCCGACTGCAGCGAACTCTAAGATCTCTTTTCGCATAGAGGCTCTCCGCCTCTTTACATTTGATTCCATACAGGTGCAAAAGTACTATTTTCTGCAGCTTCGTCCCTCTCCGAGTGTGGCAAGAGCGCTGAAAGAAGCGCCTCAGCACGCTCCCAAGGACGAGGCACTGCACGACGAGGGAAATCTTCACCATGAGGAAGCTATTTGCAGCTCGCATCTGGGGATAAAATGCAGCTCAAAAAGCGCCTTAAAAATAGGGGTAAAAAGCGGCTTTTAATCGGCAAGGAAATACCCACAATTACGCACTCAGATAGAGCGCCTTGCGAAGGGATATTTCCTGAGGTGCGAGGGGGCTAAATTTCCGTATATGCGAAAATATATTTGTGTATATACGGAAAAATATTTCTGCATATATGAAAATTTATTTCCTATATACGGAAAATTTCCCGCCACATATACGGAGCTCTTCCGCCGTCAGAAAGAAGGGATTTTTCTTCGGGGAAACGGCTTAGCCTTCGAGCTGCATACTGAGCTCTTCCCAGCGGGCGAGGACTTGCTCCTGCTCCTTCTTCAGCTGGCTGTACTGCTCGAAGAGCTTGGCGTCCGTAGCGTGAGCGGGATCGGCGAGCTTCTCCAGAGCACTCAGCTCGGCATCGATGGCTTTCGCTGCGCCTCCTGCGCCTTCAGCTCGCGCCGAGGGCACGGCGCTCCTGGCAGCCTCCTTCTGGCGCTGGTAGTCTTGCGCTCCGTCGCAGACCTGGGGCCTTCGTCTCCGCTGCACGGGCGTGTCGGCTCGTGGGTTGCTGACCGAGTGCCGTCCTCACGGTCGCGCTTTCTCCAGCCAATCATAGATACCACCGATGTGCTCGGTCACATGCCCCTGAGCGGAACTCGTAGACACGTGACACCAAGCCGTCGAGGAACTCGCGGTCGTGCGAGACGATGATGACCGTGCCCGTGAAGTTAAGGATGGCTTCTTCAGGACGTTCTTTCGAGCGGATGTCGAGGTGATTCGTCGGTTCGTCAAGGATGAGGAGGTTTGCTGGGCAGCGAGGAGCTTGATAAGGGCTACGCGACCACGCTCGCCCCCACTGAGGACGGAGACCTTCTTCTCCGACTCCTCGCCACCGAACATAAAGGCCCTCAGGAGATCATTGATGCAAGCGAATATCGCCCCAGCTTCGCGGTCGATGGTCTCGTAGACAGTGTAGTTCCCGTCCAGCTCTTGGCTCTGCGTCTGGGCAAAGTAGCCGATCTCGACGTTGTGCCCGAGCTTGAGCGTGCCCGTGTAGTCGCTGACTTCTCCCATGATACACTTGATGAGGGTGGACTTCCCGAGCCATTCTTCCCGACGAAAGCAACCTTCTCTCCGCGCCGATGGTCATATTCACATCCGAGAAGACGGTGTGCTCGCCGTAGCACTTGGTGAGGCTATCGATGATCACGGGGTAAGCACCCGACGTCACCGCAGGGAGGAAGGAGAAGCGCATCGCCGCGCGATCAATGTCCTCCACCTCGATGCGGTCAATCTTAGAGAGCTGCTTGATGCGGCTCTGCACCTGCACGGCCTTGGTCGCCTTGTAGCGGAAGCGCTCGATAAAGTCTTCGGTCGCCTGGATCTCCTTCTGCTGATTCTCGTAGGCACGGCGCTGCTGCTCGAGACGCTCCTCACGGTGGACAAGGTAATGGCTGTAGTTCTGTCTTGTAGTCGTGCAAGCGCCTGAGTTCGATCTCCAGCGTGCGATTCTGTCGTAGCGTCAATGAAGGCACGGTCGTGCGAGATCAACACCAGAGCCACCGAGCCCGAAGCGATGAAGCGCTCCAGCCAACGGATAGACTCGATATCCAGATGGTTCGTAGGCTCATCGAGGAGCAAGACATCAGGACGCTGCAGGAGGATCTTCGCCAGCTCAATACGCATCCGCCAGCCGCCAGAGAATTCTGCCGTGGGGCGATCGAAGTCCGACCGCTCGAAGCCCAAACCAAGGAGCGTCTTCTCGATATTAGCCTCAATGCTCCCCAGTGCTGTGCATGAGGAGCTGGTCAGAGCGCTGAGCGTGGCGCTCGATAAGCTCCATATAATCCGTGCTATCGTAGTCGGTACGCGTCGCCATCTCTTCGGCGAGGCGCTCGACTTCAGCCTCCAGCTCCGTGATGTGGCTGAAGACCTGCTGACACTCGCCAAGTACGGTACGCTCATCACTCGTCTGCATCACCTGCGGCAGGTAGCCAATGCTGATCCCCTGGGACGGCTGATGATGCCCTCCGTAGGCTCGGCGATTCCAGCCAAGAGCTTGAGGAGGGTGGACTTCCCTGCCCCGTTCTTTCCCACCAGAGCGATACGCTCCTTGGCGGAGATGACGAACGAGAGGTCTTCGAAGAGGGGCTTAGCCCCAAAGGATACCTGATACGTTATTGACGCTGATCATGAGGAATAGAGGTGGAGGAAGCGGCGGGAGATCGCCTTGGGGCATACGGATCTCAGGGACGACAAGGATGACGCGCTGGGGAGCTAAGGCGGAGAGGAAGCGCTGGAGCTGTTTCTCGGCACGCTGCTGCGCAGCGGGAGGTAGCGAGGGCTGGTGCGAGATCCAGCCCGCATCGCGAGCGATGCGTTCGTCGAAGCGGCGTATAGCTACGCGGTCAGCGCTGGCTTCACCAAGGCGCCCACCACGATCCAGATAGTAGCGCACGGAGTGATTTCCGCCTGGACGTCGCCCCAGCTCAAGCTCGGGTGCAGGAAGGCTCACGTAGACTGTGTCGCCTGCCGTCGTGAAGTGGAGCTTCGAGGTCGTACTTGACGGTAGGCGACGAGGTCGGCTGTACCCACAGCATGCCGCCCCGCTTCATATAGATTGACATCCTGCCTGTAGCTGATCTCTTCGGTGATGAGGCGCAGGCGCTGACTGACCTTCATCTGCAGTTCCTCGGTCGTCACCTCAGGTTGAGGCGCCTTGCGGAAGAACCTATGGTAGATGAAGAGCCCCGCAGCTACACATATAATAAGGAGTAGGATCGGCGAAGGATCCGCCAAGAGAGCTTGATCATTGTGCTGCGGACTTAGAGGACTGAATGAGGGAGGCATCGGCTTTCATCCAAGTGGACACGCACCGTAAGGCGGAGGTCACGAAGATCGGCTGCAGTTTATTCGTCAGCGTAGCCGATGCCGTGCGGATGAGTGCGCCCCGCTCTTGCTCCAAAGCTTTTGGTATCGAGCCCGTCGATCATCGTCTGGCGAGAGCGAATGATCTCATCAAGTTCGTTGGTCGATAGGCGGCGACGCAAGCCCGTAGGCTCCTGCAGGACGTTGTGGTTCAGGTTATCCAGCTCCCGCTTGACCTCGATCGGAAGATAGAGATCTACCGTGCTGTCGGCCTGCTGTACGATGCTTTTCTCCGTGAGTAGCGAGAGATCGCAGTAGGCAGAGGCTTGGCTGAGGAGCTCCACACGGGTCTCCTTAGAGCCAAAGAGCTTCTTGAATCCTAAGAAGCCGTCATGATGATCAATCTTAAGGACAATACGTACCTGTGTCGTAGCCAGCCTCAAGACGCGAGAGGCTTTGGGCTTGGATCAGGAGGAGCTGTACTGGGGCGTCTCCTCTTCTTCTTTCTGCGAGCAGGCAGCGAAAGAGAGGGAGAGAAGCACCAGCGCAAAGTAGCTCATCCAGCTATAGAGTCGAGACATATCTTATCTACTTATTTTATGAGGACAAAGATACGAACTTCCCCCTGCTTATATGGGTGGGAGGGCCACCTCTAAAGAAGAGGAAAACGAACCAGTACTAGTCGGCATCGTGACCAGTACTACTTCGCCGTGACCAGTACTGGTAGGTGACCAGTACTGCTGGATCGCTGACCAGTACTGGTTCATTTATCCCCCTACAAAGGCTCTCTCCCAGCGCAAGCTGAGCATTAAACTCAGAGCAGAGCGCACCTGCGTGGAGATTAGGCGTAAAAGTCGTTTCTTTGCACTATAGTAGTAGCTATATTCAAAGAGAACGAAATGAATAACTTCAGACGAGTACCTCAAGCTCAGTGGGCGAATCGCCCATGGGAGCGAAGCAATACGGCATCGACAACGACCGCCCCGCTGACTCATGCACAAGACATCGAAGCTGCAGTCAGCGCGCGTACAAGTGGCCATCGTCATCGGTGGTGGCAACATCTTCCGCGGATTATGGTGCCGCCCAAGGCTTCGACCGTGCAAGGCGACCAAATGGGTATGCTGGCCACCGTCATCACTAGCTTAGCCCTCGGCTCAGCACTCACCTCCCGTGGTGTAAAGAACAGAGTACTCACTGCAATCCGGATGGAGCCTATCGGGCGAATTCCCTACTCCAAGCGTCGCGCCCATCGATGCCCTTGAGGCAGGTGAAGTCGTCATCCTCCGGTGGAACGGGGAATCCTCTTCACGACCGATACAGGTTCGTCCCTCCGCGTATCGAACTCGAAGCTGATGTTATGCTCATAGGGTACGCGCGTCGACGGCATCTATACCGCCGACCCTGAGAAGGATCCTATGGCTACGAAGTTTGATCGCATCACCTATGATGAGATCTACCAGCGTGGGCCAAAGGTCATGGACCTCACAGCTACCACTCATGTGTATGGAGAACAATCTACCCATCATCGTCTTCGATATGGACACTCCAGGCAACCTCCTCAAGGTCCTCAGTGGCGAGCCTATCGGCACCTACGTGGGCTTCTAAGAACAAGCAACCATCCTATCAACAACGACCAAATAAACTCTATGAGCGAACTGAAAGGGCTGATAGCACAAGCTCGCCAGCCGATGGAGAAGATCAGGAGCACCTCGAAGAGGCGCCTGCTCGTGTACGTGCCGGTAAGGCCAACGTCAAGATCCTCGACGGCATCATGGTCGAGTACTATGGTAGCCCCTGTCCCTCTGACTCAGGTGGGCACCGTAACTGCACCTCGATGCTAAGAGCATTGTCATCACTCCTGGGGAAAAAGGGTATCATCCGTGACATCGAGCGTGCTATCATCAACTCCCTCTCGGCATCACCCCCAGAGAACAATGGTGAGCTGATCCGCCTCGGCATCCCCCTGCTCACCGGAAGACCGCCGTCGCGAACTCGTCAGCAGGTTAAGGCTGACGCAGAAAATGCCAAGGTAGGCGTACGCAATGCTCGCCGTGACACCAACGATGCTATCAAGAAGAGTATCAAGGCAGACAACACCCAGAGGACGTAGCTAAGGACGCCGAAGGCGAAGTACAGAAGCTCCAATGACCGCTTCATCAAGAAGATCGACGAGCTCTTCGCAGCTAAGGAGAAGGAGATTATGACGGTCTAGCTCCGCGCGAGACCGCCATCCACGTTATCAAAGCATTGACAGGCTTAGTCATCAAGAACACAGGTAGCCACTACATCGTCCTCACTGAGGATGGTGTAGAGCGCCCGTCTCTAGCCAAGGGCAACCTTCGTCTACGAGGCTTCCGCTCGACCAATCCCATCGTCGTCGGAGACCACGTCGTCGTAGAGCAGACCTCAGGCCAAGCGGAGGAAGAGACCCTCTACATCAAGGATATTCTTCCCCGCAAGAACTACATCATCCGTCGGGCTGCAAACCTCTCCAAGGAGTCCCATATCCTGGCTGCAAACATCGATGCGTCCTTCCTCGTCTGCACCATCGCAGCACCTGAGACCAGTACAACCTTCATCGACCGCTTTCTCGCCACAGCAGAGGCCTACTCGAGTCCCCCACAGAACTCATCTTTAATAAGATAGACCTCTATACTCCAGAGGCTATCGACTACTATGGAGGAGCTCATCGCCTCTACGAAGGGATTGGCTATCCCTGTCACCGAGTCTCAGCGTCGACGGGAGAGGGTGTCGCCCCCCTCATTGACCACCTCAAGGGAAAGATCACCCTCTTCAGTGGACACTCTGGTGTAGGGAAGAGCACCCTCATCAATCAGCTGATCCCAGGCGTAGAGCTACGTACAGGATCTATCTCATTAGCTCACTTCAAGGGGATGCACACCACGACCTTCTCACAGATGGTCCCACTCCCCTACTCCGAGGGAGGCTATCTCATCGACACTCCAGGTATCAAGGGCTTCGGCATGCTTGAGATGGAGGATGCTGAGGTATCCCACTATTTCCCAGAGCTCTTCGAGGAGAGTACTGCTTGCCGCTTTGGCAACTGTACACACACCCATGAGCCTGGATGCGCCGTACGCGAAGCCGTCGAGGCTGGGCGTATAGCTTCTTCCCGCTACATCAGCTATCTCGGCATCCTTGAGGACAAGGAGAGTGGGAAGGCACCGCCCTGAATACAAGTAAATATGCTCCACTTTCATTTCTTGAGGGGCTACGTCGCTCACTCTGTATTCATTACAGCTCTCAGCCTGCCTGCTCACGCTATCCTGCCATGGGCAGAGTAGCACACAGAGCCAGGCTGCGTCTACACACATCGATAGTACGACCCTACGTGGCGATACGCCTGAGCTTATCTTTGCTGGAGACATCATGACTCATGGGCCGCAGATACGTGCAGCAGCCCAAGCGGATGGGAGCTATGATTTCGCCCAAAGCTTTGGTCTTGTACGCCCCGCCATTGAGCGAGCAGACTTGGCCATAGGCAACTTGAGACAACCCTTGAGGGAAGCCTTATAGTGGCTACCCTATGTTCCTCCTCCCCGAAGCCCTCGCTGTAGCCTCCGCGAAGCAGGCTTGACGTCCTCACGACATCCAACAACCACAGCTGTGATCGCCGAGGCTATGGTATTACCCATACCATTGATGTACTCGACAGCCTCGGATAGCCACCACGGGGAGCCATCGTAACCCCAACGAGCGCCTCAGCACGCACCCCCTCATACAACTGCAGTACGTGGGATCAAGCTTGCTATTCCTGCCTACACCCTATGGCACCAATGGGCTTCTAATTCCCCACCCAACTGTCATAGACACGATAAGCAAAGAGCACATCGCGGCAGACCTACGCCGTGCAGATAGCCTCGGAGCAGAGTACAAGATCGTACAGATCCACTGGGGTAACGAGTACGAGAAGTCCCTCGAACCGAGCCCAGCGAGAGCTCGCACAATGGCTCGCTGACCAAGGCGTGGATGCCGTCATCGGTAGCCACCCTCACGTCGTGCAAGAGAGCACGCGCCTCCAGGGACAAGATACGCAGCGTGGAGAGACCTTCGTTATCTACTCGATGGGGAACTTCATTAGCAACCAAATCACTCCACCAGCTACTCGTGGTGGGATGCTCCTCTCCTTGACGCTGACCCGACAAAGCAAGAATGCAGCTTGGACGACCCAGCCACATACCAGTATGTTTTCGTCGAGAAGCGCTCACCCAACGGACAGGCGATCTATCGTCTTCGTCCCGTAGACTTAGACTCTATCCCCGAAGGCATAGTCTCAAAAGAAGCCAGCGACCCTAAGGGCCTTCCAGCGCTACTATAAGATGATCCCCCTCGTCAAATAGCTCCATTATATATTGTGTCACTTAATTACGACTCCAACTCTTATGAATATGAAGAAGCTTAGCATGGCTCTGACTACCCTCTTCGGTATCGGCCTCCTTATCTTCAACAGCTGCGGTACGATACCCATCACGGGCCGTCGCCAACTCAATCTCGTCTCCGATGGTGAGATCCTCGCCGCCAGTGCGACACAGTATCGCCAGTTCATCAACAAGTCTCAGCTCAGCCATAATAGCACGTACAACAACAAGGTCACCAGGTAGGCCGTCGTCTGGCTGCTGCTACCAACATCTATCTCAAGCAGAATGGCTACGAATCTATGCTCTCGACTCTGAGCTGGGAATTCAATGTAGTCGACAGCAAGCAGGTCAATGCCTTCTGTATGCCAGGTGGAAAGATCGTCGTCTATACAGGACTTCTGAACCTCGTCGGTAATGGTGCCCATTCTGACGATGAGCTCGCAGCCGTTATGGGTCACGAGCTGAGCCATGCACTGGCTAAGCACGCCAACGAACGTATCAGCAACCAGATGCTCATGCAGGCTGGCGGACAGCCCTCGGAGCCACTGTAGGCTCACGCTCGGGGATGCTGAGTGGGATCCTGAACCAAGCCTATGGTCTCGGTGCTCAGGTCGATGTACTCCTTCCTTCGGTCGTAAGCAGGAATATGAAGCCGACAAGATGGGGCTTGTACTGATGGCTATTGCAGGCTATGATCCCCGCTACGCAGTGAACTTCTGGCAGAAGATGGCCCAGTCAAAGGGTGGCGGTCAGCAGAGTGAACTCCTAAGCACTCACCCCAGTGATGCCAACCGTATCAAGGCAATCGAAGCCTACCTACCCACTGCTCTCCAATATTACAAGGGCCAGGGTAGCGCACCAGCAAGTAGCAACTCGGGATCATCCAGCCAGTCTCGTCGTCAGAGCAACGCGCGTAGCGTACGTGCTAATGACGTAGCAAACTACCTCAACAACAGATAGTAGAAAGGACTTCCTATCAACATTTCATAGAAGAGCCCCATGCTATGAGCAAAGAACACTCATAGCATGGGGCTACCACAATCCTCGTACACAGTAATATGGGTAAATACCAGTGGTCTGTAGAGCGCGTAGAGCAGCTGCGCCAACTCATACTCAGCCATCGCAATATCATCATCCTCCCCACAGCTCCCGATGGTGATGCTTTGGGCAGTACCTTAGCTTGGGCAAAGGTCCTTCAGACAGTACATCCAGAGGCTACCATCCGTGTACTCAGCCCAGACCGTATTGAGAGCTACCTCAGCTGGCTTCCCTACCTTGATGAGCTTCTGATCTATCCTGACGCTGAAGAAGAGAGCCTTAGAGCAATCCCATGAAGCTGACCTCCTCTTTCACCTCGATCACAACCAGCCAAGCCGCCTGCGCTATGCACCGCTCATTGAGGCCGTAGAGCAGTCTAAGGCTCCCCATATCCTCATTGACCACCACCTCGACCCCTGATCCTACTTTTACTCTGAACTTCAGCTATCCTGAGGCCTCTGCAACTATGAGCTGATTCATACCCTTATCCCTATCCCTCGGATGGGAGCATATCACGTCTGAGGTTGCAACGCTCCCTGCTTACTGGGATCATCACAGATACGGGACGCTTTCATGTATAGCCACCTCTCCCCAGAGCTCTTCGTCACGACTTCAGACCTCTTGGCTCGTGGAGCAGACTACCTACACATCATTGACCGCCTCACCCTACCATAATCCCGAGATACAGATCCGCCTCCAAGGCTATGTACTTGACCAGAAGCTCGAGCTCTATCCCGATCTCCGCGCGGCTGTATCATTCTTACCCAAGAGGAACTTCAGCGCTTCGGTGCCTCAAAAGGTGATACGGAGGCTGGTAAATATTCCCTTGACGATTGAGGGAATCGACTGCTGCTGCTTCATCCGAGAGGATAAGACCCAGGTCAAGCTCTCCTTCCGATCCACGGGCACCTTCCCCGTCAACCAACTCTGCCAGCGCTGGCTTTGGAGGGGAGGACACCTCAATGCTGCAGGAGCTGAGCACCAAGGCCTCATCCAAGAGGCTAAAATATCTACCTTTGTGAACTAAGGAAACTGAGAGCTCAAGAAGCCATCTAAGCTCATCACCACCGTCCAGCAAGTCATAGACAGAAATAATGAATAGACTTATCACCCATCGCATCGCCCTGCTCCTACTGCTTCTCATTCCCCGTGTTGGCACTGGGAAGTTGCAAGAAGAATCGCTCCATTAAGCTTCTCTCCCAGCTCAAGAGAGAGCAGCGCCAAGCGATTGACCGACTGATCAAGGAATCATCATTCACAGTGAAGGAGCTCAGTCAGCAGACACTACCCTCGACCATTGACCCCTGATGTATTCTATCGTCTATCCAATGGACTATATACATGTGTGCTTGATAAGGGGACGACCCGCCCTGAAGCAAATAAGACAACAGTCTCGGTACAGCTGAAGGGCTACTTCTTCAATGTATCTCAGTCCAAGGGGGCAATCTTCGACAACCTCACAGAGACCAATGTCCGTCCTCTCTTCTTCCGATATGCCTCATGGGAGACCAGCGAAGGGAAGATCCACTACAGTTCTCTCAACGAAAGTGGGGTCTATGAAGACCTCATCTGCGAAGGAGTTGCTTTCCCTATGTCGCTGCTCGGTGATGGAGCTATCGTACAGCTCATCATCCCCTTCGACCTCGGTCCCTCACAGAACTATACCGCTGGTAACAGCCTCTTCGTAGAGAAGGCGATCTATACCTTCTACACGAAGCCCCAGCAATAACCTTCTTCTCCCAACCTTATGACACTCATCAAGTCCATCTCGGGGATACGAGGGACTATCGGCGGACACGTCACCGATGGCCTCAACCCAGTTAGCACGGCGCAGTTCACAGCTGCTCTATGCCTCCTTCATCCGCCAGCAAACCAAGAAGGCTCGCCCTCGATTATCGTGGGAGAGATGCCCGCATCTCTGGCATCATGGTAAACCGCATCGTCACGGGGACGCTCCTCGGGATGGGATGTGATGTCATCGACATCGGGCTCGCCACAACGCCCACAACAGAGATGGCAGTCACAGGGAAGCAGGCTGACGGAGGGATCATCCTCACGGCAAGCCACAACCCCAAGCAGTGGAATGCCCTCAAGCTACTCAATAGCCGTGGCGAATTCTTAAGCGATGCTGAAGGGAAAGAAATCCTACGTATCGCCGAAAGTGAAGGCTTTGACTTCGCTGATGTCGACAACATCGGAGGCATTCTGAGCGAGGAGAGCTATTTGGATGAGCATATCCAAGCTGTACTTGCTCTACCATCAGTTGATGTTGAGGCTATCCGTCAGGCAGACTTCCACGTAGCATTCGATAGTGTCAATTCAGTAGGTGGCATTGCTCTACCAGCGCTCTTTGAGGCTCTTGGAGTCAAGCACGTCACCGCCCTCAATGCTGAGCCTACGGGACACTTTGCTCACAACCCCGAGCCACTCCCTGAGCATCTCACTGATATCTGTTCGGCTATCGGATCCAGCAAGGTCGATGTAGGCTTCGTTGTAGACCCCGACGTAGACCGCTTAGCCATCATCGATGAGCGTGGCACCTTCTTCGGCGAAGAATATACGCTGGTCGCAGTCTCTGACTACCTACTCCAGCTAAATGGAGGAGGGAACACTGTCTCCAACCTCAGCTCAACCCTGCTGCTCTGCGTGACGTCACAGAGCGTCATGGCGGCAGCTACACGGCTGCAGCAGTAGGCGAAGTCAACGTAGTCACAAAGATGAAGGAGACGGGTGCACCCATTGGTGGAGAAGGAACGGTGGTGTGATTTACCCTGAGCTCCACTATGGACGCGACTGCCTCGTAGGTATCGCCTCTTCCTCACCCCTCCTTGCAAAGAGCGGCAAGAAGGTCAGCGAACCCGAGCCACCCACCCCAACTATGCGATGAGCAAGCAGCGAGTAGACCTCCCTCGGACGTAGATGCAGGTGCTCTCTTGGAGCGCTTTAGCAAAGGAATACAGCGACAAGGGAGATATCAACCCTCATTGACGGGGTGAAGATTGACCTCCCTGACAGAGTGGGTACATGTGCGCCGAAGCAATACTGAACCCATCATCCGCATCTACACCGAAGCTCCTACAGCTGAGGAGGCCCAGTGTCTCGTAGACGAATTCAAGGCCGTCCTCCTCTCTTACCTCAACTAAGCAATACACCAAGCCTCACTATGCAGGGACGCTCCATTGTGACTCCTCGTATCGTGAGGCTTGGTGTTTGTACTTATCATATCACCACGGTTTACATCGACAATTGGCACGTAAGAAGAAAGACCTCCCTCTTTTAGAAGGCATCACGATCACTGGTCTTGCTGGGGAAGGCAAGGCGCTCACCCATATAGACGGCAAGGTACTCTTTTGTTCCCTTCGCTGCTCCTGGCGATGTTCTGCGATATCCAGATCACAAAGAAGAAGAGCAGTTTTATGGAAGGAAAGATTGCACGTATCGTCACCCCTCCCTGAGCGTAATTTTCGGCCCATCTGCTCACACTTTCACCATCTGCGTGCAGTGGCAGCACCTCCTACTCCCTCCAGCTACAGAGCAAGGATCGGTCGTCCGCGACGCCCTCCAGCGAATCGGCAAGATTGAGGTAGGCGAATATCTCCCCATCTTAGGCTCGGTAGAAACTGAGCGCTATCGCAATAAGCTCGAGTTCACCTTCAGCCACAAGCGCTGGCTCTTCCCAGAGGAGCTTGACGTACTCAACGCACGCTCCACACCACCAGAGCCCCTATGAGCTCTCCGGCCTCGGCTACCATCTCCCAGGATGTTTGACAAGGTCCCTCAACATCGACACCTGCTACTCGGAGCCGAAGTTATGGATGAAACTGTCTCTTCGTCCGAGACTACTGCCCTGGCTCGTCCTGAGGAGTATCCTTACTTTGACCCTCCGCAAGCAGGAGGGACTGATGCGCACCCTAATGCTCCGTACATGACCTCTCACAGGAGAGATCATGGTTGTGGTCGTCTTCTACCGAGAGAATGAAGCTGCGCGCATCGCATTACTCGCGGCCCTACAGGAGCGCTTTTCCCCAGATCACAGCCCTCACTCTACGTCATCAATGGTAAGTGCAATGACACCATTGAGACCAAGAGATCCATTGCTTCTACGGACGCGAGTACATTGAGGAGGAGATGGAGGGTCTATGCTTCCGTATCGGGCCCAAGTCCTTCTACCAAAACCAATAGTCGACAGGCCTACGAGCTTTATAAAGTAGCTCGTGAATTCGCGGAGCTCACTGGCTCGGAGCGTGTCTATGACCCTCATATACAGGGACAGGGACGATAGCCAACTCTCGTCGCCAGGCAGTGCGCTCCGTCGTAGGTATCGAATATGTTCCCTGAGGCACTGAAGATGCACGCGCCAATAGCGAGGTCAACGGCATTGACAACAATCTCTTCTACGCAGGCGACATGAAAGATATCCTCACCCACAGACTTCTCATCAGCGAGCATGGTGAGCCTGACGTCATCATCACCGACCCCCACGTGCTGGCATCGCATGAAGATGTCGTCGCTATGATCTTGCGTGCAGCTCCCCGTCGCATCGTGTACGTCAGCTGCAATCCCGCCACGCAGGCTCGTGACCTTCAGCTACTCACCGCTACAGACCAGTACAGTGTGACGAAGTCCCGTGCAGTGGATATGTTCCCGCACACGCATCATAGTCGAGAACGTCGTACAGCTTGTACGACGCTAGCCTCTCCCTAATTCCCCAAACTATGCTCCAGAAGATCCTTGCATCACTGCGTCGCCCGACAGTGCTCTTCCCTACTTTGTCGGCATCACTATTGCATAGCTACGGGCTGTCTTCCTGAGGCATAGGACTAGGCAAGCGACAGCGAGAGAGCTCCAAGCAGAGCAGCTACGCCTCCCCGATACACTCCGAGTCGTCACGCTCTCAGGTGCTACGACCTCCTTCATCTACCGCGATGAACCGATGGGTTACCAGTACGAACTGGTGCGCCTCTTTGCTCAAAGTCGCAAGCTCCCGCTGAAGCTCTATGTCACTCACAGCATGGAGGAGGCTGAAGCAATGGTTGAGCAAGGGCGTGTCGATCTCTGTATCACCCCTCAGGCTATGACTCACTCTGCGAAGGAGCGCCTACGCTTTGCTGCCTGAAACGATGACGGACCAGTACTTGTTCAGCGAGGGCCAAAGCCGGAGATAGCATCCCTTTACATCCAAGATGTAGCAGCCCTCCCTCGGTAAGGAGCTGACTGTCATAGCTGGCTCACGCGCTGAGGAGCGTATCAAGCGCCTTGAGGAGCAGCTTGGAGGTAAGATCCTTATGCATGAGATTACAGCCGATACCATTAGTACGGAAGACCTCATCGCTCAAGTCGCCAGCCGAGAGATCAACTATACGATCGCTGATGCAGACTTGGCTAAGCTTTCAGCAAGACCTACTACCCTCAGCTGGACATCTCGCTGGAGGTTGGCTTTGCACAGCGCCTTCGCTGGTCTGTCTCTCCGCAAGGCTATTGGACTCGCTGATGCCCTGGATAAGTGGGCTAAGGATATCCCCGAAGACCGAGGCTTCCATGAGATCTATAAGCGCTACTTCGAGCTTAGTAAGTCTGACGATGGAGAGGAAGCTTCCCTCCTCAATCCCCCGAAAAAGGAGGATATACCTGCGTATGGACTCAGCCAGCTCGCCCATCGCCTCCCTCTACCACAGAGAAGCAGCCCATGAAACCGCTACACACGAACCGGCCCCAGTGGTGGCTACGGGATCTCACGCTTTGATAAGCTCTTCGAGAAGGAAGCACGACGCATCGGCTGGCCCTGGCAGGTATTGGCCTCCATCGCCTATCAGGAGTCGAACTTCCGCCCCGAGGTCGTTGAGCTGGTCAGGCGCTCGCGGACTAATGGGTATTATGCCCCGAACGGGTAAGATCTATGGTGCTTCGGTCAAGCAGCCCCTCGATCCAGCGGTGTCTGTACGTGTAGCAGTGGACTGTCCAAAGTCCATTGATGCACTCTTCCAAAAGCAACTCACCGACCCAGAGGAGCGTATCAAGGTCACCCTCGCAGCCTACAACGCTGGTCCTGCGCACCTGCAGGATGCTATCCGACTGGCAGAGAAGTACGGCTACCCTCTACTCGCTGGGAGGGCGGTATCGAGACGGCTCTACGATTGAAGAGCGAAGCGAAGTACTACAACGACCCCTGTCTGCCGAGCAGGCTACCTCCGAGGTAGGCGTGTCGCACGCCACGTCGACGAGGTCATCTCCGCTACCATGGCTACCCTCAGCCGAACAAAATAATCCTCCGTCATCCTCTACGATCAGAGGGACGGGGCACTGGTCTTCCCGCCCCTCTCTTTTATTCCACTGACTTCATGAAATCACCCGATACCTTTCACTCAGCCTGCTCTCGGCTGTTGCCTCCCTCCAGGCGAGTAATACCAGCCCCACGAGCTATGTCGATCTGGTTAATCCCTCGTCGGTACTCAAAGCACCTTCGATCTTAGCTCGGGCAACACCTACCCTGTCATCTCCCGTCCTTGGGGGATGAATAGCTGGACGCCCCAGACGGGGAAGATGGGAGATGGCTGCAGTACAGCTATCAGGCGACCAAGCTACGCGGGCTCAAGCAGACGCACCAGCCCAGTCCATGGATCAACGACTACGGGCAGTTCTCCCTACTACCGATGACGGGGAAAGCTCCCGTCTTCGACGAGGAGAAGCGTGCCTCATGGTTCAGCCATAAGGCGGAGGAGGCTCGCCCCTATGCCTATGAGGTCTATCTGGCTGACTACGACACACGCGTCCCTGCATGGTTTCCAAGTGAGCGTGCTGCAGTCTTTGAGGTCGAGTTCTCCCTGTATAGCCTGGCCCCTGAGGAGCGCTGGTCTGGTCGATGCCTTGACCCAGGCTCAGAGTTTCATCAGCTGGACCGCTATACCATAGCTGGTATCAGCCGCAAGAATAGTGGCGGAGTGCCTAGGGCTTCGCGAACTACTTCATCGTGCGCTTCACCGAGCCGATCCAGCGTCTCGTGCGTGAGGAGCGCAAAGGTAAGGGCGGACGACACGCCCTCGTTGCTGTGAATCTTGCAGGCGAGAAGGTAAACCTCCAACGACCTTCTATGTCGCTCCTCGTTCATCAGCCGTGAGCAAGCCGAGCTTAATATCAAAGAAGTAGCCCCTCGGAGCTATCAGCAAGTCCGCGAGAAGGCAAAGCTGAGTGGGAGAAGCAGCTGAGTCAGTATAGTTGTCACCGACAGCCCTGATCGGATGAGCACCTTCTACAGCTGCCTCTATCGCTCACTCCCTCTTCCCCTGACGCTTCTATGAGATTAATGGCAAGGGGAAGGTCGTCCACTACAGCCCATACAATGGCTCAGGTTCTCTGGCTATCTCTATACCGACACCGGCTACTGATACCTTCCGAGCCCTCATGCCACTGATTCACCTCGTTCACCCAGAGGAGGGAGCGAAGATGGCAGAGGGGATGATGAATGCCTACCGTGAGAGTGGCTTCTTCCTGAATGGGCGAGCCCCCGGACACCGTGACTGCATGGTAGGCAACAACTGCTTCGGTCATCGCAGATGCCTTCATCAAGGGGACTGGGAGCATATTGACCCCAAGGAGCTCACCACTGGCACTACTCCACGGTGCCAACAACGAGCACCTCAGCATCCGCTCCACCGGACGCCTCGGCATAAGTACTACAACAAACTCGGCTATGTACCCTCCGATGTAGGGATCAACGAGCATGCTGCCCGAAGCCTTGAGTATGCCTACGACGACTGGTGTATCTTCCAAGCTCTACAAAAAGCTGGAGCTTCAGCTGATCTGCAGCAACTCTACGCTGAGCGAGCTATGAACTACCGCAAGCTCTCCACGACCCCAGCATCGGCTGGATGCGCGGGCGCCGGCAGGATGGCTCCTTCCAGTCCCCCTTCTCCGTCTACAAGTGGGGAGATGCCTTTACTGAAGGTAATTCACTCCACTATAGCTGGTCCGTCTTCCATGACGTGCAGGGGCTCATCGATCTCATGGGCGGGGATAAGGCTTTCACTCGCAAGCTCGACAGCATCTTCACCCTCCCTCCCATCTTCGACGACAGCTACTATGGCTTCGTCATCCACGAGATCCGTGAGATGCAGATCATGGATATGGGCAACTACGCTCACGGCAATCAGCCCATACAGCATATGATCTACCTCTATGACTACGCTGGGGAGCCCGCCAAGACGCAGTACTGGGTGCGCGAAGTCATGCGCCGACTCTACTCCGATCGCCCCGATGGCTACTGCGGAGACGAGGACAACGGGCAGACCTCGGCATGGTATGTCTTCTCGGCTCTGGGCTTCTATCCCGTGACACCAGCACTTGGTCAGTATGCTATCGGCACGCCTTACTTCCGTGAGGTCCGTCTATCTATGCCAGAGGGGAAGAGCTTCGTGATCCGTGCCTCCGATCCCAGCGTCCCCTACATCCAGTCGGCACAGCTCAATGGCAAGCCTTGGGAGAAGACCCATATTGACTATGAGACGCTACGACGTGGAGGCTCGATGACCTTCACCCTCGGTGCGAAGGCCTCCTCATGGGGTACACACGCCTCCGCTCGCCCCTACTCGTTCTCGCGAGCGAAGAAGTAGTCTCCTCCACACCATCCACTTAAATTAGCGCCCCTACAGCCGGTTAGTCCATCAAATAACCTGCTGTAGGGGCCGATCATATAGCACCTGAGCCTGTTGCCGCGAGTCCTGCCCGCTATTTAAAGTGGTAAGGTATCGCACGCCCAGCTCCCTGATATAGCTCTCCGAAGAGATACACAAGTCCTTCGCCTTATCGCGAGTATTCCTCTTATCCAGCGGAGGGAAAAGCTTCGTTCTCGTGAAGAAAAAGCGCCTTCACGTAGTGATGTTCCTCTGTCTATGCGTAGTCTTAAAGACCAAGTACTGTAAATCCAAATATCCACGTACGTAGATATTAGAGCCACGTACGTAGCCCAAACATTTCTGCCAGTCGTCCGCAACTTTTATCCCTACGCGGAGCAAGAAACTAATAGAGGTCACTTCTCAAAGCTATATAGCTTCGCACCGAAAGCTATATAGGAATCCAAGCAAAGCTATATAGGAATCAGTCCAAAGCTATATAGCTTTCTTCGCCATCCTATATAGCTCTACCCACGCACCCATATACCTATTAAGAGAGCATTGCGCAAGGCCACCTCTTCATTACTCGTACCTTCTTATCTCGGAAATCGGAGGCTTTAGGCTGAGAAGTTCAATGGAGGAGAGTGCAAGCTGTGAAGAGATGGCCTTGCGCAATGGTCTCACCTTAGAAATAGCTCTATGAGGCGCTTATCTGCACCAACACAGGTCAATTTTCTTGCCCATATCAGTAGATCCTACTGACCCCATACGATCCCCTTACCGATCCTACTCAAAGGGCAATTTTATCAACCTCGAAAGAAGCCCTTAAATTCAGGCGCTTTTCCTCGGCAGTATGCGCCGAATTGAGTATCTTTGGTACGTCCTAGACAATACACATATATGACGAACTAAAAACATCAGAATGAAGAGCCTATTAACTACTACACGTGTGGCTGCTTTGGCCCTTGGCTTTAGCCGTATCCTCACCCCTTATCTCCCATGCGCAAAAGAACTATAAGCCCACGAAGGAGAACCTCGCTGCACGCGAGAAATTCCGCGATCGTGGCTTCGGGATCTTCCTTCACTGGGGGCTCTATAGCATCTTCGGTCAGGGCGAGTGGATATGACCAATGCCAATCTCAATCGTGATGAGTACTCCAGGTCGCAGGAGCCTTCTACCCCGCACAGTTTGATGCCGCAAGTGGGTCGCTGCTATCAAGGCCTCTGGTGCAGGCTATCTGACGATCACGTCCCGTCATCACGAAGGCTTCTCCATGTGGGATACCAAGCAGAGCGACTACAACATAATCAAGTCAACGCCCTTCAAGCGAGACATCCTCGCTGAGCTCCGCGACGAGTGTCGCAAGCAGGGTCTGGGCTTCCACATCTATTACTCACTCCTCGACTGGCACCGTGATGACTACTACCCCTCGGGCGCACAGGCCAGGGTACGGGTCGTACCAAGCACGGGAAGTGGAAGACGTATGATGCCTTCATGAATGCCCAGCTCGCCGAGCTCGTCCGCGACTACAACGCCGAGGCTATTTGGTTCGACGGTGAATGGGACCAGGATATCAATCCAGGCTTCCAGTGGAACTTTGACAAGATGTACGCTGGCATCCATAAGATCAACCCCAGCCTGTCTTATCGGGAACAACCACCACGGTGAGGTACACCCAGGCGAAGACTTCCAGATGTTTGAGCGTGACGTCCCTGGTGCCAACACCGCTGGGCTCTCCGGTCAGGCGATCAGTAAGCTCCCCATCGAGACCTGCCAGACGATGAATGGCATGTGGGGCTACAAGATCATCGACCAGACCTACAAGTCTGATACGACCCTCATTCGCCTGCTCGTCCAGACCGCAGGTCGCAATGCAAACCTCCTTCTCAACATCGGCCCTGAAGCTACGGGTGCTCTGCCCGCTACGGGCTATCGACTCGCCTTGAGAAGATCGGGAAGTGGATGAAGACCTACGGCAAGACACGTCAAGGATGGTGTACGCGAGGAATCATTCCACTGCAGGAATGGGGGTATCGACCCAGAAGGGCAAGACCGTCTACCTGCATATCCTCGACTGGAAGAGCCGTATGCTCTCACTGCCCTTGACCGAGAAGGTGAAGAGCGTGGTAGCCTACGATACCCGTCGCCCCATCCCCTTCCAGCAGACGAAGCTCGGGCTGACGCTCCTTCGACAAGGCTCCATCAGAAGCCAATGCTATTGACTATATCGTAGAGGTCACCCTCCACTAAGACCATAATGAGTACCTATCGGATAGAGAACTGCGCAGGAGTGCCGAGAGCGCCCGCCGAGCTGAGCTGGGCGGAGCCTATCGAGTCGAGCTCTGCGCTGGTCTCCCCGAGGGGTATGACCCCCTCCTATGGTGAGATCCTCACCGCACGCCGAGCTATCAATATCAAGCTCAACGTCATCATCCGCCCACGCAGCGGGGACTTCCTCTATACTCCTATTGAGGTAGAGGCCATGCTGTGCCGACATTCGCATGGCTCGCGAGCTGGGCGCTGACGGCATCGTCGTCGGCTGCCTCACAGCCGACGGAGCTGTAGACAAAGCCCCTCCTTCGCCGCTTTGTAGAGGCTGCAGAAGGCCTCCCGTGACCTTCCATCGTGCCATTGACGTCTGTCAGGACCGCGCCCAGGCACTGGAGGACATCATCGAAGCTGGTTGCGCCCGCGTACTGACCTCAGGAGGTGCCGCCTCAGCGCCCGAGGGCAGACGCCATCGCCGCCCTCGTCAAGCAGGCTGCAGATCGCATCATCATCATGCCTGGCGCTGGTGTCACCCCTGAGAATGTAGCAGACCCTTGCTCGTAAGACTGGTGCTCGAGAGTTCCACTTCTCAGGCCGAACTGCCGAGCCAAGTCCTATGCGCTACCGTCATGAGGGCGTCTCGATGGGAGGCACCATGACCATCGACGAATATGCTTACCTCTTCACTGACCCCGAAGAAGATACGTCAGGCTGTAGAGGGCACTACAAGCACTCGAGTAATCCTACTCGATACTCATCCGCACGACATACAGATACTATACACATCCGCATGAATTCACGAATCATCACCCTTTCCCTTGCCCTCGGACTCCTCGGTGGGATCACAGAGCTCAGTGCTCTCCCTCAGAAGCCGACCCGTAAGGTACAGACCAGCCGCCCCGCAGCCTCTAAGCTCCAGCAAGATTTCCTTGCCAAGCAGAAGGCCTTCCCCAAGGGTGACTTCTTCCGAATCTTCAAGCAGCAGATGACCCCCGAGGAGCGTGACGCTATGACCTTCCTCTACGCGTACATGCCTACGAATGACCTCATCGATAGAGATGGGGACTTCTACCTCGAGAATGTCCGCGCCTCGCTACGCGCTCGTAAGGAGCTGCCCTGGGGGAAGTCCATCCCTGAGCGTGAGTGGAAGCACTTCGTCCTCCCGATCCGTGTCAATAATGAGGCGCTTGATGCCTCACGCATGGTATTCTTTGATGCTCTGAAGGATCGCGTCAAGGGACTCTCCTGCATGATGCGGTACTCGAGGTCAACCACTGGTGCCACGAGCACGTCGTCTATACCCCAAGTGACTCCCGCACCTCCTCTCCTCTGGCTACCATTCGCTCGGCCTATGGGCGCTGTGGCGAAGAGTCCACACTCTTGGTCGCAGCTCTGCGTGCAGTCGGTATCCCCGCACGTCAGGTCTATACCCCTCGCTGGGCGCACACCGATGACAACCATGCTTGCGTAGAAGCTTTGCAGATGGCAAGTGGCTCTTCCTCGGCGCCTGCGAGCCCGAGCTCTGTACTCAATCTCGCTGGTTCAACGCTCTGCTCTCGTGCCATGCCTCGTTCACACGAAGGCCTTTGGTCGCTATGACGGACCAGAGGAAGTTATCGGGAATACTCCTACCCACACCGAGATCAATGTCATCGACAACTATGCTCACGTAGGCAAGGTCAGTGTACAAGTCACTGATGCTACGGGTCACCCCTCGCTGGTGTACCTGTCTCCTTCCGAGTGTACAACTACGGGGAGTTCTACACCGTAGCTACCAAGGTCAGTGATGCGCTGGTCGCGCCTCACTCACCGCAGGACAAGGGATATGCTTGTCTATGCGAGCAAGCCCTGAGGGGACAAGCCACCGCTTCGGCATGCAGAAGGTCACCTTTCGGCACTGACAAGCAGGTACGCCTCCAGCTGAAAGTACCGCCCAGGAGACCGCATCAACGAAGACCTCCCTCATCACGCCTCCACGTGAGGATGCGAAAGCACCCAACGTCACCGATGCCCAGCGCGCTGAGAACAATCGCCGTATGGCTGTCGAGGACTCTATCCGCGGGCAGTATGTAGCCTCCTTCGTCGGGAAGCAGCTTGAGGGTCTCGATGCTCGTGGCAACTGGAAGACCCTTTGCACGAATTCGTCGAGGGCTCTAAGGATCAAGAGCAGGCAAAGGCACTCCTTCGAGTCATCTCCGCTAAGGACCGCCGCGATGTCCCCCTCGAAGTGCTGCGTGACCATCTGGATAACACGAAGCCCTCCCCCAGTTCGCCGCGAACAAGGAGCTTGCTATGAGCTACATCTACAATCCTCGTGTAGCCAACGAGCCCTTAGTACCCTATAAGAAATACTTCGCCGAAGCAGTTCCACAAGAGCTGCAGAGCAAGTTCCGCTCTTCCCTCGAAGCTCTACGCCAGTGGTGCGTCGCTACCATCCAGATAGATAATAGCTACAACCCGCTGACCTATCCCATTGAGCCTATCGGGGTGTGGAAGAGTCAGAAAGCTGATACCCACTCTCGTAACATCTTCTTCGTCTCGCTGGCACGCGCTATGGGCTGGCCTGCACAGATCGACGGGGTGACGGGCAAGGTACAGGTCTATGAGAAGGATGGCTGGCACGATGTCATCCTCGACAAGAGACTTCCCCAGACAGCTGCTAAGCAGGGGACACTTCGCCTGAGCTATAAGGACAATGGTATCATCGACAATCCGAAGTACTACTACCAGTTCACTATCTCCAAGTTCGATGACAAGGGGCAGACTCGCCTACTTGCCTATGACGAAGGAGACAACGGGCTGGAGCAAGGGACCTCGTGGGCTAAGACCTTCAAGGACGGTGCTCCGATGGATGCAGGGTATTACCTGCTTGTCACGGGCTCACGTCTAGCGAGTGGCAGCATCCTGGTGAACATGCGCACCTTTCGATATCAAGGCTGGTCAGACGACCGATGAGGAGCTCTCATGCGTCGTGACACCACCGCTGTAGCAGTCCTCGGTAGCTTCAATGCTGAGAACCTCTATACCTACTATGGTGAAGCTTAAGGATCTGACGAAGACCGAGCAGTTCGCAGCTCCCGCAGGCAAGGAGCAGTCCATCCTCACGACGACAGGCCGTGGCTACTATATCCTCGGTATCCTCGGGGCAGGCGAAGAGCCAACGAACCATGCGCTGAAGGACATCATCGCAGAGCGTGAAGTCTTCGAACACTGGGGCCGTAACCTTGTACTCCTCTTCAAGGACAAGACGAGCCAGAGCCGCTACCGTCCCGAGGACTTCGCAGGTCTTCCTAAGGGTACAGTCTTCGGTCTTGACGATAAGGGCACGATCCTCTCCGAGCTCGTCACGAATATGAAGCTCCGTGCAGGCAACCTCCCTGTCTTCGTCATCGCTGACACCTTCAACCGCGTGGTCTTCGTTTCGCAGGGCTACACCATCGGCCTAGGTCGCCAGATCCGTCAGGTCATCACCGCCCTCGAGAAGGAGCAGTGCACGGCCCCCACGCAGACCTGCACCGCTCCATAAGCAAGCGCTTATAAAGCATCGTCAAGAGGCCCCCTCCCAGCTCTGGGAGGGGGCCTCTTGTCCATCTATGCGGGAAGCAAGTCGAGAGAGTATCGTATCTTTGTCCCCACAAAAGATGCAGATGACTCTATCAAACGACTTGTAGCTACCTACGTGAGCAGTCTCACACGCTACGCCAACTCCTCCATATCGTACGCCCATCATCCTTGGGCAATTGGGCATTATCTCGGTGAATTTCGCTGACACCATCATGGTCGGCAAGTATAGCACTGATGCTCTGGCAGCCGCCTCTTTCGTCAACAATATCTTCGCCCTCTTCTTTGTCCTCGGACTGGGCTTCAGCTATGGGCTTACCCCTTTGGTGGCAAAGGCACATACCCGTGGTGATCAGCTTCGACTCGGACGACTTCTTCGCCATAGCACCCTGCTGAATCTATCCATTGCCTTCGCTCTCACCCTGCTACTTGTAGGGGTGTATATCTTCCTCGAGCTCTTCCGTGTACCCTCCGACCTACTGCCACTCATCCGGCCATACTTCATCCTGCAGATGGTCTCCTTCGGCGTGTACATGGCATCCGCAGCGCTAAAGCAGTTCTTTGATGGCATGGGACGTACACAGGTACCCATGTGGATTATCCTTAGCTCCAACCTACTCAATGTCATCGGGAACTATCTCTTGATCTTCGGCAAATGGGGGTGCCCCGAGCTTGGGCTTTATGGAGCTGGACTCTCCACGCTCCTCTCGCGAATCTATATGCTCGTGGCGCTCACACTCGTACTGCGCTATAGCCGCTCATTCAAGGTCATCAGCCGAGCCACCCTTGAGCGCAGCATCTTCCCGGCCTATTTCGTCCGCCTCTTCCGTCTGGGGACGCCCTATCAGCATACAGACAGGGGTAGAGACAGCTAGCTTGACATTTGCCATTATTATCGTCACCCCACTGGGAGAGCATCCATTGGCTGTCCATCAGATCCTATGTACACTCACTGCACTGGGCTTCTTGGTCTACTATGGCATTGGGGCTGCAGCGACTATCCTCGTGAGCAGTGCCCATAGCAAGGGGGATAATAAACAGGTGCAACATACCGTGGAATAGCCCTCATCTTGGCAGAAGCTGTGGCACTACTCGTCCTCGTAGGACTTATCCTCGGACGACATTACCTCGCTACATCTTCAGTAATGACCCAGGTATCATCGCGATGACGGCACTGGCCATACTCCCTATGGCACTATACCAACCGGCAGACGCCCTTCAGGTCATCTATAGCAATGCGCTCCGAGGAATGGAGGACGTGAAGCACATGGCCCTCTATGCCTGTGGGGTACATCTCATCATAGCGCCAGCTCTCTGTCTACTCTTCGCCTTTGGGCTTGGACTGGAAGGAGGAGGCATCCAGCTCACTGCTGTTTGGTCTGCCTTCCCTGTGAGCCTACTGCTCTTGGGGTTCCTTCTCAAGCGACGCTTTGACCGCATCTCTATACCAAGGTGAGCTCCACACCCATAGAGGAGGATGATAGCAACCTATATTGGTCAACGGGTGAACCTATATGGTCGTGAAGACAAGCAATATAGGTCGTGAGCTGACCTATATTGGTTCACCCGTCGACCAGTATAGGTTCATACCGCTATCCAGCCGAGGCACTTGTCCCTCCCCTCTGTAAAGAAAGACCAAGCAGCTGAACAAAGTCTACCTTCATTCGGGTGTAGAAGCCCTATACAAAAGGCGATCAAAGGGCAGGGGAAGCCAGCAAGAACTATTATCTTTGTGGCAAATAATCATATACGAGATGCAGCATCCACTATCTATTTATAACACGCTCCACCGCCGCAAAGAAGCCTTCGTCCCAGCACAGGCTCCTCACGTGGGGCTCTACGTCTGTGGGCCTACCGTCTATGGAGATGCCCACCTCGGGCATGCCCGCCCTGCGATTACCTTCGACATTCTCTTCCGCTACCTGAGCCACTTAGGCTACAAGGTGCGCTATGTACGCAACATCACTGACGTCGGGCATCTCGAGCACGACGCTGATGAGGGAGAGGACAAGATCGCTAAGAAGGCTCGCCTCGAGCAACTCGAGCCCATGGAAGTGGTGCAGTACTACCTGACCCGCTACCATCATGCGATGGAGCGCCTTGGGGTACTTCCTCCCAGCATTGAGCCTATGGCCTCTGGGCACATTATTGAGCAGATTGCTTTGACCCAGCAGATCCTTGATGCAGGCTTTGCCTATGAGAGCAATGGGTCAGTCTACTTCGATGTAGAGAAGTATGACAAGAGCTTTAACTATGGTGAGCTGAGTGGACGCCGCATCGAAGATATGCTGAGCAATACGCGTGCTCTCGATGGTCAGGATGAGAAGCGTGCCCACTGGACTTTGCCCTCTGGAAGAAGGCACAGCCCGAGCACATCATGCGCTGGCCCAGCCCTTGGGGCGAAGGCTTCCCAGGCTGGCATGCAGAGTGCACTGCCATGGGACGAAAGTATCTCGGCGAGCAGTTTGACATCCACGGTGGTGGCATGGACTTGGTCTTCCCCACCACGAGTGTGAGATCGCTCGGCCAAGGCCTCTCAAGGAGGTGAATCCCATGGTGCGCTACTGGATGCACAACAACATGATCACCATCAATGGGCAGAAGATGGGGAAGTCCCTCGGGAACTTCATCACACTGGATCAGTTCTTCACTGGCGAACACGACCAGCTGGAGCAGGCCTATTCGCCCATGACGATCCGCTTCTTCATCCTCAGCGCTCACTACCGCGGTACGGTAGACTTCAGCAAACGAAGCTCTGAAGGCCGCTGAGAAGGGCTTAGCTCGTCTGCTCGACGCAGCTGCTCTACTCGACGGACTACAGGCTGGAAGCACGACCTCCATCGAAGGAATCCAAGGTCTCTCAGAGCGCTGCCATGCGGCTCTCAATGACGACCTCAATACACCGATTGCCATCGCTGAGCTCTTTGAGGCTGCACGTGCTATCAACTCCATTCATCATAAGCAAGCCACGATCACAGCGGAGGATCTTGATGAGCTCCGTCGAATATATCGCCTCTTCCTCTTCGACCTGCTGGGCTCCGTGACGAGCGCTAGGCGAAGGAGGCGCGAGCGAAGCCTTCTCAGGCGCAGTAGATCTTCTCTCTCTATCCGAGCTGAGGCCAAGAGCAAGAAGGACTGGCGACCTCTGACCGCATACGTGATGAACTGGCGGCCCTCGGATTCACTATTATAGGACACGAAGGAAGGTACCGAGTGGTCCTCTAAGCCCTTATGCGATATAGCTTCGTCATCCCCTGTATATAACCGCCCCGATGAGGTGCGGGAGCTACTGAGAGCCTGACCCATCAGGAGCTCTTCGACTTCGAGATAATCATTATTGAGGACGGCAGCTCCGTGAGTTCGGAAAGCCGTCGTCGAGAGCTATCGTGGAGCTTCCCAGCTCTACGCTATATCGCTGTACCCAATGGAGGTCCCTCACGAGCCCGTAACCTCGGAGCTCGTGAAGCCACAGGCGAGTACCTTATTATCCTCGATTCGGATGTCGTCCTACCCCCAGGCTATCTCACTGCAGTAGATGACTACTTGGAGAAACATCCCGTAGATGCCTTCGGCGGCCTGATGCTGCATCGGACGACTTTACCACGGTGCAGAAAGCTATCAACTATGCGATGACCCTCCCTCTAACTACTGGGGGGATCCGTGGTGGGAGTGCTGACGGGATGGAGAAGTTCAAGCCACGTAGCTTCAACCTCGGTTGTCGCCGCTCCGTCTACTTGCAGCTTGGAGGATTCAATGAAGCGATGCGCTTCGGCGAAGATATTGACTTCAGCCTTCGCCTCATCGAGGGAGGGCATAGCACGGCACTCATCCAAGAAGCCTTCGTGTACCACAAGCGCAGAGTGGACTTCCGCAAGTTCTTCAAGCAGGTCCATAACTCAGGTATCGCACGTATCCACCTGGAGACGCGCCATCCTGGGAGCACACGATTAGTGCACCTTCTGCCCGCCCTCTTCACCATTGCCTCGTCATCGCGCTCTTCCTTTGCGTTGGGCGACTGGGGCTATTGGCTCTTGCCGTCATCTTCTTTATTGATGCTTATCATCGAGCAGGACGATCGGTGGAAGTTGCCCTCCTCGCTGTACCCGCATGCTTCATCCAGCTTTGGGGCTATGGCTCAGGCTTCCTTCGTGCTTTGGTGGGGCAAGTACATCCTTCGCAGTAAGGAGTTCATTGCCTTCAAGGATAACTTCTATGAGTAAGGGCTGCGTTAGCTACATTCGCACCTATGGGATAGTACTATTCCTACCTTTGGCCTTGGGCGCTTGTCGTCCAAAGGTAGCGACCTCATCCCTCGGCGAAGTCTCACCCTACCTGACCACCTCACCTCCCCACGTGAGCGTCTCTGGCTACCTCATCGACCACTACTGGGACAAGATGGAGGCACAGCCTGACACCCTGCAAGCGCTTATTACACGCCAAATCGAAGACTTCTGTGGTCTCCTACACGGAGCGCCCCTCGGGACCGCTCGCCGTAGTATCTCCCGCTCTCTGAACTTCCTCTCTGGTGAAGCTCTCCAAACAGCCCTCTCCACCTACCGCTCGCAGCTATATAATCCCGAGAGTCCTCACTACAATGAAGGGCTCTATAGCCTCGTCTTAGCGTGGGAAGAGTCCTCCATGAAGGTAGACTCAGCTCAAAAGGTGGCAGCATATCTACAGCGCGTACGCCTTCAGCACAATGCTGTAGGTCGCACTGCCCAAGACTTCCTCTACCATACGAGTGACACTACGGGTACGGTGAGCCGACGTCTATCCCACTTCAGTGCTCCCCTATACCCTACTCGTCCTCTCCGTCGACTCAGATAAGAGAAATCAGCAATGGGCAGAAGCACTCCACGGGCACAAGGCTCTTTATCGCCTCGTACAGGAGAAGCACCTGCGCCCTTTGGTCGTCTATACGGGAGCGACACGCCCAGACTCAGCACTCAGAAGCCTTTGGTCTGGGGCGACATTGGGCTACGATTCCGCACAGCTCATCACAGCTCAGCGACGCTATGATCTGAGTCATGGTAGTGCGCTTTACCTCTTAGATGCGAAGAAGACAGTTCTTTCTCCGCAACACTTCCATTTCCCAAGATCGCAACTTACCTCCATGCCCGTGATGAAGAGTAAGCGACTACTAACGGAACTGCTGGACTACATCGAGCTTTTCGAGCAGTCCTTCCCCAATGATGAGGAGCTCAGCATGAAGAGCTTCCTCATCTTCGTGCAGAGCATGCAAGAGGGTGCGGAGGGGAGCCCCACATCTACGATGCGCCCAGCGAACATGGGACAGCAGCGGAGGTATCCATCGCCCGCCACCTAAGCCTTCTCCATCGCTACTCTAAGGGCTACATCAAGCGTGCGCTCATGGCCTCCGACCTCCTGCAGAGCGAAGAGGAATACTCCTATTTGGCAAGCCTCATGAGTGGCAAGCCCCAGACCAAGACCGAGCTGAATACACTCAACGCTATGGAGAAAACCTCGGTGCTGAGATCATCCGTCGCTTGGTAGCTAAGGGTCTGGCTGAAGAGCGCCCTGACGAGCGAGACCGCCGTAGTGTCCTCGTCACCATCACCCCACGGGGCCGAGCTGAACTGATGAAGGTATTCCCTCAGCTTCATACGGCTGCTCTCCTCCTATCAGCACCTTTTACAGGAGCAACAACAGGCCACCCTGGACTTCCTCCTCCATTATCTCTGTGGAGCTCTATCAACACTGCCACCCGCCAAGAGTGACAGTGATCTCAGCTGAGCTCCTAAGCACACTACGTGCTGGTGCCCCATCCCATTAGTATCATCTGCCTATGCTTCTCTTAGAGCTACTCCTTACGTTTGCAAAAGGTATACTTATCGGTCTCTTAGTGTCTGCCCCCATGGGGCCGACGGGTCTCCTCTGCATGAGAGAGACGATACGTGGCAGACGTCGCGATGGGATGCTGGTAGGTCTCGGAGCGACCCTCAGTGACTTAGTCTATGGCCCTCATCGCCTACTCGGGGCGTAGGGATCGTACTGAATCTCCTTGATCAGTACAGCAGCTCACTCAGGCTCGGTGGGAGTATCTTCATCTTGGGCTTCTGCATCATCCTCCTCACTCGACACATCTCGACGAGCGAAGACGACACGCCCGCTCCCCCACATCGCCTCAAGTCTGCTCTACAGCGTGAAGAAGGTATCTGGAGCCTTTGCTCTTACGCTCTCCAATCCCTTCATCATCCTCCTCTTCCTCCCGCTGTACGCACGGCTCGAGTTCGTACGAGCTGTGAAGCTCCAATTCGTTGAGTTCTTTGTAGCTATGGCAGGCATCGGTATCGGGTGCCTCCTCTGGTGGGTCATCCTGACCTATATCGTCAAGAAGCTCTCTACCCACTTTGGCATGAAGAGCCTGGAGTGGATCAATCGTATCGTAGCCCTCGTACTCATCATCTTAGCTCTCGTAGGGATCTACACCTCACTCTTTGAGTAGCCCCTGCGTAGGCCTCCCCTCTTTTTATCCTTGTACAAAACTTATGAAGCAAGCTTATATCCCCCGCATCGAGCGCGGTGCACACACCCTATCTGAGTTCACTCCCATCCTGCGAGAGCAAGGTGAAGTGCTCTATATCGATACGCTGAACTGGCGTACAGACTTCCCTCACCGCCCACTCGTAGCTTCCTTATCTGGGCTATGATGCCAAGGCACTCTACATCACCTACGTCGTCGATGGTCAAGACCTCCGCACGCTCTCCCCTGGAGATGGGAACTATGTCCACGAAGACAGCTGCGTCGAGTTCTTCATGCAGCGCGAAGCTGGCGAGGCCTATATTAACTTCGAGTTCAATGCTGCTGGGGTATGCTACGCAGCACACCACCAGTCCCCTCCGAAGCTGAGCTTCTCAGCTCGGAAGAGTTCGCCAGCATCGAGCGCTGGGCGACTCATCTCGCAGCACGGGCTGGAGCTGACGGGTGCTCTGTGCATGGAAGTCACCGTCGCCATCCCCCTGGACGACGATGGGCTACGAAGCTGGTAAGCTCCCCACGTCGCTGCGTGCCAACCCATATAGTGCGGCGACAAGACCCCACATCCTCACTTCCTCAGCTGGGCTCCTATCGAAGAAGCTCAGCCTGCCTTCCATCGTCCACAGTTCTTCGGTGAGCTCTTCCTCCAAGCATAGTCCTGATACGCCCACTATGCCCCACCGACACTGCACTTGGCTTGGTGCTCTTGCACTGAGTATCATCGCGCTGGCCTCTAAGAGCTCAGACGGACTCACCCTCAGGATAGCTTGCGTCTGACTCCCTTTGACGGACTCCGCCGAGAGCTCGTTCGTGCCAACGAGGCGCGCCCGAAGTATGGTATCCTGATGATAGACCGCTTCTTCCGCTACGAGCCTGTAGCCCCCTACAATCAGAATCGTGGCTATCAGTTCCTCCATGCTGTCGCAGCGAGTATGGCTCGCAATCAAAAGCCCTCAAGCAGTACAGGAGGCCCCTCCAGACGCTCATTGAGATCGGGGGCGGAAGGACTTTGACTTCGAAGTGGCGTATTGGCATCGATGGGGTCATTGACCTCCTGACGGCCAAGAACTCGATCGACGGCCAGTGGTTTGGCTATGGCGTTCTCGTAGCGCGTAAGCTGGGAGAAGGTCGATCGATACGTCTGCGCTCCTCCATCAACTATGCACTCAAGAGCCGCAACTGGTATCACGAGCATAACCTGCTCCTCTACTACGCGCCCCAGCTCAACGGACTCATGGTAATTTCTGGTGGGCATACTCACGAGAGACCTTCCACCACTCCTGAGGAGATCTACCGCGGATACTATGGAGCGCTCCCTGCGAAATAGCCCCGTCGTATCGTTCGTCAAGGATTATCTCCAGCTACGCAATCGCATCCAGCTCACCGAAAGCCTCGATCCCTCGACCTCCCTACTCTTCGAGGATCGCAAGCCCCAGGTAGGTATCCCCTTGGAGCACCATCGTGCCCTGCTCGCTTCGGGACAAGTACTGGGCCCCTCCTTCCTCAATCGTAGCGAGTCGGGCATACCCATTCTCATCGGCCATCGCCGTGAGCTGGGGTCATCTATAAGCAGGCCTTCGACCCAAATGGGAGCACGCAGTCCGCTTCGGCCGTCCCTTACAGCCGCTTCCAGCAGCTCGAAGCCTTCGTCCGTGGCACGATCCCATTGAACGAGGACAATAAGATCGACCTGAAGATCAATGCGGGCACGTACCTCTCTCGGGAATATCTCTCCCCAAGCGATGAGAAGTACTTCGCCCTGGCTCCTGTCATTGACCGCACGCCCTTCAAGGACAACTGGGCGACCCTGCCGCCCTTCTTCACTGGGGGCAAGAGCTGGACGACGCAGGAAGTCAACTTCTATTCGAAATCGCTTCCTCCTCTCACGCACCAAGGGCTTCGGGGGCTTCTTCCGTATGGACGATGCGCTCCACGCCCGCAACCTCCTCACCGGAGACGGTCGTGCCTTCAGCGAGATCGGCTACTCCATCGGCTGGGGCGATATGGCACGCTTTGGTCTCTTCGCTGGGTATGACTGGCAGAAGACACGACCACACGTTGCCTTCCGCATCAGCCTACCCGTCCTCTGCTGCCTCAGCCAGCGCCAGCGAGCGCTATTAGCCTCTCCTCAAGATGAAGCCACCCGACGCGATGCCGATAGCATCACGTCGGGTGGCTTCTATGCTAGTGGCTGACGAGACTCAGGGCAATGTCCCTATGCTTTCAAAGCACCATGTAGTTTATGAAGGAAAGGCTCTGGTAAGAGGACGTATACGTTCCTCGATCAAAACGTATACGTTTTCATGCTCCAAGACGTATACGTTTCACGCTCGAAACGTATACTGTTTTTCATCGCCAAACGTATACGTTTTGCCCGCGATAGCTATACGTTGCACGCTCAGCAAGGGTATACGTTCTGTCCAGCACTCCTATCTTCCGCCCTTTCGGAGGGAATCAAGCCCAGCCTTCTACGAGCCTTCTGCACAATAAATAGAAAGTAGTCTTCCCCCAAATCGGACACAAACGGCGCTTGATGAAGTAATGGGAAGTTTCTACCTTGTTATGAGCTTGATGACGTGAGCTCCCACTCCCCACGCGGGATAAGACCACACGCCAAGCAACAACACATACATTATTAATCACCCCTATGATCCACAGTACTCGACGAGTCCGCTTGCACAGAGTCCCTTCATCCTCGCTTTAAGGAGGTCTTCGACTACATCAAGAGTCACGACCTACGGGCTATGGAGCCCCAGCGCTTGGAGCTCCGAGGCGAAGAACTCTTCATCAACCGAATAGACGCTCCATCCAATCCCCAAGATGAGCAGCCGATCGAAGCGCACGAATCCTACATCGACATCCAGGTCCTCCTTGAGGGCCGTGAGCGCATCGGCTGGCTCCCCCGTGCTAAATGCCTTAGCCCCCGTGCCCCCTACGATGAGTCGAAGGACATCATCTTCTACCATGATCAGCCGACGAGCTACGTCGACTTGCTCCCAGGAGACTTCGTCATCCTCTTCCCCGAGGATGGTCATGCTCCCTTCATCGGGGACGGAAGTCCCATCAGTAAGCTCATTGTCAAGGTCCGCCGATAGCAAAACCAGTACACATCCCTGTGGAGGCACCCTGCGTACGTAGCAGGATTATCGCTATCTTAGCCTAAGGATAAGAGCAAAATCACTTCCTTTAATACAAGACAACTCTCAAGTATATGAAGACAAATCAATGGATACGCCTCGGGCTCTTTGCCCTGGCTACGACTGTCGTCCCTACCCGCCGTCGCTCAGCGTAAGCGCCCCGCTAAGGGAAAGGTCACTAAGGTCATCATCACGCAGCCTCAAGGCTGGCAACTACCGTATCGATGGGATCGCTCCCGCAGATGCCAATGGTCAGTGGGTCTACCTCTATAAGCCCAGCGGTCAGGGTGCTTCGGATAGCGTCCAGATCGCCAATGGCCGATTCACGCTGGAGCGTGCTGTAGCCGAAGACGGTCTCATCGCACATCTGGTCATCCCCAGATCTTACAACCTCTCCTTCATCCCCCGAAGAAGGGATCATCAAGGCTGACCTCGCTGCGATCGCTGCTACAGGGACGGCACTGAATGACCTGCACGCACAGAAGGCCAAGGCACGCGAAGCCCTCGAGACAGAGACCAGAGGACGGCTCAAGGCTATCCGTGCAGACAAGAACCTGGACGACAAGGCCAAGGAAGAAGCCCAAGAGAAGATCGTCAATGAATTCTACGGCAAGATCAAGCCACTCGCCGAAGCTGACCTCAAGGAGACACTCCAACGATGCTATCGGTCTCATTGCTCTTCAGACCCTCCTCGGGATGGAAGACGTGAACGTCGCTAAGGCAGAAGCACCCTGCAGCAGGCTGGTGATCGCCTCTGCAGAAGAAAGCATTACGAAGATGGTCGCACGTCTTCGCCGTGTAGAAGCTACGCAGGCAGGTGCACAGTCTGTAGACTTCGAGGGAGTAGATGACGCTAACAAGGCCGTTCGCCTTAGCGACTACGTGGGCAAGGGTCACTATGTCCCTCGTTGACTTCTGGGCTTCATGGTGCGGTCCCTTGCCGTCGTGAGATCGCTCACCTGAAGAAGGTCGCGATGCTTACACCGACAAGGGGCTCGTCATCCTCGGTACGGTCGTATGGGATGAGATGGAAGATCACCCTAGGCAATGAAGGAGCTTGAGATCACTGGCCTCAGATCTTCAATAAGACCGAAGCTACGGAGCTCTATGGCATCGCAGGGATTCCTCAGATCATCCTCTTCGATCCGCAGGTAAGATCGTCGCTCGTGACCTCCGTGGTGAGGAGATCAACAAGCTCCTCGACAAGGCACTCCAGGATAATGGCGGCAAGCTCTAAGCGCTTGGCACCAGACTTTTCAGCAGAAGCCCCAGTCTATCTCTTCGAGACGTAGCCGGGCTTCATATATACCCCTGCATGAAGCACACCTCATACCTCACCACTTTAGATACCTGATGTCCGATGACAAGACTACTACTCTACTCCGCCCTTCTTCTACTCACATTCATTCCTCAGCATCTCCTTGCACAGCAAAAGCAAGATCATCGAACTCAAGATCACGGGAGAAGCCACAGAGTTCGATAAAGACCAGCAGATGCGCATCATACGCGTCTCTGATGGAGTTGCCACAGATAGCGTACTTCCTCAAGGCGCGTCGCTTTTGAGAAGGTCCTACGCCTCCCTGACCAGTGAGCCTTACTATGAGCTATGCACCGATGCAGGCAGTCGCGTCTATCTCTTCCCCAGAGTCTGGTGCAGTCAAGATATCCTTGAGCGCGAGGTAGCCTTAGGCACCTTCTCAATGATAAGTTCGCCCAACTGATGGACAAGAAGAATGAGCTGCTTAAGTGCCGAGAGGAGAAGGAGCGTACATTGAGCAGAGACAAGAGTATCTCCCAGCTGGAGTTCGCTATGCTGGCCGACAGCCTGCTCTCCGACTACGATGCCTCGCTGGCAGCCGTCTATGCGTCCCAGCTCAAGGAGCATCCCGACGATGCCGTAGGACTCTTCTGTCTCCGAGCCGCACTACGCACGATAGACGACGATACCAAGCGACCAAGAATCTTGTATCTCAGGTCTCCAAGAGGCTTACACAAGATGAGGAAGTCAAGGAACATCTGCAGCGCATTCAGAAGAATGCCACCCCTCCAGGCTCAGATCTTGATCCATCTATCTATATGCTACGAGGAACGGACATGAAGGGACAGCCCGCTGCACTCCGTGACTACCTCGGCAAGGGGCACTATACCCTCGTACACTTCTGGGCCCTCATGGTGTCCTCCCTTGCAGAGAAGAGATGGCTGAACTCCGAGCATACTACATCACCCTACGGCGGTAGGGACTGCAGATCGTAGGCGTAGGTATGAACGATGACTAACTGCCCTCTGCAACGAAGCGGAGCGCCAAGCGATCCTGTGGCCTCAAGTATTCCTCGATAAGTATCAGCGTGTAGACGGGGTCAAGTATATCCCACGCCTAATCTCTCTCGACCCTAAGGGGAACTGCATCAATACCAATGTACCCTCGAGAGGATGCCGAGGATACCCTCGAAAAAGCTTGCGAGATCTATGGGCGGCAAGCTCTAAGCAATCACATATCCATAGAGCTCGCCCCCTCATCTGAGGCACCCATGGTGACCTGAGATAGGGGGCGAGCCTTTTTTCTTTGTCTTTACGGAGCGGAGCACTACTTGCGAGTGTGTTGCTTTCACCTTCTGCTTGAGAAGCTCCTTGAGATACATACCCGTAGCGGACTCTGCGCAAGAGGCCACCTCCCGGGCGTGCCTTCAGCGACGATATAGCCACCTGCCTTACCACCCTCAGGGCCCCATATCGATGACCCAGTCGGCAGCTTGATGACCTCGAGGTTATGCTCGACGACGATCACCGAGTGCCCCTGATCGATGAGGGCTTGCAGAGCATCCAGCAGGGTCCGGATATCGTGGAAGTGTAGCCCTGTCGTCGGTTCGTCGAAGATGAAGAGCGTGGGGAGCTTCTTCCCTTCCCGAGATAGTAAGCGAGCTTGACACGCTGGTTCTCCCCACCAGAGAGCGTAGAGCCCAGACTGCCCCAGCTTGATATAGCCTCAAGCCTCACACGCTGCAGGGGGACGGAGCTGGTCGATGATCTTCGACGTCAGCTTTGAGGACGCACTATTCGCCCTCGAAGAACTCTGACCGCCTCATCGACGCTCATATCCAGGAGCTGGGAGATATTTCACACCACAGTACTCGGCTTCCAAGAGTTCCTTGCGGAAGCGCAAGCCACGACAAGCTTCACAGGGCAAGGTGATGTCCGCCATGAACTGCATCTCGATCGTGATGACACCTGCCCCTTGGCACGTCTCGCATCGTCCGCCTTCCTTATTGAAAGGAGAAGTAATAGGCTTGAAGCCCATCTGCTTCGAGAGGGGAAGGCCTGCGTACAGCTCACGAATTGTATCAAAGGCACCGACGTAAGTGACGGGGTTGGAGCGGAGCTACGGCCGATATTATTCTGGTCGACGTACTCGATCTGGCTGATGGCACTCAGGTCTCCCGAGATACCACGAAGCTCGAGGTTGTCCATCGGCTCCTTGTTCAGCAGGCGAGAGACCCCTTCGTAGAAGAGCTCACGCATCAGGGTACTCTTCCCCGAGCCACTGACCCCACTGACGACAGTGAGTGTATGTAGGGGGAAGCGCACAGTGAGGTCCTTGAGGTTGTGCATCGTCGCACCCTCGACCTCGATATAGCTATTCCATGGACGGCGCACCGAGGGCAGAGGAATGGTCTCACGCCCCGTGAGGTAGGCAGCCGTATAGCCTGGTGTTTCCTTCGTTATTTCGGCGGCAGGTCCAGCATAGACGACCTCACCGCCATAGCGCCCGGCATCGGGCCCGATGTCGATGATGTAGTCGGCAGCACGCATCATCTCCTCATCATGCTCGACGACGACAACTGTGTTGCCCAAGTCTCTCAGACGGTGAACGACACGGATGAGGCGCTCGGTATCACGCTGGTGGAGGCCGATACTCGGTTCGTCCAAGACGTAGAGCGAGCCTACGAGGCTACTTCCGAGCTGCGTCGCGAGAGTCACGCGCTGGCTCTCCCCACCGGAGAGGGTGCTGGAGAGACGGTCAAGGGTCAGATAGCCCAAGCCGACCTCATCGAGGAAGGTCAAGCGAGAGCGGATCTCATGAAGCAGGCGCTTTGCTATGAAAGCGTCTCCTTCGGGGAGCTGGAGATTATCGAAGAAAGTCACGGGCTTCCCAGAGGGTCATCGAGACGACCTCGAGATATTCTTCCTCCGACCTGGACACAGAGGGCATCGGGCTTGAGTCGGCCACCACGGCAAGAGGGGCAGACCGTCTTCCCGTGAAGTGCGCGATACGCACGCGATTCTGAATCTTATGGAGCTGGCTACGCAGGTAGTCAAAGTAGGGGGATCCCGATAGGACCATACCCTTCGATGGGACGCCCTCCCACAGCTGGGTCTTCTGCTCCTCTGTCAGCTCCTCGTAGGGGCGATGGATGGGGAAGTGCAGCTTCTAGCATAGCGAATGAAGAACTGCTTCCACTCCGACGAGACGACCCCACGCCAGCAGGCGACGGCATCATCATAGACCGAGAGTGTAGGGTCGGGAATTACTTGCGGTGGTCACACTCACGACCTTCCCGAAGCCTTCGCACTCGGGGCAAGCGCCGATAGGATTGTTGAAGCTGAACATCTCCGGGCTGGGCTCTGGAAGACTCGCCCGTCAGCCTCGAAGATATTGCTGAACTCCTGCAAGCGCACGGGTTGGCGCGCTCCATCCTTCATCTCCTCGATAGCCAGAGAGCAGATGCCTCGCCCCTCGAAGAAAGCGGTCTCTACGGATTCGCCAAGGCGATCCACGGCCTCCAGCTCTTCACTGAGAGCCAAGCGGTCGATGAGCAGGTAGCCCTTCGGCACGATCATCCTTCCACAGCAGCGCATCCTCGATAGCTACGATGCCGTCTTCCGTCCAGAGACGACTATACCCCTGCTGCAGCTGGATCTCCAGATGAGCTGCGAGTGAGCGCCCTGAGGGATATGCAGAGGGACGATGAGATAGACGCGACTCCCATGGGGAGCGACTTGATGTAGGTCAGCACGTCCTTCACCGTATGCTTGCGCACCTCTTCTCCTGTCGTTGGGGAGATTGTATGCCCTACGCGAGCATAGAGCAGACGGAGATATTCGTAGATCTCCGTCGAGGTAGCCACGGTCGAGCGGGGGTTACGGCTGACGACACGCTGCTCGATAGCGATTGCGGGTGGCAGACCACGTATCCAGTCGGCCTCGGGCTTTTGCCATACGCCCGACGAACTGACGCGCGATACGAAGAGAGGTTTCTACATAGCGGCGCTGCCCCTCGGCATAGAGTGTATCGAAGGCCAGCGAACTCTTTCCCGAGCCACTCACGCCTGTGACGACGACAAGCTGCCCGCGGGGGATCTCGAGGTCTATATCCTTGAGATTATTGACACGTACGTGGTGCAGGAGGATATGCTCGGCCGTATCTTGGCGGTCGGCGGGTGTGGTGGGCGAAGTCTTCTTATTTAGTTTACGGGCCATCGAAGCTGAGTAATAGGCAATATATGGGGCGAAGGAGGGGCTTCTACCTCGCAAAGGACGCTTAACTATTCTTACAAAAATACGAATTATTAGCGCGCTAATCACCGATAAGAATAGGTGGACGAAGCTACCGCCTCGAAACCCCTATCCCCTATTGGGGCTGTGAGAGGATCATCCCTTCGGAGTGAAAAGCTGAAAGCAGTAGTGGTATGACCTCCATGACGTACAAGAATTAGTTGTGACGAAATAGCTGATAAGTTCGATCTACGTCGTGGCTCTAATATCTACGTGCGTGACATTTGATTTACGTACGTGGTCTTTAAGACTCACGTACGTAGACGAAGGAAAACCACTGCTGGGCGGCTACTTTTTATTCACAGAAAAGACCATTTTTCCTCTGCTGGATAAGAAAAATCCTCGTGCTGGAGTGAGGGGCTCACGCTACCACAGGTGAGAGATGCTACTATGGGAGGATGGGGCGTACTACACGCCGAAAGAGCTACACCGCATGGTGAGAATCGCGACATGAGCACCCCTGCTATGATCTTCTCAACCTTCGGTCTATACCGTATATTGATATATCGTATCTTTGCTATCGGACCATGGAGCCTCGAGGATTCAAAGCTCCTCCCTCTTACACACAACCCAGTATACTATGGCATACTTTGAAGTAGATCACGTGACGAAGCGCTACAGCGAGCATACCGCCCTCAATGAGGTCTCGCTGAGTGCCCACGAAGGACGCATCTTCGGGCCATTAGGGCCGAATGGTGCAGGCAAGAGTTCGCCTCATCCGTGTCATCAATCGCATCACAGCTCCCTGACAGTGGAGAGGTGTCTCGAAGGTCGCCCTCTGCGAGGAAGACCTCTTCCATATCGGATACCTCCCTGAGGAGCGTGGTCTCTCACCCCAAGATGAAGGTCGGTGAGCAGGCCATTTACTTAGCACGCCCTCAAGGGGCTTAGCAAGTCAGATGCCCAGCAGCGAGTCAAGGAATGGTTTGAGCGTCTGGAGATCACGTCATGGTGGGACAAGCGCGTCGAAGAGCTCTCGAAGGGGATGCAGCAGAAGGTCCAGTTCGTCACGACCGTCGTGCATGAGCCCCGCCTGCTGATCTTCGATGAGCCATTCAGTGGCTTTGACCCCGTAAATGCTGAGGTACTCAGCGCGAGATCCTTGCCCTCAAGGCCCGGGGAACGACCCTCATGCTCTCCACCCACAACATGCAGAGCGTCGAGGAACTCTGTGATGACATCACGCTCATCAACCGCGCCGAAGTCGTCCTCTCGGGTCAGACAGCTGAGATACGCCGAGCACACGGCTCTCATACCGCACGTATCGTCTATGAGGGAGAGATCTCCCTACTGACCTATCGCGTCTGAATATACTGGAGCATGAAGAGCGCGAGTACTCCAAGATCCTGCGAGTACAGCTGCAGCCCGAGGAGGAGCTTCGCTCGATCATCGCTCAGCTCCCCTCTGCCATCCACCTCCAGAGCATCGAGCTGGAATACCCCTCGATGCATGAGATCTTCCTCGCAACAGTCCAAGCTAAATAGCATCTGGTATGAATAAGCTACACTCGTCATCGAGCGCGAATTCACCACGCGCCTCCGTAAGAAGTCCTTCTGGGTGATGACCTTCGTCATGCCTATCCTGATAATTGGCCTCGGCTTCGTCCCAGCTGCTGTATCCTCGATCAACGAGGTGGATCAGCAGCAGGTGGCTATCCCTCGACTCATACAGGACGCTATGCCTCCCTCTTTGAAGGCAACGACAGCGACAGCTACCGCTTCGTCCGTGTAGACCGCCCCTTAGATAGCCTACGCAGCGAAGCCTCCCAAGAGGCAATCACTGCTATACTCGAGATCCGAGACGATCTCTTGAAGGACCCGAAAGCTATCAGCCTCTTCTCTTCAAGCAGCTACCACAAGGGCTGGAGACTTATATCAATGAGGTGCTCTCGACACCTCACCGAGGAAAAAGATCCGCTCGTACAACATCCCCCAGCTACAAGAAGCTATACAGGAGAGCCAAGTCCAGCTCCATGTCTCCACATATAAGGGGGCGAATCTGGGGATGTCGATACGTCGTCCAGTACTGTAGCCAGCATCATCGGCGTAGGCCTTTCATTCTTCAGTTACTTCTTCATGATGACCTATGGAGGCATGGTGCTACAGGGGGTCCTGGAGGAGAAGAAGAATCGTATCGTCGAGGTCATCATCTCCTCAGTACGCCCTCAAGAGCTTATGCTAGGGCAAGATCATCGGGATAGGTCTCTTGGTCTCGTACAGATCGCCATTTGGGCCATCTTGTTCTTGTAGAGCACAGATCGCCCAGGCTTTCTTCCAATCAGAAGTCATAGGAGGAACTTCATTCTTAGCCAGGCCACGACCTTCTTCGCTGTACTGCAGGGGTGTGAACTTCGCAAAAGATTCTGATATTCTTCATCCTCTTCTTCGCGGGTGGCTACCTCTTCTATGCATCCATCCTCGCGGCTCTGAGTTCGCTGGTAAGCTCAGATGAAGAGGCATCACAGATGATGATGCCTGTCGTCCTCCTCCTCATCTTCGCTATGTATGCAGGGCATGGGGAGCGTAGACAATCCTGATGGCACCCTCGCCTTCTGGGCTTCATTCTGCCCCCTAACCTCCCCCGTAGTGATGATGGCACGACTGCCTCATGATGTACCTCTCTGGCAGCCCCTTCTGAGCCTCGCTATACTATATATCACTGTCCTCCTGACGAGTGCCCTCGCAGGGAAGATTTATCTGCACCAGCATCCTCATGTATGGCAAGAAGCCATCAATGCGTGAGGTACGGCGCTGATTACTTACAGACAATAGCATCCCATTACCCCAACTATGATTCACTTCGTATCGCTGGGCCCTGGAGATCCAGAGCTCATCACCCCTCAAGGCCCTTCTGCACCCTACGCCGAGGCCGACTATATCTCACGCCCGTCCCCTGTCTCCTCGCAAGGGCCGTCATGCCTGAAGGCCGCCGAGATGATGCTCTCACTCGGCATATGAGGAGCAGATCCAGCTCTACGACCTCCCGATGAGCAAGGACCGTGATGGTGCCCTCGAGGCTCTATGAGATCGTAGCCCGAGAGGCCTGCAAGAAGCAAAAGGCCGAGCCCAGTGCCCGTATCGCCATCGTCGCTGAGGGCGACTGTGGCTTCTACTCCTCCTCCGCCTATATCGGAGAGCATATCGAGCAAGAGGGCTTCACCACAGAGCAGATCTGCGGAGTACCTGCCTTCATCGCCTGCAATGGCCGTCTCGTGGTCAGCCTGTGCAGCTCGAGGAGCAGTGCACCGTCATCCCAGGCGTAGCTACTCGTGAGGAGTGGGACCGCGCTAGCAGAGCGTCCACACCATCGTCGTGATGAAGGGCTCGCTCTGTGAAGCGGAGATCAAGTCGGCCATCGCCCAGCATCCCGATCGCAAGCGGCATTACTCGAGTTCGTAGGCATGCCGAAGGAGTACATCACCTCCTCTACGGATGAGATCCTTCAGCGAGAGTTCCCTCACTTCCATCATCATCAGCAGCGCCGATAGGGCACCTCACCAAGCACCTCAAGCAGCGAACAAAGTCTATTTCAGCAGATTATACTATCTTTGCTAACGAAAGTGTTCTCTGCTTGTAGGCATCTTTTGCCTACAGCCCATCTGAAGTGGAGGGAGTCAAAGTAGTACTGGCCCTCCACCTCGGGTGTTTAAGGTCCTTCCCACTGGGGAGATAGCCTGCCTCACCTAAGTTAAGACAGGATGATTCGATTCAGAAGTCATGCACTACCTCGTAGTAGCAGCCCTCACTACCCTCCTTGCCCTCACTCCGCAGGAGCCACCGACCCAGCTCCACCCACGACGGAGCTCTGACCACAGAGACACACACCCAGCACACGGAGGCTTCACTCTTAGAGCTCACCACAGAGCTACAAGCCCCCGCACCAGCTCCCCGCCCCCAGAAAAATCAAGACATAAGCGCTCCAGCAGACGATACGCTGCAGGAAGAGAGTCGCAGCCATGGCTCACACTCATCGCCGTCGCAGTGGCGGCAGTGGCTTCCATGATAAGATGGAGATAGCCTCCTCCACCCCGCTCTCATCAAGTCCGTCGTAGACCACGGCAGCAGCTCTTAGGTCTACGCTATCGCACCTCAGGCGTCGCTAAGTGGCCCTCGACTGCTCTAGGCTTCGTCAGCTACATCTATTCCCTCGAAGGCATCAAGATCCCCACTCCTCGAGTGGCCTCGCCGTCTATGCAGACAACATCAAGGACCCTCAGCCCGGCGACCTCCTCTTCTTCAAGGGGCGTAACCGCAGTGCCAACCGTGTAGGTCATGTGCCATGGTCATCAGCAATGAGGATGGCAACATCAAGATGATGCATAGTAGCTGCAGTCGTGGTATCGTCATCGAGAACCTCAACAACAACGCCTACTACACCTCGCGCTATGTAGGCGCTGGCCGTCTACCCGAAGTCAAGGAGCACTGGAAGGGTGTCCCCAGGGCCCCTGAATCCCTAGACTAAGTATGCTTCAGGTCGAGCAACTCACCAAGAGCTTCGGGGATCGCGTCCTCTTCTCTGATATCTCCTTCTCATCGAAAGCGTGGGCAGAAGGTCGGACTCATCGCACCCAACGGTACGGGTAAGTCCACCCTTATGCGTATCCTGCTCGGCAGAGAGCCTCAGGACTCTGGCACCATCACCTACGAGCGTGACATCAAGCAAGCCTCCTACCACAGCTCCCCCTGATCTCCCCTGAGACGGGACGGTACTCGAGGCGTGCTTCAGCCCCTATGATCCCGTAGCACAGCTCACCCTCGCTTGGGAGATAGCCGTGGAGTCGGGAGATAGCCAGACGATGGAGCGTCTCCTGCCCGAGATGGAGGCCAAGGGAGCATGGCACTATGAGCAGCGTGCTAAGGAGATCCTGGGTGCACTCGGCATCCACGACTACCAGGCTCCGTCAAGGGCTCTCTGGTGGAGAGGCTAAGCGCATCGCTCTCGGGAGTACACTCATCAGCCAGCCCTGACCTCCTCTTTCCTCGATGAGCCGACGAACCACCTTGACCTCAAGAGCATCGAGTGGCTCGAGAGCTACCTGCCCGCTCCACGATGGGCCTCTTACTCATCACCCACGACCGCTACTTCTCGACCGCGTCTGCAACCAGATCATCGAGCTCGACGGCGGTCATCTCTACCGTCATAGGGGAACTACGATCTACTACCTCGCCAAGCGCGAAGAGCGCCACGAGCAGGAGGAGCAGTCCCGTCAGCGTGCACTCAACCCTCACCGACGAGAGCTCTGAGGATGCGCCGTCAGCCCCAAGCTCGCGGGAACGAAGGCACAGTACCGCATCGATGCCTTCCACGAATTAGAGGCCAAGACTCGCCCTGCTCAGCGCACGGACGAAGTACAGCTCTGGCGCCTCATCGACCCGCATCGGGAAGAAGATCTTCGAGGCACACCACGTCAATAAGCGCTTTGGCGATAAGCAGTGCTCCTGCAGGACTTCAACTACGTCTTCAGCCGCTATGACAAGGTCGGGATCATCGGAGAGAACGGGTGTCGGAAGACCACCTTCCTCCGTGCTCCTCGGTGAGATCGAGCCTGAGACCTCGGGGCACTTCGACATCGGAGAGACTATACGCTTCGGCTACTACAGCCAAGAGCCTGACCTTCACACCCTGAGAAGCGCGTCATCGACATCGTGCAGGAGATCGCTGAGAACTTCGAGCTTCCGCGCAGGAAGCACCCCAAGTAGAGCGTCTCTCCGCCTCCCAGATACTTACGCGCTTCCTCTTCCCTCCCGAGCGCCAATACACCCCGTCGAGAAGCTCAGCGGGTGGCGAGCTGCGCAGACTCTATCTGTGCACCGTGCTCGTCACGTGCCCGAATTCTCGTCCCTTGACGAACCAACGAACGACCTCGATATCCTCACGCTACAAGCACTCGAGGAGTACCTCATGGACTTTCGCAGGCTGCGTACTCATTGTCAGCCACGACCGCTTCTTTATGGACAAGGTCGTGAACCACCTCTTCACCTTCGAGGGAGCAGGCGTCGTACGTGACTTCCCAGGAGCTACACCCTCTACCGCATGAAGCGTGAGGAGGAAGAGCGTCAAAAGGCTGAGGCTTCACAGCCCCGTAAAGCAGCTCCCTCAGCCAGCTGAATCACGTCGCACGGCAAACCGCTCCTGCACGCCTCACCTATGCTGAGCGACGAGAGCTCGAGGAGATCACAGCACGATTCCCCAGCTTGATGAGGAGAAGACATCCTCGAAGCCAAGCTTTCCACAGGCACGCTCACACGAAGAGCTGATGAAGGCCTCGGAGCGTATCGGCGAGCTCATCGAAGAGATGGACCTGCTTACTCTACGCCAGCTCGAGCTGGAGGAGAAGGAGGCCCTAACATACCCCTCGACTATTTATTCACTAATCACATAGAAGTCTATGATAACGACAGACCAGCTCAATGCTCTGCTGGAGCGCAAGACTGCGCTGAGGAGGTATCTTTGACGTCGATAACCGACGTATCCAATTAGAAGAAGAAGAGCTTGCACGGCAGACCCTTCCTTCTGGGAAGATCGCACTCGCGCCGAAGCCCAGATGCGCAAGGTCAAGGATCTTCGCAAGTGGATCGCCTACTATGACGAAGCAGAGCGCCCTGTCGAGGAGGTAGCCCTCGCCCTTGAGTATTATAAGGAGGAGATCACGACCGAAGAGGAAGTTGATGATGCCTACGGGCGTGCCATTCATCTCTTCGAAGAGGTCGAGCTAAAGAACATGCTCCAGTGCCGAGGAAGACAACCTGGAGCCGTGCTCAAGATCAACGCTGGAGCTGGCGGTACCGAAAGCCAAGACTGGGCTTCAATGCTTGCCCTGTATGTATGGCCGCTGGTGCGACAAGCAGGGGTATAAGACCACGATCACCAACTCGGCAGGACGGCGATGAAGCTGCATCAAGACCATGACCATGCAGGTCGAGGGTGATCAGGCCTATGGCTTCTCAAGAGCGAGACAGGGCGTACACCGCCTCGTGCGTATCTCCCCTCACAACGCACAGGGGAAGCGTATGACGAGCTTTGCCTCTGTCTTCGTCGTGCCTCTGGTAGACGATACCATTGAGGTAGAGGTCAATCCCGCCAATATGAGTTGGGACACCTTCCGCTCCAGTGGAGCTGGTGGGCAGAACGTCAATAAGGTCGAGACTGGGGTACGCCTACGATATAAGTACAAGGACCCCGAAACGGGCGAGGAAGAGGAGATCATCATCGAGAATACTGAGACCCGATCGCAGACTGACAACCGAGAGAATGCCCTTCGCCTCCTACGCTCGCAGCTCTATGACAAGGAGCTTGAGCGTCGCCGCAAGGCTCAGGCCGAGGTCGAGGCAGGAAAGAAGAAAATCGAATGGGGTGCCCAGATCCGCAGCTACGTCTTCGATGACCGCCGCGTGAAGGACCACCGCACAGGCTACCAGACCTCAAATGTCACCGCTGTCATGGACGGAGATATCGACGAGTTCATCAAGGCCTACTTGATGGAGTTCGCAGGAAAGGACGAGGAATAGTTCTTTCATTCACCACGACTATTACATCACGACATTAGAATAGCCCCCGCTAGAAGCCGAACTCTAAGCGGGGCTTTCTGAGAGAGTAACGACCATTTCCTCCAAGCGGGATAAACAATATGAGACTGTTGCGGGAGAGTGCTATCCTCTATTTAGAGTGCTAGGCATAGCACGCCCAGCTCCCCGATATGCCTCCGAAGAGATCACATGCTCCTCGCCTTACTCGCAAGTATTCCTCTTATTCAGCGGAGGGAAAAGCATCCTTCTTGTGAAGGAAAAGCGCCTCACGTAGTGGTTTTCTCTGTCTAGTACGGTCTAAAGACCAGGCACGTCAATCAAATATCCAACGTGATATTAGAGCCAGGCTACGTAGCCCAAACTTATCTGCACTCGTCCACAACTTTTATCCTGACGCAGCAACAACCTAATAGAGGTCAGAGCAGCGACCAATATAGGTTCGTATCATAGGCCTCATGACATGCCGAAGTCTGACCTCCTGATGAGTCTTCTTTGAGCAAGTCCATCAAGAGGCTCCATGGCATACTGAATCCCTTCCGTTATGGCAAAAATCAAGCTGACTTCGAAGAGCAGAATAACGGTAAGCAGGAAGGTAGCAGATAAGAATTCCTCCAAAGTACGGCTGCATCGCAGAGCTGGGGCGCTTGGTACCGTTTATTTGACTACCTTGTGCTCGACTATTAAAAAGGTGTTATCAATCAATAAAGAACAATAATGCTACAGCCAATTAGCAAAAATCCATCACACCGCCCGATGGTAGAGAGATCGTCATCGAGACAGGGAAATTAGCTAAGCAGGCTGACGGTTCCGCAAAACCCTTCGCATGGGGAATACCGTCCTGCTGGCCACTGTATGCGCAGCCAAGGATGCCAACCTGGGGTTGACTTCATGCCCCTCCAGGTCGAGTACAGGAGAAGTATGCCGCTTTCGGTCGCTTCCTGGTGGCTTTCACGCGCCGCGAGGGCAAGGCTTCTGACTATGAAACCTGACTTGCTCGTCTCGTAGACCGTGCCCTGCGTCCCTCTTCCCAGATGACTACCACGCCGAAGTCTTCGTCAATGTCATTCTCTTCTACGGATGGTGTAGATATGCCTGATGCTCTGGCTGGGCTCGCTGCTTCTGCAGCCCTCGCCGTATCGGGACATCCCTTCAACGGTCCCTATCAGTGAGGTACGCGTCGCGCGTCAATGGCGAATTCATCATCAACCCCACCTTCGAGCAGCTTGAGTCTGCTGACATCGAGCTCATGGTAGGGCTACCCTCGATAACATCATGATGGTCGAAGGGGAAATGCAGGAAGTCCAGGAGGCTGAAATGCTCGAGGCTATCAAGGTAGCCCACGAAGCCATTAAGGTACAGTGCCAGGCTCAGCTCGAGCTCAGCGAAGCTGTAGGTAGCTCGTCAAGCGCACTCCCACTGCCACGAAGAGAACGACGAAGACCTGCGCAAGGATGTACACGACTCCTGCTATGCTAAGGCCTACGCCGTAGCTGTATCGGTACCGACAAGCACGCTTTCGAAAAGGAGGCCTTGATGCTATCGTAGAGGAATACAAGGCTAAGTTCACCGAAGAGGAACTCGAGACGAAGGCTCCTCATCGCTCGCTACTACCACGATGTCGAAAAGGAAGCTATGCGCCGTGCTATCCTCGACGAAGGCAAGCGCCTTGACGGTCGTAAGACCACCGAGATCCGTCCTATCTGGATCGAAACGGATTACCTGCCCGGACCTCACGGCTCTGCCGTCTTCACCCGCGGTGAGACGCAGTCTCTGACGACAGTCACGCTGGGTACGAAGAGCGATGTATAGCTCGTCGACGACGTACTCAACTACGGTAAGGAACGCCTCCTCCACTATAACTTCCCCCCTTCTGCGGGTGAAGCTCGCCCACAGCGTGGTGTCGGCCGTCGAGATCGGTCACGGAACCTCGCTCACCGCGCCCCTCAAGCGCATGCTCCCCGCTCAGTACCCCTACGTAGTCCGTGTCGTCTCCGACATCCTCGAGTCTCATGGCTCTTCTTCATGGCTACGGTATGTGCTGGTACGCTCGCTCTGCGTGACGCAGGTGTGCCCCATCGCTAAGCCCGTATCGGGTATCGCCATGGGTCTGATCTCTGAGAACAAGGGGATCGAACCATCGCGATCCTCTCCGACATCTCGGTGACGAAGACCACCTCGGTGATATGGACTTCAAGGTAACGGCACCGCTGACGGTATCACCGCTACTCAGATGGACATCAGGTCGATGGTCTTAGCTACGAGATCCTCGAGCAGTGCTCTGCACAGGCTCGCGAAGGTCGTCTGCACATCTCGGTAAGATCCTGAAGCTCGGCCTGAGACTCTGTGAAGACCTCAAGCCTCATGCTCCTCGCATCGTAACCCTGCGTATCGGCAAGGAATTCATCGGTCAGTCATCGGCCCTGGTGGCAAGATCATCCAGGGTATGCGGGAGAAGAGCGGTGCCTCTATCAGCATCAGAAGAAGTGGATGGCGTCGGCGTGGTCGAAATCAGCGCCTCCAACAAGGATGCTATCGACACGGCTGTCGGCTCTCATCAAGGGCATCGTCGCTATGCCTGGAGGTGAACGAAGTCTACCAGGTAAGATCTCCTCGGTCATGCCTTACGGCTGCTTCGTAGAGTTCCTCCCGGTAAGGACGGTCTGCTCCACATCTCTGAGATCGACTGGAAGCGCTACGAAAAGATCGAAGACACGGGCCTCGAAGAAGGTCAGCAGATCAAGTCAAGCTCATCGACATCGACCAGAAGACGGGTAAGTTCTGCTCAGCCGTCGTGCTCTGCTTCCCAAGCCCGAAGGCTATGGGGCCTGAGCGTCGTCCTCGCCCCGAACGTGGTGAGCGTCTGTCCTCGCTAATTAGCATCTGAATAGAGGAGGCTCACCTCCCTCTCACAGAGTCGCACTATTAGAAGAGTAGCCCCCAGATATCTCCCACTGAGATGGGGTATCTAGGGCTATCTTCTGTAAAGCGTTTCGTCATGTAATGGAATTATTGCGTACTTTGCACATAGAGAACACACATACAACCATAGTACATAGAGACATTATGAAGCAGTATACGGCATCATCGTGATGCTCATCGGGCCCTTCTTCAGCCTCTTCACTTACTCACGGACCAGGTAGAGAATGCTAACCTCTTCCTCGGCACGGGGCTTCACTCGTCGTCCTCGGCTTCCTCGGTCACATCTTCATCAACAAGAAGGCGAAACCACCGGACCCAAGAAGTACACTTCTATAGCGAGCTGTCCAGCAGAGGCTGGACAGGTCGCTTTATTTTAGCCAGGCCATGCTCCTGCGATGTCTACCGCCACGGCATGGTGTGATTTAAGTTATCTTTGCATTCAAGTCAATACAAACAGATAGCATGAAACGACGACTTTATATCCTCCTCCTTCTCATCACGTGCAGTCTACTTTAGTCTGAGCTCTCCGCACAATGGCGTGCTGATAGCATCTCAGGCTACAGCCAGCGCACACCACAGATGCGAGATCGACTACGCGGGAGCTGTCACAGCTACACTCATCCGAGACGACCGCACTACTCCCTCTAAGCGTGCCCTACTCTACGTGCACACGGATACAATGATTACTCTTCCAGGCCGCCATGGGAGTAGTATCACCAGCATGGGATTGACTTCTATGCTCTCGATCTCACGCAAATATGGGCGCTCTATCCTCCCTCATCAAGATGCCTTCGAGGTACGCAGACCCACGGAGTACTACTGAGGAACTGGGGCAGTACACTGAAGATCATCCGTGAGGAAGGTGCCGAGGAGGTCTACTTGATGGCACACTCGACAGGTGGGCTCATCACCCCTTTTATCTTGCTGGACACGAAGAATCAAGATAGCATCCGTGCCTTCATCCTCAATAGTCCTTTCTTTGACTTTCAACTTCGCGAAGGCTGAGGAGAGATTGTCCTTCCCCTACTGACCGCCTCAGCGGAGTATAGCCCGCAAGGTCATCAATGCGGAGTATCCCGTTACCCCGACCTCTGATGCTCAGTCTTTGCTCTCCTGATATCACGGGCCATGGGACTACGACACGCATCTCAAGAAGGACTACGGACATCCCATCCGCCTTGGCTGGCTCCGTGCTATTCGTCGTGGCATGGCGCGTGCAGCGTGGTTCCAGCTCCCTGATGCTCTATCCTCCTGATGAGCTCAGATAAGAGTATCCGCGCTAAGGGTGCATGGCAAGAAGCTCGGTAAGGCTGACCTCGTGCTGGACGTCGAGGATATACAGCGCTACGGGAAGAAGCTTGGCCCTCAGGTCGAGTAACACCGCATCCCCAACGGCCTCCACGACCTTTTTCCTCCTCGAGTGACTCCACCGCTTACGCCACGGTTCACCGCACGCTCTTCACATTCCTCGACCCACTTCACTCCACATCACATCCATAGCCTCATGCCGGATCTCGATAGCTTCGACATACGCGATCAGTCTACGCTCTCCACAGAAGAGCAGGATATCGATCGTGCACTCCGCCCTCTCCTTCGACACCTTCCGTGGGCAGGACAAGGCGGTAGAGAACCTCAAGATCTTCGTACAGGCTGCGAAGATGCGCCCTGATGCACTGGATCAGTCCTCCTCACGGCCCTCCAGGCCTCGGGAAGACTACCCTATCCCATATCATCGCAGCCGAACTCGGTGTCGGTATCAAGATCACTCAGGCCCCAGTGCTGGACAAGCCTGAGACTTAGCTGGGCTTTACCTCGCTTGAGCCCAATGACGTGCTCTTCATCGATGAGATCCACTGCCTGAGTCCCATCGTGGAGGAATACCTCTACTCGGCTATGGAGGACTCACCGCATCGACATCATGCTGGATAAAGGTCCCAGCGCACGCTCCATACAGATCGACCTCAATCCCTTCACACTCGTGGGCGCCACGACTCGTAGTGGGCTCTTGACCGCCCCCTGCGCGCTCGCTTTGGGATCAATCTGCATCTGAGTACTACGACATCGAGACGCTCGCAGACATCGTCCATCGCTCGGCAGATATCCTGCAGACGCCCTGCGTACCCAGTGCTGCAGTCGAGGTAGCTTCCCTGCAGCCGTGGGACGCCACGTATCGCGAATGCGCTACTTCGCCGTGTACGTGACTTCGCTCAAGTCAGGGCGATGGGCGTATCACCAAGGAGATCGCTTGCATGCCCTCGAGGCCTTGAATATCGACCGCTGCAGGGCTGACTACATCGACAATAAGCTCTCGGGTGATCATCGATAAGTTCGCTGGTGGCCCCTGCTGGACTGACGACGATCGCTACCGCATTGGGCGAAGATCCTGGCACGGTGGAGGAAGTCTACGAACCTACCTCATCAAGGAAGGCTTCATCAAGCGTGACGCCCCGTGGCCGTGAAGCCACGGACTTAGCTTATAGTCATCTGGGAGGAGCCCGCATCCGCCAAGCGGGAGCTTCTCGATGACGACAATTACTAAGGGCATCGACCACCACAATGAGTAGTACACTTACCTCACTAATCAAGCGATACAGCAGTCATGGCCTGAGCAGTATGTTCGGGCGCTTCCTGAACTGGCCCTTACCTTCGTCTACGTCCGCGTACTCATCACCGAGGAATTTGGGCAGATGACTCAACTCTCATGCTTGGACCGCCATCTTGATGATCATCCTCACCTATGGGATGGAGACGGCATTCTTCCGCTTTGCGAACAAGCACTGAGCAGCCTGCATGACGTCTATTCGACGACCCTATGGTCACTTGGGGTAACCTCCACGCTCTTCGTACTACTCGGCTGGCTCTTCCTCGATCCCTTAGCGACAGTGCTCCACGTCGCAGAGTACAAGGATCTCCTGAGCTACCTCCTCATCATCGTCGCCAGCGATGCCTCGGCCATTCCGCTGGGCTACCTCCGCCATGAGCAGCGCCCTCGGTGGTTTCATGACCGTGCGTATGAGCTTCGTCGAGGGCGACCATTCTCCTGACGCTCTTCGCCTTCTACGGCGTACCGGCTCTCAGCGAGTACGTCCCTATACTTGGAGAACTCCATCCCGAGAGCACGCCCTGCAGTATATCTTCGGGATCAATCTGGTGAGCAATGGCCTGCAATTCCTCTGCTCCCTCCCCACCCTGCGTAAGGGCTACGGGACGCTTCTGACGCAAGCTCCTTCTGCTCCATGCTTCGCTATGCCCTGCCAATGCTCCTCGGCAGCAGAGGGCAACTCAACAACCAAGCCGACAAGATTCTCTTCCCTCTATTTGAGGACTCCCACTACGCTCAATGCCAGCTGGTATCTGAGCTTGCTACAAGCTCAGCTGTCGTCATGGTCCTCTTCACGCAGGCCTTCCGCTACGCTTTATGAGCCCCCTTCATCTTCGCCGAGAAGAAGAAGGGTGAGGGATGCTGCCTCGCCGAGCTTACTCGTCGTCGATGACGTACTATGTACCTCACGCTCTTTATCTTCCTAGCGGTGATGAGCTACATGGATATCTTGAAGCCCTCATCGCACCAGCCTATTACCCTGGGCCTCTGTCGTGCCTTGGATCATGGCAGAGGCAGTTAATGGTCGGCGTGTACTTCAACCTCTCACTCTGGTACAAGGCTCACCGACCGCACACACTGGGGGCTATCCTCTCGATCGTAGGCTGTGCACTGACGGCTTCTACTCATCGTCCTGCTGGCTCCCCGCTACGGCTTCATGGCTCGCGCATGGGCACTCAGTAGCAGCCAATCGGTGGCGTGATGCTCTTCTCACGCCCTCGGCCAGCATTACTACCCCGTGGACTACGACCTGCCTCGACTCGGACTGTACACGCCTCACAGGCGTACTCTACGCTGCTGAATGGGCCATCGCACAAGTCCTCCCGATGCTCCCATACTTCGTATGGCAGCCAGTCACCTCTGCTACTTATTTTCGTCGGGATCATCTACCACTACGAAGTGCCTAAAGGGTGCCCTCAGTCGCTCTAGAAAGAAGCTCCTCAAGAGGTAAGACTCCTCTCTAATAGTAAGCAAGCCCTATATCTAGCAGCATCTAAGCTGGTGATATAGGCTTACTTGTATCGCCACGAGGGGTACTGAACCAGTACTGGTCAGCAGAGCGACCAGTACTGATCCGAAGCGTGAGCAGTACTGGTCGATATTAGTTACCGTACTGGTCAATGTGAGCAGTACTGGTTCGTTTCACAGCCCAGTGGAAGTCGGCTAAGTAGACCCATGGAGGAAATCAAAGCCCCTCAAAATGGGGGTATATAAAAGTAAGTTAGCCTCGATCCAATGTCTTGGAATCGGGGGCTAATCGTTCTCACTTCTGAAGAAGCTGAAGGCTATTCCTTAGTCGTATCAATATCGAAGGTACGACGTCGTAGCTGAAGTCCTACCAAGTGCTTCTCACGCACGATCTCATTCTCGGCCAACTCCTCAGCAGTCCCTCGAAGAGCACCTTCCCTCGAAGAGGAGATAGGCACGGTCGGTGATACTGAGCGTCTCGTAGACGTTGTGGTCGAGTGATGAGGATGCCGATATTCTTGTGGCGAAGCTGAGCTACGATGCTCTGAATATCCTGCACAGCGATAGGGTCGACACCGTGAACGGCTCGTCAAGCATGATGAACTTCGGGTCAATGGCCAGACAGCGGGCGATCTCAGACGACGACGCTCACCACCCGAGAGGCGGTTACCTGCGTTCGTACGTACCTTTTTCTAAAGTCGGAACTCAGCGATGAGTTCCTCAAAGACGCGCCTGCTGCTCCTGCTTTCCGTTCGATTCGTCAGCTCCAGCACCGAGAGGATATTATCCTCCACGCTGAGCTTACGATAGATCGAAGCTTCCGAGCCAAACAAATAACCGATACCAGCTTGTGCTCGGCGGTAGACGGATACTTCGTGATATCCTGGTCTCGAGATAGATACGCCCTTCATTGGGGACGACCAGATCGACCGTCATATGAAGGTCGTCTGTCTTCCCTGCACCATTAGGCGCAGTAGCTCGACGATCTCCCCTGTCCGACTGTATCGAGACGTGGTTGACGACCGTACGCGAGCGATGGCGCTTGACGAGGTTCTCTGTGCGAAGTATCATTGCCTAAAGCTGCATAAAGCCTCTTCGGTTTGTGGGACTACTTTTTCGCGGTTTGCGCGACCCGTAACGAAAGGCTTCGATAGCAGCGGCGCTCATACCCATAGAGCTGAAGCCACCATCGTTGAAGATTCTGCATCGTGATCTTGCGCGTCAGGTCGCTGAAGAGCGTGATACAGTAGTCTGCGCAGTCGTTAGCGTCGGCATTACCCAGGAGAGAGGTCTTCTGCGAAGTCGAGCAGGTCAGACATACCCTTGACACCGCTACCAGCAGTCGTGACCGTAGGAGACTGAGAGACGGTATTGATACGGACACCCTGTCGCGACCGTAGATGTAACCGAAGCTACGAGCGATAGACTCTAAGAGGCTCGCATCAGCCATATCGTTATAGCCGACGAAGGGTACGCTGTGCAGCGATATAAGTAAGAGCGACGACAGAGCCAGCTTCTGCGATAGCGTCGAGCCTTAACTACCTGCGGCATCTTGACGGAAGATACAGCCGGGATATCGAAGGTCGTCTGGAGCATCTTGTAGTCGAGGTCATCGTAAGCACGACCCTTACGGACGTTGGGGCTCATACCGATGGAGTGGAGGACGAGTCAACCTCCGAAGCTCTTCATAGCTTCCTGGAAGACGACTTCGAGTTCTTCTTCCTTCGTGGCGTCAGCGAGGGACGACAGCTGAGCTTCAGCGCCAGCCTCATTCAGCTGGCCCCATACACGACCAACTCAGCCGTGTTGGTAGGGATTTCTGCGCCCTTCTACAGCACGTTCTGCGAGCGCGCCAAGCGATGGACTGTTCGTTGAGGCACTGAAGATGATCCCTCTTTCCTGCTAAGAGATTGTAGCTCATAGTTGTGATTCCTTTATCTGTTAAATAACCATTAATGATATATAGCACAAAGATACGCTTTTGTGCAGGCCATCTTTGCCAATTACTCTCGGTGGAAGAAGTAGCTGAGTAAATCGCTCGAAAGTACCTGAGAGAAGCTCTCAGAGTACCTCGACTTCGCTCCGAGTAGAGGTACTCCTACTCATCGAGGGAGGAAGGCAGCTTTTGGAGCATTATGGGTCACCATACATCGGTATTTTTCCAGCAGATATAGACACCGAGAGAGGACTTCATCTACCTTTGTAGCGCTGTGGGCACTCTCTACGGCGGTCTCTTTTCTCAACACATATCCCATCCTACGGATAGAAACGAATCAATACTACCTGCACGAGTCTGGCCTTTAGCACTTCCTCGGACTCCCCGCCTGTCAAGCAGGAGAACGGCAATGAGCCCAGACACAAGAAGCAGGAGCAGTGATGCCAACTATCAGCTATCGCTCACCTGCCCAGTAGTACCGATGAGATGCACCCGCGGGCTGGAGACGCTGCTAAGCTCTTCGCGAAATAGCCTCGAAGCCGACATCGCTCAATGACCCGACGAAGTGGACGCAGACACATCTGGCGTGAACTTCACTCAAAGGCACCGACGGCAGTACCACGTCCTCCAGCTTCGACTGGTACGCAGGGCTTCTCGCCCATCACTTCCTCGACTTCCTCTCGACGGACCTCCTGCCTGGACTCACATATCACCCTCAGTGCCCCCAAGCTCTGAGAAGGTACAGCTACAGCACCTCCCGAAGCTCGCGATCTCAGCCTCACGGGTACAGCTGGTAGCCAGCTGCCACCTCAGCCAGCTCAGCTATGAGCTTCTCGAGTCACTCGAGCGTGTCGTCATCAGGGACTTCCCAAGCTCGCCACCACCAACGATGATAGGCTCCTTCAAGCTCCCTGTAGAAATGCGCAGATGCCCCGGCGAGCTATTGACCACCTGCCAGGCTTTCTTCGCTCGAGCTTTCAGGTCTTCCCGCCATCACGGACCTACCGTCAGGCCTTGTACACGACACTTCAGGGCGGTGTGAGCGAGCAGGCGGCTCACAGATCTGATTGCCAAGGCCAGCCGTACGAGTCACAACCGACTTTCTCCGCAAAGGGCTACCCCAACCTGCGCGATCTGACGCTTCATCATGTAGAAGCCTCGTCAGCTGACCTCCGTTCAGCTCTCCGCTCTGCCGAAGCTCAGCCTCTTGACATCAGTCATGCCGAGGATCACTAGGCTGAGATCAGCGAATGCTCGCAGCTCAGCGCGCTGACTATCGAAGGCACGAAAGTAACGGCCCCCTACCCTCTCCGCCCTTCCTTCGCTCAGCGCCTCACTCTTGAGGAGATGAGATCGCTTCGCGATCTCTCGGCCTTCACTTCGGTCAAGACCGTCAGCCTGGCGCAACCGTCCTGACAATTTGAGCTGGTCAAGCTCCCCTCTGGCATCGAATCCCGGCTCAACCTCAGCGGGAATGAAGAGCTCGCCGGGCTGATCTTCCTCTCACTTCCCTGCAGTCCGTCCTCATCATCGGGCTGGCGCGGTGCTGACAGCTCAAGACCACGACCAGCGTGGCTTTCACGCTGCGCATCGAAGGTCTCAAGCAGCGAGAGTCTTCGCGTGCCCAATAATAGCATCAAGAGCGTTCTTGTCGCGGGCGAAAGCTACGCACTGAGACACTTGACCTGAGCTATAGCCTGACGCCCGCGGCCGCATCTGGACCTACGCCCTGGGTGCTGCCGCAAGAAGGACGCGGAAGACTATGACCGCTCGATCAAGCGAGTAAGGTCAGCCTGAGCCTGGGTCTTCGAGGGACAAGCTCCATTCGACGATCGTATTGATGCCAGACTAAGGACTTCTCCTACGCTGACGTGGCGCAGGCTCTCAAGGCAGCTCAGTTCAATCCTTCCTCTGCAGACTACCTCTTTGTCCTGAGATACGGGACAGAATCACTTCATCGGCTGCTTGGCTCACGGGGACGGCATCGATACCACTAAGTTCACCTGGTCTCTCTCAAGCGTGGCGAGTAACTTCCGATTCAAGTTCAGGACGTACTTCGTCTTAGAGCAGCGTATTCCTGCGGAAGGCTACAAGTAAGACCTTCAAAGAGGCTAATAGACGCTGCAGCCTCGACGGGACTCAGCACCGTAAGCCCCAACTCACCGCTTGGGTTGGGGGCACCTCATTGTCGGGACAATTCAAGCCTCATTCGGACGGGGCACAAAAGAGCCTTTGTCCAAAGTCTTGAGTAGCTCAGAAATGCCTCACTTTTCAATGAAAATACCTCTACTTTTCGGAAGAAATACCTCTACGGAGGAAAGTATCTACTTCAAAGGAAGTACCTTAACTTCTCCGGAAGAAGTACTCTACTTCCTGCCGAATGTTATATTACTTTCGGTCAAATGTTATAGTACTCTGGATCGAATGTTATATTATCTTTTGGTCGGAAGTTATATTACTTTCTACGGAGGGTATATGACCCGCCCTGCAAGCACAATGACTTCCCACTGAGCATTTTACTCCCAGCAAAGCCTTATTCCTTCCGCTCGAAGAGGAGCCTTCGCGGGCGCCATCAAATTCGGCTCTCGGGCAGGAAATACAGAAATCTATTTGTATTTTGTCTTGCAGTCATAGTCGCGCTGTAGACACGCATCATTAGTGATACAATCATGGTATGGACTACAGAATCGAAAAAGACACCTGGGTGAAGTCCAGGTGCGCAGACAAGCTCTGGGGGCGCAGACCGAACGCTCTCTTAACAACTTCAAGATCGATCAACCCGCATCTATGCCGCGACATCATCCGTGGCTTCGCTTACCTCAAAGGTGCCGCTTTTCGCCAACCATGAGCTTGGCGTGCTGCCCGTAAGAGAAGCGTGACCTTATCGCAGCTGTCTGTGATAGGATCCTCGCAGGCAAGCTCGACGACCAGTTCCTCTCGTGATTTGGCAGACGGGCTCCAGGTACGCAGAGGCAATATGAACGTCAACGAAGTCATCGCTAATCGCGCACACCAGCTCGCTGGTAGAAGATCGGCGAAGGCGAAAAAGACGCTCCTCCCCAACGATGACGTCAATAGTCTCAGTGTCAACGACACCTTCCCCACCGGCAGTCATCGCTTTGCTACAAGAAGGTCGTGAAGTGACCTCCCAGGCCTTCGCCAGCTCCAGAAAGCCCCTCGACAAGAGGCCAGAAATGGCAGACGTCGAAGATCGGCCGTACGCACCTCATGGACGCAACACCTCTGACCCCTCGGACAGGAGTTCAGTGCGCTACACGCTGCACAGCGGCTTTCGGTATCCGCGCACTGGAGAATACCCTGCCTCATCTCTCGAACTCGCTCTCGGTGGTACTGCGTCGGTACGGGTCTGAATACGCCTAAAGGGCTATGATGTCGTAGTAGCTCGCCCATCGCAGGTTCACTGGCCTGCCCTTCGTCACGGCTCAGAACAAGTTCGAGGCTCTCGCCTCTCACGATGCTATCGTAGAAGCTCACGGCGCACTCAAAGCAGAATCGCCGTTTCGCTCAATAAGATCATAATGACATTCGTCTTCTCGCTGCAGGTCCTCGTAGTATCGGCGAAATCATCATCCCCGCCAACGAACCGGGTCTTCTATCATGCCAGGTAAGGTCAATCCTGCAGTGCGAAGCGATGACGATGGTCTGCGCTCAGGTCGATCGGAACGATGCTAGCTATCGCTGTCGGCGGTATGCGGGGCCACTTCGAGCTGGAAAATGTGCCCTGTCAAGCACTGGCGGCTAACTTCCTGCAGAGCGCACTGCTCCTCGGTGACGCTGCGGTATCCTCGATATCCATGCGTATCTGGTATCGAGCAACCACCCACGTATCAGGGAGCTCCTCAATAACTCCCTGATGCTCGTCACGGCTCTGAATACCCACATCGGCTACAGGGCTGCTGAGATCGCTAAACGCTGCACCGCAACGGTACTACCCTCGAGGAAAAGCCCTTCGCCTCGGCTATGTCAGCGAAGAGACTTCGACAGATGGGTTCGTCCCGAAGTATGGTTCATCCCTTGACTAAAGGCTGACCATTCACCCGCAAATGAGAAAGGGCGTGATGCTATCAGCATCACGCCTTTTCTATATCGCGATCCGAAGTCCGATGACTCGGAAAGAAAGACTTCCAGCCTCGAGCTGATGATAAAGCTTCTCCCAGGAGGTCGATCAAGCTCGTCGCCGTGAGACACGCTCGAATAGCGCCGGCATAAAAAGCTCTGCTGACAGCCCCACCAAGTGAAGGCCAAGACTGCAGCTGTGATCGACTGGTAGCCTTGACCAAAGCCCTGCGATGACACTGCGAGGACGTTGGAAGCGCCTTGAGTTTTGGAGACCCATGTATCCCCGTTGTGTCGAAAGCCGTTCCCGTCGGGCACATACTGCGGAATAAGTGCCACGCAAGTAAGACACAGATATCGCATCTCGAGCCAGTTCGAGCACGCTCAGACGCTCACGATCGAGCGGGAAGTCTCGAACATAGCATCCATCTCCAGGTGCGAAGCTGATCAAGATATATTCTTCGGGAGCTTCTTCGGTAGCCACGATCGCGAGTGAGTGCGATGCCATCCCTCCCTCCAAGAGGAAAGGGGCGCGAATACGAAGGGTAAGCAGACTTTCTAAAAGATGGGTCTTCTTCAGTCTGCACAAGCCCTCCCCAATGACGACCGTCCGATAAGCATTGATTCCGTGAGGCAGTTTCGCCTCGTCAGACTGGCGTATGGACCGAGAGTTCAGGCAGGGTAAGAGAGAGGTAGTGCTTCCTCTGCAGGCACTAAGATGTAGCTCACTGCATCCGCACGGAAAGCAGCTCGAGCAGATGGGAGCGTCTTCCCAATATGCCCTTCACATAGAGTCAAGAGAAGCGCTTTTCCCGCGGAAGCTCGATGCTGAAGCAGACGCTTCTGCAGAGCCAGCGAGAGTGCCGCATCCTGCAGTGGTAATAAGCCGTATCAATCCCATGCTGTGCTGCCTGCGGACTAATCCCCAGCGACAGGCATGACCAGCTCCTACATAGGCTCATTCTCTCTAAAGAAGCAGCGAGCTTCGGGCTGTCAAAAGCGATCGTGCGCTCTGCGAATGACGTTATCAGCTAGTTCCCCGATATCCTCGGCGAAAAAGAGCCCGAAGGGATCTCAATACTCACGATAGAGCACTGGATTCGTGAGAATTTCACCAGCCCTACGCAGCCATGCCGAAGAGAGGTCTGCAGATCTGCACCGAAGAGCCCATCAATGATCAGGTCTCCGCTGGCGATCTTAGGAGTGTGAGTCCGTAAATACCTCTTCCAAGCGGAAGGTATCCTTGGGAGGCGCTCACGAACAACTTCACATTCGGGCGAGGCTTCCTCCACGGTGAGAAAGAGGTAAGCGAAAGACCGTGTACCCTCTACGTGAAAAGTATCTGGGCAATACTCAAGGGCACAGGCGCCACAGCGACCTGCACCAGCAAAGACATAAATCGAGCGACCACCGAGAAATGAGTGGCGAAGGGCTCACGCTCCAGCTACAGCAGCACGCTCGATATGATCCTGCGCACTAGCTTATCCAACTGGGCAACCTGTGAGCAGGAGGATGTCCAGTGTTGCCCGAATCGCTTCTGCAGAGGTAGAAAGCATATAGTACATCCCTATTGACTTGGTGACGGCAATTGGTCCATCGTCCGCGAACGATGCCACGCTCTGAGGTACGGACAAAGTCGAGGATCACGACTCGCCAGCTCTCAGATCTCTTCCTCGATGACGCGGAAAGCCTCACTGTTGAGTCCCACGCTGGTAGAGCGTACGGTGATATCGTTGATGCGGAAGATCTGCTCATTGGTAAAGCCACGGCGACGCAGCCCCAACGATATTGATACCGCAGTAGACGATGGGGTCACGACCGATGAGCGTGTGGAGGATATCGCCTTTGTTCACGCGAGATCCCCTGGATCGCATGAGCGCTTAGAGATACGCGACGAACTGATGGACGGGTGGAGCCACCGCGAGATAGCATAGTCGTGACCTCTACATCAGCCAGCTGGGTAGCATTACCGAGGATGACGTGGTCACCAGGGGACACAGTCGTGAGCGACATGCGGTAAGCCATCAGGAGACAGTAGCTCCGACGACCGTCTTACGCGAAGCTGTACCACGATTGACGGTCACGCACTCGCACACATCGCTGTGATCGCCGATGATGGCGACACTGTCTTCACCGACGAAATGGAGGTCCTGAGGATACCAGCGATGACTGCGCGAATGGATATGGTCGAAGTACCGAGACGAGCTCCGCTCTTGATGACGGCATGACTCTCGATGATACAACCTTCCCCGATCTCGGTATTCTCTTCGATGACGGCGAAGGATGACGATAACACCTTCACCCAGCTTAGCTTCCAGGATGAACGCCGCAGTGGGCTTATGTTAGGATGTGACGCAGACATATAGTGTATATCAAGAGCCACACACCCTATCCTCTCATTTAGAGGTAAGGGGTGACGGGCTCTTGTGGATGTATTTTACTTATTCTTTGCGACCTGCGCCATGAACTCAGCCTCCCGCAGACGAGCTTCTCGCCGACGAAAGCAAGACCACGCATGTTGGCTACACCGACGGATCTCACCGAGCAGACGGAGCTTGAAGACGTAAAGGGTATCACCTGGGACCTTCTGACGGAACTTCACGTTGTCGATCTTCTGAAGTAAAAGTCGAGTATCTCAGGGTCTTCGATCGTATGAGTACCGAGGAGACCACCGACCTGTGCCATCGCCTCCACTCTGGGAGAACACCTGGCATCACAGGCTCCGTGGGAAGTGGCCTGGAAGAAGGGTTCTGTTCAACACTCTTGACACCGACGATATAGTCCGTACCGATCTCGATGATCTTATCAACCATCAGGAAGGGATAGTGTGGGAGGAGTTCACGAATACGGTTGACATCAGGATAGGTGTCGCATGAGGATCGTGAGAGGAGCCTGAGCTTTCGTTGAGCTTATGTCTCTTACGGATCTTAGCTCCCCATCTCATTACTGATCTTATGCCCTGGGCAGTAAGCCAAGATACGACCACAGTGGGACGACCGATGAGCGCGGGGTCACCAAGCACATCGAGAGCTTGTGGCGCGCAGGCTCATTGAGAGGAAGATAGGAGCATTATTGATATACCCAGGGAGAGATCCGTACGACGTGTGACCTTCATAGATCACATATCTTGTCGAGGTTCTCCTGAGCCATAGGCTCGTCATGAATGACAGCGCATTGTCCAGGTCACCACCATCGATCAGATTATTTGCGGAAGCATCTCTACTTCACGGACGAAGACGAACGTGCGGCAGAAGCGATCTCCTTGTCGAGTCAGCGGGTCTTCAAGTGAGAACTGATTTGCTCAGCACGGGCGAGGTCAAAGGAGATATGTACGTCGACAGCGAACTTACTATCAGGAAGCAGGACAATACGTGAGCGACCATCAGCCGATACGACCTCCTGGCGACGCTTGACGATGTAGTGCTCTACTGGGAGATCCTGCTCTTCAAGACCAGCGGCGTCACTACCCTCGACATGAGACGAGCGCTCCCCATCAGGGATAGGAAACTCAGGCGCATTGACTTCGATGTAGCTAGTTATCTACGCTGGCGTGAGGAGCACGCCATTGTATTTCACTGTGCTTACCGAGGCGTACGCTCGACCAAGACGGTACCGCGCTCAGCACCCGCGAGCGGAGCAGAGAGTGCAGGGATTTCAGAGGTAACCGAGGTCAACACGACGACGATGGCACGCCGTCACGAGCAGACGGGGAGAGAAAGTGAATCTGACTATCATGCCTGCGTGCTAAGCCTTCCCAGAGAGAGAGGGAGCTTTTCATCGTCTTTTGCTGAGTCATATTACTCAAAGTGCTCTTATAACAGTTGTTGTTTGAGTTCTGCAAGTTCTTTCTCAGCGCCTGTGCATGGGCGGTACATATCGAAAGCTTTAGGTTGGATGACGAAGCTACGCATCGGCCTCGAAGTGATGGCAATCCCAGGAGAGCCCGTGGAGAGCCGTGCACCAGCTACATTGCGTACGCGGTCTTGCCCTGCCATCTCTACGCCGCGGTCACCGAGATGAGGTGCCCGCCGATGCCGACCCGTCGCCAAAGCTGACACCACTCTGCCGACGCCGGAGCAGGAGCCAGCCAAGCCAACTCGCGAAGCCATCACAGTATGCTCACCGACCTCACGCTGTGAGCCATCTGGATGAGATTATCCAGCTTGACACGACGGATGACCCTGTAATCCATGACAGCTCGGTCGATACACGTATTGGCACCGATCTCGACATCCTCCCTTACTAAGACGCTACCCAGCTGCGGTATCTTATGACAGCCATCAGATTCGGGAGAAACCAAAGCCATCTGATCCAAAGTACAGCACCTGCATGGATGGATTACAGCGCGCACCTCACTGCACGCGTGATGAGGGTAACCTTGAGGCTAGACTGTCACATGTCCCTCACCAAGCGTGACGCACGACCAACAGAGGCGAAGGAGTGGACCTGACAGTTCTGGACACCTTAGCTCCGCCCAGCGAGCAGCAAAGGAGCTACAGCGGAGCATCTTCGCAGCTCTACATCATCAGCGTGATATGAGCCTTGGGCGAAACCTTTGAAGACGAGGCACTCTGCTGCTCGACCAGCTGCACTGTGCTGAGCTGCTGGCAGCGTGAGGATCCTCTACTCGAGCCGAGTGTCGAGGCAACAGGCTGCTTGGGATGTGCATAGTGCCTGCCACCAGCAGGATCGAGGCCTCTGTCGTGTAATAACCGAGAGATTCGTGCGAGGGTTAGCCAAGAAGAGCAAGAATCCTCCTGGCTGAGCTGCCGACCTGATCTTCCCTGGAAGTCTGAGCGAGACGCCTGAGGGCGTCACCTCTCGATGACGCCTTCCGAGATGAGCATCTGTGAGGCACTAAACTGCACATGCGGTCTGTCGTCGCTGACCGGGCCGAGGCCCGATAAGCTTTGTTCTTAGCCAGGATCTCAGCCATCTGGCGACCGCGTAGAGCCTCAGCCTCAGCGCTAGCCGCCGTATCGCAAAAGGCCTCGGTATTGTCAAGCTTAGATGATGCTACGGGAGGCATTCACAAGGAGACCACACTGGCTGGCTTCAGACCAAAGCGAGCTTACATCCTCGAGGCTCCGTTCTGCGAGCCACAACGCCGACAAGGAGAAGGAAGGCATCGGGTGCGATAGCGCGTACACGCCCCAGCATTATCAGCCTGGTCGCACCGACGATACGCCATCGGCTGATCGCTATTGTTCTACCTCCGGCACTGGTACGTGAGACGCGCGCTCGAAAGAGGGCTCTTCACCGCCAGTCGACGAGCATCTGGAAGTCTGCTGCCTCGGCATTCGAGGTAAAGAGCAAGGAGGACCACCAGCGACCACAGCACTTGCGAGGAAGTGACAAGACGCTGTCTACCACCCATATAAAGGGAGCCACAGTCGGCATCGACCTTTGAGGTGCTAACAAAGAAGCTGCGAGCGCCATACATCGCTCGTGTTCCCGATATCACCACGCTTAGCATCAGCGATGATGAACCGATCGTGGGATACTCTGACCGGATATAGGGCCATCGGTCTTCTCAAAGGCCTGCGAGCCGAAAGGAACCCATGCTGTAGTAAATGCAAGATTGAGTTTGTCAGGCTGCGCACCCAGGTGCGCAGTGGCATCGATGATCCGCTTATTGAAGGCGAAGATAGGATCATCCTCGTCGAGGAGGAACTGGGGATCTCACGGACATCCTGTATCCAGCCCGACACAGAGGGAAGCGACTTCTTCCTCTTGATAGTCTCTCAAATAGTTCGCCTCTTTGCATGGCAATCTCGGTATGCTATGGAGTTAGAAATAAGGCGTAGCCCCCTTCTAGCCTGTACTAATGATGATGTGTTAGAGGGCGGCCTCCTTCATTCGCTCGGATATTCTCGGCGATGGATAAGTTCGTCAATGATGGCTGGATCTCTCCTGACATAATAGCGGGAGAGGTTGTGTGTGTGAGATTGATGCGCGATCGGTCACACGCCCTCGAGGATGAGTTATAGGTACGGATCTTGTACGAGCGGTCCCCTGAGAGCATCGTCTGCCGACGTGCCGCGATCTCTTCATTATGTCTTGGTAGCTCGATATCGTGGAGAGCTTCGTGCGGAGTACCCGCATAGCAGCTGTCGGTTTGCCAGCACGCGTCGCGCCTGCTGACCAGACGACGACGATGCCCGTAGGCTTGTGGGTCAGCTGGACACCTAGTCTCGACCTTGTTGGCGTTCTGCGCCCACCTGTAGCACCCACCTGAGCGAGCGGTCTGCATCTCGATATCGGCAGGATTAAGGGACGACGTCTGCGCCTTTCAGCTTCTGCACCCAGCTACCGAAGCCAGCGGAAGTGTGCGCACGTCCCTGAGTCCTCGAAGCCCCTGGGACACGCTGCTACACGTGCACATAACTCTGCCTCACTTGAGGATCATAGACGCCATCTCCCGTGACCTGTGAAGATGATTTCTTGCAGCCACCAGCAGTACCCTCGCTCATGCTCCCGTGACCTCAGAGTAGTCCAGTGCTCACGGGCTCGCATGATAGCGCACAGCGATCTTATAGAGGAACACCTGCAGAAGAGAGCTGCCTCATCACCGCCATGTACCGCCGCGGATCCTCCATGACGACGTTCTTCGCATCCTCTGGGTCCTGCAGGGATCAAGAGAAGCTTTGATCTCCTCTTCGAGCGAGGGATGCGACTGCTCGGCCTCCTGCATCATCTCACGCGCCATCAGCACGGAGCTCGATGGATCGCGCTCCAGCCTCAAGTGCGTCAGCTCCTGGATATTCCCGAGGAGGTTACATGATATTCTCTTACCCTTATCAGGATGCGCTCCAGGTCACGATGCGCTGTGCTTTCCGCGAAAGCGCTTCTGGATCGGCGATGATATCTGGGTGCGGTGATAAGCGAAGCTGACCCCTTGAGCGTATGTGCTAGCCTCGATCCGGCTACAGGTCGCCTTTTCCGCTGCGCCTAGGTCTATTGAGTAGCCATTGTTCGCAGTTAAGCACTCGAATGGAGTGGATGGTGAGGTGATTCTTCTCTGCAGCTGGCCACGCCCGATGATCTCGGGCTGGTACTCGAAGCTCGGAGATCCTGACGATACGGGCAGCACATGCTGTGCGGAGACGTAGAGCTCCATGCGATGCCCATATTAAACACCTTGTATCTCGGCTCAAGAAAATGTACCGCTCCTCCTTCTGGATCAGCTGCGAAGAGTGGTGGATAGCGAGACATATTGTCTCTTGGATCACGTGCTTGCCTTCGACGAAGTGTAGCAATCTGTAGTCTGGGCACCTCCGGAGCAGTGTACCATACCAAGGGATCTCAGGACGAAGCTCGTCGAGAATCGCCTTTGATGATCGGAGACATAGTGCAGCGTAGGAGAGAGGATCAGGCGCCCCGCATCCAGTGGCGTACAGCGATGGGGTTTCGGTAAGAGCCTTCGAGGCCACTGCAGACCAGCTCATCGGGCGGTAGCAGCGTCGTAGCTCTCAGGGTGTAGTCGCTTTCGTGGTGCTAACCAGCATCATGACGAGCAGACGTCAGCCCGTGCTCCCCATCCCCCATTGGTGGGAGGTCTCATGCTGGTGAGACCGCCCGAGCAGCCAGCAACGACATCACCAGCCTGAATATGAGCGTTGTCGATGACATCACTGCGCTTCGATGCGGCAGGTGACCGTACTATCTACGATGATCGCATGCGTGACGGTCACCTGACGCCGTGCCGTCTCACCACCCGTGGCATAGACACGCAACACTGCGAGCACGAAGCTCGGCAAGGAGTCTCCTCTGTACCGTGATGATCGCAGCGATGACCTCACCTGGGATGAGATGTGTGACGACCCAATCGTCGAGGAGACGAGGGATGCGCATGGACAGCACACACACAGTACAGGTCGTCGATGTCATGATCAGCGCATCCCTGCGCGATACCCTCCAGACAGAGAGGTCACCTGTCTCACGCCATTAGATGTAGGCCAGTCGAAGATTTCAACACGTAACCATCCGCATGCATGATGTTACAATAGGTCTTTACATCTCCCCGAGGAGTTGGTCGTGATGACCTTACGAAAGTCTTAGGACAAGGCCCTTTGTCTACGTTGCGTGATGGCGGTACGCACATCCTCCTTGAGGCTGAGACGCCGCGCTGCGCGCATAGCGCCTGTTCATAAGTTTGCTCAGCCCGGTGCCGAGTGAGGGCAGCGGAGGCGGAGCACATCCCTCCTCGGGGGCGCAGTCAGCATCCTATGTATTGAAGTTGCCCAGAGTCGATCTGAGTCGGATACCATAGCGCTGAGGAGATGCGTGCATCGAGGTCCCTACGCGGACGGCAGAGGTGGTGGTGCGCCGAGTAGCCTCCTTGTTCTCGGCTCGAGGTGGACGGCGTCCCTTCATTGAGAGGATAGTCCTCAGGGTATCATTGTGTAGCTGCAGCGTCTTTGCGGAGATCATGTCAGCTGCGAGTGCGCCCATGGGTATCATTCAGTCTGGTCTGTGACATAGAGGGAGGCCACGCTGATATGGTGGTGTGCGCATAGGTCTCGTCGCCAGCGCGCTGTGCCCTGCAGGACGACGAGCGAGCAGGCGCAGGACGACTGAGTACCACGTGGGATACTCGCCTCGGTCAGCGCAGCAGAGCTCGTAGTCCTCGATGCACCCGATCAGCATAGTTTCGGCTGTAGTCTTTATTCGTAGCATATCTGCGGAGCTGCAAGCCCCAGCTCCAACCGCGACAGTCGTCGCATGCAGAGCGAAGAGGCGCTGAGCAGCGGCAGCGCCCTTGAGTGAACTAGGGAGTGATCATCGCAGCTCTCCTCGCCGGCGGGTAGCTACGAAGCAGCCGCTGTTTCGTCATCTCGGCGGCAGGTGCGCTTACCTGACGGTCGAAGGTGACGCTTGGATACCGTGCAGTGGTTATTGTGATCTCGGGCCGAGGTGCTCGTCGAGCACCCGTTTCTATAAGCCACTGGGCCAGGTGATACTGGCGGGGATCGCGCGGCGACTCATCTGACGTCTCGCCTCGGCTTCGTGATGCGGATATAATCCACAAGGCTGGCTTTGCGTGGCTTCTGGGCATAAAGCCTCAGTGCCTCCGAGAGAGAACCACAGCAGAGAGCATAGCTCAGTCGATATATAACGAATTGGCTGATCTCTCATCATTGTTGCAGTGAACATTTTACTTTGCAGACCTTGCATATCCTACAATGGCCACAAAGTAGTGGCATGGCTGACAGTATATAGGGATTCGTCAGAGAGGTCTCTTCCTATAGGGATGTGTGTGCTTCTTCCTGCCTCCCCTCTTGTCAAAGATCCACGCTATGGGTGGCTACGCATCAGCTGGAGCCAAACACTAGCCTAGATAGCACCAGACTGCAAGCCACAATCATTAACCTCATGCGTCACCCGAGAGTTGGGCATCTCGCCTAACCCGTGCAACTGCCATTCATCATGGCATTGCCCAGTCGCCCATGAAATCATGTAATCACTGGAAGACTCCCAGCGACATTGAGATGATCACACATTAGCGCTGAGATGCCAGCTCTCCAAAATGATATTCGCTCGTCATGCTCAATACCACCTACCCATCGAAGTCATGAACAGTCGCTCCTCGCTCGTTGCACATACCTGCAGACACCCTTCCTAGAGTTCTTCTGTGTTGATATCTTCTATCACTTGGAATATCGTCTCCGGGCTCTGCCAGTTTGAGGAACTCCTCAGGGTACTTTGCGCTAGCAGTTGTCCAATATGCACATCTGCGACTTCTGCTGATCACACTCCTCAGCTAAAGCCCTAGCTGCACCAATCCACCCCTCAAGTTTAGTTCCATCAATCGTGCATCCCTCTCCGCACTCTGGGATCTTCGTCCAAGTCTCCCAGCATCGAATGGACCTTTCAGCTGCATTTCTCCTTTCTTTTGCTCCGCAGAATAAGCTCCTGCTCCTCTCGCTGTTGATCTTTATTCTTGGGTCGATGAGAGGCACCTCCTTTATATGTTGAACAAAGGGACAGGATTGCTGACTCAACTCTTTCCCTCCAAAATGAGGTACCTCCTACTTGAGCTCCCGCACGTGCAAGCAGAGGCACGTACAGCCACTCTAACTGCGAAGTGACGTCTTATCAATATCCGACCCTGTTGTTACAGCTCCTTGAAATATACTCCTGATCTCACAACCACACAGGACTGCTTCTGGTTCTAGAGATCTCGCTGCATCTCAATGCCTCACGAGTATGCTGCTAGGAAGATCGCTTCCTGTGGAGCCAAGCTCCTCACAGCAGAACGATCCGATACTGAAGTAACTTTATTTATACCACCTTCTGATGACCTCTTCACATTCGTGAGGACTCACTGAAGATGGGTCTCATCCAGCCAGCTAATACTCCTGATGCACACCCTCGCCAAGGGTTTCTATATGTTCCACTGGCTCGTGCAGATATCGCCACTTCCACAAGGGCGTTTCGCCACCAGCTATCGACTATATCCCTTCTCCAATAGTTCTTTGCACCTGCGTCTGCGTCCAGGAGAGCTCCTCGCATCTGAGCTTCTGCAGATAAATCGTGAGCAAAAGCATTGTGAGAGCATCATCCGAGACACAGCACACGCTCTGGAGATCTTGCTCATCTTTTATCACCTTCAGCTAAAGCCTCTCCCTAAACTCCCCAGTGATAGCTAACCTTCTGGTCTCAGCGCTCCAAGACTCTCTCATGGCCGCAGACTCTTCCTACGAGTTCCTTCACTGCACGCTCCTTCGTGCAGTAGCTGAGACCTACGTATACTGTCATGAGAAAGGTTCCCTATGGGAAGGAGTAACAGAACTTGGCCTGAGAACCCATAATTAAGATCTTTCATTATTGGTGCAATATACCTTGCTTGCACATCGATCGGGTTTGGCAAAGCCGATTGTTCAGATGCTGTTCGAGAGGATACAGTTTCTGCCTCATGCCCAACTAGCATCGGGACACAGCTTGTGTTTATCTCAAACCTCTCGCAGTGGTATTCCAGGCATAGATTCTTCTCATGTCTAATCTCACCTACATTCTCTTGGGCCCAGTTTAATATACGCTCCCGATCTCCGGCATACAACTTGGTGCAGCTTCGATGAATCAGAGAATCTAGCTCATCACCACCACATAGACTGGTAAGCATATCTACCATTCCGAGTATACATCAAGCGTTCTTGGTAGATGTAGCTTAGATCTGTCGCCTCCCAGAACATTCGCCAGCGCATCCCTGCGTGAGGAAAACTGTTTCCAGAGAAGAAAAGTTGGGCAACAACCTCTTCAAAGAGCTCCCATGAGACATCGACATTCTGGAAACATCTCCTTCTTTTGCCTACTCTCTCTGCGAAAAGGAGCTAACGTTTGGATGCCAAGCTAAATATTTCCGTTAGGCTATTTAGGGGTCTATTAGACAATCTCCCTCCTGGATCTAGTGTCGCCAGCTTATGCGGGAGAAAGCACGCAGTCTTAAAATACGCCGGCATCCAAGCAAGCCCTTCTAGTGCCCATAATAGACCAGCATGAGAAGCCTCAGGAACAAGAATCCCTGGCTGTTCCTTAAAACATATCCATGATCTCGGGTGGTCGATGGAGAGAGAGACTCTACGACTCTAGGAAGACCTGAGAGATCTTCCGGCAATAAGTGGAAGTTCCTATCTATGGAGACCCACATTGCACCACTAGCATTTGACAATAGGCCTCCAATAATCCTGTCTACCCAGCCTGTGGGTCTCTGGAGACTAACTCCAGACCGTGTAGACTGACATCAGGATTAAGGACTGGGCTAAGACCTCTCTTACCCAGTCTGAATGACTCTTTTGTACTGATGTGGTCTGGTAGATCCATCTGGGATGCTGGGACTGGATCCCCGCGAATGATGGGCCAGGAATAAGCACTCTTCTCAGCTGAAGTCTTGATCAGCTGAGTGGACAGATATGCTCCTCCATAAGTCTAGAGGTTAAATCTCCATGTCTCACCGATCTTTTTCAGAGCGACTCTGGGAGATGAAGCCATCTACCTAACAACCCTTATACTCATCATAGCTCGTTCCAGAGAGCTTCTAAAGCTCTCTATCGAGGTAACTCTCATCCCATCGCCCAAGAGAAGTGCAGGTAGTATCTCTCGGATAGGGTTGAGTGTTTATCAGGCTGCGCCATAGCTAGGAAAGCCCCAGAAGCTCTTTATATCGTGATGTCGTGCCCCCGACTCCTTTCACGTCAGCGTAGAGGCCTTAGCTCTTGATAGCCCACTAGCGACTAAAGCTGCAATGAGGGCATCTCTATCTACCGCTGGCAGTGTGATCGGATCCGGACTAACACATCGTCTGCCTAACGGAACTAAGACATGATGCCCGCCCTAAAGCTACTACTGAGGACCTGCATTATCAAAGCTGAACAATCAGGTTCAGATGCATGCTGCATCGATGAGCCACGTGGAAACGATCCTCTGATCGACAATGAGTGCTGTAAAAGAATCGACCGGACAGCTCGGGTCATAGCCTTCATCAGTAGCAAGGATAAAAGGCAATAGCCGCGCTCTTAGTCGATGCTTTGCTTATGATACTTGGCTCCTCCTCCAATCGCTTTATCAACTCTTCCCTTGCTAGTGTCTCTACCAGCAGTACACAATCTGGCGTTAGTTCCAATTGCTCCAGACAAGACCACTCTTTCCAATGTTCATCTGCCGTTATATCTTTTCCGATCAGCATACCCCTGAGATGCGAACCATCGAGGATACAGTTGGAGCTTCATCAAGCCACTGCTCTAAGCTTATCCATCGCATGAACAATCACATCCTTCCTACTTCTTCTCTTTCCTCTGACTAACCCACTCTTCCTTCTTCGTCCATGTCCTTGGGTGACAAAGACGAATGTAGCATCAGGATATATCGAAGAGGATCGCCTGTACGCTTCTCAGTCAGCATCTGCTTTCCTCTCAGGGATTTCGATCTGCTACCAGCTCCCACAGAGGATATTCCCTGGGGACGTATCTAGTCTTCTCCTTACTATCACGATTCCATCCCCATCTCATATAGGTGGCACTACAGGGGAATATCAACCTTAGTATCCTTAGCGGTAGTCATCCTTATCAGCCTTGAGATAAAGATGTGAAGGTTCGCTTTTGACTCTGGCGTATCGGCCCAAGATCCAGAGTTGGTCTCTTATGATAATCATCTTATAAACTTGCTATGTAACAGGAGGGAATCACTTTTGGATTATTCCTATGCTAATTTAGTAAATTCTTCACTTCCTCACTTGTATTTCCAGCATATTTGACTTCTCTCCCTACCGTCACTGCTGCCCCTGATAGGCTGAAGAAAGAGACCATTAGCAAGTGAGAGATACATACCACTACTTGTTCGCAGTAGTAACCAATAGTGGTTTACACATTGACAATACGTACGGATCGCCTGCAGACCTATAATGGTTGCTCCGCGTAGGGATAAAAGTTGCGGACGAGTGGCAGATAAAGTTTGGACTACGTACGTGGATCTAATATCTCATACGTGGATATTTGGATTTGACGTACTGGTCTTTAAGACTACGTACATAGATGCAGGAAAACCACTACGTGAAGCGCTTTTTCTTCACGAGAATGGTACTTTTCCTCCGCTGGACAGAGAATATTTGCGCGATAAGGCGCAGGGCTTGGCGTATCACTTCGGAGAGGTGTATCGAGGGAGCTGGGCGTGCAAGATGCCTTGTAGCTCTTAAATAGAGGGCAGGACTCTCGGCAACCGCTCGCTTTTGGTATGTCTTCACCACTATAGTTTCACCACTAGCATATAAGTATGACGCGTGCGAGTGGTACGCACCCCATGCCTCAATGGCTAGCAAGTCCCTATTGACGGATGTAAGCACTCATCTACTCCCAGGCATCGGGATGGAAACCACCGTATCTCGGATCGCGTCGCCACCAAGAGAGTTGCTGACAGAGCGGAGTAGCTGGCTGTTTCGCTGGACGAGCCGCACCGCCTCGACTTAGTCAATATCGCCATCAAAGTAGGAGAAGAGCATATGTAGCCCACGGTGTTGAGCGCATTAAGGCTACGAAGCGGATAGACTCGCTGGGCCTCCTCCACCATACCGCTCTCGATCATCAGCTCGGCGCGCTTATCAATTCGCCTCACAGAGGCTCCCGCGATCTCGGGTGAGCCGAGCCTTGACGATACGGAAGGGACGAAGAGCTTTCTGCAGCCCGTATGGAAAGAGAGAAGGTGCCTGTAGCAGAGACACACCTCATAGCCACTGGAGGACACGCTTGTAGGTTCTCTCGGATCAACCGCCTTGTAATAGACGGGATCCAAGAGACGCAGCTCCGCGAGGATTTCTGTGAAGCTCCTTCTAAGCGGCATAAGCGCCCCCAGACGGCAGAGAGCGAACCTCCTCAGGCACGTCTGGCATGCTATCAATTCCCTTTCGTGATAGCATCGACGTACATCCATCGAGCCTCCGGAAAGAGAAGCGTTGAGGAAGACGAACTTTCAGCAAAGACTCGAGGCAGAGCTCCCGGGACTTCGCTCTCCGAAGGTAGCGGCACTATATGGCTCTGTGACCGACCTTGTCGACTGATACATGAGGGCATCAGCAGCCCGCTCCTCATCGGAGGCTGCTGTGCCTATAGATCCTGCGGAAGATCTGTCGAGAGTCTGCCGAGAGAGTAAGTGCTGCAGCAAACCGCTGATTGCGCGAGGCGAATATCTAGCGTCGTCTTGCCTACTGTGCCAGCAAGCACGATGGGCAGTGGGAGATCCTCCATGTAGTAGAGGTCTCTGCATCGGCGATGTCGAAGCCTTTCGGGGGTCGATATCCTTCTTCACCGACGGATTCGTCGGAGAAGAGTTCGTCATCCCATGGCTCACACCGTAGCGAGGCGTTGCCAGACGGGAGGCCGCTACTGCCTCAATGTACTCCAGCTGCTTGGGAGCCTTTACCCTCGGCCTTCGTGTGACGACGGCTTTATCGAGACTCTTGCCTGGGATTGGCTCTGCCAGCCCTGATGAAAGAAGCCACGCCCGCTCAGCATATCGAAGACGAGAAGAGGTGCTGTCCCTTGCGATCCAGCAGATCTTCCAGGCGCGTGTCGGCTCACCAGGTAGCTATCCTCGTCCGGTGTAGAAGCAGGTCTCATATCCATCATCGTGATCTCAGCTCCTTCTGCCACTCCTCATCACAGATGTGGGAAGGTCGGTCACTCGTCGCGAGACAGACCCAGCAGAGTCGAGGACAAAGTCGTTCAACTCAAGGAAGGTGGCTTCGGAGTCGATCGAGCTCTCTCTTGAAGAAGCCATTCTCATCGGAGGAGGCATTGAAATGGGCGATATACCGCCAAGTCTAAGGGTTAGGCTGCTACCGTCTCAGTTACAAGGCTGAGATAAAGCTCGTCGAGGCTGCTCCTGATCGATCAGCGAAGGTGCGCATCGATCATCACATCACGCCCAGCGGCTATTCTTGGGAAGCGATGCAGTCACGGATGCCATCCAGCCCTGCGAAGAGGGAGACAGTAGCAGTCCAAGCCATGGGCCAGGACCACCGCGAGGTGCACCATACCTGAAGGCATCTCGCGAGAGCCGAACTGCTCTGTGCGCCTCTCGGGAGTAGTAGCCCTAGAGGTCCAGACAGGCTGTGCCCGCGGCTTTGCTGTCGTGGATACGGATCGAGTCGCCACGGACTCCTCACACCATTGATGACCGCATCGTAGGCATTCGCGCGCACTGGCCCCTGGATCGTCCTCGAGCTATAGGTGCGTCCTCGGGCTTGGGAGAAGTGAAGGGGTGGTGCACGCATAGCGTAGAGCCGCTGGTCTTCATCCCACCTCGAAGAGGAAGTCAAACTCACCCAGAACGCAGGAGAACTTCGTCTTATCGCGGAGGCCAAGCTGAGTGCCCACTTCGAGCGCAAAGCTCATGGCGAGCTGTACGCACCTGTCGTCCGCATCATCACCCGAGAGGGATGAGGATCGTCACTGGGCTTGAGCCTGCATCGCACGTGCCAGCTCCTGCAGCGTCTCCTGACCGTAGAACCTGTCGACACTACTCTTGACAGGAGCCATCAGCTCCGACACGAGCATGGGCCATGCTTTATGCACCGATCTGCGGATCGCTCGACGAAAGTCAGTCAGCATCGAGCTGCTGACAAGCATAGCCACGCAGCACCTCAGCAGCGCAGATACCACCGACATAAGCCGGCGGCATCGCCGAAGACGGGAGAAGCCTGGCCACGTGGAGAGTAGCACGTCCTTGAGCTCGACGAATCTCCACATGCCGAAGCGCTGCATCCGGCCCATTTCAGCGCCATAGCTTCATCGCATCGTGCCAGCCTGCCATGAGCGAGGAAGGCAGTCTGGATATCGAGATCAAGCCACGCTCGAAGAGACAGCGCGCGTCTTCTCTCGCATCGATCAGCACATCCTCCTGCTCGACAGAAGCTCATCTACAGCTGCCCGATCTGGGTGAACTCAGGCTGGCGTGGTCCGCACGAAGTGAGTTCCTCGCCACCGGAAAGCGCTTGACGATCTGGAAATAGCGGTCAGACCACCATCCACTCGCAGCTGCTTGGTCTGAGTGAGTACTGCAGAGCGTAGAACTGGTTGAGGTTCGATGCATGAGAGGGTCACGACGAAGCTGCGCGCACCCTCAGGCGACAGACTTGATGAGGACTGGTGCGTCTCTACTTCGAGGAAGCCCTGACCATCAAGATAGCGACGCACAGCGCGAGCGCGAAGCGGTGACGCAGCTCGAGATTGGAGGGTGCGCAGCTTCGACGCAGGTCAGGTAGCGGTACTTCGTCGCAGGTCGTCCCCACCATCGGTATCGTCTTCGATAGTGAAGGAGGCACCTCTCTGCGGGATTGCGAGATACGCGTGGCGTCTTGACGGAGATCTCGATAGGTCCCCGTAGAGACTGTAGGATTCTTCATTCTCACGCCTCGCGTGACCCTCACCCGTGATCTGGATGACGTACTCACGACCGAGCTTCTCTGCCTCTGAGACGAGAGCCTCTCGCCTACGTGAGCTTTCACTGAAGACGAGCTGAGTGATAATGCCGCCAGCGGTCACGAGGGTCGATGAAGGTCATCCCGCCCTGGCTTACGTGACGCTTCTGGACCCAGCCAGCGAGCGTCACCTGCTCGACATTGCTGAGGCGCAGGGCGCCACAGGCAGTAGTGACGATACGTATATTCTTTTCCTTGATCGGCAGCCAGCCCGCAGGGCCTGCACACCGAGTGATAAGTGCTTGTTCTCTCTACATACACAAAAGATTGACAGACTTTGCCGGCGCAGGTGATGAGAGTAGAGGTAAGGCACCATGACATGATCCTCCACCCAGAGCCGAAGTCACCTGGCCATTTCTTATGGCTGGCCATAGCAGCCGCGAGTAGAGTGGTATCACCTACGCATGATAATCAGTCGATGACTGGATTCGAGACCAGCGACCACTGCTTCAGACGAGGTACTTCTAGCGGGCTGAGCGACATCCCGAGTGCTCTGGGAGACTCACCGCTTGAGCTTTTGTCCCTTTTGCGCTGCAAAGATAAGCAGGCGCTAACTACCCAAAATGTCTCATGAAGAAAATCAAGCTCCCTTCCTTAATAACTCCCTCATCCGCAACCTCTACCGCCTCGATGTTTCCGAGGTAGAGTGACGCCACTTGAGGTACGGATAGTGCCTGCAGAGTTCTTCTTTATCATGCCGCATGAGCGCAGCAGCTCAGGTGTCCTTGCAGGTATAGAAGAAGGAGAGTGAGAGCTCACGGGCCAAGGTCAGTCAGCTGGCGGATGCACTCCTGACTCGTCCCACACGCTGGCGCATCGTGATATAGCTCTCGATGGTCGCCCGAAAGACGACGTCTCACCATGTGGGAGCGTGCGGCGAAAGTCGTTCCTGATGCGAGTAGGCCTCCAGTGCGTGCCCTACCGTATGACCCGATATTTGGGACTGACAAGACAGTACTCGCTCCGACTGGATCAGCCTCCACAACGACGATCTTGTAGGCACTACTCTTTCTCAATGAGGGCTGCACATTTCGTCATCCATGAGCCAACGTCGCCATTATGACAGACCTCCTCGCCAGGCCTCCTCCGCCCATAAAGGGTGGCATGTACCGGCTTGACGCACCTCAAATGGCGCCTGAGAGGAGTTCACTCCAAGGGAGCGTGCGCAGAAGTCCATCGATCGATGACCTCATGGGCAGGGTGGAAGGAACCAATGAGGTTCTTTACCCCGAGGAAGTCAATCAGTCTTCGCCCCTACGAGGGCATCGGACCATCGCCAGCGGTGTCGTCGGCACGCGGATCGTCGCTCTGCCACGGTCATAGGTCAGGAGCGCTAGGCTTCCCAAGTGACAGCGAAACCACTCACTCAACGAGGACGAGCACTGGCCGATTTCGAGTAGCCACTCTTCGCTGAGCCAAGTCCGCACAGGGAGCCCAGCGGCTCCGTCGTCTTGCTCCTCGCCGCCACCGCAGACGTACGACATATAGCGCCGCCTCAGGAGCGCGGACTGCGCTGAGTAGGAGGCGATGGAGCCCGTCGACACGCTCCTCCAGGACTAGTAGTCGATCTGAAGTCAGCTGGCGACTGAGGGAGCTTGTGATCGAGCATCTACAATGTACCGATGATCATCCGTACGGTGTAGGCTTATGCCTTCAGCTCCATAGCGTAGGAGCTCTTCGGACAAGCAGCGGTTGGGTCCATCGGCGTTCTTACCGCCAGCGTAGCGAAGTGAGGCTGACCAGTCGCCACCGCCCCTGGATATGGCAGCGGCAGCACCGGAGAGAGCTGTGAAGCATTCACGGCCCTCTGACCTCTAACACCAGATCCTCGTCGATCGTGGCGTCAGGCTGGGCTTAGATGAGCTGGGCCCTTACGCGGCAAGCAGCGATGAAGACGTAGTGCCGGTAAAGCCCACCTGCGATCTGGGAAAGCGATATCCTTCACGATCTCTGCGGGGCCTCCCTTCTTGACGAGGGAAGAGCGTGACACCACCGACCTCGACACGCTTTCTCCAGCAGCCGCCGACGCTTCTTCTGAGCGATCTGCTCACGGACGTACTCCCCCACTAGCTTACCGAGCTCGGCGTCTCTCTGCGAAAGTCTTTGCGGATAGCCGTCATCAGCTGGCTATTGTTGAAGAGCTGGCGGATATGCTGTATCGACTGGCATCAGCTGCACCATAGAGGTGAGTCTCGGCAGCTGCACCCGTGACAGCCTCGATGCGGCGGCCACACCTGCGGCGACGGAGGACCGCGTGAGGCGCAGCGTGCCGATCACGCCGCAGAGGCGCGACGCGCAAATCCCCACAGAACTCGGTCGATGAGCCAGCGGATGACGCGTGGACGTGATCCCCATACTCTCTCACGGAAGGCCATATTTGCGCGATCGCGAGCTGGGTCAATGGGCGCCTCGCGGTATTGTCCACCTTGAGGGATGCGTGGCATCGGATACGTGCTGCGACGATACGCTCGAGGCAGCACAGGGCTGCTCGGGCTCGACCTTCGCAAAGTGAGCAGTCGAAAGCGCAGGACCTCGCCGGAGACGAATGACCCCTTCTGCCTGCGCGGGCCGAGGACCGCAGAGCTATGCAGGGAGGTGCGTAGCAGCAGTGGTTAGCCCTCGATACGATGACGACCGCTGTCGTCAACGCGGCATATCGAAGTCCCCCTCCAGCGCAGCGGGAGCTTCTTCATCAGGTGGATGCGAGGTTGTTCTCACGCTTTGGTATCAAAGACTTTCGTACTCATAGCCATCGGCAGCGATGAGGAAGCCCCTTATCACCCCCACCTGACCACCCATCTCGGTGCAGAAGGGCAGAGAGGACGACCTGATGAAGGTAGCACCCTTCGCTTCACTCACGATAGGCGGAGGACTGCGTGGTACACTCGAGGGTATCATAGCCGACGAAGCGTACAGCAGAGCCATCATTGACGACCTGCCAGTCACCAGCATCGATAAAGGGCGAGCATTACGTGCACGCTCCTTCTGCCCCTGCATAGTCCTTATCAAAGCCCGCTTGTCGACGCTCAGCCTGCTCAGTGAGGATCAGTGCGTACAAGTCAAGGGAAGCCGGTATCATAGAGACGAAGCATCGTGCCCATCAGGACGGTCTTACCGGCTTCTTTGCTTCCTCGATCTGCTTATCCAGCGACGGATACCGTCTCCAGCGTGCGCAGAAGTTCTTCCTCCTCACGCATCACTCTTAGCGATGAGCTGCGAGCAGCGATGAGCTCGACAAGCATCGCCCATCGTCCGATAAGCACGGGCAGGAGGCAGGGCTACGCATGCCCTACGACGGCCGAGGAAGGTGCAGCCGTAGCGGACAGCACGGCGTAGGATACGGGCGGTGGATGACATAGCCCGCCTTAGCGTTGGAGGGAAGCTGACCGTCGGCGACAGCAAAGGCAATCATACGGATGTGGTCGGCGATGACGCGCAGGGCGACATCCGACTTCGGATCAGCCCATATTCGATCCTCGTGAGCGTGGCAATAGCCGATCATCAGTGAAGATATCGGCATTATCAGTTCGACGTCTTCCCTGCATAGCCATACAGAGACGCTCAGCCCATCCCCGTATCGATGACGCGCTTTGAGGCGGTGGCTCGAGAGAGCCATCGGCCTTACGGTTGTACCGCATGAAGACGAGGTTCCAGATCTCGATGACCTGAGGGTGGCTCTGGTTGACCAGCGTGAGGCCATCGACGCCTTACGCTCTTCGTCAGAGCGGATGTCGATATGGATCTCGGAGCAGGGCCGCAAGGACCTCAGTCCCATCTCCAGAAGTTGTCATGTTATTCCCGTTGATGACTAGCTGGCAGGTGCTGGCCCAGACAGCATCTCGTCATCACGCTCAAGGCTTCAGCAGGAGCTCTCGAAGACCGTCACATAGAGGCGTCGAGAGGTGTGAGTACCTCAGTCAGATATTCCAAGCCCAGTCATTAGCTTGTGCTTGAAGCATCCCCGAAGACCAGTTCCCAAGCATCTCAAACATCGTGTGGTGGTACGTATCATCATGGCCCTACTCCTCGAGGTCGTTAGCAGTTTTACTGCCATTACGAAGGCACTTCTGTCCGCCACAGCAGCTATGCTTGATCTCGGCATTGCCAGAGGATGATATCCTTGAACTGGTTCATCCATGCTTCGTGAACATCAGGGTAGGGTCGCCTGGACCACCATGGGAGCTGATGGCTACGATCGTGTGGCTGTACTGGAAGAAAGACTTATGACTCATGAATCTCTTTAGAGGTCATTATGTTGTTGCTTTACTATTATATGATACTTATTTGTCCCGCAAAAGGTACGCTATTTATAGGTAGTGAAGTCTCCCTACCCCACGAGAGCTCTTTTCTACAGCTCTACTAATACATATAGAGGAAATGTCGCACGAGGGGAAGCCCTTATCGAGAATCACTTCGTCGCAATGGGGATTGCCTACCATCGCATACGGTCCCCCTTCGCAACCCTATGGACTGATGATCAGAGTCCTGCCTCTATTTAGAGTGCTGAGCATCGCGCGCCAGCACCCCGATATACCTCTCTCCGAAGCTGACACAGTGCTTCTTCACTTATCGCACATTCCTCTTATTCACGGAGGAAAAGTGCTGTTTTGCAAGAAAAAGCGCTCGTGAGTGGTTTCCTGCATCTACGCACGTAGTCTTGAAAAGACTGTACGTAAATCCAAAATATCCACGTACGTAGATATCAGATCCACGTACGTAGCTCAAACATTTCAGCCACTCGTCCACAACTTTGTCCCTGCGCGAGCAACAACTATATAGAGGTCACCACAAAGCTATATAGATCAGTCCAAGCTATATAGCTTGCTGCCATCCCTATATAGCCTACCCCCGTACCCATAATTGGTCGATAGTCTGACCTATATAGGTTCATTTTACCCAGCTATGCCCACTTCTTCCCTCGCATAAGATGGATATATCACACTAGACAATTCCTTCGCACTATAAAAATCGACGCATAGCCGCCCCATGTACTGGATAGAAAGGATCCCCATAGCACAGAGCTAATCCCCTGCGGTAGTCTGTGCCACTTTGGATTATCTACTGTAACAAGCGCGATAGACAAAGCAACACGCCTTATGAGATCAACTACGGATGGGCTTCTGCCTCACGCCCTCATCGGCATATTAGCCTTCTGGCTCCTGCAACCTCCTCCAGAGCTCCTCTGTACCCAGCAGAGTGCTATCGGAAGCCAGGCGAGCTGATGCTCGTCATGGAGAAGGACTACTTCGAGTCCCCCATGGCTATGCAACTCTATGACCTACCTCGAAGAAGATGCCTGCCCTCCTCAGAGCGAGACCTCTCTACGCATCTCGCGTGTCCCTACCCCATCTTCGAGCTCACTGAGCTCGTTCGCAATATCTTCCTCCTCGACATCGACCCTCAGCGCTACTCGAAGGTCCTCGCTGAAGTACAGCTATGACGACTGGGCCAGGCAGATCGTCGCGCGCATGACCCTCACCCAGTGCTGACTCGGTACAGAACTACCTCAAGACTCAGGGTGAGGGCTGATGAATCTCTTCATTCGTGAGCTCTTCCTCTACGGTGAGGTTATCGCTAAGACCTGCAGCCAGAGAGGCAACCGAACTTGTTGATAGCCTCTTCGCTCATCGCGTCAATGTCCCGAGGATATTCGCAATAAGCGCGTCGGCAAGAGACTTCCTCGGGATGTCCAACTCTCCATGCGCTCTCGCCACGACATCCTCGTCTACACCTCACCTCTATCCACAGCCCCTGAGGATACTCAGCCTCGACGCTCTGGTCGCCAGCTGCTGACTCCGTACTCAGGCCAACATCTCAGGGCGAATTCGAGCTCACCCCTGCACCGAGCAGAACTATGGTCTCTCTACCGCCGCGTGCAGCTCCCCGATGAGGAGAGAGCGCGTGCTGAACTCCGTGGTCTCGTGGAAGATGGAAGGCGGTGCGATGATGGTGGCCCTTCGTCAGCCATGCTGTCGTCGATAAGGCTGCAGCAGGTTTACGTCTTCGAGGGCTTCGTCTACCGCCTCAACGAAGACAAGCTCCACCTCATCCGCATGATGGAGTCTTCGCTCTACTCCTTCCGCCCCAGCGTTGTCAAGGCCTTTGACCCAGGGATCATCCTCCAGGCTCGCATGCAAGGGCTTCTAACTACAGTCGACAATGAGTACACGCAAGATACGAGTAGCTATCACCCACGGCGATATCAATGGCATTGGCTATGAAGTCGTACTAAAGATCTTCGAGATGAGCGCATCCTCGAGCTCTTCACTATTCTCTACGGCTCTTCTCGACGCGAACTTCTGGAAAGCACACCTCGGCCTCGGAGCACGTCTCTTGGCAGGTCATCCGTCAGGCAAGCGAAGCCAAGGATCGGCGTGCTGAATATCCTCGACTGCACCACGGGACGCGAGCGGTAGAGATCGGCCAGCCCACCGACGCAGCTGGGCGCGCTGCCTTCGAAGCCCCTTGAGCGTGCTACGGCAGATATCCGCATGGGACTCTGCGACGTCCTCGTCACAGCCCCATCAACAAGGCCGTGATGCCACGCGACCTCTCCCCATTCAATGGGCATACAGATTACCTCGAGGCGATCGCAGCACGCACACCTGGCGAATCACTGATGGTGCCTCGCCTCAGGGCGACTGCCGTGTGCGCCAGCTACGACACACATCCCAGTGAGTGCTATGCCTCACGACTCTCGAGCGAACTGATCCTCCGCAAGCTCCCGCCTCCTCGGAGGCTGGCCTACAGCGAGACTTCGGCATCACGAAGCCACGCCTCGCCGTACGGCCCAACGCCTTACACGCAGGAGATAGGGGCTTATGGGGAACGAGGAGGACACGATTATCCGTCCGGCTATCGAGGAGGCTTTCACCTCGGGCATCATCACCTTGGTCCCTTCCTGGGGACGGCTTCTGGGGCAGCGGGCGTAGATTCCTTCGACGGCATCCTCGCTGCATGTACACGATCAGGGCTTAGCTCCTTCAAAGCGCTGTACATGAACGAAGGGGTAAACGTCACGCTGACTCAGCTAGTACGCACATCCCCGACCATGGTACGGGCTACGACATCGCTGGTAAGGTATCGCTCGACCCCACCTCGATGCGAGAAGCTATCTGACAGCGCACTGGACATCTCACCGCCACCGTCGCAGCTACGACGAGGCTACGCGCAATCCTCTCGCCGTCACTACCACAATCGAGGGCGAGACGACGAGAAGCTCGACGACCAGTACCCCAGACGAATACCAACGCTTTCGCCCCCAAGCTCACTGTCCCTCAAGATATATACCGCCTCGGCGGGATCGAAGACGATAGCGCATCACGCGAGTTCCTGCGTCTGATGCTCAGCAATGGCGACCCCAGATGCTTCACGACTGATTCGAGCGGTGACCTTCACTAAGAAGGCCACGTGAGATGAAGGGACGTATCGTCGCTGAGCTCTCTACCCTCGCATGCACTCAGAGGAGTCCCTATTCACTGAGATGATCTATGCAGGGAGCTGGGTATCTGAGGCGAAGCTACAGGAGCGAGCCAATGCGACGCTGCATGCCCTGCTACTGGAGTACACGAGCTTCCGGTGCGTACCATCGACTCGCTTCTCAGAGGTCGTCGCGTCCTTCGCCTATGAGCTGGGCCATGCTGGGGCCCTCCGCGTGCAGCTTGACTCGGACCAACTCCTTCATCAGGCCGTCCTCCCAGTCTTAGCCCGAGCAGGATCAAGAGAAGAGCGACAAGGAGATTGAGACTACGGCAGTGAGCTATCATCAGGCGATGAAGAAGATGGGAAGAGCTACAATATCGAAAGACCAGCTCAGCAAGTTTCGCCAAGCAGCTCGAGAACGAAGCTGTCAAGCAGCTACGTGCAGGCAAGGAATTCCTCCAAGCGCAGGTCAAGAAAGCTACGTGAAAGCAGCTCGTAGATCATCAAAGGATAAGAGAAGCGCTCAGCGCACTTGCTGAAAGAGCACTCAACGCACTGGCACGGTCTGAGGGTAGGCATAGAATCTGAGCAATGGTAGTACTGGGGTGTTTCGGAGCAATCTACGCTTGTCGAAGAAACCAAGGCGCTCTCTGAGAAGTCTAGCTGCCTTTGCAGAAAGGTCACGCTTCAGTGCGTTTCCCTTGATGCTACAGACACAGACACGATGCTGGCTAAGCTAGTAGGGAGGAGGTAAGAACAAGCAGGCTATCCGTGAGCAGATGAGAGCCTCACTCAGCAGCATCTATGATGCCCTCAAGGAATTCCAGCGACTCACATCCAGCAGCTCCCCATCTACGTCACGGCCCAGCAGATCAACCGATATGCGGGGCTCTGCGGCATACTGATCGACATCGACAATGCCTCCAAGAGCTCAAGCGAGAGGGCAAGCTCATGCTCATCTCTCGATGCATCTTCACTCATCCAAGCTGCTGAAGGACAATAACGATGCGCCCTTCTCACGAAGATCGGGCGCATCGAGCATCACATAATCGACGAGTTCCAGGACACAGAGTCGCATGCAGTATGAGAACTTCAAAGCCTCTCCTTGATAATGCCCAGAGCCAAGGCCAGGACTGCTCATCGTTGGTGATGTCAAGCAGAGTATCTACTGCTCCGCAACTCCGACAGCACCCTACTGACCACAACTCACCGAGGACTTTCGATCTTCGCTGAGCACAAAACCTGAGACAACTGGCGTGAGTATCCCTGAGATCGTAGACTTCAACAACGCCCTCTACCGCAGCTCTGCCCTCATCGCCGCGTATCTGCGTACCTCTGGCGAGGTCAGGGGCCATGGCTTCGCTGGGACAAAGAGGTCAAGAGCCGACTGGATGCAGAGCTGGACATCCTCCCTCAAGGCCTACATGAACAAGACGTGGAGCAGAATACTCCTAAGCAGCAAACAGCAGCGGTCTCAGGCAGAGTCGTACTCCATCGCTTATAGCCGCACAAGGATGATAGCACCACAGAGGGAGAGGAGCGAAGCAGACTTCCAGACACCGGAAGAGAAGTACCCAGCGAGCTTTAGATCAACTCGCTTTGTCCTCGTCGACCCACTTCAAGCGAGGCTATCAGCTGTCTCGACATCGCTATCCTCGTTCGCACGAAATGAGCGCATGCAGCCAATCGTGGCGGAGACTCTCCTCAGCACTCCCGAGGACGTGCTGGAGGCTATTCCCGACCCTTCCCTTGGAGCGAGGCTCTGCACGTCGACCGCGCAACCTCCGTACGCTTCATCACTCGCAGCACTCAGCTGTCTGGCGAGTGCCAGCGTCCCACCACGCTTAGCAGTCCTCCAAGAAGCCGTCACGCAAAGTCCCTCGCCACTCGCAGGGGCAAGCGGAAGAAGACCTCTCGAGCGAGCTTGCAAGAGCTGCGGTGACTTCGCGCTAAAGAGTCTACGAAGTCGTCGAGATCATCAACTCACGCTACGAAGTCTCTTCCCGAGAGCGAAAGGCCTACCGTCAAAGCTCGCATCATGCCTCTATTGGCCTGAAGCACAGAGGAGGCTGCAGATATCTCGACCTTCCTCCAGTACTCGGCAAGATAGCAGGCATCTGCGAGCATCGTCAACAACTCAGCTGAGGATGCCATCACCCCGATGACCATCCATCGATAGGTCCAAGGGTCTTTGGCCCCCGTCGTCCTACTCCGACGTCGGCTGCAGCTGGATGAAGCCTTGAGCGGCAACAAAGGAGAACATCCTGTGGTGCCCATCACATCAGCGAGACCGATGAGTTTCACGGTACCGCAGGTGACGAGCGTCCTCTAGAAGTACACTGACCACGCTGCAGATGAGCTTACTTTCGCTGAGCCTCACTTTGAGGAGAAGCTGAAGAATGCGAGTGGACTCGCTCAGCCTCCTCTATGTCGCCACCACGCGCCCTAAGCTGGGAGCTACATCTGATCCGAGAAGACAGATGGTACAGCAGAGGAGCCTGGAAGAAGAAGTCCAAGAAGAAAGAAATCTCTAAGGAGAAGATCTCAAGATAGAAGACCTCTTCCGAGCCTCCGTAGAAGGATGACAAAGAGCTTCCTTCGCGAGCCTCCCCGCTCGCCAGACGACGAAGGAGGATCCGCAGGTGAGCAGCACTTCTGCACCAAAGAAGACGCATCGTACTCCGAAGAGGATGAGGCTACGGCTCGGCAGGTGTAGGCGCACCAAGCTTCCTACCCATTGACCGAGCAAGCTACAGCCATCGCTGCTGAGGGTCTCGGAGTACTTCCTCTGAGGATAACCAGCGTGCCTATGGGCGTACATTGCACCTCATCCTCTCCGAGATCGAGACCGCAAGTTGATGTGTAGCTCCCGCCATCAGCGAGGCCGCCGTACATCATGGATATACTCGCGCTGAGCATGCGGAGTTGAGCTCTCCTCCCAGCTCCGTGCTGTCGTAGAGCACCCGAAGTCGTCGATGGTTTGACGGCACAGGGTGGATCTTCAGCAAGCGTGCGATCGTCGCAGTGTGAGCGAGAGACCAGCCGCCGTCCCGACTGTGTGGATCTTTCTTCCCCGACGAGCCATATCCGAGGCGCAGACTGCAAGTCAGGAGAGGGCGTAAAGGGTCACCACCGCCAGGTCCGTGAGTACATGGAGCTTCTTCGTCCAGATGGGCTACACTGTAGTCTCGGGCCATCTCCTGCTGCTCCATGAAGAACCAGCGCCCAAGATCTCTACAAGTGAAGCAGCCAAACTACCCTTGATACAGAAGGCAGCCCGCACAGCCCTCCAGTGAGGTGAGTGAGGCTGTCTCTCTCCTACATAGCGCAGAGTGAGCGTGTGGCTCAGCGACGATTAACTGCTCGTCGTCGTCATCGCAGACGTCGCAGTCACCGACACCGGGAGACGTCGAGGAACTCCTCGCGCGTCATCGCCGAGTTGCTCGATGAGACGCACCAAGATGAGTATTATTCTTCTTGAGCTGTGCCTGGTGCTCTTTCTGAATGGCGTACTCACGAAGGCCATCAAGACGCATGCTTGATGAGGGTCTCGTAGCCATCGCTTCATCAGAGCCTGCCCAGCCATCGAAGACTTTTATAGAGCGCCTTGAGCATACGGGTCGTCACCATCATAGGCAGCGAGCGTGCCGCCTTTTGCCTCTCGCGCCTCGAGATCTTCGACCACTCGAGGCGAACCCACTCGCGCGCGGTTTATGTAATCAACATGGCATCCATGGCATCATCATCGTCTTCGCCATCTGGTCGAGACCATAGTTGGTGCGCAGACAGAGCTCGTTGTTGGCACTTCGACTTGGCATTGTCGTACTCACCCTGTGGCATAGTGGCACGCCTTCATCGGGCTGCCAGCCGCGCTTTGGTGTCTTCGCCTCGAAAGCAGCCATGCACTCCGCTCCTGCATCTTCTGCATCTGCTTCTCGATAGCTTCGGGCTGAGGTATTCGAAAGCCCTGAAGCTTCTGTAAAAGGTCCATCATTTTGATCGGTGTTTGATTATGTCAAATCGATCACATTACAGGGCAAAAATAGCGAGATTTACATCAATACCGCAACCTAGCAGACGGTAGTACTATCGGGCACATTAGAGGCAAGGCGAGTCCCATCCCAGCTTAGAAGGGAGAGTGACCCTTCTGCAGAAAGTACCCGGCTCTGCCAGGTACCCGCGGGCAGTAGAGCTCCGAGGATCGAGACAAAAGCCAACTGACATGTCCCATATATGGTGCGAGATCCGACGATGACTCATATAAGACGGTGCAAATTTGAGCCTAGGATAAGATGGTCATAAGCTATATAGGAATCAGCGCAACTCGCTATGGGAGTCGCACAGTAAAGCTATATAGAAGGATCACGAGACTCATATAGAAATACGTCTCAATCCTATATAGGAACGCGCATAGCTATGTAGGAATTATAAGAAGAGCTCTATACTTTCAACCACCCTCTGTGCATACGGCCTCATGAGAGACCGTTGCCGAGAGTCCCGCTCACTATTACTGTACTAAGGTGTCGCTCTCAGCTCCCCGATATACCTCTCCGAAAGTGGTACGCAAGCCCTTCGCCTTATCGTAAGTATTCCTCTTATCCTGCGAGGAGTAGTCGTGTATGCGGCGTAAAGGTCTCACGTAGTGCTTTCTCCGTCATCTGCACGTGAGTCTTAAGAGACCAGGCACGCAAATCTCATTATCCACGTACGTAGATATTAGCGCATACGCTGTAAAGCTTTATCTACTTCACTGCATCCACAACTTTTGTCCCTTTAAGGCGGGAGCTAAATTTCCGACAATATGGAGGGTCACCTCGCAAAGGCTGTAGAGGAATGCGATCCAAAGCTATACTTTCTTCGCCATCTTATACAGTTTCTACCCACGTCACTCTATACCCATCATGGGACCATTGCATTGCAAGGCCACCTCCTTCATTACCTCGACCTCCTTCGCAGCGGAGCCCTCGAGGTTTGAGAAGTCTCGTTACGAGGAAAGTGCAAACTGTGAAGAGATGGCCTTGCGCAATGGTAGGTCCTCAATAAGAATGCATTGATCTCAAGTCAAGGAGTCAATAGTAAAGCCATCACCCTACACTGCCACGGGATCGTAGCGGGCGGTAGGGGTGGATGGCTCTCAGGAAGGAGGGAGGCACCTGCCTCGGGGAGGGTCATCTGAGCCGAGACGATCTTCGGGGATGTGAGTGCAGATTCTGAGCGCAGGTCACCGATCTCCGGATCTGACTCCCTCATGAAGGGCTGCGATGGTGGCTACACAGATGGCCAGCGAGATCATGAAGTCGCATCCTCGAGGTCAGACCAAACTTCTCAGTTGTATCATCGATCTCCATACGTCCGCCAGCATGTACGAAGGGTACGATCGTAAGGCGCTCGCTACGCGTCGACGCCAAGCTCATCCTCGATATCTCCGAAGAGCTCCTCGATCAGATATCCTCAGCGTCACCATGCGCGTACCCATGTACTAAAGCTTCGCCGATGACGACTGGACATACTCTTCTTTTTCTGCCATCAAAGAGGCGCATCAGCGTGCTGGCGCTATGCTCGCAGGACGAGAGGGCTGAGACGATGCGCTGCACAATGTCGTCACGCGGAACATTTCACTCGAAATGGATGTGAGCGACGACTTGCCGTCGATATTCTCCTTATAGACGATGAGCTCTGAGGAGTCCCACAAAGTGCGGATGAAGAGCTCCTCAAGATGCGTGCGCGTCGAGTCAATGCTTGCACTGACGATCATCACGCGCGGGAGGCAATCACGCACCTGAGGGCCTGAGAAGGAGATGGCATTCTGCCGCCAGTGCTTTCACCTCCGTCTCGATGCGAGGCCTACGACCGTCGTCTGAGCTATGGGTGAGGTAGTACCGAGGTCGGTGAAGAGAGCTGCGGGCGATCCGTACACTCGAGGATACGCCGCCCTGCGAGAAAGAGGATGCTGCGCGTGATCAGCCCGATGGTCCAAGCAGCGGCTAGAGCAGGAGATGCGAGAGAGAGATCCCTATGCGGAAGCGTCGCGCGGTTGCTAGCACGGAAGGTCACCTTCGGGAGGAATCTGACGAGAGGATCGAAGTGAAGTGTACTGAGGACCGGACTGTTTCAGCGAGTGAGCGTCATTCTCGCCTTGAGAGGCTCTTGGTAAGGCACCCGTCAGCACAGCGGTCAGAGACTATAGATGATGAGGGCAAAGTAGATTGTTCCCAGGAGCATCGTCATGATGACAGCGTCGGGACGCTTGATGAAGACACCTAAGATCCGAGCCGACATCACCACCCGGCTTCGGTCAAGCTCAAGACGGAGCGATCCGAAGAGGAGGTAGGCGATCTCCATGCAGAGAAAGAAGGCCAGCAGCAGTGGGCGAGGAGGAATACAGAGAGGTGAAATCTGTCGTCGATGCGAGGCACACCGCGCTGAAGAGCTTAGATGAGGCCGCTTCTGAGCGCATCGGCGCGCTGCAGGTTGCAGTAGGTGAGGTCCGCCTTATTCTCGTCGCAGATCAAAGGCGCGCTTGTCAATGTCGTAGATCCTATACCAGCTGAGATCAACCTTGGCGATTGAAGTGGTTACCCGGAAGCTCCTGCCTTGGGTGAGAGTAGGTCGTATCATCCGAATAGAGCGCTGCTCTGCTCGAAGCCAAAAGAGACGCTTCGTCTCGAGGTGCCGCACCAGGTCCCTGAGACATGGACGTGACCGATGAGCTCCCACTCTTCGTGAGCCGTCGACGGATAGCAGTGATCCCGCCTCGATGGCGACCTGAGCTACCGCTCTTGAGGGTCGCGCGCGTGAGGATCAAGACCCGTGGGAAGACCCGCTCATTAGCGGTGCATTACGCCATCAGATCAGAAGCTCAGGGTGCGTCATACGGTAACGTGATGGGTCCAGAGTCCGAGATGGGCGTATTGAGCGCTTACCGCCATCGAGCTGTGTATAGAGCAGAGTCGGGATTGACCGCCAGATTCTTCACCTCGACCTTCTTCTTGTTCATGTACTCAGCGAAAGGCAGATGTGCAGAAGACAAAAGACGCCATGTACGTAGTGGATGCGAACGAGAAGTCCCCGCCGTCTGGTGCGAGTATCCAGACGGCGGAGGGCTTCTTCCCTCTCTTGCACTAAGTGCGAAGGAGATTGCAGACAGCAGAGCGAGCTATGTAGATTGGGGATGACGACTACTTTCGCCACCGAAGCTAGCACTGCAGCACCTTCTTGATATCAGGATGCAGAAGATCCTCATGCAGAGGGAGGTGGCGAGAGTAGTCGCGACAGCGCGTGTTAGCTTGAGCAGAGACCGAGTCCACGCTGGCAGCATGGCGGAGCTTGATTGACGACGAGATAGCAGCAGCAGCTGCTTGATCTATCATCGGGATAGCGACGAAGCTTGCTACAGCGGGAGCTCAGCGAGATGGAGCGTGCGCTGACCATTGCGGGGATTCTCAGCGAGGATCTTGTCTCTCGTAAAGAGATAGCCAGCACTAAGCTGTTGCGCTGTACCTGAGCGATCTGGAAGAGTGCTTGCAGCACTTGAGCGCCGTAGAGAGTTCTTAGCCAGGTCAATAGCCTGTTGAGGAACTCCGTAGCCTCAGCGTAGCGTTATCGCGGATAGCTTCACCAGCGACGCCCAGCCGCCGTGATGAAGGCCGATATCGAAAGAGGTAGCGACCGGCACGTGCAGAAGCATTGCCATCGCAGCCTGCGCGCTGGAAGAAGCGCGAGGACATTCTGCAGGAAGGTCTTATCCGTCTTCATGTCTGATCGATCTTCTCTACCGTATAGGTCTTCTCGAGCTTGTCACAGCTGGCCAGACCGCTCTGGAGCGAACTCCGTGTCCATCTGATTCTTGTACGTCTCGATGACCTTCTTAGCTTCGTCCGTCTGCAGCGAGGATGGCATCTGCGTACTCAACAGCCTGCGTATACTCATTGATGTACTGATCGATCTTCGACTGATCCTTAGAAGCGATGAGCGCGGGCTGAAGACATAGTAGTAGAGGAGCTGGATAGGAGACTCAGCCTTGTGCGCTCTACGACAGGCTTAGCCCACTGACGAACCTGCGTGAAGTCTGCATCAGCACCTGCGATCATCTTGCAGTCCTCGATCTTATCAGCCAGGATCTGAGGCGGCTACCGACCTTAGCATCGTCACCGAAGTAAGTGATACGGTCGTCATAGAGCTTCATCAGCTGGTTGAGGATGCTTCTTATCATCAGCGAGTCTTAGCCTGACCAAGCTTCCAGTGAAGGATCTTCGCACCGATGATATATATTCTTAGATGCTGCGGGGCGGTTATCGTATGCCTTCTGCCAATGCTCATAGGCGTCGGCATAGTTCGCCGTCTTACCAAAGCTGGTCAGCAGGCTGATACTTTGGCGGCAGCGGATGCTGTCTTCACCTGAGCCAAAAGGAGTACCTGTAGCTCTACCCGTCTGGGCATAAGCAGCCGTCGAGAAGTCGAGAGCTGCTACCAGGATCATTCTGTTCAGTTTCATTGTCTCTTGTCTTTGGTGTGTAAATGATTAGCGCATAGTCGGTCGTAGACCTCCACCATATAGAGCAGGCGGATGGTCCATGACAGATTATATAACTCGGATTAATACGTGCCTTGCGGAACCAGTTCTCGTTGAAGAATCCACAGTGAGGCCAGTGAGTGCTCACGCACCATACCGGTGGCCTGAGGGTGAGGTGCTTATAGTCTACGGTAATATTGACGAGCGAACGACGGTCGATGAGCGGCATACCGATACCGACCGATGCGGTGAGTTCATTGTAGCCCTTCTGCTCGCCCGAGGAGGTGGGGACGAGCATATAGGAGTTAGCCCCACTCAGACCAAAGCGATGGCGGGGCGGAGAAGAGTCCACGACCACGAGGATCGGGGATCCACTCGGCACCAAGGCCTACACGATAGTGATCGCGAGGTGCAGCACCATCCTGAGCAAGGCCCGTAGCCTTAGCCCACTGCATATAGGTGAAGCCTGCTCCGACGAGGAGGCTCTCACTATGGCGATAGGTAGCACCGACCGAGTAGCTCATAGGCATGGTGGAGGCACGTGAGGTGATCGTATCTGAGGACTCAGGCACAAGCTGGCTGGAATTCTCGGCACTGAGGAGTGCTGATCGATGAGCGTCGAGCGGAGCTTTGATCTCAGGGCGAACGTAGCACCCACGACGAGGCTACGTCCCTTCTTCTGATCCAGATCCAGCTGGTACTGCGCACCGATATCAGCCTTGAGCCCTTGAGCTGGAGCTGCGTGCGGTAGAGGATTGGATGCACCATCAAACCCGATATATACCTGACTGCACTGCGTCATGTATGAGCCGAACATAGAGACCATTCACCCCAGGGAGAAGCCTCCGACACGCCCTGCTACACCGAGGTAAAGGTCGCTGAAGCCACCCTGTCCCCAGATATGGGTACGTTGATAGTTATTCTGGCTATCTCCCTGGAGCTTCTCAAGGCTACCGAAGCGATAGCCCACGGTCGAGAAGAGATGATCCCTGCACTGACCGCGATATGACGGCTCACAGGAAGAGGATCGTGGCGTAATCAAGGGTTACCCAAGACACGGCTATCACGATTCCGCCTTCAGCGAGGTGGAGATCCACGCAGCGAGACTGCCAGATCCATGATGAAGGTCATGGAGTCGACAGCGGTATAGGAGGCAGGGTTAGCGGGGTTGACGGCGGACGTCACGCAGACCCGCACCGATACCCCCGAGAGCTCGTGTCGTAGCCGTCTGGCGCCTACCGAGTGTCCCATAGCTGAAGCGACTATAGGGCGAGCGGTCTGAGTTGCTCTGGGCGCTAAGGGCGCCTGCTGTCCCAGCTGTAAGTAGTCCTGCGGAGAGGAGGTAGCTGAGGATCTTCTTCTGCTTTATCATCTGTTGTACTCCAGTATCTTATTCAGTCCATAGAGGACGAGGTCGGGCTCCACGCATACCCCTTCGGGGAGGTACTGCTCGATGAGATGAGCATCGCCCCCTGTGACGTAGACCTTGACATTAGGGTCTGACGCCTTAGCTTCATCTATATATCCCTTGATCTCATAGATGACTCCACGGAGCACGCCCGCGGTGATGGCCTCGGAGGTTGTCTGCCCGAAGTCTCGTACGGGAGGCGTGATCTCGTGGATCAACGGTAGGCGCGAGGTGAAGTGATTCAGCGCCTTGAGTCGGGTATAGAGCCCTGGGGAGATATTCCCCCGGTATATTCTCCCTTAGGGAGAGATCTGCTCATAGGTGATCGCCAGTCCCCAGGTCTATGACAAGAGGCTGACACCCTCGGGTGCCCAGAGCATGTGCCCCGACGACAGCCGCCATACGGTCGCTGCCGAGGCGCTTGCGGTCGTAAGCCACGCTTACAGGCACGGCTATATGCTCGTCGACCTGCAGCACGGTGGGGGATAGCGCTCGGCGAGCAGGCTGAGTAGCATCTTGTCGACAGCTGCGACAGAGCTATAGATCGCCGCCTGCAGGGGAACTGGGTGATCGGATAAGATGACCCCAGCTTCTCGTAGGAGAACTGAGGGAAGGGTAGTGGGCGATGAGCTCACCTCCATCCGCCACGGCCACTTTGCAGACCGCGAGTTTCCCCTGATCGATGATTAAATTCACTTAGTGGTCAGATGATCAATGATACCACAAAGAAACGGCTTTTTATCTGGAATATACCGCAACTACGGTAGGAGGCGGCTTCCTATCACCGCGCCGAGGCACGATGAAGCCATCTACTTTAGTCAAAGGTGGCGTCCCTTCACCGACCAACTCTTGCAGTCGGATCAGGCCTTATCCTCTGCCTCACGCATGCGCTCCTCGTCCTCGGGGCTCTTGTCCTTGAGCCCGCAGAGATGGAGGACACCATGGATGATCACACGGTGCAGCTCTCGGCGTACTCGTTGCCAAGGAGCTCGGCATTGCTACGCACCGTATCAAGGCTGATGAGCATGTCCCCGGATCACATCCCCTCACTCTCGTCGAAGGTGATGATATCGGTATAGTAGTCATGATCGAGAAAGTCTTGATTGGTCTGCAGGATGCGCTCATCACCACAGAACTGGTAGCAGAGCTCGCCGACACGACGTCATAGCCAGCAGCGACCTCACGGATCCAGTTGCGAAGGACACGCTCTCCGGAGGCGAGGCTCCTCGACGTCTTCGTCAGTATAGTAAGCTATAAGCTCAGATTCTTTCGACACTAAGTGATATGCTGTAGTCTAATCTTTCTTGAGTAAGGGCTCCTCATCGGCCAGGCGCCCATGGCCATAACGGAGTACCTCGAAGGGCTCCTCCGTGCAGTCGACGATCGTCGAGGGAGCCAGCGGGATATCGCCAGCATCGAGGATGGTGTAGACGGCATTCCCATAGCGCTCGTCGATGAGCTCGGGATTGGTGCAATACTCGGGCTCGTCCTCATCCTCTATGGGGAGCGAAGAGGTGATCAGTGGATTGCCTAAATGCTCGGCAAGAAGACGGCCGATAGGATGCTGGGCAAGGCGGACACCACCTCACGACGCTGCTTGAAGATGCGTGGCAGGGGCACCCGATGCTGGGAGGATGAAGGTATAGTTGACCTCGTGATCCTTGATGAACTTGAAGCGCGGTCATTCATCTTACAGTACTCTGACACCTGGCTCAGCGAAGCACAGGCGATGAGAGAGCGCCTTCTTCTTCGGGTCAGATCTTCTTTTGGGCGACAGGTCTCCTCGATGGCACGCTGATGAGCGCGTCACAGCAGAGGCGCAGCCCGAAGCCGTGGGATGAGATGAAGATCGCACCGACGGGCTCATCGACCAGCTCGGTGAGCAAGCGATAGTCGGGGAGTCAGCGTAGATCTTGAGTGAGCATAGTGTGGAAGTAGCTATTATGAAAGGGGCTATCACTCAGCACCGAGGCCAGCCTGACGCACGACCTCATAGATGAGGATACCGCCAGCGACCGAGACATTGAGCGAACCGATAGCACCAACCTGGGGGATACGGACGATCTTATCCGCACGGCGCAGGACATCCTGTGACACCCCGTGATCTTCAGCCCAAGGACCCAGACCGAGGGAAGCGACAGCTCACTCTCGGTATAGATATCTGCGGCCTTCTCTGAGGCAGCGACGATCTGGATACCGTTCTCCTGCTGGGAGGGTAGCAGCAGCCTGTATCGAGCTGACACGACAGACGGGGGATACGGTGGAGCGCCCCAGCAGAGGTCTTGACGGCATCGGCGGTCACCGACACGCTTCCTCGCTCGGGGATGATGATCGCATCCACGCAGCGCACTCTGCCGTACGGGCGATGGCACCAGGTACGCCATCGGTGGCCCATCCAAGAGGACAACGAAGGGAGAGCGTCCTTCTTCGTAGAGCATCGGGATGAGCTGATCCAGCTGCGTGTACTCGATCTCGCTGATGAAGGCGATGACCCCCTGATGCTGCTGCGCGTCAGGCGCGTCAAAGCGCTCCTCGAGGACGATCTGCACAGGGATCGTACGCTCCTTAGCCACATCCATGATATGGCTCACTTCGCTGCTACGCAGTCCGCGCTTGAGTAAAGAGATCTTATCAATCTCGACCTGCCTCCAGGGCTTCGATAGAGTGGGTGGATCCGAAGATCGAGGTTATTCTTCCCATCAGTCCTTATACGCTTGTATATATGTCAGTCTATTCTCTTTGGTTCGTGCCACACCCCCAGATCAATCGAGGCAGTTTCAGACGTGCGCACACTGACAAAGATACAAAAGATAACAGCTCCTGCCGTGGACTCACACAGACCTTGCTATCTTCCCTGTCGCACCTCTCACGAGGAGTGATCAGCGCTACATCGAGCTCAGCATGCAGCTCCGGTCAAAGCGTAAAGTATAGCCGCCTCCCTATTATCCGAGCGAGGCATTCCCATTGAAGTAGGTAGCTATGCAACCTATATGGGCATGGCGAGAGCTATATAGCTTTCGATGATGAGCTATATGCTTTGATGACCTCATGAGTTTGTTGCTCGCGTAGGGATAAAAGTTGCGGACGAGTGGCAGATAAAGTTTGGGCTACGTACGTGGATCTAATATCTACGTACGTGGATATTTGGATGTTACGTGCCTGGTCTTTAAGACTGTACGCAGATAGAGAAAACCACTACGTGAAAGGCGCTTTTTCTTCACGAGAAGGACACTTTCTTTCCTCCGCTGGATAAGAGGGAATACTGCGTGATAAGGCGAAGGGCTTGTATCTACTTCGGAGAGGTGTATCGTGAGAGCTGGGCGGCGATGCCTCAGCAGAATAAATAGGGGTCAGGACTCGCGGCAACAGTCTCATATAGGTCAGGCGGCGAGCTATATAGGTCACAGTCTCGGTCATATTGGTCGCTGTGATCTAGGGTTACATGCACCCACTCTATAACTACACATATCCATCTATGGAAACAAGCATATAAAGCAAAGCCCCCGACCTCAGGCATCTCATGCACTTCGGTGGGGGGCTTGACGTATCAACGTAGAAAGGGGGAGCGTACCTATAGAGCTGTAGCTGATACTCCCCGAGAGCCAGAAGCCAGGCTGCGGTACGCCAGCGATATCAGCGTACTGCGTGTCGGTGATATTATTCAGCTCGAGACCAACACGGAGGTGATTCGTCAGACGATAGTCGAGCTTGAGGTCAAGCGTCGCAAAGGGACTGGCTTGATTGACACGATCCTGATAGCGCAGTGCCCAAAGGGCTTTCTATGCGAGCCGACGTTGTGTGCGAGCTGTGCCGTGAACTTGTGGCGGAGATAGTTCAGCGCATACTTAGACATCGCGACACCAGGAGCACGATGCTGCTGCGTCATATAGAGGTAGTCAAGGCTGAGACGTCCCGCATCACCAAGGAAGGGCAGGTACTCGCCGAGGCGAAGAGCCAGCCCAGCTTCGAGACCTTGGTTCGTAAGCTTAGCGATATTGTGCGAGGTGAAGGCCGTCTCCGTGGGGTCGAACTTCACCCAGTCAATGAGGTTGCTCCCCTTCATCAAGAAGTAAGAGAGGTGCGCCTCTACGTGCGAGGTCTGGTACTTCGCAATAGCCTCGAAGGAGTGGGCATACTCAGGCTGGAGATTGTCTCCATGCTTGTGGACAGGGTCGGTGTACCAGAGGTCGTTCAAGGTCGGCAGACGCATCGAGCGACTCCAAGTAGCGACGAAGCTCCAGCGATCAAGGGATGATAGTTCACACTCACCGAAGGGAGGAAGGTATCTTCCCTGAGAGGAGTGTATTATGACTCATAAGTGTCCCAGCAGAGATCAGCCACTTATCCAGCTTGACTGTATGCTCCAGACTGAGGCTGACATTCGTTCGACTACCGAACTTCGTGTAGTAGCTCTCGGGCTTAGCGCGTGGCGTACCGAGCTTATTCCCGATGACCTCCTCATAGCGAAGCTCACCACCGAGTGTCGTCGTCCCGAGGAGGGAGCTGTAGTTAGCGATGAGCCCAGCACCATAGTTATTCACGATATGGGTGGTTCTGCCCGGAAGGTCGTCCCACGCACCAGCTCGAAGCAGTCGTACTCACGATCCCAATAGATAGTGGGGAGAAGACGCAGGCGCTCACCACCAAGGTCACCACGCAGCGAGGCGATCATACGCTGGGTATGCTCGTACTGATTGGGATGCCAGCCGAATAGAAGGAGTTGGCACCGAACTTTTTCTCATTGTAGCCGAGCTGGAGATCCATCTTGTTCTCCGCAGGAAGATGAGGCGTGTTTGCCAGAGGGCATTATAGATCTCGTAGTCGGTATTCGTGCGGTAGCCAGCGCTGGAGCGGCGGCTCAGCGAGGCTATTCTCCGTCTTGCCCCACGTCATCGCTCACGGAGCTCTGCACCCACGAGGCGGTGCATACCGCAGTAACCTTGGCATAGAGGAGTCTCTGCGCTGTGCTTGGTGATGATGTTGATAGCCCCGAGCACCTGTCCATGAGATAAGAGCCGAGGGGCCACGAAAGCACCCTCGATACGCTCGATATCCGAGAGTTGATAGGGAAATCGAAGCTTAGGTGCCCCGACTTACTGCTGCTGACGTTGACCCCATTTGAGGAGGATGACGATCTGCTCGTGAGCCGCCACGGATGGAGACATCGGCCTGTACCCCTTGGGCACCGCGCTGTGCGACGTCGATACCCGCTACATAGTTCAGCAGTTCTTGGATACTTCGCGCAGGGGTCTGGGCGATCTCACGTGCCGAGATGACGGTGACGAGTCGCGTAGCTTCATTCAGCGGGGTAGCCGTCTTAGAGGCTGTGACCGTGACCCCTGTAAGCTCCTTGTCGGGCTCACCGAGACTGGACTCAGGCTCAGACGCAGCTACATTCTGCGCACTGACGGTGGAGGTGTAGGCACAAGCCAGCGCCAGGCTGGTGAGCGTACCGATGTTGATGATACGGTGCATCGTGTTGAAGGCACCGTAGCTCTTACGCGTCATACGCCGGAAGCGTAGCGCAACAGAGGTCTGCATGTTTGTTTGCTTCATCTGTAGATAAAAGATTGATTAGACGTGGACCTCACCTCGCTTGCCATCACGAAGGAGACACAAGCCGAGGAAGGTAAATAAGCCATTGAATAGGAGGATCTCGTAGCCGACCTTATAGCTCCCATAGGCTCTCCGCTGCCACTGCGACGCCGTAGCTCACAAAGGGAGAGGATACAGAGATAGGGCGTGAAGCGATCACGTACCGCCCAGCGTGTGAAGAGTCCCGAAAGCGAAGAGTCTAAGAGCGGCCCATAGGTATAGGAGACTGCCGTGAAGATCGTCTTCAGCAGGGAGCTCTGCTGGATCTGACTGATGAGGAGTACCATGAGGGCGAAGGCCACGCACATCGCTAGATGAATCCACCAGCGACGGCGCTCCCCTACCGCATCATCCTCGAGCTTCATGCCGAGGAGGTCGGTGCAGACCGAAGTCGTGAGACTGGTCAGAGCCGAGTCAGCATTGGAGAAGGCAGGCAGTGATACCCAGCGTGAAGATCAGGACCCACGGACCCTAAGTGCCCTGCAGCGAGGAAGGGCAGGATATCATCTCCTCGCTCAGGTAGGGTCAAGCCATGCGCTGCGCCGAAGTGCAGTGGAGAATCCCCAAGACGAGGAAGAGATAGTTCAGCGGAAGGAAAGCCGAAAGCCGTAGGTAAGCATATTCGTACGGGCCTCACGGAGTGTACGGCACGTCAGGTTCTTCTGCATCATGTTCTGATCCAAGCCCGTCATCACGATGACGATGAAAGATACCGTGACGAACTGCTTCCAGAAGTACTGCGGGCTCGTCCAGTCATCGAAGAAGAAGACTCGGCTGTGAGGATCTTCCCCGACCAAGCGCACGATACCTGAGAGGTTGAGCCCAGCTGCCCCGAGACGACATAGACGATGAGTCCCAGCGTGAGCACAAAGGCAGACCGTCTGCAGGACGTCCGTCCAGATGATCGTACCCATGCCACCGCGCTGCGTGTAGAGGCCAGATGATACCGACGACCCCGAGGACCGTGACGACGTACGGCACACCTATCGGAGCAAAGACGAGCTGCTGCAGGATGAGCGTGATGAGGAAGAGCTTCGCTGCTGCCCCGAAGAGCTTCGGATGATGAAGAAGAGTGCACCCGTACGATAGCTATGCCGTCCGAAGCGCTGCTCCAGATAGGTATAGATCGAGACGAGCTGCAGACGATAGTAGAGTGGCAGGAGGACATAGGCGATGACGATGTAGCCAAAGAAGAAGCCCAAGACCAGCTGCATATAGCTCATATCCATCTGCTGCACCATCCCTGGCACCGAGACGAAGGTCACCCCCGAGATCGAGTCGCCGAGCATCCCGATCGAGACGATCCACCAAGGGGTAGCACGCCCTGCAAGGAAGAAGTCCGCATTCGTGCCTCGTCTACACGTCCAGAAGGTGATAAGGAAGAGGAAGAAGAGGTAGAGGACGAAGGTAATCAGTACACCCTGTACCATGATGATAGTTGATAGTGGCGACTAATAGTTGTAGTGCACTTCCCAGTCCTCGGGCGTATTGACCTTACCGCAAGCCTCGATCATCTTCATATCGTCCTCGGCTTGACGGCCAATGGTCGTGAGCAGGTCACCCGTGATAGCGGCATTGATACCGACGTAGATAGCCTTGTATTGCGTCTCGGGGAGAGCTGTGCGCGTCCACCAGAGAAGCGAAGGAATGCCCGAGGATTGACCATGCGGAAGACCGCGATAGCCGAGAGGACTCATCCTCAGTGAGCGGAGTGGAGTTACCGAGCGGGAGTACCGTCGATCGGGCTGGAGGATATTCATCGGGATACTGTAGCTCTTCAGGCGCTTGACGTAGAAGGCCAGCTCGACACGCTGCTCCAGCGTCTCGCCCATGCCGATGATACCGCCACAGCAGATACGCATACCCACGGCGAGCGGCCTCGAGAGTCGCTTCTTTGTCCTCCTGCGTATGTGTCGTACAGAGCTCACGGAAGTAGCTGGGAGAAGTCTCCACATTGCAGTGGTAGGTCGTCACGCCGCTATCAGAGGTTTCTTCAGCTGTGGCTCGGTGAGTAGCCCCAGCGAGGCACAGCACTTGAGCTCAGGATGTGCCCGCTTGATGGGCGCGGTAGCTGATGCTCATCATATCGATCTCGCGATCGGTCTGGCGACGCCCACTCGCCACGAGCGAAGCGCCCAATACCCTGCTTGCGGTTGTAGCTGGCCTGCGCTACACAAGCGCTGGGGCTGACGACAGAGTAGCGCTCTGCGGAGGTCGAATAGTGAGCGCTCTGTGCGCACCACTTACAGTCCTCGGGGCAGTTGCCGCTCTTCGCGTTGATGATGGAGCAGGGTATCGAATGCCTTCCCCATGAAAGTGCTCGGTGATCTCGTGTGCTGCTTGGTATAGCTCCTCCTTGTGAGAGGTGGTAAAGCAAAGCAAGTGCTTCCTCTTCGGTGATCTCACCGCCAGCGAGGATACGTGCTTTGATGTCTTGTATCATAGTAGTCTTATCGTGTGATCTTATCGATATATAAAAGCGCTGTCTCGCTACACACCCGCCTCCTATCGTGGAGTGGGTAGTAGCGAAGACAGCGCTAATGTCAGCTACGAGAGCTACACTGAGGTAGTCTGCAGGATGTGCCGATGCGGTGGGCTTAGGAGTAGGCGTGAGTGCGAGGACAGCTCTGAGAGCATAGCTTCCTCGAGGACTTCGGCCTCCTCACGGCTCCCTTCGGTGGGAGACAAGCGTGCCACATACGGCAGGTGTGTAGCGAGCGTCGTCGTCTGCTGAGAGACGCTCCAGGACGCTTGACGAGGGATGCCCGATGGTGACGCAATGCCCGAGGCTGTGGAAGACGGCTGCGCTACTACGTGTCCAGCGACGGAAGTAGAGGCGAGCTGCGCTCAGCGAGTGGGGTTGTGCGGAGTACATCGGAGTGGGTCAGCGTCTTGTGTGAATTGCTTAGCTACGCGCTCGAGCCACTTGACCATAGTAAGCATCGTGATCATCGAGGCAGCGCAAGCACCTACGAAGACCAGCCAGCAAGCCCAGAGAGGCACAGTCGTATAGAGGATACCACCGATGAAGAGGAGCGAGTTCCCGAGAGCCGTAGCTGCGAGCCAAGCACCCTGCATGACACCCTGGAGGTGGGGAGGAGCTACCTTCGATACGAAGGAGAGACCGAGGGGTGAGATGAAGAGCTCAGCGAGCGTGAGGATGAAGTACATCCCGACCATGACCCAAGGCGTGAGGAGCATTTCGTGCTTTGCAGCCTCCGTCATGCTACCGAGCGAGCTCTGATCGGGCAGGCCGAGTGAGCAAACCATCAGGAAGACGTAAGCCAGAGCAGCGATACCCATCCCGATAGCGATCTTGCGGGGAGCAGAGGGTTCCTTACCCTGATTGCGCAGACGACCGAAGACGTACATCACGAGAGGCGTGAGACAGACGACGATCAGCGGATTCACCGACTGGAAGATCTCAGCACCCTTAATCACCGTGAAGCCGAGGTCGATCTTGATGACACTCAGGTCGACGTAGTCACGAGCGAAGTACGTGAGCGAGTACCCATTCTGGTGGAAGGACATCCAGAAGAAGATGACGACACCGAATACTGCGAAGAGCGCGTAGATACGCTGCTTGATTTCAGCGGCACTCATCTGAACTTCGTTCTGTGAGGGAGCACCATCCTTAGTTGCAACTTCCTTCTTGCTTGGATCGGGGAACTTCTTCTGGTTAATGAGGAAGATCACCATTGATACGCAGATCATCACGACAGCTGCGATGAAGGCGTAGTGGAAGCCACGGTTGAAGACATCAAGGTACTGACCGACGAAAGCCTGAAGGTCGGTGACTTCATTACCCAGCGATACCTTGGTGGCAAGGCTCTGAAGGTTCTCCATAGCCTGTGCTGGCATGTTAGCACCTTCACGCAGGTACTGATGGCAGAGAGCGGGAAGCTCAGCGCTATAGTCGAAGCCATTGCGACCCAGCCACCAGTTACGGATACCTACAGCCATGAAGGGTGCGAAGATCCCCCCGATGTTGATGAACATGTAGAAGATCTGGAAGCCAGCGTCACGAGCGCTCTGATAGCGGGGATCATCGTACATCTGACCGATGAGCACCTGCAGGTTCCCCTTGAAGAGACCATTACCGAAAGCGATGACCCAGACCGACACAAGTAAGCGTGAGGTAGAGGGCAGGTTAGGTACTGGCGTAGGCGTGGGGATAGCGATCAGCACGCAGCCGAGAGCCATGATGACCAGACCAGCGACGATCGTAGCCTTGTACTTCTTGAGCGGTCAGCGATGACGCCACCGACGAGAGCCAGCAGGTAGATCGAGGCGTAGAAGGCCGAGTAAACGTACCTGTCGTCTGCTCACTCAGACCGAACTTGGCCGAGATGAAGAGCGTCAGGATCGCCATCATGATGTAGAAGCCGAAGCGCTCTCCCATGTTTGCGAGAGAGGCTGCGATCAATCCCTTAGGATGATTTTTGAACATAAGTTTGGGGTGTTAGGATGAGTATTGTTAGTTGCGATTTTTCCGTCTTGATTGGAGGTTTAGTCAGCAGAGCTCCGCTACTCCTGACGCACATCAAGGATAGCTCCCTGTACGTGTATCGAAGTAGATAGCCGTGGCTGCATTGGGTGTCAGCTGGAGCATCTTAGGAGCTAAAGCCTGTAAGGGTGCCGAGCTGAGCGAGGCCGACCTGCTCATCGGCGAGCTTGCGGCCCTCATAGAGGAGCGTGATGCGTGCCTGACCAGGGCTGCACATAGACGATGCTATGCTCGAGCATCTTATCCTTCTTGCTCTGGTCCTTTTCGTTGAGCTCTGGAGCTTGCTCCTGGACAGAGATCACGAGTGCAGCGGTGCACCACTCAGATCATCCGCCTCCGTCATACCTGCCACTGGGGAGAAACGAGCCAAAGTCAGCTCACCCTCCTCACGCCCCGTGGGGAGTGTAGCGAAGGATGTACTCACTGACGCGCTCGGTCGTATCCCCGAGGAAGAGACGCTGTGTGCGCTGCTCACTCGGCGCAGCTGCTCGAGAGCCAGACGCATAGACTCTCCGTCCTCAGGCATATTATCTACGGAGCCCGTGACGATGTTCATCAGATTCTCACGCAGGTCGTAGAGATAGCTCGATGCGATCTCGGCTTGCTTAGCCTTGGAGCCAGCCTGCGAATACTCACGAGAGAGGGCGGGCTGAGCTGTATCGATCTGCTTCTCAGAGACGACACGAGGTGACGCTCTTCACTCAGGCTGGCAGGAGCTCGCCTCCACCATTGATGGAGAAGAGGACACCCGCATCTGTGAGCTTGACGAAGGGAGCCAGCGTCTTGCGGTCAAAGGAGACCAGATACTGCTGGGTCGAGTCGGGACGCCCCTACGGTATAGAGGCGAGCCGAGACCAGCTCAAAGGTATGGCGGGGCTTATCTGATGCTTTCTTATTGAGGTACCTATCAGCATAGGGCCGACAGAGGTCCAGGTGTATGGGTACGCTCACGTACCGTCACCACCGCTTCGATCTCGGTGCGGGCAGGCGGTGAACGACCCCATAGTCCGTCTCCTTGGTAGCGTCATGGCGACGCACCTTCGTCTGAGCCCCAAGTTCGGGTGCAGCGAAGAGTAAGAGTCCGAGCAATGCGATCCAGCGCTCTAATCGATACATGTAATGTCTGTATATGAATGAGTGAACTGACAATTCAGAGCAAAACTAATAAAAAGCGGGGACATTCAAACGGTTAGCCCTCGCGAGCCTTATATAGGACGGCTTTCGAGGGGTGACTCCCTCGAAAGCCGTCGCACTGGAGCGGCAGTTCTCTACCGTCCTCTAAAGAGATGGGCTATTACTCAGCCAGGATATGGATCTCTGAGCCAGAGGCGTAGTCCTGCCCATCGTGAGCTGAGAGCGCCGTAAAGCGCAGATAGCGAGCGCGAACGGGATTCTTGAGAAGGGCTTCCTTGAGCTTCTTATCACTACCGAAGGTACCACGCAGGACCTCGGTCCACTGCTTCCCATCATCACTCACCGAGAGGGCATAGTCCTTGACATCACCCGTGGTGCTCTCATCCTGACGAGGCAGATAAGTGAGGCCTGTGATCGTCTTTACCTTGTACAGATCGAAGTCAATCCAGTGGGGTGCTTTGGTACGGTGAGCGTCCATACGGTGTGCCACATCGTATCAGGGCTCTCATCGAGGAGTTCCTGTGACTCATAGCCATACTCCTCACTGCTGCAGAAGACGATGCGGCAGGCAGCGTACTTCATACGACCGAAGGACATAGTAGAGATGAGGCGGCGCTGTCCTTCTGCCCATGCTGAGACCTCTCCACCCTGAGAGAAGTCGATAGGCTCGGTATAGCGCTGAGGGCGGCCACGACCGACAGTGTACCAGAGGGCTTCCCGGGAGCACCCGTGATGACGAGGTCCCCGTGAGGATCTCGCGTGATCGAGGGAGCTACGGGACCATCGATCTTCGCCTTAGCCTGCTTGACGGCTGAGTCACCAGCACGGAGCGGACGGATCATCAGGCTGAAGAGCTGCGGAGTGCCGAGGCTCTGAGCGGATACCAGCGGGCCACCCTGACCACAGCTGGCACCACCAAGACCCCGTCGTGCTACGGGAGAGTACCAGATGGGTATCACCAGCAGCAGGGAGTTCGTGGGGATGAGGAGCCATCATCAGCTGCATCGCAGAGTAAGGCAGAGCAGAGCTCGTCATCACGCTATCCGTGAGGAAGAGCATACCACGTCCAGAGGCATTCGTCAGGCTTACCCAGCGTACATCCTCGCGGTTAGCCATCGTCTGAGGCTTAGGGAAGGAGACGAACTGCTCGGCTACCTTGCTCTTGTGCTGCTCGATATACTGGCTGGCCTTGCGGTCACCATAGTTATTGATGGGGCCACGACCGTAATAGGTATAGTTGTCGTAAGCACGGGGCAGGACGAACTCATAGCCCAGACGACCGAGAGGCACGCGGGCTTATTCGTCGTCAGGTTCGAGCGAAGCTGGATGCTTCCGTCGGGATACACTCGCCAGATAGCCTGCGATGTGATAGCGAAGTCATTCTCACCGAAGGGATGTGCCTTATCCTCCGTAAGCTCATACTTACCCGAAGCCTTGTGCATCGTGAGCGTAGCGCCATAGGGAGCCTGAGAGCGTACGGTGAAGAAGAGCTCTACCGAGCCGTCGGGGAGCTTAGTGACCTGCTGCTTGAGGACACGGTGCTTGAGGTTGTGCAGACCATTGGTCGTCCAAGCCGAGCGCACCCAGATATCGTTGTCAGCAGGGAGCACGGAAGGCCGTGATACGGGGCCATTGCCGGGGAAGATGACCGTATCGCCAGCATAGACGAGCTGGTGGATCGTCCCTTCACGGAGGTCGTACTGCACAGAGAAGTCGCTACCAGCGACCTCATAAACCTCCTTCGTGAGGCTCTTCGCACGGAGGCCTTTTGCCCCTTGCAGGGCATCTCGCTCACGGAGCGACTGCAGGGCGAGCTGCTCATCAGCGGCTACATAGCCGGCCTTAGCCCATGGCTTGTCGGTGCGCAGACGGCACTCGACCTTGACGAAGTACTCACTATTAGGCTGGAGGTCTGAAGCAGAGAGGCAGCGTGACGGTCTCAGCCGTACGAGGAGCTATAGCGGGAGATCAAGGACGCCCGAGCGCTCCTCTACCCCATCGCGATAAAGACTCCAGCGGAGGTCGAAGTCTGCGAGGGAGACGAAGTAGTGCTTATTGAAGATGCGCACACGCCCTGCCATCAGGTCCTCGGATTCGATACCGATCTGCTGATAGACCTTCTTCACCTCATAGTACTGAGGCTTGGGCTGGAGGTCGGCGAACATGATACCGTTCATGACGAACATACCATCATTGGGGAAGTCACCGAAGTTACCCCCATAGGCTGAGATAGCGAAGCCCTTCGGGCGTATGGTTGTACAGCGCCTGGTCTACCCAGTCCCAGATAGCACCGCCGCAGATGTAGTTTGAGCTCTCGATAGCCTTCCAGTAGTCCGCCAGACCACCACAGGCATTCCCCATGGAGTGGGCATATTCGGAGATATGGAAGGGGTACTTGATCTTATACTTACCCGTAGCAGCCCCCTCGACCCAAGCGATAGAAGGATACTGATTGGAGCCCATATCGACGATGTCGTTATTGCGCTCATACTGCACGGGACGTGAGGTATCGACGCGCTTCGTAGCCTCGTAGCTCTTGACGAAGTTCACACCAGGGCCAGCCTCATTAGCCAGCGACCAGATGACGATGCTGGGATGGTTGATGTTGGCATGCACCATCTCGAGCATACGAGAGACATGCTGTGCCTCGAACTCAGGCACGTGCGAGAGCGAAGCCTTGCCGTAGTAGTACTGATGCGACTCGATATTTGCCTCGTCCTCGAGGTAGATACCATACTTATCGCACAGGTAGTACCAGTAGGGAGCAGGAGGATAGTGTGAGTTGCGCACGTGGTTGATGTTCGCACGCTTCATCAGGAAGACCTCACGCTCCATCTGCTCATGCGTGATAGCATGCCCACGGGAGGGATCCGTCTCGTGGCGGTTCGTCCCCTTGAACTTCACAGGCTTGTGGTTGACGTAGAAGTAGCGACCCGCATGACCGAACTCATCTTGGTCGGCTGGTGTCTCGCGGATCTCGACCTTACGGAAGCCCGTATAGATGGACGCACGGTCCAGCAGTGTCTTCCCCTGTCTTGTCATAGAGCTCGGCGACCAAGACATAGCGGTGAGGCGCTTCTGCAGACCAGAGCGCAGGGCTCTGGAGCGTAAGCGTCGTCTCTGCCGTGCCCGTCGAGGCGCTACGCCCTTCGGCGGTAGCCACGGGAGCACCACTCACCTCATCGGAGTAGAGAGGTAGTGCATAGAGCTTGTAGCTGAGGCGCAGATCAGGACGTACCGCCTTCGTTCCTTGACTTCTCAGCTCAGAGGTGATGCGCAGGCTACCCTCCTTCAGATCAGAGGTCACATCGGGGATGACCTGCAGGTCACGCAGGTGCACCTTCGGCTTAGCGGTGAGGTAGACCGAGCGGAAGATCCCTGGGAGGCGGAACATATCCTGTGCTTCGAGGAACGAGCCATCACTATTGCGGTAGACCTCTACAGCGATGACATTCTCCTCTCCCTTGGGGCGGAGGTAAGGTGAAATATCGAAGGAGGCGAGATTGCGGGAGTTCTTGGAGAAGCCCACATAGCGCCCATTGATCCAGAGGTAGAAGAACGAGTCGACCCGTCGAAGTTGAGGAAGACCGCCTTGTCGCTCCACTCGGTGGGGAGCTTGAAGGTGCGGCGATAGGGAGCCGACCTCATTGCGGTCACGATAGGTCGTCCATTCCTTGGGTGGGGTACGCATGACCCCTCGCGCCAGTCGTCAGGGCGCACCTTGTGTAGAAGATGACGGGCTGATTGACGTAGATAGGCGTACCATACTTCTGCTTCCCGTCGCGCTGGAGGCCGTAGACATTCCAGTTCATCGGTACGGTGACCTCATCCCAAGAGGAGGCATCATAGTCGGTACGATAAGTCCACAGGACGCTCTTCGGGCGTACGTACCCAGTGGAAGCGCCACGTCCCGTCAAGGCTCTGATAGAGCGAGCTGTACTCAGGGAGTACGCGCTCAGCACGATCCTTCGGGGCGAAAGAGAAGAAGTAAGCGTGGGGTTGCTCCTTGCCAAGAGCATAGTCGGCTGGGCTTTGCCACTCCTTGCCCGTCAGGGGCGGTCGAGTGATCATAGCGATAGCCGGAGGAGTCGCTGACCAGTCACTGGGCTGGGCAAGGGCGAGGGGTTAGAGCAGCTGCGAGGCTACTCACGGCGTAGATCTTGTTCATTAGATTGTAGTTCCAAGGGAGATATCCGACGGCAGAGGTGGAGTCCTCCGCTGCGGCTGGAATGCTATGGGCAAATATACAGCTTTGGTGCATATCTACCCAGAGCGCAATGCCCGCTCGAGAGAATCTCCTCGCCTATCCTCAAAATGGCAACACCAAAGGCTACCAAGTAGGAGTAAGTAGTACACAAAAAGCGACAAACCACTGGCTGTATTACTTCAAAAACCAAAGAGATATTCTCCCCATGTAGTATCTCTATTCTTAAATCCACGTACGTAGATTTAAAATCCAGACACGAAAATCTTATCGTCTATGCACGTAGATTTTAGGACTTTGCACGTGGATAGAAGAAATAGCACTACACCTCTACGGGTTTATCCCTACTGCCGAGCAGCTTTTCTTGAGGGAAGACGGGGTTTGCTATCCAGAGGAAATCACCTCGTCCCAATACAGAGGTCATTAAGATGCACCAATAGCTCACCTGAAGCACTGGCGAAATAGCACCCAAAGGGAGCGCATTTTTCGTATCTTTGTCCTATATATAATAATGTATACCCTACCGTGACGCCATGCGCTCACCGCAGGGACTAATCACACAGATAAGCAATGAGCGAAGAGCTGTTCGATCAAGACCATACCAACGAGAAGGAGTACTCGGCCAGTAGCATTCAAGTCTTAGAAGGGCTGGAGGCCGTACGTAAGCGCCCTGCGATGTACATCGGTGACATCGGCGAGAAGGGTCTTCACCACTTGGTGTATGAAGTCGTAGACAACTCAATCGACGAGGCCTTGGCAGGCTACTGCAATGATATCAAGGTCACCATCCACGAGGACAACTCCATCGAAGTCCAGGACAACGGGCGAGGTATCCCCGTAGACATCCACGAAAAGGAAGGCAAGAGTGCTCTGGAGGTCGTACTGACGGTCCTGCACGCAGGGGGTAAGTTCGACAAGGGCTCCTACAGGTCTCGGGCGGTCTGCACGGGGTCGGTGTCTCCTGTGTCAATGCCCTCTCTACCCTCCTCAAGGCTACCGTCCACCGCGACGGCAAGATCTACACGCAGGAGTTCAGCCGTGGTGTCCCCACCACCGAGCTGCAGACTATCGGCACGACAGACAGGACGGGTACGACGGTACTCTTCAAGCCCGACGACACGATCTTCACCAGCACGGAGTACCAGTTCAAGATCCTGGCTACTCGTCTGCGTGAGCTCGCCTTCCTCAACGCTGGTATCACCCTCACGCTGACCGATGAGCGCCAGCGTGACGAAGCAGGTGTAGCCCTCACCGAGACCTACTACTCAGAGAAGGGGCTTGAGGAGTTTGTCAAGTACATCGACCGCTCCAAGGAGCACCTCATCGAGGATGTCATCCACATCATCACCGAGAAGCAGGGTATCCCTGTCGAGGTCGCGATGACTCTACAACACCTCGTACAACGAGAATGTGTACAGCTCGTCAACAACATCAACACCATCGAAGGGGTACGCACCTGGCGGGCTTCCGTCGTGGTCTGACGCGTACGCTGAAGAAATATGCTACCGACTCGAAGCTTCTCGACAAGGTCAAGGTAGAGATCACGGGGGATGACTTCCGCGAAGGTCTCACGGCCGTCGTGAGCATCAAGGTCGCAGAGCCCCAGTTCGAAGGGCAGACGAAGACCAAGCTCGGGAACAACGAGGTCATGGGCGCCGTAGACGTCGCCGTCAGCGAAGCCCTCGAGATCTACCTCGAAGAGCACCCCAAGGAAGCGAAGATCATCGTAGACAAGGTCATCCTCGCTGCTACGGCCCGTCAGGCTGCACGTAAGGCCCGTGAGATGGTACAGCGCAAGTCGCCCTCTCTCTCGGGTGGTGGCCTGCCCTGGTAAGCTCGCCGACTGCTCCCTCTAGGGGACCCCATCCTTCTGAGCTCTTCCTCGTCGAGGGTGACTCTGCAGGTGGCACGGCTAAGCAGGGTCGTGACCGTGAGTTCAGGCGATCCTCCCGCTGCGTGGTAAGATCCTCAACGTGGAGAGGCGATGCAGCACAAGGTCCTCGAGAGCGAGAGATCCGTAACATCTATACTGCTCTCGGCGTGACCATCGGCACCGAAAGAGGACAGCATGGCGCTGAACCTCTGAAGCTCCGCTATCACAGCGTCATCATCATGACCGATGCTGACGTGGACGGTAGCCATATCGCCACGCTCATCCTGACCTTCTTCTTCCGCAACATGCGCTCGCTCATCGAGAACGGCTGCGATAGCATCGCTTCTCCTCCTCTACCTCTGTACCCGAGGCAAGGAGCGCGAATACCGCTGGACCGAACAGCAGCGTCAGGCCTTCATCGACCGTGTCGGTGGTGGCGATGAGACCGCGTACGCGTACAGCGCTACAAGGGTCTCGGTGAGATGAATGAAGAGCAGCTCTGGGAAACGACGATGAATCCGAGAACCGCACCCTGCGCAAGATCACCATCGAGAATGCCGCTGAGGCTGATGCGATCTTCTCTATGCTCATGGGTGATGACGTAGCTCCCCGCCGCGAGTTCATCGAGGCGAATGCGACCTACGCTCGCATCGACGCTTAGTCCAGCACCCTTATACCTATTATAATAGAGAAGGCTATCCCTCCGACGGCTCGGATGCCGCTGGAGGGATAGCCTGGCTGATGACGATGACGACTCCTGCCACCTCCAACGCCTACTACTATATCAGTCCTCGACCGACCCGTACTACAACATCGCTCTCGAGGACTATCTCTACCGCCAGCTTCGCCCGCTGGACACCATCTACATGCTGTGGGTGAATCGCCCCTCTGTATTCATGGGGCGCTATCAGTGTGCTGAGGCGGAGCTCGATCTCGACTACCTCGAGGAGCATGACATCGCCCTCCTGCGCCGCACATCAGGTGGAGGCACGGTCTACCACGACCTCGGGAATCTCAACTTCACGGCTATCAAGAATGACCACTCAGGCCAAGGCTTCGACCTGAAGGCCTTCCCTACTCCCCATACAGCGAGCACTCGCTGGGCGTGGTGTCGTCGTGGAGCGCTCGCCCCGTGGCGACCTCCGTCTTGATGGCTATAAGGTCGGTGGAGCAGCTGAGGCAGTGAACCGCTCACGCATGCTCTACCATATCTGCCTGCTCTTCGATGCCAACCTCGAGGAGCTGGAGCGCATCCTGACAGTATCCCCCGAGGTAGAGGCCCGCTCACGCGTCGCCTCAGTACGCTCGCAGGTCACGAACCTCCGTCCCGCACTTCCCGAGGGCTATACCATCACCAACCTGCAGGAGGATATCCTTGCTGCCCTCCGCGAGAGTCATACTGGGCTCTTCCTGCTTGAATTCAATGCCTCGGTAGAGAGTACATCCGCACGCAGCGTGCAGAGCACTTCGAGCATGCCGATTGGATCCATTCGCCGATAGGGCGTGCCAAGACTCCGACCGTATGACGCCATCCGCAAGCCCCTGCCTCCCCTACGTAGACTTTCGCCACCTTCCTCCAGCGCCATTTCCTGGGCAGAAGGTGCAGAAGATCACGCTCACGGCGGGCTTCTCCTGTCCCACCCGTGACGGATCTATGGGCAAGGGAGGCTGTACCTACTGCAACAACAAGAGCTTCAGCCCAAACTACGCGACGAAGCTCAAGAGCATCACCGAGCAGATCGACGAAGGCATCGCCTTCTTCCGCAGGAAGTACCCTGAGATGAAGTACCTCGCTTACTTCCAGTCCTACACCAATACCTACGGGAAGTGGAGGACTGCATCACGAAGTACGAGGAGGCACTCCGTCACGAAGACGTCGTCGGGCTTATCATCGGCACGCGCCCCGACTGCATGCCCCAGCCCCTACTCGACTACCTCAAGGAGCTCTCGAAGCGCACCTTCCTCCTCGTGGAGTACGGCGTAGAGAGTACGTGCGACCGCAGTCTTGAGCGTATCCAGCGTGGTCACAGCTATCAGACCAGCGTTGAGACGATTGAGCGTACCCACGCTGCAGGCATCCTCGTCGGGGCTCATCTCATCCTCGGTCTCCCAGGTGAGAGTCGCGAAGAGATACTCCAGCATGCCGACCGCCTCTCGCAGCTCCCCATCACTACGCTCAAGATCCACCAGCTACAGATCATCCGTGGGACGATCATGGCAGGTGAGTATCAGCGTGACCCATCGGACTTCCACCTCTTCACCGAGGAGGAGTATATCGACCTCATCGTGGACTTCGTTCTGCCGCCTCCGCCCCGACATCGTGCTGGAGCGCTTGTCTCGCAGTCCCCACCGCCCTGCTCTTAGCCCCACGCTGGGGCTGGAAGAACCACTGAGTTCACCGCCAAGATCCGCAAAGGCGCTACGGCTACACTCCAAGACTCCCCAAGTAAGGGCTTTATCTGAGGAACTTCACCTGAAGCCTCTACTGCAAGCATTCCTCACTTTTTCGTACATTCGCTATAGAGCTGCTGGGGAGTCTCCCCACCCTCATCACATTCGTATAGCATACGCACATGGAGCAAACATTTACTATTCCCTATAAGACGCTCGACCGCTCCGAGCTGTCCGAACAAGATCGTCAGCTGGAGGAGCGTGCACTCGGAGTCGCTCGAAAAGCCTACGCCCCCTATAGCCGCTTCCACGTCGGCGCCGCCGTCCTACTCGCTAATGGCGAGATCGTCACGGGCTCCAACCAAGAGAATGCCGCCTACCCCTCGGGGACTTGTGCCGAACGAACAGCACTCTTCTGGGCTAGTGCCCAGTGGCCCCGACGTCGCTGTCGAGCGCCTCGCTATCGTCGCTATCAACAGCACTGGCCGTGTGCCCTTCATCTCGCCCTGCGGTAGCTGCCGTCAGGTGATCATGGAGACCGCAACACGCTTCCACCCCTTCCCCATACTTCTGATGGGTGAGGAGAAGACTATTCTCCTCGAGGACTGCCGCTACCTACTGCCCTTCGGCTTCGACGGTAGCGCCCTTTTAGCCCATATATCCTCCCCCCTTAACAGACCTCTATGCAGCAACGTCAGCACCGCGGGCCCATGCCCTATATCGAGCGTGACACGAGCTGGATGTACTTCAATAAGCGCATCCTCTTAGAGGCCATGCGCCCCGACCTTCCCCTCCTGGAGCGCTTCAACTACCTCGGCATCTACTCCAACAACCTGGATGAATTCTTCCGTGTGCGCGTCGCCTCACTGCGTCGCCTCATCGACTCTGGGAAGAGCTCCCTCAGCCGAGCGCAAGAAAGCAAAGGAGACCCTCCGCACCATCCTCCGACTCAATAGAGAATACTCCCAGCTCTTCGACGAGACCTTCGCTCAGCTGGTACGAGAGCTCAAGGATGCTCACATCCATATCATCAATGAGCGCGAGCTCACCAGCAGCCAAGAGGAGGAAGTCTTGTCCTTCTTCATGGACAAGATCAATGGCTTCACCAACCCGATCTTCATCAATAGCCCTACCTTCAACCCCGAGCAGCACCTCAAGGAGTCGCTCTATCTGGCAGTCGTCCTATGGCACTATCAAGAGGAGCCTGAGACGGGGCACGAGGTGGCGCTACTAGAGGTACCCGTGCGTGAACTTGGGCGCTTCTTCCGGCTGCGTGACGAGGGGTGAGAGCTACCTGATGTTCCTTGACGACGTCATCCGCTACTGCCTCCCCTACATCTTCATCGGGCGGGAGTATGTGCAGTACGAGGCCTATACGTTTAAGTTCACCAAGGACGCTGAGTTCGAGATCGAGCAAGACCTCCGCTCAAGTGTCATCGAGAAGGTCTCCCGTGGTGTCAAGCGCCGTAAGCGCGGCGAGACCGTGCGCGTCGTCTACGACCAAGCCCTCTCACCCGAGATCCTGCGCAAGCTCAGCGCCATGGCGGAGCTCAACTTCCGCGACACACGTATCGGCGGAGGACGCTACCACAACATGCGTGACCTGATGGATCTCCCTGACTGCGGGCGCAAGGGACTCCGCTTCCCCAAGCAGCCCCCGCTGCAGATGAATGAGTTCCACTACACGCAGAGCATGATCCACCAGATCATGCACCAAGACCGCTGCCTGCACTTCCCCTATTACAGCTTCGACCACTTCCTCCGCCTCCTGCAAGAAGCCGCGATCAGCGAGGAGGTCACCGAGATACGCATCTCCCTCTATCGCGTGGCGCAGAACTCCAAGGTCGTCAAGGCGCTGACCACAGCAGCGCAGAACGGCAAGCGTCACCGCCGTCGTCGAGCTCTTAGCACGCTTCGACGAGCAGTCGAATATCAACTGGGGGAAGAAGATGCAGTGACTTCGGTATCAACGTTGTCCTCGGGCATGAGAAGCTGAAGGTCCACTCGAAGCTCGTCTACATCCGCACCAAGCATGGGGGCATCGCCTGCATCGGGTCAGGCAACCTCCACGAGGGGACCGCTCGACTCTATACTGACCTCATGCTGATGACGGCGCACAAGGGCATCGTGCACGACGTGATCCAGGTCTTCGACTTCATCGAGCGCCCGTTCATCGCCCCGCACTTCCATCACCTGCTGGTCGCACCCAACGATATGCGCCAGCCACTCTACAACCTTATTAATAAGGAGATCCGCTTGGCTCGAGCTGGACAGGAGGCCTACATACGCCTCAAGCTCAATCATATCGTCGATGAGAAGATGGTCGCCAAGCTCTACGAAGCCGTGACGGCTGGCGTGCGTGTCGAGCTCTGCCTGAGAGGCAACTGTTCCCTCCCTACCTGGTGTACCAGGCCATAGCGAAGGGCTCTTCATCAATGCGATCATCTCACGCTACCTTGAGCACTCCCGCATCTACATCTTCGGCGGAGGTGGGGAGCCGAAGTACTACATCGGCTCGACCGACTGGATGACGCGCAACCTCGACCGCCGCATCGAAGTCATGACTCCCGTCTACGACCCTGCCATACAGCGTGAGCTGGACTTCATCATCTCAGCAGGGCTGAGAGATACCGAGCAGGGCTACTACGTCCAAGGGGAAGCCGTGCGCCCACGTCGCGATGACTTGGGTCCCGATGAAGCCCCTTCAACTCCCAGCAAGCACTATACAAGTACTACGAAGCAAAAGAAGAACAAAGAGAATAATGGTAAGTCTCACTACGCCGGTATCGACATTGGCTCCAATGCCGTCCGCCTACTCATCAAGTGCCTCAACGAGCCTGGGAGTGCTGAGCCACTCTCGAAGGTCCAGCTGGTACGCGTCCCCCTACGCCTCGGTGAAGATGCCTTTGTCGATGGGCGCATATCGAAGAAGAAGGGCAAGCAGCTCGTCAGCCTCATGAAGGCCTACCGCGAGCTGATGGAGATCTACGAAGTCTCTGCCTTCCGTGCCTGCGCCACCTCTGCTATGCGTGATGCCGAGAATGGCGCCGAGCTCGTGGAGAAGATCTACGAGAAGACCGACATCCGTATCGAGATCATCGATGGTAGAGAGGAAGCTCGCCTGATCTCTTCCGACCTCATCCGTTCGCTGGCCACCCAGACCGAGGACACCTTCCTCTACGTCGACGTCGGTGGGGGAGTACGGAGCTCAACCTCGTACGTGGTGCAGAGCTCATCGAGTCTCGCTCCTTTGATATCGGTACGATCCGCCAGCTCAGCGGCAAGGTGCGTGACGAAGAGCGCAACTCCTTCGGTGACTACGTGCGCACCCTACGCTCTACCTATGGCACCCTACGCCTTGTCGGTACAGGGGGGAATATCAATAAGCTCCTTCGCCTCGGCGCCCCTTCGGAGCGTGCCAATGTGAACAGCCTCCCTGTCGAAAGCCTCCAGCGTGTCGCCGACGAGCTCCGGCAGTACACCCCGAGCAGCGTATGCAGCTCTTCCGTCTCAAGCCCGACCGTGCTGAGGTCATCGTCCCTGCGGCAGACATCTTCTCTTAGTCGCCTCGATCACCGAAGCCACGGAGATCATCGTCCCCACGAAGGGGCTCGCCGACGGTATCGTCGACTCTGTCTGTCCGATCCTGCCATAGCGCTACCCAAGGCGCATTTTTCACGACGTCCGTCGCCCTCCACGCTCACGACAGCGGGAGGGCGACGGACGTCTATATATTATAGGTATAGGCTAGTAGAGACCATTGCACAGCCCACCCCTTCACAGCTTGCACTATCCTCCTTCGAACTTCTCCAGCCGAAAGACTCCGATTTTCGAGGAAAGAAGGTACGAGTAATGAAGAGGTAGCTACACAATGGTCTCATAATAGGTATATGGGTACGTGGGTAGAACTATATGGGATGGCGAAGAAAAACTATATAGCTTTGCGTTGGATTCCTATATAGCTTTCGGTGCGAAGCTATATAGCTTTGTGAAGTGACCTCTATTAGTTTGTTGCTCCACGTAGGGATAAAAAGTTGCGGACGAGTGGTAGATAGTTTGGACCACGTACGTGGATCTAATATCTCCGTACGTGGATATTTGGATTTACCTGCCTGGTCTTTAAGACTACGTGCGTGGACAGAGGAAGACCACTACGTGAAGGCGCTTTTTCTTCGCAAGAATAGTACTTTCCTCCACTGGATAAGAGGAATACGCGCGATAAGGCGAAGGGCTTGCGCAATGGCCTCAAATCTTTCATCCATAAAGAAACGCCTGAGCTCACCACGCAAGCTCATCCCTTGAAGTCTTAGGTTATTTTAAATATTTGTCTTAACTTTGCTGTGTCTTACGAGTATACCCGAGGGCATTATGCTGGTGAAGCGCACCAGTCTGGACTCAGGGTAGTAAGGGAAGCCGGTGTGAATCCGGCGCAGTACCCGCTACTGTAAGTCACTCCCTATCTGCAGCTCCCCACGGGGATGACGGATAGGCTCCTCCTATGACGGAAGGACCAACGAGCTCTTCACCGAGCGTCTTGGCAGACCTTCGCCACTGAGTACAAAGCTACTTGGGAAGGATCGTAGGAATGAGAAGTTAGGGTGATAAGCCAGGAGACCTGCTCATGAGATCCAATGTGTCAATCTCGGGAATAAGATTGGGAAGACATTGCCATGAGACGCTACTCCTAATGGTAGCTCTCTCCGATGTGTGCACCTTCTCCTACCCCGCCCGACGGACCGCCCGTCAGTGCTGGTAGTGAAGGAAGTCTTTCTGCCCCGCTCTTCGAGACGCGCAGTGGCTTCCAGATATTGAAATGTGTCGTGCGTATCACTTCGCCCGCAAGGACGAAGCCGGAGAGAAGGTCACCTCATCAGAATATCCCCCGATAATCTTTTGAACATCCTGCAGCTGTGTGCCCCTATCGGGTCGTACACAAGCCCGCTTGTGACAAGTAGGACAAGGCTCTACTCTGTCTGGGATCTCTATGGGTCTGGTACTCGCAGGGGTCTTTCTTCATGTTCCTCCAACCTATCCAAAACCGCCCCTGCCCCCCATAGGGCCAGTCAGGGATACCTCGCTGGCTGCACCACCTCGATCCATACGCCGACCATGTTAGGTGCACGGCTCGGTCTAAGGCTCGTCACAACTCCCCTCGGAGAGATGTGACATCAGCTTTGACCGTCGCCGGCCCCAATATCTTGCTTGCCCTGTACGTCTACTCTACCGAAAGAGCTGAGAGCAAGAGCAGTCATGCATACTACTTAAAGGTCTATGCGAGGTATCACTACCCGTAGTCCCATCCGAATACCATGGAGTCCTGACTCCTCATCCCTTCCGCACCCTCATCTCAGCATCCGCTTCACGACGGAGGCTACTCGCTATGCGCTCTGCAATTGCTTATCTACCGATTTTGCGTTACTTTTGCAGCCGAATGCGTACGCCTATGGTGTGCGTTACATGGTCGCCCAGATGGTGGAATGGTAGACACGAGGGACTTAAAATCCCTTGACCAATAGGTTGTGTGGGTTCGAGTCCCACTCTGGGTACAGCCACTTACAGGAAGCCCCTGCGTAAATCAATGATTTCCGTAGGGGCTATTCTTGTAGCAGAAGATCCCATTTATCCCAAAGGTACATGCTATCCAATCATATAAGTCCAGTAGCTTCCGACAAATAAATCCAGGCACTTTACTCCTCCCTTAGACACCGTCCTGTAGGTAGTTGACTTCGCTCCAGCACCCCCGATATATCAATCCTATAAATACACACATAGATAGAGACTATCAAACTAAGGGCTCATTATCAGGGTTATTGGGCCTCTCGGGTTGCAGTCCACTCACTCGTTTGCTCTATCTTTGTCCGAACCGGATTCATCCGACGAAATTATCATTCTCACCCTCTCATCGACCCTATGCCGACTGAGTCACCAAAACCCAATTTCTTCGTGCGAGCCTTCCGCCTCTATCGCGATGGCTTCCGAGGATTGACCCCGACAAGCAAGAAGCTTTGGCTCATCATTGTGCTGAAGCTCTTCATCATGTTTGCTATCCTGCGCGCCTTCTTCTTCCCTAACCACGTCAAGCAGCAGGCCAGGAGCAGCATATCGAGCGATCTGAGTTCGTCGGTGACGAGCTCCTCAATCGTCGTGCGCCAGGCGATACCGTCGCCCGATGACGCTCCTTCTCTTCATACGAGATAAACATATCAAACTCTAATAACTATTTACAATGGATCTAGAATCTTTAGTCTCATGGTCGCGGGCACAGTTTGCCCTGACGGCCATGTATCACTAGCTCTTCGTCCCGCTGACCCTCGGCCTGGGGGTCATCATGTCACTGGCTGAGACGAAGTACTATCGCAGCGGTGATGAATTCTGGAAGAAGTCCACGAAGTTCTGGCAGAAGCTCTTCGGGATTAACTTCGCTATCGGCGTAGCTACGGGGATCATCCTCGAGTTCCAGTTCGGGACCAACTGGTCGAACTACAGCTGGTTCTGTCGGTGACATCTTCGGTGCACCCTCGCTATCGAAGGGATCCTCGCCTTCTTCATGGAGTCGACGTTCATCGCCGTGATGTTCTTCGGTTGGGGGAAGGTCAGCAAGGGCTTCCACTTAGCCTCCAGCTGGCTCACCATCATCGGGGCTACGATCTCTGCAGTATGGATCCTCATCGCTAACGCTTGGATGCAGAATCCTCAGGGTATGGTCTTCAACCCCGATACGATGCGCAATGAGATGAGTGACTTCTGGGCTGTAGCACTCTCACCCACGGCTATCATCAAGTTCCTCCATACGGTCACCTCGTCTTGGACGCTCGGTACGTTCTTCGCACTCGGTATCTGTGCACTCTATCTCCTGCGTAAGCGCAACGTAGAGTTCGCTCGCCGCAACCTCAAGATCATCGCTCCCTTCGGCTTAGTTGCTGCTATGCTGACGGCTATGACGGGTCACAGCTCGGCTGTCGACGTCGCTACCAACCAGCCTATGAAGCTCGCTGCCATGGAGGCTATCTACGACACGGGTAAGTGCACCGGCGAAGGCTGTACGGAGGATGGCAAGGGCATCGGCCTCGGCATAATCGGCCTGCTCAACCCCGATAAGCAGCTCCCCGACGATGGCAAGCCCTCACACCTCTTCAACATCGAAGCGCCCCGCCTCTCTCTTACATGGTCGCTGGCACGGGCACGCACTACGTACCTGGCGTGATCAACATCCTCGAAGGTGGCTACCGTCAGCCCGATGGTAAGATCGCCATCTCTACGGAGGAGAAGATGCGCCGTGGTCGTATCGCTATCGATGCTCTCAACGCCTTCCGTGCCGCTCGCAAGGCTGGGGATAGCATCTCCGCTGAGCAGCACCGCACTGTACTGATGGAGAACTTCCCCTACTACGGCTATGGCTACTTCACCAGCAAGTATGAGACGGTCCCCAACATCCCTCTGACCTACTACTCCTTCCGTGTCATGGTCGGGCTCGGTAGTGCCTTCCTTCTGCTCTTCCTCATCCTGACGTGGTACGCCTACAAGCGTAATGAGAAGCTCGCCTCTACTCGCTGGCTCCTCTGGGCAAGTATCATCCTCACTCCTCTGGCATGGGTAGCCAGTGAAGCCGGCTGGGTAGTGGCCGAAGTGGGTCGTCAGCCCTGGACTATCCAGAACCTCCTGCCCGTCCATGCAGCTATCTCGAAGATCGAAGCTTCGTCGGTGATGATCACCTTCGCACTCTTCTTCCTACTCTTCACGATCATGCTCGTGGCTGAGATCAACATCATGCGCAAGGCTATCAAGCAGGGCCCTGATCAGCACTAAGCCCCACGAAGTCATCTAATCAAGCTAAGCAAACGATTTATTATGGACTACGCATTCTTCCAAGAATACTGGTGGCTCTTAGTCTCCGTCCTCGGTGCTCTCCTCGTCTTCCTGCTCTTCGTCCAGGGGGGCCAATCGCTCTTCTTCAGCATTGGCAAGGAGCAGCTCGACCGCAAGCTCCTCGTGAACTCTATCGGCCGTAAGTGGGAATTCACCTTCACTACGCTGGTCGTCTTCGGCGGTGGCTTCTTCGCCTCCTTCCCCCTCTTCTACTCGACCAGCTTCGGTGGTGCCTACTGGGTGTGGATGCTCATCCTCTTCTGCTTCATCATCCAGGCAGTCTCCTATGAGTACCAGAATAAGAATGGTAATGTGCTCGGTAGCCGCACCTACCAGACGTTCCTCTTCATCAATGGCCTCCTCGCTCCGATTCTCCTCGGTGCCGCTGTATCGACCTTCTTCACGGGCTCCAGCCTTCATGGTGAACCGCGATGCTATCGCTGACCTCTCCGGTGCCAGTCAGGTCATCTCCGAGTGGCTCCCCCTACAAGGGTATCCAGCTCCACGGCCTCGAAGCAGTGCTCAACATCTGGAATGTCGTCTTCGGCCTTGCCGTTTTCTTCCTCGCACGTACCACGGCGCTCCTCTTCTTCATCAACAACATCGATGATGAGACGATCTACAAGCGCTCACGTGGTGCACTCGCTTGGAACGCCGCTATCTTCCTCATCCTCTTCCTCGCCTACCTCTTCTTCCTTCTCACGAAGCAGGGCTTCGCTTATGATCCTGCTAACCCCGAGGTCACCTATCTCGTGGACTACAAGTACTGGAAGAACCTCATCGAGATGCCCGCAGTCTTTGCGATCTTCTTCATCGGGGTGGTGCTCGTGCTGGTAGGTATCCTGCTGACGCTCCTCAAGGAAGGCTTCCGCAAGGGATCTGGTTCGAAGGTATCGGTGTCGTCCTCACGGCACTCGCCCTCTTCCTCATCGCTGGGTGGAACAATACCTCCTACTACCCTGCCTACAGCGCAGATATGCCCGAGCTCATCAACCACTCGCTGAATATCCGCAATAGCTCCTCGAGCCCCTTCACTCTGAAGGCGATGAGTTTCGTATCGCTACTCATTCCCTTCGTCTTAGCGTACATCGTCTACGCTTGGCGTGCACTCGACCTGCATAAGATCACGCGCAAGAGATGCTCGACCCAGACGGACACAACTATTAGTCCGCTGCTCGGGTAGCTACCCACACAGCGATCGCCCCAAGGGAGTAAGCCACTGGCTCATCTCCTTGGGGCGATCGCTATTTATAGCGGGCTGCTTATGGGAAAGGTCTCACAGAGACCATTGCAGGCCACCTCTTCTCAGCTTGTACCTCCTTCGAACTTCTCAATCTAAAGCCTCCGCTTTTCGAGGAAAGAAGGTGCAAGCAGAGAAGAGGTGCCTTTGCGCAATATTCTCTATAGGTATATGGGTACGTGTGTAGAGCTATATAGGATGGCGAAGAAAGCTATATAGCTTTGGCCTGATTCCGTATAGCTTTCGGTGCGAAGCTATATAGCTTTGTGAAGTGGCCTCTATTAGGTTGTTGCTCCGCCTAGGGATAAAAAGCTGTGGACGAGTGGCAGAAAAGTTTGGACTACGTACGTGGCTCTAATATCTACGTACGTGGATATTTGGATTAACGTACCTGGTCTTTAGGACTACGTGCATAGATAGAGAAATCCCACTACGTGAAGGCGCTTTTTTCTTCACGAGAAGGACACTTTTCCCTCCGCTGGATAAGAGGAATACTCGCGATAAGGCGAAGGGCTTGCATATCACTTCGGAGGGGCATATTGAGGAGCTGGGCGTGCGATACCTTAGCAGAATAAATAGTGGTGAGGCTCTAAGACAACAGCCTCACGAAAGGGCGCTGGGGATAGCAGGCGCTGGGACTCCTTCACCTAAGGTCTTCGAGGCGACCTCCACCAAGAGTCGATCATAGAGCCCTAAGCTAAGGAAAGATGACAGCGTAGCGGCTCCCCCCTCGATGAGAAGCGAGAGAATGCCCTCTCTACATAGGAGCTGAAGCAGTTGCTTCGGCTCGATACGCTCTCCATTAAGAGGCAGATAGCGCACACCCTCACGAGGCTGAGGCACACCCGCCCCTCGAGGTAAATCACCCACGTTGGGGCAAGACCATCCGTGAAGAGGCGAAGCGTCGGAGGCAAAGCGAGCTGCGGATCTAAGACCACACGGATGGGCGACGAGCCATACCAGAGGCGATTTGTCAGCTGCGGGTCATCAAGTAGAGCCGTCCGGTAGCCGACGAGTATAGCATCGTGGTGCATACGCTCGCGATGGACCTCCCGCTGGCACAGGGGCGTACTGAAGAGGACGGGAGCCTCCGTGCTATTCTCCCGAGATCGATCAATGAAGCCATCGAGGCTTTGCGCCCACTTCAGCGTCACCAGCGGACGGTGCTGCGTATGCGCTGTGATGAAGGCGGCATTGAGGCCAAGCGCTTCGTCAGCGAGGACTCCAACAGAGACTTCCACCCCCGCCTGACGAAGACGCTCCAGCCCGCTCCCCGCCACGCGAGGGAAGGGGTCAGGGATGGCAACGACGACGCGCGGTATGCGCTCTTGTAGGATGAGATCTGCACAGGGAGGTGTCTTCCCGTAGTGCGAGCAGGGCTCCAGCGTCACGTAGATCGTTGACTCAGGGAGCAGGTCGCGCTCCTTCACCGAGCGAATAGCCATCACCTCAGCATGGGGCTGTCCACTACGGTGGTGATAGCCCTCACCGATGATACGGCCTGAGTGCACGATGACGGCACCGACGACAGGATTGGGGGAAGTATAGCCCGTACCGAGGGCCGCCAGATCAAGTGCACGGCGCATATAGCGCTCATCATCTGTCATCTGTATTCGTTATATTTGCTTATATGGATACGATACGATCATTCGAGCAGGAGGCTCTGGAGTGTCTCACGGCACTCTACGAGCCCTCGGAAGCACGGGAGATAGCCCGCCAACTCCTCGAGGAGGTGCGAGGCTGTACCCGCACGCAGCTACTGCTCTTGAGCAAAGATACGCTTTTATCACCCGTAGAGTGCGCCCGTCTGGAGCGCATGCTACACGACCTCTCCGCTGGCACACCCCTACAATATGTATTAGGCTATGCTTACTTCGAGGGCATCGCCTCACAGTCGCCCCTGGGGTACTCATCCCGCGCCCTGAGACGGAGGAGCTGATCGAGCTGATCTTACAGCACCCCGAGAGCCGAGCTTCACAGCGCTTGCTTGACGTCGGTACGGGGAGTGGCTGTATCGCCTATGCTCTTACTGCCGCCCTTCCCGAGGTGAGCCAAAGCGTAGCGCTCGAAGTATCCAGCGAAGCCGCACCTATCGCCGAAGTCAACTTCGAAGCCCTGCGTAAAGCCACGGGACGCGAAGTCTATCTGTGGAAGCACGATCTCTTTGCGCTCCTTGAGGAACATACTCCCCGACACCTCCGCTGGATCTCATCGTAAGTAATCCGCCCTACATCCACCCCAAGGAAGCCGAAGAGATGACGCCTCAGGTCCTGCTTCACGAGCCGCACTTAGCCCTCTTCGCCCCCGAAGCCTCCCCCATCGCCTACTATATCGCCTTGGCAGAGCTGGTAGCTCAAGGCTATCTCCGCTCGGGAGGTAATCTGTGGGTCGAGCTAAATCCGCTCTACGCTACGGCGACAGAGGAAGCGATGCTCGAGCGTATCGGGAGGCGACACGCCAAGACCGAGCTCATCCAAGACCTGAGTGGGAAGGTTCGCTTCCTTCACCTCACCCTATTGTCCCGCCGAATGATCCAGAAGAAGAAAAAGGAGCTTACTCCCGAAGAAGCCTTCTCACGGCTCGCCTCCTACTGCGCCTACGCTGAGCATTCCGCCCAAGAGGTACGCAAGAAGTGTAAGAGCTGGGAGCTCTCCGACGAGTGTGTGACAAACTCATCGAGCGCTTGGAGCAAGAGGGCTACCTGAACGAGGAGCGCTTTGCCCGAGCCTTCGTGCGAGATAAGTACCGCTTCAATGGCTGGGGGCCGCTTCGCCTACAGGCCGAGCTCCGTCGTCATCGCGTCCCATCACGCCTCATCGACGCTGCTATCGAGGAGCTCTGAGGAGGAAGAGATTCAGGGCGAAGACCAACTCACCGCCCTCTTGGAGCGCAAGTACCGCTCCCTCCCCACTGGGCTTGAGCCCCGCAAGGTCTATGACCGTCTCACACGCTTCGCCCTCTATCGGGGCTATCCCTATGAGGATGTGCGCGAAGCGATCAGCGAACTCTCTCCGACCTCCCCTGATGATCTGGACGACGACTAAGCGCATCGGCGCTTTCTCACCGACCTCATCTTCCCCGCACCTGCGCCATCTGTCGGGTGCGTCTCGCCGAGCGCGAGCACTGCGTCTGCATGGAGTGCGCCACGAAGCTCCCTCGCCATGCCCCCGCCTTCGTGCATGCCGACGAGCGCCTTCTTGGCTCGCCCCTCATCCGAAGCTCTCCTCCCCTTCATCTACCAGCATGCCAATCCCACCTACGACCTCATCATCGCCCTCAAATACCGAGGCTATGGCGAGGTCGCGGACTTTGTCGTGCGCACCGCCCTCACCGAAGGGCAACTTGTCCCCCAGCCTGGCGACATCGACCTCATCCTCCCCGTCCCGATCGAAGGCACGCGCCTCGAAGCCCGTGGCTACAATCAGGCCGCCCTCCTCGGCGAAGCCCTCGCACGGCACTACGGCGTCCCCTGCTCAGAAGGCTACCTCCCACGACATCGGGGCAGTCACTCACAGACGGCGCTGGACCGTGACGCACGCCGTGAAAATGCTCAAGCAGCCTTCTATCTCACCGACAAGACAGAGCGTCTTCAGGAGCTACGGGGCAAGCGCATCCTCCTCGTCGACGACCTCGTGACAACGGGCTCCACGCTCCTTGCCCTCACCGATCTCTTGGAGCAGTGTGGCGTCAGCGAAGTCCACATCTTCGTCGCCGCCGTCGCCATCCGCTAAAAACGAACCAGTACTGCTCACCAACGCGACCAGTACTGGTCCGACTTCGAAGTAGTACTGGTCACATAGGGCAACCAGTACTGGTCGCGTTGAGTGAGCAGTACTGGTTCATTTTCCATCCCGCGCATCCCCCTTATATCGCTTCATAGATAAGCACTTCCCACAGCACTAAAAAAAGACAGCCCCCAGACGGTATAAAGTCCTGCGCCCACCTCAGCATACTGAGATGGGCGCAGGACTCTTTTTCGCTTAAGCTTGCGGAGTAAGCCGCGGGGCTATTCGGCGATGGTCTTCGTCAGATAGAGGTAGACGG
>BNJU01001425.1_pt1 | contig 175149 bp, 247 predicted proteins | sample 8539281 | NCBI WGS metagenome assembly BNJU01 (sample SAMD00202456, study PRJDB9452) | human saliva metagenome | isolation source: human saliva | place: Japan
GGCGGGTTGCGGTTACCACCATCATAGTCACGGATGCAGACGCACAACGACAGAAGTGCTTCTCGCCAAACCGCAGGATTTTTATGAACACCAGCGAGGACCTCTCTCAAAAGCTCGCTCGAGGCGAGGCGCATCTCCCTGCCAACATACTTGTCGTTCATGATGAAGTTGATCTTGCAGGCCGAAGCATCGAACTTTCGAGCCGGTGGCGGACCTAATGCCCATAACGGCCTGCGCTCCATTGCGAGACAAGTTTGGCACCCGCGATTTCATGCGCCTGCAGTGCGGCATCGGGCGACCACGGTCAGAATGAAGGTAGCTGACTACGTCTTGAAAGAGCTCAAGGCACCGCTCTTGAAGGGTTTCTTGTCACCGTTGAGGTGGCAGCCGATGAGGTTGAAAAGCTTCTGAAAACAAGCACTCAAGCCGCGGGAACAAACGGTATTAAGATAGAACGGCGTCTATAAGTGTTAGTTGGATCTCGTCAAGTTGGGAGTTGTTCGTCTTGGCTGAAACCATCATTCTTAAAAACGTCGAGAAAAAGCTATAAAGGGCTCCCCTGTCCTCTCTATTAATGAACTTGTGTTTGAACCAGGCGAAATCGCTGCTATTGTAGGCAAAAATGGTTCAGGGAAATCAACTCTCATAAAAATCATATCGGGACTTTTGCTGCAAGATTCAGGAAGTGTAGACGTATTAGGCGTTGCTAATAGCAGCAGACAAATTCATCGCATTGCAAAGTTTGTACTTGAGAGTGGTGGTGGCTATTACCAATACCTAAGCGTCAAGCAGAACATAGAATACTTTCTCCACCTCAATCATCTCTCCTATCATGCATGTTCACACGAAATCTCGGAGCTTTTTGAGCTGTTTGAGTTTAGCGAGTACCAAGACCATCTTGTCTCTGAACTTTCGCAGGGTAACCGCCAAAAACTCTCTGATTGTTTGCAATGCTCTATCATCCGCGCATACTGTGCTTGGATGAACCCACAAACAGGCTTGACGCGCCTGGCAAGCAAAAACTTTCCCAAGTCGTATCAGCTGCTACGAAAAAAGGGATGATAGTACTTCTCACCACACGACGCTGAATATGTTGAGCTCTGCGCAACAAGGGTCATTCAACTCAGCGCAGGAAAAATTGTACTTGACAGGAAGCTTGATACCATCACGCGGAGCCGCCTGAGAAGGAAGTTCTTCACCATAGAGATCTCCAATTCGGATTTAGCACGTGTTGAAGCCGCCCTCGCCAGCCGACAACTTTTAGAAAGCATGAGTATACATACCATGAAAAACACCACTATCATGTCTACCTCACGTGAGGAAGCAAAACAATTAATTTTTGAGACCGCTGACGTGCTGAGCCTCACTCATAAAGAGGCGCTCGCAAATGATCTAAAGAAGGTGTTTGATGAGCCTCAAAATCCTCGCTCATGAATTTCGCCGTCAATTTTTGGAACTCGGTCAGTACAAAATCAACCTTGTGTTTGCAAACCTCTCCTATTGGTCATGATTACGGGATATCTTGGCCTCTTTTCCAATACTACAGATGTATTTACTACCTTTGCAAGCCTCTTTTGCTGGTATATGGCAACTCATGGCATTACGCATCCATCGTTCTTTCTCGAAGACGAGATACAAGATCGGACCATCGTATCAGTTGTCAGCAGCGACCAGGGGGTTCTCTTTGTACTTGTGCAAAGGATGCTCATACAAATGGTTCTTGACCTTGTAAAAGCTCTTCCTCTTTTTGCCTTTATCGCAATTTTTATGAATATTCAAATACCTGCAACGATGTCAGTACTCTTTGTCATTGTGATGTTGGTTGTTATTGGGATATACGGTCTTGGCACCCTGATAGGCTCTTTTACATTAGTGTCACATAGAACCTCCAATATTGCGGCGCTTCTCTCGTATTTCATATTTTTTTCTTCGCGGGCGTGCTTGAGACGCCAAGTATATTTCCTCTGTTTGCTGAGGCATTCCCATTCATCTGGTTTAAGCACTATATTGCAACTGGAAACTACATCTACCTGCTCATTATTTTGTTCCAAAGCCTCATGTACTGGATGCTCGGTAGTGTTGTCTTTCGATGCATCCTTAACCGTAGTCTTAAAAAGGGAAGTATATTCTATGTATAACGAGATAAAAACGATACTTCTTTTTAAAGCGCCACTATCTTGTTGATAGCGTATGCGAGATCCTCTATCAGATGATTTTTGTGCTTGGCGTGTGTATGATACTTCTCACCAACCAAATCTAAATCTTATGATGTTCTTTCTATTCTTTACTGCCACCAATACTATTCTTGCCGCTAATAACGAATTGGAATTTGAGATTAGAAGCGGACAAGTAGACAATCTGCGTCACAATGACCGTTCGATCTATGTAGTCTACATGGCTCGTATCGCAGGCTACTTCCTCTATAACGCAACTATATTCGGACTGTCCTGTGCGGTACTACTTCTTCTTATGCCCGCAGGTCTTCTGCAGCCTGTCTTTTCTCCATCAGTATTTGTCATGGCTCTTATGCACTATCTGTTTTTCTTCCTTTTGTATCTGCTTATTATTTGGCTTACGCTGAAATTTGAGCGTATCTCAGTTGCACTCAATTTCGGATACGCATGCCTGCTCATATATTCTGGCTTGGTCTTTCCTTCAGCCTTTGCGCTATCGTATCGAAACATACTTGAGAGCGCTAGCACTCTTGTCGTAAAGCTTTTATATGCTCTGCTTATATAACTTCTTAACTCCTCACACCCCTCTTGCTGCAATCAAGTTATGATCCACCTCCTCACAAATTCCACTTCTTCACAAATCCTTCGCAAAATGAGATGGGTTTCTCGCCCCGTTATTGTCCAGCACGTTATACAATAACGGTTGCGCATTTTCTAAGCCATCACCCAGGTGGTCGTTTAAATGATGAGCAGGTCGAGCATAGCCTCGATCAACTGCACGAGGATATCCGGTTCGGGAGAGGAGTACCGCTGAATGTATAAGATCCTCGAAAAGACGCAGTTCTCTGAAAAGGTTTTTAAGTTCCGCATTGAAGCACCTGAGATGGCCAAGCATGCACACGCTGGTCAATTCCTTATGGTTCGCGCCAATGAGACCGGCGAGCGTGTTCCGTTCACGTTTGCTGACTGGAATCCTGAAGAGGGTTGGGTCGAATTCATCTTTATGGTAATTGGTAAAACCACAGAAATGCTGTCCACCTACGAGGCAGGCGACGCCATCCAGGACGTTACCGGTCCTCTTGGCCAACCCACTGAAATGGGCGAGGGCAACTGGGCGGTTATCGGAGGCGGCGTCGGCTTGGCCATTGCCTTCCCCGTTGCACGCCAGCTCAAAGCCACCGGTCATGAAGTTCACGCCATCATGGGCGCACGCACCAAGGACCTCCTGCTCCTTGAGGATCAATTCCGCAGCGTGCTGGATGACGAGCACATCCACATCACCACCGACGACGGCTCGTATGGCGAGAAGGGCGTCGTCACTGCACCGCTTGAGCGCCTGCTTCAGGAGAAGAAGGTTGACCACGTTTTCTGTGTCGGCCCCGTTCCTATGATGAAGTTCTCCGCTCTCACTGCCGAGAAGTACGACACACCTATCATTGCCTCCCTGAACCCCATCATGGTTGACGGAACCGGCATGTGCGGTTGCTGCCGTGTCGAAGTTGGCGGCGAAACCAAGTTTGCCTGCGTTGACGGCCCCGACTTTGATGCCACAAAAGTTGACTGGAACGACCTTCGCGCACGCCAAGCAGCGTACCTCACAGAAGAAGGTCAATCGCTCAAGGCATATGAGGAAACGAGGTGCGCATGCCACAGGTAAATGGTCGCTACATTCCTAATGTAAAAGCTCCTCGTACCGCTGATAACGAAGAGCCAGCCGATGTCCGCGCAAAGGACTTCCGCCCGGTAGATAAGGGCTTCACCAAAGAGATGGCAATCGCTGAGGCCAATCGCTGCCTTGACTGCAAAAACCCACTCTGCGTACAGGGCTGCCCGGTCAACATTAATATCCCTCGCTTTATTGAGGCCATCCGCGCCGAAGAGTTCGGCCGTGGTTTGGACATCATCCACGAGGCATCGATGCTTCCCGCTGTCTGCGGTCGTGTATGCCCCCAGGAAAACCAGTGCGAAGGCGTCTGTGTCATGGGCAAACGCTCAGAACCCGTTGCCATCGGCCAGTTGGAGCGCTTCCTCGGAGACCAGCCTGAACTTGCCTCCGAAACCAAAAGGTTGCTCCCCAAAAACGGCAAGAAAGTTGCCGTGGTCGGCTCAGGTCCTTCCGGCATTGCATGCGCCAGCGAACTTGCGCAATGGCTTTGACGTCACGGTCTTTGAAGCATTCTTCACCGGTGGCGGCGTGTTGGTATATAGCATTCCAGAGTTCCGTCTCCCAAAGGCCGTTGTTAAGCGCGAGATCGACGGCTTCAAAGACCTTGGCGTGAAGTTTGAGTACAACTCGGTTGTAGGTCGCATTACTGATGCCGACGAACTTTTCGAGAAGGGCTTCGATGCCATCTACATCGCAACCGGCGCCGGTCTGCCAAAACTTCTGAATATCCCAGGTGAAAACCTCCCCAACGTCTTCTTCGCAAACGAGTATCTCACCCGCGTTAACCTCATGAAGGCTAACAACTTCCCTGAGTATGACACCCCTACTAAGCACGGCAAGAACGTTATCGTCTTTGGTGGCGGAAACGTTGCCATGGACGCCGTCCGTACGGCAAAGCGTCTTGGTGCCGAGCGTGCCATCATCGCATATCGTCGTACTGAGGAAGAGATGCCTGCCCGTCGCGCCGAGTTGCACCACGCAAAGGCTGAGGGCGTTGAGGTTATGCCGCTTGTCTCCCCGCTTGAGTTCATTGCCGGAGAAGACGGCACGGTATGCGCCGTTCGTGTCCAGAAGATGGAACTCGGCGAGCCCGATGACTCCGGTCGCCGTCGCCCCGTACCTATTGAAGGCGCCATTGAAGAGATTCCTTGCGACGTTGCCATCTCTGCCATCGGCACCAACGCCAACCCCTTCGCCAAGATGATTGGTGACATCAAGCTCAATAAATGGGGCTACATTGAGGGCCGATGATGAGGGTCGTACATCGGATCCGCGTATCTGGGCTGGTGGCGACATTGTTACTGAGTGCCGCAACGGTTATTCTGGCCGTGGGTGCCGGAAAAAGCCGCAGCAGCTTCCATTACCAAACACCTCGGCTAATCGGCGATTTCGCTTTTAGATTTTCCCGATTCGCATTGCTACACTAAACCCGGGTTATTTTTACCCGCAGCCACCTTTGATGGCCGGGGTTTTCTCTCTTCGCCACAATAGTAGGGGTAACCTGGAGGTACCCCTTAAAGCATTTCTTAAAGCACAATACCTATACGGTTAGATCTCTGAAAGCCGTAATGCGGATCTTACGACCTGTGATGTACTTCTCGCGACCTGTGATGCACATTTCTGCTTCAAAACAAGGGGCTGTGATGCACATATGGCGAGAAAACCGCTCTTCTCGCCACAAAAAGTACATCACAGCTTTTCAAAACTGCATCACAGGTCTGAAAAACCCGCCTTGCAGCCAATGCCTTTTCCTTTTGCCGCAGCAAGCTGACCGGCGAAATCAAACCTATGCCAACACAAACTCCCGTACGCGCCCCGCAATGCCTTCCGCGTCAAGGTGGAAATGCGAAAGCAATACATCCCCCGGCGCCGATGTGCCAAAAGTGCGCATGCCTGCAAAGCGCATGGGCGTTGGAAGCTTTTTCCGACAGAAGCTCTGCCACTGCCGCGCCAAGACCACCTGCTATATTGTGTTCTTCTACCGTAACAACACGCCCTTGTTTTAGCGGCTGATGCGAGAATAACCCCTTCGTCTAAAAGGCTTAATGGAAAAGACGTCAATAACCTCAGCAGAAATGCCTTCCTGAGCTAGAATCTCGGCTGCTTTCAGCGATTGTGCCACTTCAACACCTACAGGCAGCCAGGGTAACGTCCGTTCCTCACGCAAGACCCCCTGCATACGGTATGCCACCTTTGAACGTTTCGTCGTATATTTCGTCCACCTTATGGCGACCCATACGTACGTAAAATGGGCCGTCGGCTTCCGCCGCAAGACGCAACGCTGCCTTTGCGGCCCAATAATCCGCAGGTACCAACACGCGCATCTGTGGAAGGGCTCGCATCATGCCAACGTCTTCCAGTGATTGATGGGTTGCGCCGTCCTCACCTACCGTAATTCCCGCATGAGTGGGGCATCTTGACATTAAGACCGGAATCACACACGGTATTACGGATCTGATCATAAGCGCGCCCGGTGGCAAAGACTCGCAAACGAGCCGGTAAATACCGTACGCCCCTGTCAGAGAAAGACCGGCTGCAACGCCGACCATATCCTGTTCGGCAATGCCCGCGTCGACAAAACGCTTCGGAAACGCCTTCTGAAAATCGGCAAGTTTTGTAGATCCGGCAAGATCGGCGTCAACGGCCATGATATCGTGACCTCACGAACCAACTCAACCAAAGTCTCGCCATACGCCTCACGGGTTGCTCTAGACATCTGCAGCCTCCTTTGTGCTTTCGGCCTGAATCAACGCAACCTCGCGCTGCGTCAAGTTCTTCTCGCGCCTGCTCGGCCTGCGCCTCACTCGGAGCAAACTCCATGCCAGTTGACCTTATCTTCCATAAACGAGACGCCCTTGCCCTGATGGTTGTGCAAATAATCGCAGTAGGAGCAGTGTTACCTGCTTCCTTGCCGTCTCGCGCGGCGAGAAGTGCCTTGCGAACCTCTGAAACATCGTGTCCGTTGATGCGAATTACATTCCACCCGAATGCACGGAGCTTCTCGCCAAGATCACCCAACGAACAGACATCGGTTACATGGGACCATCTATCTGCAGGTTATTGAAGTCAACAATGGCGATAAGATTGTCAAGCTTTGTGATGGGCGGCAAACATGAGCGCCTTCCCAGTTGGAGCCCTCTTGCAACTCGCCGTCACCAAGCAATACGAACACCTTTGGGGAGATCGCTCACCGGTTTCAAGAGAGGTCAGCTTAAGCCCTCAAAGCACAGCCCTGCAGCCACCGAAAGCCCCTGGCCAAGCGAACCTGAACACACCTCAAAGCCGGGACAAGCATGATTGTCGGGATGGCCCTGCAAGCGACTGCACCAGCTGGCGCAATGTCATCATGTCGTCGTCATGCAGCCATCCCAGCAGGTAATACGCCGCATAAACCACGGGCGCAACGTGTCCTTTGGAGAGAAAGAACCGATCTTGCGTGTGATCTTCGGGATTGTTGTGATTGTATTTCATAGCACCTGAAAAAAATAACGTGGCCACAATGTCCGCTGAGCTGAGCGATCCGCCGGGATGTCCCGACTTACTCTTTTCGAGCATCGTAACAATATTGCGACGCATCGAATTAGCTGCGAGCTCAATCTCTAAATCACTGAGATCTCGCTCCGGAAGGTTTGACGATGGCATCTCTACCTCCTGACGATATATGTAACAGGCCTATTGTAACAAGCTTATCGCCCCCGCGCGACATCCAAGCCGGCATCCAGGCGCGACAAGGACGTCCGTCTCGCAGAAAGCGCTTGTAAAAAACGAACGTAGAGCCGTGCATCGCGATTGACGCTCTGCACTCAAATACCTACCGTTCGTCCTTTTTGAGCACATTTTGACGTGGACAGGAAGAGCTGCCACCCAACAGCAATCTGCACGTCCTGTATTCAGCAACGGCTATGTTGCCTTTTAGCAGCCGCTACGCTGCGTCTTTAACAGCCGCTACGCCGCCTTTTTCCTCACTTTTCGCGGCAAAGTGATTGAAACACGTATGCCGTTATGAGCGGCGTCAAAATCGCGGTCACGATAACAGCCGCCGCTACCTGAGCCGTTGCTGCCGCAAGAACAGCGCCGCCATACACGGCCGGATTAGCTTCAGCCATTGCGGCGGGGTTAGAGCACTTTGCACCCGCGCAGCTGGAAATGCCAACGCCGGCAACACCCGTTCCTCCTGTTGCACGATCAACAAAGAAGTTCATGCATCCACCGAGGCAGGAGCAAATGATGCCCAACAAAATTCCGGAGGGACCGGCTGCGAGAAGCTGGTCAAATTTCATCGTGGTGCCCATGGCAAAACGTCATTACAATGATTCTCGGAAGTGCGGAAGAAAACATTTTCTTCAGACTTGGGAAGCAATTACCGAAAAATGATACCGACAATGATTGGGAGCACTGGCACCCAAAAAGCGACCAGCCGATAGGGAGCTCGGCCGGCAGCACCAAGGGCAATCATGGTAACGGGAGGGACCAACGATAAGCGTGGTAATTGCAACCGCTCCCTGCTCGTACTCATTGCCATAGTCAGCCATCAGTCCCGAATACATCGCATTGTTTGCGCCTGAACATGTGGCGAGAATAACCATGGCCGACAAACCAAAAAGATTGTCGCCCAAAAGGAACAGAACAGCCATTGCAAGAGCAACGCAGAAGATCACCCTTTGAAATGATGATAATGGCTCACGAAGAGCTGCTGGGAGCAGCTCTTGAAAGAAATGGTCGTGCCAACGCAAAGCATAAAGGCACCGACCAAAGCCCTGTTCCCGAAACGCTCATAGCCTTGGTAAAAGCTTCCTAGTGTGGGGAGCACATTCGGAAAAACGTATTGATAAAGCAGCCTCAGCAGCAGGGGTACAAGGATGTTTGCACCCGGAAGTCTGCCAAGTGCCTTAAAGGGATGCTGGATGGAAATCGGTTCTTTTTGTTGTTGATTTTGCAGTTGCCACAAGTCTCACCTAGTCCATCACGATTCCGCCGTCGCAGTCGCCAACTTCTCCGTTGACAAAACTGGCAAGGTCAGATGCAAAGAAAGCACCATCTGTGCCGGCTCGGATGCCTGAGCAGGACGTCCCAGAGGAATGATGCCAACGACTTTCTTGTACTTCTCGGGATCAGTGGAAAGTGCATCGGTCATGTCGGTAATGGTGAAAGGAGGGCAAACGGCATTGCAGGAAATACCAAACTTGCCGCCTTCTTTGGCAATAGCCTTGGTGAAGCCGTTGACTCCCGCCTTGGAGGAAGCGTAGGCAACGGTTCCCAGCAGGCCGCCGCCAATCTTGCCTGCGACGGAAGAGACGTTCACGATACGTGCGCCGCCGCGATCCTTAAAATGCTGCCAAAGAGCGTGCGTCACGTTATAGGTGCCGGTAAGGTTGGTGTTGATGGTGTTGTTCCACTCTGCATCGTCTACCTGGTCAAACTGAACAGAGCTGATTCGTCCCGCATTGTTGATAAGGACGGAGACGTCGCCGACCTCTTCAAGAATCTTTGCGATAGTAGCCTTAACACCCTCGGCATCGGAGATGTCCATCTTATAGAAGTAGTTTCCCTCTCCAAGCTCCTCGACAAACTTCTTACCTGCCTCTTCATTACGAGCGCAAACCACCACATGGCCGCCGCCCGCAACGATTCCCTTGGAAATCTCTGCGCCAATGCCTGCAGAGCCGCCGGTAACCAGCGCAATTTTTCCGGTGAAATCAAATGCCATACGTCCCACTCCTCAACGTTTAGCTGTGGCTGATATCGGCCACAGAACCTACGCGGCTCCGCGCCTTTCAGTCATTTTTTAACTTACGTTAAGAAGTGATTAGAAGCCTAAAGAACCGCTTAAACAACGGCGTCTATACTAGCCGAAAACAGGCATCTATAAAAGCATAAATGCCTATTTTTATTTATGCCGGTCGGCACTTCTCCCTTAAAACCCCGCATCCTCGCATACCGCTAAAGTTGCGAAAAACCTCTCCGATTTTTGCGGCGAATGACCAGGTTGGCTCTTCTGTCATACGGAGTTGGCATGTCGTTAATAATAACCATCCGCTCCCCGTGTAATAGTCGAGAAGACCGGCCGCCGGATACACCACCAGCGAGCTTCCCGCAACAATCAACACGTCAGCTGCGGCAATGGCCTCAAGCGCACCGTAAAAAGATATTCATGTTGAGCCCCTCGCCGTAAAACACAATGTCCGGCCTGATAACCCCTCCGCATGAACACAGCGGTACCAGCGCCGGAGAGGCTTCCACCTCATCTAGCGTATACGCATGTCCGCAATCGGAGCAGTAGAACCGAGTCTCGTTACCATGCAGCTCAAACACCTTCTTGGAGCCGGCGGCCTGATGAGAGCCATCAATATTTTGCGTTATTATCGCCGAAAAGCTTTGCCCGCACGCTCCCACTCGACCAGCTTACGGTGGGCAATATTGAGCTTTGCCTCACCAAGATGGTGAGAATTTCTGAAATAGGTATAATACGCCTCGGGAGTATCGTCAAACACGTCACGCGAAAAGATCTCCTCAAGGGTAAAGTCAGGCTCTTCTCCCGTATGCTCCAAGGATTCGGCTTCCGGATCAACAAGTGCATCGTTACCGGAGTCAGAAGAAGCTTCTCCGTCTGAAGCGCTACAGCCAACGGTCATAGAACCGACTTTGATGCCGCCTTGGCGATACAGTCCGTTCTTTCCCTGAAGTCAGGAATGCCGCTTTCCGTGGAAACCCCAGCTCCTCCAAAAAGACAAGATGAGACGCCTCATCAATCCATCGTTTGAGCTGTTGTATGGCACTGTTCGCAACCTGTTTTTCAGTTGCATCGAACTCGTCGTATCTTTTGGCCATATCGCTCATACTGCCTCCTTGCCCCCCACATGCGTTCATGTCCAAGCATATACCAATACACCTCAACGGCAGCGCCCCGCTCCAGAGGGCAATTTGGTTGATGCTCCGGATGGCGCTGTTGGAATAGTGCTGCCAGAAATGACGTCAAGTTGGAAATGCCGGAATAGCGCTGCCGGAAATACGCCAAGTATGGCTTGATTGCCATACTTACTGCAAGTTTGGCATATATTAAGCAAACTTGCTGACAGTTTGGCAGCTCATAGCCCAACTTTGGCGCATTTTTGGCAGCACTACAAAGTTCTGACAGCCACGGCAGATCTGGCCCTTCCAGCAGCACTACAAAGTTCAACCAATACGGTACTCGTTCAGGCAGTTTTTAATTGAAACAAAAATAGTTAGACAAGGCTAACTCTATGGACTAGAATGACGTTGATAAACAACAAATCGGAAAAGAGGTTTACATGTACCGTTTCTCAGCATCGTCTTTTACACGCCGACAAGCCATAGCTCTTCTCGGCACCTTAGCCACTGCGTCTCTTGCAGGCTGCACAAACAATACCTCTCCCACTCCTGAGTCGAAAGAAGCAAAAAGCCGCTCGTGCTTACCACGTTCACAGTTATCCGAGACATGGCCGCAAATATTGCGGGCGACTTTTTGCGACGTGCAATCCATCACAAAGGCGGGAGCGGAGATTCACGATTACGAACCAACGCCCTGAAGACCTTAAGCTTGCCCAGAAAGCCAACCTGATCCTCAACAATGGTCTTGGACTTGAACGCTGGTTTGAGCGTTTTGTCGCCGACTCGTCAGCCGAGCGCGTAGACCTGAGCCAAGGGGTCACTCCAATGAACATCTCCGAAGGAGAGTATGCGGGAGAAGCCAATCCGCACGCATGGATGTCTCCCGCAAATGGCCAAATCTACGTCGACAACATTGTAAAGGGCTTGAGTGCTTTGGTTCCCAACCATGTGATGACTTTTGCAAAAAAACGGCGAGAAGTACAAGGATAAGCTTCAAAAGATCTCCTCGGATCTCACGGAAGAACTTCTTCCCTGCCTCGAAACCAACGCACGCTGGTAACGTGCGAAGGAGCTTTCTCGTATCTTTGCCGCGATACCGGTTTGAATGAGATCTACCTTTTGGCCGGTTAACGCGTCCGAGGAAGGTACTCCGCAACAGATTGCAAAGGTGGTTGAAGAGGTCAAGAAACAGCAGGTACGCTCCGTCTTCTGCGAATCGACCGTCAGCCCCAAAGCCATGCAGCAAGTCGCCGACGAAACAGGAGCCATTCTCAAGACGGACGAGGCTCACATGCTCTATGTGGATTCGCTTTCCGAAGCAGCAGGTCCGGTACCACATATCTTGACCTTCTTAAACACGATGCGGATGTCATCGTTGAAGGACTTACGGGAAAGAGTGCGAACCAACATGTCACTTAACGTTTCAGAGGTATCCGCCTGGTATGAGGGAAGCCAAGACAAAACACCCGTCATCCACGACATCACCTTCACGCTCAAAAGCGGCAGGCTCTGCGCTCTGGTGGGCGTCAACGGAGCCGGCAAATCAACGCTGTTTAAAGCTCTGATGGAACTCATTCCTTTCAGCGGATCCATCACATGGAACGGACAACCCTTCCGCGAAGCGCGTCGCCGGGGACTCATTGGATACGTACCGCAAACAGCCATCGACGCCTCGTTTCCGCTGCTGGTAGAAGACGTGGTTATGCAGGGCGCTACTGCCATCAGGGCTGGTTCCGCGTTCCTTCGCAAGAAGATCGCACACTCGTAGCTCAGGCTCTGGGGCGAGTAGGGCTTCTGGAGCTGATAGACCGACCGCTTTCACAGCTTTCCGGCGGACAACGTAAGCGCGTTTTTGTGGCGCGCGGCATTGCCCAGAAAGCCGAGCTGTTGCTGCTGGACGAGCCGTTTGCCGGAGTCGATGCAAAATCCGAAGCAATTATCACCCAGCAACTCCGCCTTCTTGCAGAAGAGGGACGCACGCTGCTTGTTTCCATCCACGACATCCATTCGGCCCGGGAGAATTTCCAGGATTGTCTGGTTATCAACAAGACGATAACCGCCCAGGGTCTTGCATCCGACGTTTTGAGAAGCACGGAACTTCTCGCCAGCCTGGGACTTAGCGAACACGGACATATCGAGGAGGTGCCCCATGCCTGAGATTGAAATCCTCAAATACGCATTCATGCAGCGCGCTTTGGTAACGGGCCTTGCCACCGCACTCGTATGCGGCCTTTTGAGTTGCTGGATTACGCATATGGATGGTCGCTGATGGAGACGCCATTTCGCACTCCATCCTTCCCGGCGTAGTCATTTCTCATCTTTTGGGGCTGCCGTACCTGGTGGGTGCTCTGGTCTTTGCACTTATTACGGTCATACTGGTCGGACAAGTCAAGAAGAGCCAGATTGTCAAACCCGATACGGCCATAGGCATCGTATTCACAACGTTTTTTGCCCTCGGCACCGTCCTGATATCCAAGGTACCCAGCCAAATCAACCTTTCGCACATCCTCTTTGGCAACTTGCTGGGCGTCACCGTTCCCGACATGCTGCAGGTACTTCTCATCGGCCTTCCCATCGCGCTTGTTCTTGTACTTAAAAACAGAGACCTCACGCTCTTGGCATTCGATCCTACCCATGCACAGGCAATCGGGCTTTCCGTGCGGTGGTTGACTTCGCTTTTGCTTGTTGCCCTTGCGCTGGCTATCGTGATATCACTGCGGGCAGTAGGCGTCATTCTCCGTTTCGCTTTTAATCGTCCCGGGAGCGTGCGCGTCTCTCTACGAGCCGCATGCGCCACATGCTGTGGATCTCCCGCTTATTGCCATCGTGAGCGTGCTTGTAGGCATTACCGGCAGCTACTATTTCGACGCCTCATCCGGCGGCATGATCGGCCCTCACCCTTTGGAATCATCTTTTGCATTATTTTTTTGTTATCAGAGTCTGCCTTCTGTAGCGCGCGTTTAGAAAGCTCCCATCCGGGTAAGGACATATCACGATAAAAACCTCGACCTGGTTTACATCATCAGATGAACCGGGTCTTTAACGTGGAGACTAGCATGAGTATGTTGCAAAACATGTGGGCACTCCTTACCTCTCGCTGGGATTTCTTTGGTGGACTGCTTTGAACATATCAAGATTTCTTTTGCGGCAGTCATTATTGCCATCATCGTAGGTGGTATAACCGGCATTCTCATAAGCCACTTTCAAAGAACTGCAAAGCCCACGCTTGCCGTCATTAACTTTCCTCTACACCATCCCGTCCATCTCCATGCTTGGTTTTTTTGATCCCATTCTCAGGGATCGGCAACGCCACCGCCGTCATTGCCCTAACGGTTTATGCGCTGCTTCCCATGGTTATCAATACGCATACCGGACTTACCAACATTGATCCGCTGCTCGTTGAAGCTGCCGAAGGTATGGGTAGTACCACCCTACAAACGCTTGTCAAAATCAAAATCCCTCTGGCACTTCCCGTTATCACGTCGGGCATCCGCAGTATGACCGTCATGACCATTGCTCTTGGCGGCATTGCATCCTTCATCGGAGCGGGAGGCTTGGGCGTTGCCATTTATCGCGGCATTACCACCAATAACTCAGCCATGACCATGGACGGCAGCCTCCTATTGCCTTTTCTCGCCTTAACCGTAGATTTTTTTGCTTGGATGTATCGAAAAGCGCATGAAGCTCAGAAGCGCCGAGGCTCACGAGCATAATAAAATTGCAGGTATTATAGGTATTGTCCTTTAGCTGTCATCGCTGCTGTTGCGCTCTTTTTACCTTTTTGGCCAGAAAGAAACTATCAACATTGCCACCAAACCAATGACTGAGCAATACATACTTGGCGAGGCACTCAAAGAACTCATCGAACATAAAACGAACCTCAAAGTAAATCTTACGCAGGAGTCGGTGGCGGCACTTCAAACATTCAGCCCGGAATGGAGAAGGGTTCGTTTCGACATCTATCCGGAATATACGGGCACCGGATGGAACTCTAGTCCTAAAAATACCGATTTCTATTCCAACGACAAGTTCTCACAACTTCAGAGCGAATACCAGCAAAAATACAATATGGACTGGCTAGGGTATGTACGGATTTGAGAACACCTTTGGCCTTGCCGTCAGGAAAGACATTGCCCAAAAATATAACCTGCAAACCTATTCCGATCTTGCACGCGTCTCAGACCAGCTTACCTTTGGCGGAGAATATGACTTCTTTTGAACGTGAAGATGGCTATACCGCCCTTTGCACAGCATATGGAATGACCTTCAAAAAGACCGTTGATTTAGACATCGGTCTTAAATATGAAGCCATGAGCCAAGGAAAGATCGACGCCATGATAGTCTTTACTACTGACGGTAAACTCAATACTGCCAATGTCGTTGTTCTAAAAGATGATCGCCACTTCTTTGCCTCATATCAGGCAGGGTAATGGAATGAAGCGAGGTCTTGCAAAAACATCCTGAGCTCAAGGATCTTCTCGACAGCCTTACCAACACCATCACCAACGAGGACATGGCCCGTATGAATTACGAAGTTGAAACCAACGGCAGGGAGCCCAAAGACGTGGCCCATGAATACCTTGTGTCCAAGGGTCTCGTGTAGGAGGTAATACCTATGGCAACTGCAATCGAATTCAAACACATTCACAAAGCCTATGGCGAGAAAATCATCATCAGCGATTTGTCTCTTTCGATTGAGCAGGGTGAATTTGTCACGTTCATTGGCTCTTCGGGTTGCGGCAAAACAACGCTTCTCAAAATGGTCAATGGCCTTACTACGCCCACCAGCGGAAACGTTCTTGTTAATGGAGAAGACATTCGCGAGAAGAACCTCATTGAGCTTAGGAGAAACATCGGCTACGCCATCCAAGGCAGTGTTTTGTTCCCACACATGACCGTTGAACAAAATATTGCCTATGTGCCCAATCTCCTTAATAAAAAGGATATCAAGCGAACCAAAGATGCTGTTACCAAATGGATGCAAATCGTAGGTCTTGACGAAGAGCTTAAAGATCACTATCCTGCCGAACTCTCCGGAGGCCAGGCACAACGCGTAGGTATTGCCCGCTCTCTTGCGGCGTCGCCAGACATTCTGCTTATGGACGAGCCTTTTGGCGCGGTTGACGAGATTACCCGCGATCAGCTCCAAGAAGAAAATCAAGCGTATCCATAACGAAACGAACATTACCATTCTCTTTGTTACTCATGATATTTCTGAAGCACTCAAGCTTGGCACAAAGATCATTGGTCATGAATGCAGAGAGATCCAGCAATATGGAACGCCTCACGAAATCTTCCATAAACCCGCAACGGATTTTGTCAGGCAATTGGTAAACCGTGGTGTCTATCAGGATCTATCTGCCGAAAACGATTGATTGTGTCCGACTACGCGTACGTATCGCCCTAAGCTTCAGGAATATACTCGGTGAGGCACGCATCCAAACCGGCTTTAAGCTCTTTATGGTCCATGTGCCGACCGATGAAGCAGAGTTTTGTTTGGCGGTCCCCCAGCCTGGGATCCCAGTCTTCGCGCAGCTCGGGCTTCTCGTCAAGCAATGCTTCACGAGCCTCAAGCGGCATGGAATCATAAAAGAGACCGTTCTCGTAAAACTGCACCTGCTTACCGGCCTGTTCAAACACATAGCTCATATCGGGATCTTGCGCCACCCACAGCGATCCCCTTCACGCGAATGATGCTCTTTGGGCCATCCGGACACAAACTCATTCAGTTTCTTGAGGTCAAAGGGCTTACGGCGCTTGTACACAAAGGTTGTAATCCCGTATTCCAGCACCTCGGGATCTTCATGCTCTTCCGGATGCTCCATTGCATCCATCCACGCAGCCGACGCATAGGCCTTATCAAAGTCAAAACGACCGGTGTTGATAAGCTCAGTGAGAGGAATGTTGCCATTCTGAGCCCTCAACAATGACCGCATCTCTTTGCAGTCCCGCGCACCAGAGCCTTGAGCTCCGTCAACTGCTCTTCGCAGTCACCAGATCGGTCTTATTCAGAAACCAGCGTCGAGCAAAACTCAATCTGCTGAATCAAAAGGCTCTCAATATCGTCTTCCTCTATGCCGCTGGCGAGAAGAGCTTTTCCGCCGTTGAACTCATCGTACATGCGCGCGCAATCGACCACGGCAATGATATTGTCAAGGCTTACGTGAGAGTGCTTGGAGGTATGCTGGCTCTGATTGCAGAATGCCGAGATGTTATAGGTGATGGGGATAGGCTCACAGATGCCGGACGCCTCGATAATGATGTAATCAAATTCCCCGGTATCGGCCAAATCGCCAAGCTGCAAGGCAAGGTCATTTGAAAGTGTGCAGCAAAGACAGCCATTTGTCAGCGGGATAACATCGCCCCTCTTTGCATATCCACCGTCTCGGATCAAGCTGGCATCCACATTGATTTCGACGATGTCATTCACGATAACGGCAGCGCGAATACCTTGGGTATTGGAAAGGATATGATTCAAAATGGTTGTCTTTCCTGCACCGAGATACCCGGTAAGCAGGGCAATTTTGACTTCTTTGGAATCGGTCATCACAAACTCCCATCACGAGCCGCCACAACGGCCCGTCATCACAAGCCGCCGCCACTGACCATAAAGTGGAAACCCCCAGCCCGAAAGTCGAAGTTCCACCATACGCTCCAATATACCTTAGAAACTACCGCGAGTAATGATAGCGCCTTCCTTTACATGCTTACTCATACTTCTCACATCCTTTTCTGGCTCCGTCTGCCTGGTTTTGCAGTACAGACACATGGCCTATCTGAACGGTAAGTCTAGGAAAACTTATAGAAAAGAATTCTTGGTGGATATGCAGTAAGTGGAGCAAAAGCACCTCCGAATGGATGTTTAATCCACACGTTTCAAGATATATGTTTACTATGGCTAACTTATGGGGATATACTGAACAAGATAACCCATGAAAGGAGGATCCCATGCTGAACACGTCTATTCTCGCTTCCACGTATATTCCGAGAGCTGAGCGGGCACTGAACCGGCAGCTTACAGCAGGCCTCCGCAGTGCCATTGGAATTGCGTGTGGAGCTTTGATTTTATCGATTCTCAGTATCTGGTAGGTAACATATCTCCCCATAAAAGCTGTGCCACGTGTTTGATGCAGCTTTTTTGTGCCTATCACGCCACATCGTGCTACATCATACGCTTGATAATGAAATCAAATACCCGCGTGGGAAGCACCGAGTGCCAGAAAACACCAGCGTGTGCTCCTGCTCCCGCAAGATACCGAGTTTTCGGTCTGCGCGCGTTTACCGCTTTAAGGATTGCCTTCACCACCACACTCGGTCTGCTCGCAATCGGTCCGTTATAAATCCCCCGTATGTTGCGGGCGGTTTCGACGGCGCGATGTTCATATACGCCACCGCGAGAAGATGCCTCCAAGTGGTCGGCTGCAATATAGGGCCAATTGGTTTTTATGAAACCCGGCTCAATAAGAACCACGTCAATACCAAAATCACTCAGCTCCATACGCAGGGCATCAGAGAGCGCCTCCACGGAATACTTGGTGGCATGATACCAGCCGCCAAGATAGCTCACCAGACGGCCTCCCACCGAGCCGATATTGATGATTCGGCCACACCCCTTCATGCGCATATACGGAAGAACCTTTTTGGTAAGCTCAGCCAAGCCGAAGACATTTACCTCAAATTGGTGGTGCGCTTCGTCAGAAGTCACATCTTCAATGGCTCCAAACGATCCCATAGCCTGCATTGTTTATCAATACGTCAATACGTCCCTGCTCGCCAATCACCCGCTTAACCACGGCAGTGCAGGAATCCGCATCGGTAACATCCAGGCGCAAGGGGTGAACACCACACGAGATCAGCGGCGCGATTTTCTCGACACGTCGAGCGGCACCGTAAACAATATGGCCCTGCTTGGCAAGAGCTTCCGCAGCCCTGTAGCCCATGCCGCCGCTTGCTCCCGTTATGAGAATGACTTTTGGATCCATGCGTATCACCTTAAAGACTACAAAACCATATGCAACAAAAAACCACCGGCAAAGGAGCACGTGTTAGCCACCAGCGAAAGTTCTACCGGATGGTCAAAGCGATGTGTTGCCCGATAGAGAACACTCGACAACGATTGCACTCAATTCCAAGAAACCCACCGCAACATAATAGCACAAAATCTTGCGTAAGACCTGCCGCAAGAAGGGACAGGTACACCACAAGCGGATTCGTTGCCACTTGAGCAAGAGCCACAACCAACAGCCGACGCACGTCCCGGATATGAAACAGAAACGCAGCAACAACAAGCTCAACGGCAATCGTTACCGTCAAGCTCCGGACAAAAACAAAAAGTAACTCTTGAACGAGGTCGACGCTACGCTCCACAAGCATCAGCCTGATCGGCACAGTAAAGCCCTCCAAGAAGTAACGCGAGCGATACGGCTGCCAACGCTGCAAGCACAAGCGGACTCGACAAAGCAAATCCCAAAAGCGCCGGCAGTGAGCCTACCGCCAACGAAAACGAAGCAATCCCAAAGGCCGTACCCTTGGCGCGAGGCAAAAGTCGGGCAAGGACGGACAGCGTAATCGGCATCGTAAAGTTAAATAAAAACACCGCGAGAAGCCCCGCTACCGGATATTCCCACGCAAACAGAAACAAGAGCATCGAAGTTACAAGAGAGACGGTAGACGTCAAACGCAGTCCGTATTTGTCGGCAATCACACCACCGCAAGCCTTTCCAACGACCACGCCTCCCACCGCAAAGGCCGCAAGAAGCGGATCTGCCTTCCACGGAAACGTCATCACCATGCCTGCATAACTACGGAGAAGTACGGTTGCCGCCAAAAGAACTACCGCCATCGTCCGAGCGCGCGTAAATGTTGGCACCATAAAAGGCAAATTGTGCTTTTGCCAGTGCTTTTACGTTCATACGCCAGAGAGCAAAAAAACCATGGCGGCGCAAATCAAAAGCAACGTCAACAACGTAAACGCAACCAGGAGTTTGTTTCTTTGAACCAGGAGCGTAGCCAGAAAACTCCCGCCGCCCGGTTGAAATAAAAATACCGGACGGCGCCGCGCGCTTCTCGGAAACATTCAGTACGTCAATGCCGCCGGCACAGTGAAACACCGCATTCCCTATGGCCAAGAAAACACACCGCAAATCCAGGCACAAACTCCCAAAGGAACCAGAGAGACGACGATGCCAAACGTAATAAGAGCAAAAGAAACCAATGCCGCGCGCTCGTTCTTGTCGACACGGTCAAGAAGCGCACCTATGGGGAGCTGCAGCGCAAAGGCAAGCACGTCGTATAAGAGGATTGCAAAAAACACCGCAAACGGACTTGGATGATCTGACGTGCCGGCAAGATTCAGCGTTGCGCTCACTGCTCCGAGCATCGTGGACACAGGCAAGATCCACAACAAAATGGCAGATGGCATAGGTAAAAACCATCGATCCTGCTGCCGGCGGTTCGGGAACAAAGACCTCTCCTTCATATACCGTATGGGACATCGTGTATGCCGCATCCGCTGCGCTCATCCGTATCACCCCCCAACAAATACGCGCGCTATTTTTTACTTTTTATAATGGCAATAACCGCAATGATTGCAAATGCGAGAATAAGCACCGGCACTATAACGACAAGTGCATCGCCGGCGCCGTTAGTTTCGCAATCGTCTCGCAACTCTATGGGTGGGAGATCTCATTCGGGCTCGGGTATCGTATCCGCACGAGCAATAAGCGGAAAGAGCATAAGACATGCCATAAGTAACAGTGATGTTGAAAGTAACGCCGATGTTGCAAAAATCTTACGCCGGGACATATCAGCCTCCACTCAACTCTAACAGCGCCGGATAATGCATATGGGCATCATCGAGACAATACAGCGTTTTCTCCAGATACCGACGTGCCCACCACTGTGCCTGCACAAGGTCGGCATCATGCCAATTCCCGCATTCTTCAGGACGTGCACCGGGAATCTCACCTTCATAATCACGGACAAATTCAAAAAGACGTACGAGCAGATCCGCTACATCCATCGGCTCCGCCTCACCAAATACCACAAGGTAAAACCCTGTACGACAGCCCATTGGCCCAAAGTAAATAATGCGAGAAGACCATGCGGGGTCATTGCGTAAAAAGGTTGCTCCCAGATGCTCAAGGGCATGCACCGCGGCGGTATCCATAACAGGCTCGCGGTTCGGGGCCGTAAGGCGCAAATCAAAAGGTAGTTACTACTGCGCCGGTCTTCTCGTCAACGTCGCGACGAGAAACATAGACGCCCGGTTCAAGGACCCGATGATCAACGGAAAAGCTTGCAATGCGCTCCATGTAGCCTCCTCACGCTTAGAACCTTGCGAATTCAACTTTGGTGCCCTAAGCTTCGGTCATTGCCTCAAAGCTGTTTCTTCAAAACTCCAGTTATTCTCTTCTAAGGATACCGCACAGGACTCAAATCAAAAAGACCGGAGCCTTGCAACGCACAGCCGTCCCCTACCTCATGCCATCCCACTCTGCCAGAAACCTGTCAACGAACTCCCTCATCATACGCTTCGCGGGCGCTGCCGATTTTGCGCGCCGACCGGGTCATTGAGCAGCGGCACCAAATTAAAGAGCTTCTGTAAAAGTGGTTCAGCGAGCTTGAGACATGATTGCGATATTCCTCGCCGCTCATATCCGGCACAGGCGCCTCATCCGGGTCGTATAACGCGCGGTTATGACTGCCACCGTACGCAAACGTACGCGCAATCCCGATAGCTCCCAGAGCGTCAGGGCGATCAGGGCGTCCTGCACGCAGGCTCCCTCAATCGTTGACGGCTCCACGGAATCCACTCCGGCATACGATACCTCGTCAATTGCCTCTACGATAGCACGAAGCTCTTCCTCCGAAGTACCCTCTGCGCGCAGAAATGCCCTTTGCACGATCTTGTGCCTCTGGCAGTCTCAGGCGAGAGCTTTCGGTCATCAACATCATGAAGAAGCGCCGCCAGCGCTACGATCTGCTCGTCAGCGCCTTCTTCCTGAGCCAGCCGAATCGCCATTTTATAGACCCGCAGCGTATGAAAATAGTCGTGTCCGCTTGCATCACCAGCAAAGACGTCTTTTACATAGTCAATTGCATGTGTAATGATGTCTTGGTTCATGAGACCTTCTCACCCTGTCCTGATATCTTTTTACCGCACGCTCGGTCAATGAGAACATACATGTACCCGATAATTATAAAAATGACGAGAAGGACTCCAATGGTTATAAGCACCGTAGGGATACCGAGCTTGTCAAAATCCATAAACCCATAAGGCCAGCGCGTGGTTTCCTGCACTCGTACACCGCACAGGCTCACGAGTGTTGTGATGTAGGCAAAGTATGCCAGCGGATATAAGGGCCACAGCAGGGGTTCTTGTATTTTCATGGTCGGTTTTTCGTCAAAAATAAGCCAGTCGAGAACAGCGCAGAGCGGAATAAGGTCGTGCAGGACAAAGTTATTCGGATTGAAAACGCCATTCTTAAAAACGCCGCCGTGATCGAGCAAGAAATACGCCACGAGTCCGGTTACCGTAATGCCAAGCATAAGGGTGTGCTTGAGCTTTGGAAGCCACGGCTTCTGTCCGAGCTCTCGATTTTTGTGAATTTGCACGATGTTGCACCAGTAATACAGCACCGTTGCGAGGTTTGAGATATTGGTAAAGTACAGAAAAGAAATTGCCGTGAAACGTCAGCTTAAACAGTCCGATTGAGTTGACAAGAGCCATCGTTCCCACAATAGCGATGAACAACTTAAACGCGCATGATGCACCGCGAGATTTAATAAGCATGCATCCTCCTCAAGAGCTTGCTGTTTGCCCGTTGATTCTACACGTTTTCTTTTCTTGCAACAGCTTGTCTTTAAGGTGGAAAAACTTGACGTATTGAAGCTCTAGCATTATCGCTTACTAATAAGCGAGCCAGATATGTTGATATCCGGCTGCAGAGACTACAGGACGTACACGTTCTTACTACATTACCGAGGCCTTGGAGAATGCTATCGATGAGTTTGAGCATGAAGCTGAACTCATAAAAATGGTTGAAGACTATCAAGCAGGAAGACTTGAAACCATAACGCTTGATGAGTTGAAGGAGAACCTTGGCTTGACAGATTAAGACCAACAAAATATTCAGCGTAAATTGGGAAAGCTAGATAAGCAAACTGCCAAAAGGATTACATCTAAGCTAAGAGAAATTTCTCAATTAGATAATCCTAGAAGTATGGGAAAAGCACTCAGTAGCAACAAAACCGGGTTTTGGAGATATCGAGTAGGTGATTACCGCATAATCTGCGATATCGAAGATGAAGTACTCGTTATTCTCGTAGTTGAAGTAAACCACAGAAGTAAGGTTTATGCTACAGTTTACGTTAAAGCTGTGGCTATTGAGTAATATCAGCTAACCCTTGGCCCCACCCATCTTAAGCGTGGGTGGGGCCAGCCTACTTATAGGAGGATGGTGAATACTAAAGACATTACGTGCTTGGTTATTTCAGCCATTCTTTTTCTTTTTTCAATTCAATACCACCGAGGAAAGTGGTATGGATCGCTAGCAGGTTATAATGCATTGCCAAAAGATGCTCGGGAGTATATTGACATTCGACCCTATGTGCAGAGAGCCTCAATGTCGTCTTTTTCTATGGGGTTGCTTTTATTGACCTTCGCTTTCGAGTGGTGGTTGCGGGAAGTTAATCCCATCATCTTTGATGTTGTTCTATGTTTTTCCAGTATATTTGCAATAATTACTTTTTTTAGAATGGTTAAATACATCATTATGAACGGTCGTTAGCGGAGGCAAACGAGAAATTTTTGCTAGCAGAATCCTACCACTAAACGAGAATTTCTGGAATCTGCCGGAAAATCGACTGTTTAGTGGTGGATTTTCCCGTAAAAACGATGTTTAGTGGTGGTTTTTCCGGAATTTGAGCGTTTAGTGGTGAATCAAATCACCACTAAAGAGCGCTTTTGATGCCCCGCAATCGCAACGATTGATGATATCGAGGTTATAGCCTTTGTCTGTTTTTAGTCGCTCTGCGCCATACGTGAGGCTTTTGTTTTTGAAATCACAGCCGAACTTTGACATATCCAGCTTGCCGATGCTTTTAACCTCGCTTTTTGAGCATGGAGATATTCCATGTTGAAATCTCGCCCGTCTTGTTGTCCGCAATACGATACGCCTTGATTTGATCCTCAGTAAGACCGTCACAGTACGCGATATTCTCGTCCGGTATCTCAGCCCAGCCAAGCGATTTACACGACGCAACGCGTATATGACCCGTGACAATAACCGGGTTTTGTCGGCTTTCTAGGACACGTGGCCACGTAAACCAAAACTCCCGGATGAGTCTGCAACAGCTGAATTGCCTTCTTGTTATGCCGTGCATTACGCTCGATACGGGATAATGTCAGAAAATCCCTCACATGAAAGCTTTCGATGACAGTAGGATCACCTCTCGCCTACGCGGGGAACACGCAATAATGGCATCCGCATCAGCGTCTGTATATTTCAGCTCGCTGTTTCTGCCACCCTTATTGTCGCCTTCCAGCTGTTTCGGGTCAGCGCCAGTGCCTTGCGGTGTGGTCGCTGCTGGCCGTTGTTTAGAGTCTCCCGCGTTCGATGTAGTAGTGGTTGTCGTTGTCCGAGTGCTTGCTGTTGCCTTCCATAGCATCTCCTTCCTCCCGACATTCCGGGCTGTCGGCGTACCTTTCTCACGAGCTTTAGTGACTTCCTGTCTCGTCACGCATTAAAAGCGACCATCCCTAGTCGCTAATGCGGTTTGATTACCAGTCAGAATGACACTGCTCCAAAACACGCTCTTAGATGCAATCCCGGAAAATACAACAGACGATAAGCTGCCGTTTGTGGCAGACTTCGCCCTTCTCTTAGCTCCTCCTTTCCTTGCTTTGTATCGGGCCATTGCGGCAGATGCAGGTGGTGAGTGGTGGCTGAGAGGAGGGCGTTTTTCGCTTAAGAGCTCTACTGTTTCTTTGGAGATTGCAGCTGGTCTCATGGAACATGAGGATAGAAGTGCCTTTGTGATGCCAAAGATTGGAAAAGACATTGGCGAGGGTGTCTTTGAACAGATGCTCTGGGCGCTCGATAAGCTCGGTATACGCGATGAGTGGACCGCTTCCAAGAGCCCCTATAAGCTCACCAGGCACACTACAGGGCAAGTAATCACCTTCCGTGGCGGCGACCGTACACAAAAGACCAAAGCCATCAAAGCGCCAAACGGAACGTATTACGCCTATCAATGGTTTTCTGAGGTGGATCAGTTCGACGGCTGGGGTGAGCTTAGAGTGGTTATGCAGTCCGTCACAAGAGACGCGCCTGAAGGCTCTGTGTACTTCCGTTTCTTTGACCACAATCCCCCACGCTCAAGAGACGCCTGGGTAAACCAGCACATCGTTTGATTAACAGTCAGAATGACACTGCTCCAAAACACTCGAGGCAGCGCTACTACGAGCCGTCGCGGGAGGTGCTCGAGGCGGGGGCGGGCCGCCTCGCCGGGATAGCCGAGAACCAACGGCGGCTGAGGATGGTGGCCTGAGGGGGACGGTTGCGAATTTACACACTGATTCGGACTTGACCTCAGGATCCTACGGGGACGCCAACTGGGCGTTTGTAAGATCTGGGATAGAGCCGCGAGCCTCCGGAAGCCTCTTCAACAAAATACCTCCAGTCCCAAAACGAATACCTTTTGCACACGATCTCAAACACGAACGTCTGTCCTGGCCTAAAGGACTGGAAGAACCCTTGTCCGTTACTTCTTCTTACGACGGAACAGCGACTTCAGGTCGATGGAGACCTCCTTCTCGGTACCGACTGTCTTGCCCTTCACGACCTCCTTGTCGAAGAGGTTGACACCGACTTTGCCGTCGGTAGTCATCTCCACCTTTGTTGGATCATCGCATCTCGACGGTCGTGGTCCCATCATCGTTCTGGGTTACCTTGTCGACAACTTTCCGCCTTCCAAACAGCATGTCTTCTCCTCACGCATGTCCTTGCCTGTTGCAGTTCACATCCCCGCTGGCAAGATGCCGGGGACAGTTTGATTACCAGTCAGAATAATACTGCTCCAAAACTAGTAAGTCCACCTTCATCCCAAGCGCCATCTTTGTAGCGGGCAACGTAACTGTAATCACACTGCGTATATGCGAAGTCAAGCGATGTCCAATCGATGTCTTTCTTCTCCACTGAGTTTGCCATGGCTTTCCTTTCTCCATGGGTTTCAAAGAATAAACTCCATCTTAAACGTGCAAATTTGAATACCTTGCCATATCAAATAGTTTGTAACCGAATAGTTATTTTGCGGTATAACGTACATGAGCTGAAGGGAGCAACAATGAATATCAAACTCAAGAGGACTTACGAAGCGCCAGAAGCTAACGATGGGTATCGCGTGCTTGTCGATAGACTATGGCCTCGTGGCATCAAAAAAGAGAACTTACACGCTGATGAATGGGCTAAAACTATTGCTCCTACCACTGAGTGTAGAAAAGCATTCAACCACGATCCAGAGCGTTTTGACAACTTTGTGTCTATGTATACGGCCGAGCTTAACAGCAATCCCGACGCAGAAACCTTTGTTAAACAGCTCAAAAAGCTTGATTCAACTACCGTGACGCTGCTTTTCTCGGACAAAGACACTAAATACAACAACGCTGTAGTGCTCAAGAAGTGGCTTAAGAGTAAATTAAAAATAATAGGCTTATGGGGCTGTAACTACATCTCTTGACGAGAAGAACTCCTGGTAGAATGACAATTCTTCAGGAGTGTCAATGCTTGATGAAAATAAAATATCTGGTCGTACAATGTCGTTATTCTCATCTGCAGTGTTTGGTTGATTACCGGTCAGAATGATACTGCTCCAAACCAGAGGAAAGGTGACGGCGTCGCCGGAGGACTTCCAACTCACCTGGTACTCCAGGTCCTCCGCATAGAAGGCCCCGGTGCCGTCGGCCTTGAACGTGATGTAAGCCTGACTCGGACTGCTTCTGGCGCTCCTCCAAGGCCGTCTCGTCCATGTCGTCCCCGTCCGGGTCCTTCCAGTCGAGGCGGGTCGCCTGCCATGTGCCGACGACCGGTACGCCCGACGATTGTTCAGTCGGGGTCTCCGCCCCCTTTTGCCCCGATGCCGCGGTACAGCCGACCAGGCACATGAGAGCCGCGGCAAGGACGCAAGCGGACAAGCGTGCGACGAGCTTGCTGGTTTACATGGGTATCTCCTCGATGACGGCTGCCTCTATGATAGGAGAATCGCCCGGCAAAGGAAAATCCCAGCCGGCGGAGGGCCGACTGGGACTCGGACGTAAAACCCGACCGTGGTGGAGCCTACTTGGAGGATCCGCCGTAGTAACCGGGCTTGTCGCTTATCTTCTTGAACACCAAGGTGCCCTTCTCGCCGCCCTGGGAGAGCTCGAGGGTGATGTTGCCGTCCCCGTCGATCTGGCCTGCCATCTTGTCGTCCGCCGTGAGCCCGAGAAGGTAATGCTCTTGCCGTCATCGGTCTTCCACGTGAGCGAGGCCGTGCGCTGCCTCTTGTTCGTGATGTCGGGCGACGTCAGGATGCCGGTGCCGTCGCTCTTGAGGTCGAGGGTGAAGCGCAGTCCCGTCTGGTCGACCGTGGCCCGGTAATCCTCGTTCGAGACATGCGTCACCTTGCCGTCCTTCTCCGTGAAGTCCTCATTGTCCAGCTCATAGGTGCCGGCGAGCTTGTGGCATAGTCCTCGGACTTCGTCTTCGAGTCGTCGGATTTCGTCTCCTCCTTCCCCGTCGTCTGGGTCGAACCGGGATTGTCGTTGGTGACCTGCGGGGCGAACAGATTGCAGCCCGAAAGTGCGAACACCAGCACGGCGCCTGCGAGCACGGCGCCAACCTTCTGTAGTCTCATCATGCTCCTTACCTGTCCTTCATCGTCTTCCATGCCGACGCGGGGACAAGGGATTCCTACGGGATGCGGTTTGATTACCAGTCAGAATGATACTGCTCCAAAAACCTGGATTGCAGAATGCTACGAGCTGACATGGTTTGATTACCAGTCAGAATGACACTACTCCAAAACTCACCGGCTGGCAACTCTACGATAACCTCTGTTTGATTACCAGTCAGAAATGACACTGCTCCAAAACTTTTAACCACAGTAATTTAAAATTCACCACACCTAGCTATCGACAAATTAATTGAGTAGAACTAGCATGGAACAGCCAGTGTAGTTAGAAACTCAGAAAGTGGGGCAAATACTATGAGTATGCTGAAAGATATCCATGATTACATAAAAAAGGATTACGAAGCGGGAAACTATGATGATGCCAAGGCAGCCTATACTTCTTGGAAAACCGAGAATAACCAGCAATCTAATCTAACCGATTTTTGAAATGGGTATCCAAAAAGCCCAAAGCGATTATAAAAAGCGGGACATTTGCGATCTATCCAAAGCTAGCAATTGATGTCGCAAACAAATTATTTAATGACAAAGCTTTTGAAATCAGTGAATTTATTCATGGATATAATTTGGAAAAAAAGAAAAAAATTAAAAACATTAAAGTTATAGGCTTTATAATTTCTTTGATGCAGACGAAAAAGTTATAATTAATTTAACAATCGTTGGACGAAACTTTAAACTGCCTTCTGAGTGGTAATAATTCGGTAAATTACCGAATTATTAGTTTGATTACCAGTCAGAATGACACTGCTCCAAAACTGTCAACCATGACCTCGATTTTAGAGCGGTGTTTGATTACCGAGCAGAATGACACTGCTCCAAAACTGATACTCAGCTCTCATTTTTACCATCCCTGTTTGATTACCAGTCAATGACACTGCTCCAAAACTATTAAAAAAGTGACTATCCCTAGTCGCTCTCAATACACAATTCAATAATCTTTTCTAGTACTTCATCTGTGGGACATCCACGACAGCGCATGAGTTCGTTCTCGCCGGAGTCCACTACACATATCGTCGGCAAGTGTTCAATGTCTCGCTCCTTCGCATCATTTGGATGCCAACCGACATCTACTACCACGTATTCGATGTCTTCTTCCGACAGCTGCGGCACAATGCGTCGAATCGTGGAGCGACATAGCGCACACCAATCAGCGACATAAATCATCACTTTGGGCATAATCTCACCACCAATCACCACTCGTCGCTGTATAAAAATTGGAGACTGTGGTATATTGCAATTGAAGCGAGGTACGCCCGCCCAGCTAAGTGGGAGGACACGGCCTCGCATTCTTTATCTCGATAAGAACACTGATTTACTTCCATCACGATAGATGTATATGACTTCAACTGCATACTTGCTCATGCGGCGTTTGACTTCGTCAATGATATCTTGCTCATCTCTAGTAGCCCCATATGGAAGTGATTACCACGCGAGACTCAGACGAACTTATGCCGAGCTTCTTCCATTTGCGACAGGCCACGCGCATCTGGTCGTTGACTGAGTGCTTGCCGTCGCCGATGTTCTTCATCTCCCACAGCTGCCCCTTCGAGCCAAGCTCTAGGTCTATATTCGCCGGCGCTTTGTCGTCTTCTTTCAATACTTTTACTTGGTAGCCGAGCGCCTCGAGATCGCGGACCGCCTTAGCCTCGTGCGCAAGCAGCCTATCTTCCGGCTTGTCGTAGGTGACCGAACCCGTGCCTGGGACCGGCTTAAACGGATTGGGCGCTGTATGCGCTTTGCCGGAGATCGATATCACTTGCGCCACTTTCTACCTGTTCAGACGTCTTATCAAGCTGGCGTGCTTGCCATGCATCCCAATCCGTCACAGCAGGAGCAATCTGGCACCTGCAGTATGGATGAAGTGGTGGGAAGTTCACACCGGGCTCTGCATCATCAAAGCGAAAAGTCTTACCATCCACAGCGTGGCACTCTTCGCAAAGTGTGACCATCATGGACGACTTCCACAGTGTATTCCTCAAAAGCCTTCACGCTTCAGCTCCTCCGCTTGAGCTGCTCGGCTGGTATAGGGTACCCTCTGTGGTTTGATTACCAGTCAGAATGACACTGCTCCAAAAACGTACCACCATGAGCCTTTGCCGTCGGTATGGTTTGATTACCAGTCAGAATGACACTGCTCCAAAACAGTTTCTTCGAGCAGGAAGTTTCCCATTCTTTCTCCATTCCAATGCATTATTACATGCTGTTATAAAAAATACTAATCTTTTAGACTTTTATACATTTTTGGCATACATACAAGATAAAAGATTTCTATCAGATTTATTTAAAGTATGAATTTATTAAGAATCAAATTGTTCTTGTTGCCAGAAAATTTCGAGTAAGTGTACTTTGTGTTTGGGTATAGTACTTGAGTTCGTATTTTTTTAGGTTCTAATGTCAATGAAGGCATGGTTAAGTAGAAAGCGTTGTATTAAATGGGTATTGTTTCAGTTCATACTGATAAACATCAAAAGTTGAAACAAGTCGACGTAATTGGTGGAATTGTTTTTGCCGTTTTAACGGTAGCCATTATTACAGTCTTTTTTACTAATAGTACGTTCTTTGAGTGGGCATTTGCCCGTCATCACAATACGTTAAGCTGGTATATTCGACCTCTTTTTATTATTCCAATAGCTCTTGGAGCGTTCAAGAGGTCATACACCATTACTTTTGCGTCAATATTTTGTTTGTTTACAAGTATGTTTTGGTTTCCAGAACCAGCAGTAGTGGATAAAAGCGTAGACGGTTTTTTGAATTTTGAGAAAACGTATCTTACAAGTGGTTGGTCTCCAGATAAAATTGTTGCTCTTATCGCGATTATTCTGTTCTTTATATTCTTGATTTCTACAACATGGAACAGAAAATGGAAATGGCTTTTGGTGGTAATTGCTGCTGGTGCGGTGCTAAAAGTAATTCATAGTCTTGTCTTTAGTGGAGAAGATGCTCTATCTATTGTAAAGCCCGCAGTATTGGGGCTAATTCTCTGCGTAGCAGCCGTGGTTTTCTTTGTGAGAAGAAGAAGTAATGCAGACAATGCAGGTCAGTAGGTAAGTTGTATTGCATAAGATAGTGCTTCTTATAAATCAGTCTAAAAGTCGCATACGGTGTTTATCAGTGATTTAAATACTCGATACACGCGTGTTAAATCTTCTACAGGGACGTACTCATTTGGTTTATGAGCACGTTCAAGTTCTCCAGGCCCATATGACATACATTCTGTATTTTTACAGGTGGATGCAATTACAGCAGTATCGGTGTTTGATTACCAGTCAGAATGACACTGCTCCAAAACGGATATGCTCTGCTTAAAAGCTGCTTCTAAGGTTTGATTACCAGTCAGAATGACACTGCTCCAAAAACACGCGTCAGCTTCTATTTCCCCGGTAAAAGTTTTGATTACCAGTCAGAATGACACTGCTCCAAAACCCTAATAAGAAACGAGTCAATCAGTCTCGTTTGATTACCAGTCAGAATGACACTGCTCCAAAACCATTAGAGCAAATTCTCCTACTGCAAAAGGAGACAGTAATTCCAACTAGTATCCCTATCATAACTCAGGGAAGTGCTGGTCAACGGTATTTTTTGTTCGTACTTATAGTACGACTCATCCACTTTGTTCTCAAGCAACAAGACACGGATTTTCGAGAAAAATATATACTCGTAGAACCTTTCAAGCTCACTTTTTGTCAAAAAGTCTTGAGATTAACAAATGTCAGAATCTTATTACATCCTGCATCAAGTGCCAGTGAAACGAAAGATATCAAATTATCAAGGTACGGCCGATCTATTTGAATACCGATACCAAAACCAAGCATCTTAAGGTATCGCTTAAAGTCCCATTCTAAACTAAATTCATATTGAGACTGAAGTCCCACACCAAGCTTCATTAGATTTGTCATAAGCAAACGCTCAGTAGATTCAATCTCAGTTCTTATAATTTCATCTTCTAAAAAGCTCGCGTTCCATTTTCTTAATAACCTCTCCTATAAGACTTTTATTATCCCAAGGAAGATTGAGAGGATCAGAAATGAAAATGGATTGATTTTGAAAGCAGACTTTTTCATCTCTGTCCCATAATGTATAAGGTTCAAGAGAGTCTTCATTATTCCCTTTCATGAGTGATAAAACAATTCTAGAAAATAACGCTTGATTCTCTATCTGTAAAACAGCAGCAAAGCCTGGCTCAATCTTTATTGCTCTTTCTAGTCCACTAAAAATAAGTCTCATAAAATCAAGAGTTCCTCCATAGTGTCCACTTCATCATATGCTTCGTGATTCCCTGTAATGTAGTCCATCATTGCAAATTGGCTCTCAGTAACCTTAAGAATTTGCACAAGACCAGCGGGAGGTCTATTCTTTCGTACACGTGCAATCGCTGCACCGGCAGCTCCATCGTTAATTACAAGTTTTGCATATACAGATTCTTGTAATCTCAAAAACCCATCTTTAAGCAAAAACTTACGAAACAATCTATAATTCTTCCTTTGAACAGCTGTCTCTACTGGAAGATCAAAGAACAGAACAAGTCTCATATAACGAACCCTGGCACTTTCACTCATATAGCATCAAAAGCCTCAATGCTATCAATAGATAGTCTTTTATTAAGTGCACTCAAACAGTCTTGTACATACAACGAGATAATTGAACCTACGCGATACACTCCGCCTCGATAAGAAAGTGATTGATTAAGCATATCAATCAGTAAGCGTTTTGTATCTTTCGTAAAATCACCTTCAACGTTATCAAATACCAACCGATCGACAATCGGTCTAAATGGTTCCATAAAATCACAGCCAAGATTAAACTGGTTATACTCGCTTCTATGGCAGATGCCAGATTGAGTCAAATAGCCGCGAGCTACAATCTCACGATTTACCGCAGAAAGTAGAATCGCATAACCATAATCAAGCGCTGCATTAATTGGCGTTTCATCATCCCGCGAGAATTCATGACCAAATAAAGCATGAAAGTATAGGCGAGCAGCGTGAGCCTCTCTATTTGTAGTATCTCCTGACCGAACCTCTGGAATAAGCCCAAACAGCTGTTGTCCTATCTCTTCTCTTGCACGAGCATTAAGAACCTGCGCCTGATGGGTTATCTTATCTCTAACAACACGCTGCCATACACGCTTTTTTGAAGGTTCACTCCATCCAAGCTGTTCAACAACTCGCTTAGGCGTATTGTGAGCGCCATGCAAAAGGGCAAATACTGACCTATAGGATTTCTCTTCTCATCAGAATAACAAAGGAAACTCAACTTGCAATAAGCTGAGTTTCCTTTGATAAAAGCTTTTACCGGGATAGACTTCGTGATCTGCCCAAGAAAATGTAGAAAACGCGGGCGAGATTAAACCAAACTACTCAATAACCTTGTTACCATTCTTCACGTATTGACCGCGCTTAAAGAGCAAGAACAGCAGACCGCCCACAATAGTACCAATAAGGATTGCCACAACCCACATCAAGCCACCATCAACTACGGGCAGTACCAAGAAACCACCATGAGGAGCCGGATCATGTACCCCAAAGAAAATGGTAAGAATGGCACCAATAGAAGAACCAAGCATCATGATGGGCATGACAGGCCAAATGTTCTTGGTCATAAAGGGAATTGCACCTTCAGTAATATGAGTACAACCCAAAATGAAGTTAACCAGGCCGGCATCATGATCTTCTTGCGTAAAGTACTTCTTGCCAAAAAGGACGGCAAAAGTGGTAATCAGTGGAGGAACAATACAAGTCTCTCAATCAACTCTTGACCGCGCTTGTTATGCGCCACAAAGCGGATCTCTCGCAGAGGTTCAGCGCTAGTAGCCGAAATATCGCCAGTGCCTTCGCCGAGATCGGAAGTAGCGGCATCGGTAGCATTAGCATCACCAGCGCCGTCAAGACGAGAAATAAAAACATCAACGCGCTCGTCACCAATGTCATCGGCAAACTGCTCGCCCCACTCAATGACCGTAGGGCCATCGGACTCCATGGCATCAAACAGGCCGATATCATCTAACTGACTTGAGTCATTCAGCCGGTACAAATCAAAGTGATAGAGCGGCATCGCGCCACCCTCATATACCATCTCTATCGTAAAGGTGGGGCTTGTCACATCAGCCGCAATGCCCATTCCCCGTGCAATACCCTTGGTGAACTGCGTCTTCCCTGCTCCCAAATCACCCGTCAGCACCAACACGTCACCAGCTGCGAGAAGTTCTCCGCACTTCTCGCCAAGAGCAATCGTCTCGGCAGTGGAAGAAGACACGAAAAGTACCGGAGTCAACCATACGAGGAAGCTTACTCATGCGAGGCCTCCCGTCCCTGAGAAAATGCCTGCTTCGCAGATATCCCCTGTCCCCGAGGAACCCCTTGCTCCGCAGGGATCTCCTGTCCTTCGGATGCTCTTGGAGCCACTGACCAAAAAGACGCAAGTCATCGGTCAAGAGCGGCTCCCACGCAGGATGGTAGATGGTCGCCGCCGGATGAAACGTCGGCAGCACAACAAAGTGCCCGGTCTGATACAGACGTCCACGCAGAGACGTTACGCCCTTCTCGGTACGCAGGATAAACTGGGATGCAAAGTTACCGAGGCACACAATCGCATCAGGCCAGATAGCGCGAACCTGATTGCGCAGGTACGGAGCGCACGCCTCAATCTCCTCAGGACGAGGATTTCTGTTTGAGGGTGGTCGGCATTTAACCACATTGGTAATGAAAATGTCGTCGCGAGAAAGACCTGCCGCCGCAAGATAGCCATCAAGCTTCTTGCCCGCCGCGCCGATAAACGGCCTTCCGCCGAGGTCTTCGTTTTTACCGGGCCCTTCGCCGATAAACATAACGCGCGCGTGGGGGTTACCGTCACCAAAGACAATGGTGTTGCGCCCTTCGCAAAGCCGGCAGAGGCGACAATCCCTCATCTGCTCGCGAACTTCTTCAAGCGTAACGGGCGAAACGTGTTGAGACGGATTCTCGGACATCTTTTTAACCACTTTTCAATCAACCATAATCGGACAAACGGTAGCGTACTTATCAAGCCATGCTAACCGGTCGTTCTTCCTGCATTTCATTAAAGGTAAACTTTATCGAGGCGCATGCCAAAATCGCATACCACCTCATAGTTTATGGTACCTCTCAGCTTGGCAATCTCATCGGCTGAAATGTACTCATCGCCGTCGGCGCCCATAATGGTCACCATGTCGCCTTCCATAACTTCATATCCGGAGCGATACGAACGTGCCCTATTAACGTCAACGGCAAACATGAACTGATCCATGCAGATATTGCCCACCCGGCGCACGCGCATGCCATCAACCAGCACATCCATCCGGTTGGAAAGACAACGTGCAAGGCCGTCGGCATACCCAATGGGAACCGTTGCCACCTGAATGTTCTTCCGAGGAACGCGCCACGTCAAACCGTACCCCCACACCATCGCCTACGTTTGGGATAGATTGCCCGGGTAACTCGACCGCGAACACTCATCACGGGTTCCAATGCAATGCGCGGTACCGTGTTTTCTGCGGGATGCAGGCCGTACAGTCCAATGCCTATCCGGCACATGTCAAACTGCACGTCAGGATGAAGAATCGTGCCCGGCGTATTATCCGCATGCACAAGACCGGTCTCAAGGCCCGCCTCATGAATGACGGACACCGCTTCGGTAAAGCGGTTTACCTGCAACGCAAAATCCCAGTCGTCAAGCAGATCAGCCGTTGCAAAATGCGTAAATGTACCCGCACATTCAAGACCGCGGTGGAAATCAATGGCGCGTCTCAGTTCGAGGGCTTCTTCTCGTCTCACGCCAATACGGGTCATTCCGCTGTCGATGGCAAGGTGGTATTTGCCGACTTTACCCGCAGCAGAAGACGCCTCACCAAAGCCAAGCGCAAAATCTATCTCATAGACCGACGGCATTAAATCAAAGGTCACAAGGTCATCGATACTCTCAAGAGGCGGCTGGTTGAGTACAAGAATGGGGTCTTCAATACCCGATTGACGCAGCGCAATTCCCTCATCGACCGTTGCCACCCCAAACTGATCGACGCCTACACTGCGAAGAGCTTTTGCACAGGCGGCAGCGCCATGACCGTACGCGTCGGCCTTGACTATCGCCATGAATTTTACGCCGCGCGCCAGCTGCGCCTTAAACGCCTTTGCATTGCGTCTGAGCGCTCCAAGGTCAATTTCTGCCCATGCCCACCTGTTATTTGGAAGCCCCATATATGCCTACTCTGCCATCGTATCCACCGGAAACGCAATTTGTTCCTCAATAGTATCAGCGGCAAGTCCAATGGCATCCGAAATATCAGACGCCAAAACCCCGCGCGTACCAAACTTCTCGGCCGCAAGCTGTCCCGCATAGGCATGAACTTCGCACGCAAGAGCACAAAAAACCGGAAGATCATCGGAAGCGCCGCCTGCAAGCGCCAAACGACCGGCAATGATGCCTGAAAGCACGTCGCCTGAACCTGCCGTTGCAAGCGTGGCCGGACCGGGCTTGGGCAAAACCGCTTTCTGAACGCCCACGCACGCGGTTGCCGCGCTCTTTGCAACAACCACGAGTTCAGAGCCACCATCGGCCCAGATGATTTTACGAGATGCATCAAGCTGCTCAACGAGGCTTGCCGGCGGCGTATCAAGCATTCCCACCAAACGGCCAAGCTCGCGGCGATGCGGCGTCAGAATGAGGGAGCGGATCTCACGGGTTACCTCGGGAAAATCAGGAGATTATTGTTGGTCAAACGCGCAATGCAATTAAGCGCGTCCGCATCAACAACCAGCGGAAGTCCCGGAGTCAATAAGCGAGGACGTCACCGCCACCGTACCGCCCGACACGCGCATACCGGGACCGACCAAAGTCACCGTACGCATACCGGCGAGCTCTGCCACCGAAGAAACGGCATCCTCCGTCAGCACGCCCTCGGCGTCGCACGGCAATCCCCACCACGGGAATCTCGGGGCATTGAATCTGCACGATAGGGTACGATGGCTTCCGGAACCGCCAAGGTTACATATCCCTGCTCCCGCACGTGCGGCAGATCGAGCAGCCATCACGACTGCTCCCTGGAAGCGAGAAGAACCTCCCACCACAAGCACCGAACCACGCGAGAACTTATCGACATCATTGTTGTGCCGGAATATTGGTGAGATAATCCTCAAGATCGGTGCGCCATGCCACGGGGATCCGCATCGACTACCAGGCGCTCGGTTTGTTCCGCAAGCGGCGCCACCACAATGGAGCCGCACACATCACGGCCCGCATCGGCCAAAAGACCCGGCTGAGGGCAATCATGGTAACGGTCATATTCGCAATGACACACGCACCTTCCGCGTGACCCGTCTGGGAGTTCAAGCCCTGACGGCACGTCCACCGCAAGCACCCGTGCACCCGATTCGTTAAGCGTCTCAATCCAAATGTCAAAGGGAGCGCGAACTTTTCCGTGAAAGCCTGTGCCCAGCATACAGTCCAAAACGGCATCGGTTGTTGAAAGCAAAGTCTGCAAGCTCGGTTTTTGGAGGCCCCACCAGCACCGATACTCCAGAGCGAACCGCACGCTGTGCCATCTGGCGCGCAAGATCTCCCGAAATCTGATCGGGCTCAATGGGGAGTGATGACTTTTCACGTTTACGTTGCGAGAACGCAGCGCTTCGGCGGCCACCCATCCATCGCCGCCGTTGTTGCCCTCATGCCGGCAAGAATCACCACATTATCGATGGATCCGCCCAGATTCAAAACTTCCTGAGCCGCCGCATCCGGCACGATGCATAAGCTCGGATACGCTTACGCCCACACGGGTGAGATACCTCAACACGTTTAATGTCTTCAACATTCAAAACAGGCTGCATGTTTTACTCCTCATGCCTCATCAACGGTATCCATTATAGTTTCTTGCACGCGCTCCAACTCGGCGATTACCGAGCGGGCTTCTTTGAATGACACCGCAAGCGCTTTAGCTGCGTCTTCTTTTCGTCAGGTTTCGGGCGCACTACATCCGTCACGGCAACCGCGTTTGCTACCGCAACGTCATGCGTATGCGAAATGTGACAAAAGCCACTTCACGAACTCCCTGCTCGCGGGCAACTTCGGCTGCACGACCGGCGAGAAGTACGCGTGGACGCCCCGAATCATCCCGTACCACCGAGACGTCTCCTATTCCGACGCCATTACCAAAGCCCAAACCAAGTGCTTTAAGCACGGCCTCGCGCGCGGCAAAACGACCGGCATAGTGCTCAGCCGGCCGTGCGGTATGTTCGCAATACATACGCTCGTCTTCCGTAAACAGACGGCGAATAAAATAGGGTCTCTCATCAAGAGTGTGCTGCATACGCGCAATCTCCAGCATGTCAACGCCAATACCTGCAAGAGCCATACAACACCTGCGCTATGCCATACATTTGAAGGGCTCAAGCGACTTCAGAACAATATCGTTTGCCTCTTGGCAAAGCCGCTCCGATGACGCCTCTGCAAGCACTCGAATAAGTGGCTCGGTGCCGGATGCGCGCACGAGAACGCGGCCGTCACCCTCCAAGTACTTCTCGGCAGCAGCTATAGCTGCGGTAACGGAGGTGGAACCAATGGCGGCATTCTTTATCCGTCACCCGAACGTTTACCAACTGTTGCGGATACAGGCGAACGGGACGGACAAGCTCGGAGAGTTTCTGCGCTCGGCACGAAGAACTTCCATGATGCGGAGACTCGTCATGATGCCGTCGCCGGTCTTTTCAAGATCGCCAAAAAATAATATGGCCGGACTGCTCGCCGCCGAGGCTATACTCGTGTTCATTCATGCACGCATACACGTTTTTTGTCGCCCACGTCGGTCTTTTTCGTAGGAAAGTCCCGCGTCCTCAAAGGCTTTGAACAGCCCAAAGTTGCTCATAACGGTGGTGACGACCGTCTGCTTTGCAAGGCGGCCATATTTATTCAGGTAGCAGCCGCACACATACAGGATAAGGTCGCCGTCAACCACGTGGCCGCGCTCGTCAACCGCAAGGCAGCGGTCGGCATCTCCGTCGTAGGCAAAACCCACGTCAAGCCCATTTTGCACGACAAAACGTTGCAGCTGGTCGATATGCGTGGAGCCGCAATCTACGTTGATGTTCAGGCCGTTAGGAGCGTTATTGATAACGTGCGTTTCTGCGCCCAGTGCGTCAAAAACAGGGCGAGCAACGCTTGAAGCGGCACCGTTGGCGCAATCAAGGCCAATCTTCATGCCCTGGAGACTGAAGCCACATGACGCAATCAAGCTGGAGATATATCGGTTACGACCCTGCATGTAATCAACGGTGCATCCGATTTGCTCTCCGGTGGCGAGAGGAACCTCAAACTTGTTGTCGATATAATTCTCAAGCTGCTCAAGGATTTCCTCTTCCATCTTATAGCCGTCTTTGTTTACCAGCTTGATGCCGTTATCGGTAAAGGGATTGTGCGAAGCGGTAATCATAACGCCGCAATCAAAGGCCCCGTCAACAACCTCATAGCTCACGCCCGGCGTTGGGATAACGTGCAAGATATATGCATCTGCTCCGGAGGCAACAAGGCCCGAGACCAGCGCGGATTCAAACATATAACTGGAACGGCGCGTATCCTTTCCCAAAATCACGCGGGCACGCCGAGCCTGGCGAAGTCCGTAAAACCAGCCAATGAAACGGCCGATCTTATACGCATGGTCAACGTTGAGTCCCTCGTTTGCGCGTCCTCTAAAGCCATCGGTACCAAAATACTTCATAGCAGCTCCTTGCTATATTTCATGTCACATCACCGTTCTGTATACAACACGGTGATACCCACATGTTCTTCTCGCTTTTTACCCCGTGCATAAACAGCACAGCGGTATACACATTTTACGTGAAAATAACATTTTGGAGACACAAAAAAGGGTCCGTCGTAAAAACGACAGACCCTTGTACACTTTGAGCAAAACCTTGCTCCCAAAAACCTTAACGCTTTGAGAACTGTGGACGCTTACGTGCCTTCTTCAGACCGTACTTCTTACGCTCGACCGCACGAGAATCGCGGGTGAGGTAGCCGGCCTTCTTGAGGTCATCGCGATACTCGCCTGCCTCGAGAAGTGCACGTGCGATACCCAGGCGCAGAGCGCCGGACTGACCGTTGATGCCGCCGCCATCGCAATTGGCAAAAACGTCGAAATGACCAAGGGTATCAGTGATACGCAGTGGAGCCACTGCGTTATCAACAAGCTGCTGGCGACCAAAGTATGTGGTTGCCTCGCGACCGTTGACGGTTACTTTACCGGTACCGGGAATAAGACGAACACGAGCAACAGCCTCTTTACGACGACCGGTGCCGGTATAAACTGCAGTTTTATCAGCCATCGTTAGTCCTCCAGCTCAATCTTAACGGGATTTTGTGCAGCATGCGGGTGCTCGGCGCCGGTATACACCTTTAAGCTTCATACCCTTGCTTGCGACCAAGGGTGGTTTTTGGAAGCATACCTTTTGACGGCGTGCTCAACCACACGCTCCGGATGCTTTTCCATAGCCTCCTGGAAGGACTCGATCTTCAGACCACCGAGATATCCGGAATGACGCCAGTACTCTTTGTGGTCAGCTTTAACGCCAGTCAAAACTACCTTATCTGCATTGATGATGACAACAAAGTCACCTGTGTCGGCATTGGGCGTGTACTGTGGCTTGTTCTTACCACGAAGAATCATTGCTGCCTTCGTAGCCAAACGACCGAGTGTAGCACCCTCAGCGTCGATGAGCACCCATTTGCGCTCTACCTCGCCAGCCTTGGCAAACTGAGTCGACTTCTTCACTTGACTCCTCCTACAAATGTACAAAATGGCAACTTCTGGACAAGTTACCGATGCTTTTTTATCAGAGATTACGGGGCTCTGTGGAAAAGCTTAAAAAGTATACTCCACTTAGGCGTCAGTAACACGATGAATTTTTGCCCACAACAAAGCTGCAGATTTCTTCAAGACGCTCCGTGGCTTGACGACGACCTTGCAGGTACAGGGTGAGAAGTGCTTCTCCCGAGCGCTCATTGACTTTAACCTCTACCGGTTTTGGAGGGGCTATCACCAAACACTGCCCTTCTCGCTCCAGCTGCCAGAGCTGCTCTCGGCATGCGTTATACCGGTCTGCCCTTGTCTCAAGCGCCTCGAGATAATACGGAAATGCGTCATAGCGATGCGAGCGGATGGTCATCTGCTCGTTGGTTGTTCCTTTTACGTAATTGCGGTCCTGCGTCACAATCACCAGCGCCCGCTTTGATACGGGATAGTCTGCGCGAAACCGCGAGCCCGGCAACCGCAGAGCAGATGCGAAGGGAATGGAGTCGGCAGTGCCGCCGTCAAGATAGCGGTGCCCTTCTTGCTCGACCGTTTTTTGAAACCAGCGGCATAGATGCCGAAGCCTGCACTTTCCAAATATCTTTCTGGCAGAGACTGTACGTGCAGATACGCAGGAGTTCCAAACGTCACGTCAGAAGCAACGGCGTACATTTGCATGGGGTTGGCGTTGAAGGTATCGCAGTCACACGGGTCCAAGTGATTTTGGATTTCCTCATACATGAACTCGCTGCCCGCAATGTTTCCTGTTGTGGCGAGCGACCAAAACGACATGAACCTGCGGTCATCTCTGAACGCGAGCATCACGCGCATGGCGCGACCAATCTGTCGAGATTTGAAGCTTACCGCATTGATGGCGCCTGCGAGGTTCCCCATACACCAGTGAAGTCAACAATGCCGTGCTCAAGCAAGACATCCAAAACACCCGCGGTAAAGATACCTCGGAAGCTGCCGCCCTCGAGAACGAGAGCGACGTCGGGTTGGTGCGTGGCGTCGGATTGATGTGTGACGTCGGGCTGATGCACGATGTCTGGTTTGTGCACGGCGTCGGGCTGACACGCAACACGCACGGCGTATGTATCATCTACGCCGTGCGCAACCTTCTGCTGCAATGTCGTATCCACAAGATTGTTCTTCTCGCCACGCATCTCCATAAAACCTCCGAGTTCTGCTTTACGAAGTGTACCTCATGCGCGGCGGGACGCTTGATACTTTTTGAACGCCTCTTGGTACTGTGCGTTTGCGTGCTTGAACCGCTGATTGAAAAGCAAGGTCATCACCAGAAGAATCACGAGGTAGGTTCCTACAAACGAAATCCATGCCTCAAGAATGTTGGGAAGCCAGCTCCCTATCAACGCTAAAACAACGAGCATGGGAAACAGACACCCGTTAAAGGCCATATAGCGTTGGAAATAGCTCAGGCGCAGAATAATCGGCTGGTAATTGAACCAGATTTGCTGGAACAGGCCTGCTCCAATCCCCGCCACGATAAGCGTCAATATGAGAATATTCTTTTGTGTGTCTCCCAAATGAGCGAGCAGTGCCACTATGGCGTAAACAAGTGAGATGCCCATAAAATACAGCGCCCCCACAAAAAGGCTTTTTTGCAGACTCTCCTTGAGAGTCTTGCAGGCAGACGTTGTCTGCATTTTTCGCCGTTATTTTAAATCTTCTTGAACCTGTGTTTGTTCGAGTTTCATGATATCCCCTTCTGCCAGTGGTTGACTGTTCCTGACTGTCTCTACAAGACATTTCTGCGGAGTTGCCGGGCTTCCTACGGGTTTATGGGTTGTTCTGCAAAGTTGCGACACGACGCTCTACAAAAATACCGATACGTTTCTTGATGTCTGACGCGTATTTTCTTGATGCAACCAAGTTTTTCTCGCTCAGTGAAAGAAGTATGCGACCGGATCCTGCCGGGCTGATTCCCGTCACATAATCCAAATTCACCAGTTCTTGGCGAGAGCGCGGACAAACTCCGTTCCTCTCAGGGCCTCTTCCAGCTCAAAGAGGCGACTGTCGCTTTCAAGCACCTCACCTGTTGCGAGATGAATTATGGCCGTGTGATCGCCGGTTTCAATCCACGTAATATCGGCAAGAAATACCACGCGCCGTTTGATGGTTCCCGGAACATATCCCGACAGCTTTCCCGTCTGCCATCTGCAGCTGGCGGACAATTCCCCGAGACGCGCTGATCGTCAGGGACCACTTAAAATGGTTACCTCAATTTGCGACCGACCTTTTTTCTTCTACAACGCGAATGTCCATCTTGCATCCCAACACTGAGCGATGTTTATTACTCATACCTTAAGGTACCTCTAGGATATACGGTACTGCTCGCAAGCCATTTGACATATATCTGAGATGCACTTTCTGGTAGGTAAAATACCCTTCATGCATATGATCGGCAATCGACAGCACAAAGGTACTGCTTGATACAAACAGTACCTTTTTATTGAAGTGATAATATCAAAAACTGAACGTTCTTCTCGGCCTTTACTGAGCTTCTTGACCTTACTAGCTTCTCGGCTCTAACGAGGTCATGAGCCATATCTGGGCAAATCGTTGCTTACTGTGCAGCCCTACCTTTTTGGAACAAATCATTGCTTACTGTGCAGCCTTCACTTTCTCCCAATCTGCCTTAAAGCTGGCAAGACCCTTGTCGGTAAGCGGGTGTTGAACGCACTTTTTAAGTGCCGCAAAGGGAACGGTTGCAATATCGGCGCCAAGGCGGGCTGCCTGGGTTACGTGGTACGGCGTGCGGATGGAGGCCGAAATAATCAACCTGATTGTCCACATTCTTGCCGGACCAGTCGTAATTCTGGATAACTTCTACCACGTCAGCCAGCTGTGCCACGCCGTCTTCTCCGATGTCATCAAAGCGGCCCAAGAACGGCGACACGTAGCGAGCTCCCGCGTTTGCGGCGAGAAGCGCCTGCGGGGCAGAAAAGATGAGCGTCATGTTTACGCGGATACCCTCTGCCGCAAGGGTTGAGTGGCGGCAAGCGCTCCGGGCAAATGGGAAGTTTTACCACGATGTTTGGAGCAAGAGCAGCAAGACGACGACCTTCGGCAATCATCTCTTCTGTGGTTTCAGCCGTTGATTCAGCGGAAACAGGAAGGCCCTCGCAAAGTTTGGCAATCTTTACCATATGAGGTTCAAAATCCTCAAGCTTGCCTCCTGTTTTTGCATACAGGCTGGGATTTGTGGTGACTCCTGCAAGACATCCCCAACTTTTTGCTTCAGCAATCTCGTCGAGATTTGCTGTATCAATAAAAAAACTTCATTTCCGCTCCCTTCATCCTGCATTCTCAATCTCATTTTACCTGCAGTTTATTGATAAACTGTCACGCACCGTACTATGCTTCCATGATACATGACCTACCGGCAAGCGCTTCCAAAATACGCGAAGTCGCGCCTTTTGAGACGGTAGCATTCAACGTATTGACGCAGCGGTCGTTTGATGTGATCAACCACAAAACGCTGGCCGTCGATATTTTTGAGCCGCAAGGTGTGTGTAGAGTTTCGCGTTGCCGCTTTTGACCTCGGGATCATTAAATGCATAGTGACCTGCAAAATATCCAAGATATCCAAAGAGAGCTCTCGTTGGCAAGGATCTCCTCAACGCTGAGGGTTGACCCTGATCCCCACCATCCACTTGCGCCACCGCTCGGTCTCGATGGACTTTCACCAGCAAGGTCTTTCCGTAAACCGGAAACCTTGTCTCGAAGCAAGTAATCCTCGTGGACGAGAAGATCTTCTACATCGCAAAGCTTGAGATATGCCTTGTCTCCTCGGTTCCGTACTGCGGAGCCACATTGGAAGCAGCCACGTTCGCCGGGTATGCTCAAGCAGTGTTACATCATCAAGATAATCAGCATTATGTTCCTTAAGGCCAACATCATAGAGCGCGCCATCTTCGCAAGACTCGTAAGCCGCTTCAAAAATCGTACTGACCGACCTGCTTGGTAAGGCGCGTGAGCGTGCCTGTCTGCCCCACGATGAACGTCGGCATCGGCAGACCACGGGCAACAAGTTCGTCTTTCAGCCGCTCGACAGGTGTGTGATACTTATCCGTCGATGTCAGTCCGCCATTGGTCTACTTCGGTACCAACCCTCATAGCCAATCTCAGGAAGACCACGAGCAACACGTTCCTTCTCTCGCACCATTCAATCAAATCAACCGTACGCCCGAGAACAACATCCAATGGAATGCACCTGCCAATTTCAAAAGGGATCCTAGTCGGATCAATCATCAGGAGGTCGAAAACCGTTAAGCGCTATCTGCCAAATACGACTTGCGAGCGAGCTCCATAGCTTCGTTTTCTGTGCAGATGGGTCACTGCTCTCCTGGTCCCTTTGCCACGGACCGCCATGATCTCGGCACAGATAATACAGGCCATCAAAGCCAACCTTTTGAGCTATCGCCGCAATATCTGCCGAGAAACGCTTCTGATTCCAGCCGTTAACATATCCACCTCCCAAATCGTCGCAGTCAACCTGATTGCGCGATGCAATGAACATCAGCGGAAAGTCGTCATCGCGGCCAAGTTCAAAGGCTGCCTGAAGGAGATTGGAAGACATGGGTCCGATGCCAAGAAGCGTCGCCGATGTGCCGGTATCCTGCAGTCTAAGGAGCCCTTCAACTGTTCGCTTGATGGGTAATCTTTGCATAAGACTCCTCCTTCCCGAATGCAAGAGCATCCGGGGATCAAAAGGGCGCGAAGTACTTGCGCCCCATGTCTAAACGTTGTTTCGAGTGCGATTGATTTCGTCGGGCAGAGCGGGCTTTGATAAGACGAGAATCGCCACGCCAACGATGACACCGATTGCCATGTCCAGTGTAGAAGAGCGCAATGTTACTAGTTGCCGCAAACGATCATGCGCCGCCGCGAGGCACAAAAGCACTCAAACACCATGCCACGCTGCAAAGTCCTCCTGCCAACGGCAGAGATCCGATCATGATGGCAGGGAAGGGTATGAGCCGAGTCCTGACTGCAAAGGAATGGCTCTTCGGTAATACCGATGGAGTCCCATAAAAATAGCGGAAATACCCATCTGTCTGTCAGCATCGTCAAACCCATTGCGCGCAATGAGTAGCGATCCGCAAACCAGTGGAGGAACTGCGACAGCAACACGGAATGCCCGTTAGGACCATCACACCGGCGGTCATAAGAGCCGCGGTAACGTGAGGCCCGTCTTATTGACTGGGCCACCCATATCAAAGGCTGTCATCAGACCGATGACGATACCCAGAACAACCGCAGATCCTCCCTGCAAGCTGGAAAGCAAACCGGTAAGCCAGTCCATAAACGCGCCAAGCGGCGTTGCAAGTACATAGATGTAGACCATACCGAGTACCAGCGAGGATAGCGTCGGGATGATCAAGATGGGCATGATGGTACGGATGGCGTTGATTGACTTTCCAAGTCTCATCCACTTGACAAAATAACCGGCAGCAACGCCAAGCACCATAGCGCCTAAGAACCCTGTTGAAACCTGCGTATCTCCGGAAGGGACCGGATTGTTTGCAAGGTAACCCAGCACAAAACCAGTGCCAGAGCAGGCTTTCCCACCGAGTGAAATGAGTAGCCGCCAGAGCCGGATCATCATCTTGATGCCGGCCATGCCAATAAGATTTAAGCTCTGCATCACAGGATTGGTAACTTCAATACCATCTTTTCCTGCGGTGCCCGTAGCGAGCGAAAACGCCAAGAACACGCCACCGATAACAACAATCGGAATGAAATATGAAACACCGGTATTAAATGCCTTGATCAGGGTCTTTTCCTACCGCACTCAAAGCCGAAGGTTTTCTGTCCTCTACCATGATCTCTCCTCTCGACAAACGTACATAAAAACAGTTACGGCTACGAAATTTCTAAAAGAATCGTTTCATCAAATATCAAACAAAAGCTACTCGGTCAGAGCCACTACCTGATCGATTACCTTGCAGGATCGGCAATGGCAAGCTTGAAGGATCCAGGGTGAGAACGCGACCTTCATCGCGCTTCGTCAAAAACGCTCATCCCTTCAATGCCAATGGCAATGGCGAGAAGAACGGCATCGGCTTCGGCGATTTCGTCTTCCTCAAGTTCATTCTCGATGCCATAGCCACCCTGAGCTTCCACCTTGTACTCAAAACCTCGGCGCTCGCACTCCTTTTTCTATGGCCTCTTTTGCCATCCAGGGTGTGAGCAATCCTCGACGGTCAAGCACAAACTGCGACAACTTTCATAACGAACTCCTTCTCCCGGCAAAACAGTCTCGCATCACAACGCATAGTGCGATACGCTTCACCATCACGTACTGTCACTTCTGACTTTGAATATAGTTTTATGGAAGTAAATTTCGGCAAACGTTCTCATGACCTCGTGATATACTGTGTTAAACGTTTTACCAACATTTAATACTGCAGAATCACAGCTTGAATTTATTTCAAGTATAAAAGTTGTAATTCGGCGAGGCGCTATCACTCAGCCTCTGAATGATGGGAGGACACATGAGTCGCATAACTATCGTCGACGTTGCCAAAAAGGCCGGAGTTTCCACGGCCACGGTATCAAACTATCTCAACGAACACTACGAGAAGATGGCGTTGAGCACTAAAGAATCAATCAGAAAAGCGATCGAGAGTGTTATATTCCCAGGCACAGCTCAGGCACTCACAGGCAAAAGCACCGGCATCATTGCGGTTCTTATCCTCGACAACACCAACATGCGGCAGCTGGCTCAGCACACGGGGTATCGAAGACGCGGCGCTTGCCGCCGGTTATCACACCGTCATCTGCAACCTCACGACGTAATCCTCAAACGGAGTCGGCTGCTGAAAGATGCTTCCATTGGCGTAGACGGTCTCTAATCCAACCAGCAAATCAATTCCGAGCACTCGACCGACGAATCACCAAGGTTAAAAGACCCGTTGTATATTATGACTGCGACTTATTTGACTTTAATACCAGCTGGATCAAATCCAACCTCTACGACGGAGTGTACTCGGCAACATCGCAGTGTATCGAAAAGGGCTATGAGAGTTTCATGGCCATCGGCGGCGAACCAACGGGCCGAACGCGAACGGAACGCGAATCCGGCTTTGCGGATGCCCTTTCATCTGCCGGATTTACCTATGAACGTTTGACCGTCGATAGTTCCCACCTGCAGCGCTCTCAAATCGCCGCCTGGTTGAAAGGTCACCCTGTATCCTGCACGGCGCACGCTGATCTACGTGCCCAATCAATGGGCGCTGCGTGACGTCTACCTTACCATTATTGAGCAGGGCTATGTGATCCCCGAACGAGTCGGGCTTCTCGGGTTTAATAACACGGACTGGACAGATCTCACCCAATACCCGATTTCAACCATTATCGAACCGGTCTATGAGGAAGGGTCATCTTGCCTGTGAAAATGCTCCTGCACCAAATTAAAAGATCCGGAGACTCCCCAGTTCAAAAAGGTCCTTCCCTGCACGGTAAGGTGGCTGAGTTCTACGGTATAAACCAAGTGGACCTGTGAGGTAGATCTGCCAAGCTGTGATGCACTCTGTGACCTGTGATGACTTTCATGACCCGATGTACATCCCTGTGACCTGTGATGTACTTTTCTGCTTCAAAACAGGGGGCTGTGATGTACTTTTGGCGAGAAAACCGGTCTTCTCGCCATAAAAAAGTACATCACAGCTCTGCAAAAGTACCTCATAGCTTTTCAAAAGTGCATCACAGGTCTGTTATAAGCTCAGTCTATGTAAGCCAGCTTATGTCTACCGAAAATACGCTAAGCAAGCTTCCTGCAAGGCTGGCGTAGCGCGCCGATCGACACTTAAAACTGCTGTTATCTGGCAGAACTCCTGCACCCTTTTGCCAAAACACTTGCTTTGTCAAGGCCGTACTTTGCGAGCACCTCAAGAGCGGGACCGGACTCACCAAACGTGTCCTCAACGCCGATGACTTTCACGGGTACGGGAGCATGCTCAGAAAGCGCCTTACATACCGCGCTTCCCAGACCGCCAATAACGGAATGCTCCTCAACCGTCACGACCCTGCCGGTCTTTTTGTGCGGACGCAACGAGAAGATCGACATCAATCGGCTTTGATTGTGTGGATATTGATGACCCGGCACTTATCCCCACGCGCGCAAGCTCCTCAGCAACTTCCAGAACGGTACCAACCATGAGGCCAGTTGCAACAAGAGTAACGTCGGTTCCCTCGCGAAGCACGAGGCCCTTACCCACCTCAAACGTATAATCAGGATGATCGTTGATGACAGGAACCGGGAGCCGCCCAAAACGCATGTACACGGGGCCGTCGATTTCATACGCGGCATGAACGGCCGCTTCCGCTTCAATGGCATCAGAGGGACTGATGACCGTCATACCGGGAATGGTGCTCATAACGGCGAAATCCTCATTGCACTGATGCGTAGCTCCATCTTCACCCACGGAAAGGCCGCCGTGCGTGGCGCCAATCTTAACGTTCAGGTGAGGATAGCCAACGGAATTTCTGATTTGCTCAAAAGCCCGGCCCGACGCAAACATGGCAAACGAAGTGGCAAAGACCGTACGACCGGTAGCGGCAACACCTGCGGCCATACCAATCATGTTGGCCTCGGCAATGCCGCAGTCAATAAAAGCGCTCCGGATATGCCTTCGCCAAACTTTACCCGAACGCGTAGCTTCTGCAAGGTCAGCATCGAACACGAGAAGATCGTCATGGTCACGACCAAGCTCTACAAGAGCTCTTTGCCGTACGCGTCGCGCGTAGCGATTTTGACTTCTGCCATGGCTACCGGCCTCCTTCTCAAGTTCAGCCATCCCTTGGGCAAACTGCTCATCATTGGGTCCCTTGCCGTGCCAGCCAACCTGGCCTTCCATAAATGAAACACCCTTGCCCTTAATGGTGTGGGCAACGATAACGGTAGGGATGACCCTTCACGGTACGAGCTTCGGAAAAGGCTGCCCGCAGTTGGTCAAAGTCGCTACCATCGGCAACCTCGATAACGTGGAATTTGAACGCCCGGAACTTCTCGCCAATAGGAACCGGTGAGTTGATTTGCTCAAGTGGCCCGTCAAGCTGGAGGCCGTTGTTGTCAATGATGAGCGTAAGGTTATCAAGTTCATGATTGCCGGCAAACATCGCCGCCTCCCAAACTTGACCTTCCTCAATCTCTCCGTCACCAAGAAGCGCGTACGTACGATAGGTATCGCCAAATTTCTTTGCAGCAAGCGCCATGCCAACGGCCGTTGGAAACACCCTGACCAAGAGATCCGGTACTCATGTCAACACCCGGCGTGTCGTTCATATTGGGATGACCCTGCAGGCGGGTATTCAAATGGCGGAAGGTCTCAAGTTCCTCTTTTGGAAAGAAACCGCGCTCAGCAAGGACCCCGTAGAGCGCAGGGGTCACATGGCCCTTTGACAGCACAAAGCGGTCGCGGTTGGCTTTTTGTGGATCTGCCGGATCCACATTCATTTTCTTCAAAATAGAGATAGGTCAGGATATCAGCCGCGGAAAGCGACCCTCCCGGATGCCCCGATTTTGCGGCATGCGTTGCAACAAGAATGTCCTTGCGGACTTCACGGGCAACATGTTCCAGTTCCGTATTGGTCATGATACCTCCGTATTCAAACGCACTATGCACTGAACTTCTCGCTGAGCTTAGCTTTCAGCTCTTCTTTATCGAGAATGTTGTCGAGAACAACCTTTTCGTTATCAGGAACGCCTGCAATAAAATCGCCAAGATCGCGGCCAACGATAAACAGATCGGCGGCTCCGGGCATAACGTCGGAAACGGTTGAGTGCTCAACCTCAACGCCATCGACACCGAGATCTTTAAGGACATCCTGAACGTTCATTTCAACCATGAGGCTTGAACCAAGGCCGCTGCCACAGCAGCAAAGAATTTTTTGAATTGCCATTTTTTCTCCTTCTATGATTGGCATATGCCCGTGCAGATTTCACGAGCACAATCACGCTCCTTGATGCCTATGACCAAAGAGCGTGAAAAGAGTGTCTTACTTTGTTGTCTTCTCGTCTGTCTCAGATACCTCGTGCTTGGGAGCAACAAGGTTGTAGAGAATTGGGAGCAAGAAGCAAACGATGCAGATGATCGTAAGAATGAATCCCTGTGCATTAAGCGCAACGTTGCCAAAAATAAGCGCCATGACCGAGAAGTCAGCGTCAGAGAACGTTGCGGACGTAAAGCCCATGCTCGTAAAGACCGGCATACAAAATGCGGGAAGGAAGGTAATGAGCAGACCGTGAGCAAACGCGCCGGCAACACAGCTCCTTTATACCACCTTTCGGCATTATCAAAGACGCCAGCCGTAGCACCACAGAAGAAGTGAGGTACAACGCCAGAAGAATAAGAGCGAGAGGAACGAGGCTTGCGTTAATGAGACCCAGCAAGATCAAACCAAGAATTCTCCAACAAAGGAAGACAAAAATCCGAGAATAACGGCATTTGCGCATAGGTAAACGCGATAGGGACACCGAGCGCAGGCTTTGCACCGTAGTGGACGAGCTTTCGGCAATGCCCTTAAATGCGGGAACAACTCACCAATGATGAGACGAACGCCGGAAAGAATGATATACACACCACCGGCAAAAGAAAGACCGCGCAGAAATGCCCAGACTACCCAGTTTGTGGTGGTCTCAGTACCGACGTTAAGCAAATCGCCTAGATGCTGAAAACCTGCATATGCAGGATTTGAAGCAAACTCGGCAGCAGAAATACCAGCGGAACAGCACCCAAAAGACCGCGACAACCGCAACACCGGTGATAATAAGGAACATGATTATCATCGTAAGACCAATGGAAACCGTATTGTCACGCAGGAAGATCAGCCGCTGAGAACTGGAGTTTCGGTACTATTTTTCGCGATCAGACGCAAAAGTTTACCAACCATTCCGAAAGCCAATATCCAACACCACCGAAGTGACCAAGAGCAACAGAATCACTGCCGGTTACCTTACGCATGGTCGGCTGACAATATGCTGGCGAGAGAACCATGATGAGGCCCAAGAGACACGCACCTGAAATGTAGAGCATCCAACCGTCAAGGCCTCCGATGTGTCAAAAATGATGGCGAGCATAGCTGCCATATAAAAGCGTATGGTGACCTGTCAGGAAGATATAGTGCATGCGAGAAAAACGTGCAAGAACAATGTTGAGAACCATACCCAGACACATAATGATTGCGGTGGCTTGGCCAAAGTCCTGAAGCGCCATCGAAACGACTGCCTCGTTGTTGGGAACAACTCCCTGCATATTGAAGGCATAATTAAAAATCTCACCAAATGCAAGCAGTGACCCTGACTGAAGGAAACTGCTCCGGCAGAAAGAACCAAGAAGCCAACAATGGTTTTCAGAGTTCCTTTACAAGTTCCTCAATCGGTTTCTTCTGAAGCACCAGACTGAGAAGGGCTACAAGGCCAACAAGAATTGCAGGCGTTGATAGCACGTTAACGATAAAGTCTCATAACTGGCATATTACGTACTCTCTTCCACGTAGGTAACCAAACTGTAAGACACTATTGCAAAAGGCCTGTATACCTTTGTGCACAAAATACGTTCCATCGGACAGGTTGCCACGGACTCTTCGGTTTAGGAGCCAACCGTCATATGGCAATACGCTTCATCTGCATTCTGAGATTGAGCGAGAGCTTCAAATCGTTTTTCGGATCTGCCAGTAGCGTAGCCAGCTCTCGCATTACTTCAATGCGAATTTGAGTCCTCAGCGGCAAGCGTTAGCAGCACGCTCGTAGGGTTTGCCCTCTTTGAACACAAACACCCTTGCGCAAAATAGTAAGTGCAAGCTGTTTTAACAACGCCCCTGTTCAGGGACGGGCATGGAGAAGAGCAAGATTTGGGAACAAGAACAAAAATATGGACCGAGCTCTGCGGCGTTGTCGATGATACCGTCAATATAACGTTCTTCAACATATCCCCCTTTACCAGGAGGAGTAACTGCAACGCGGAACGGCGTCTTCCCCAGTCCTGTGCCGAATCGATAACCTGAACGTTTTCGAGTTTGAGCATATCTTGATCTGGCTCATAGCACTTCTCTCACTTCTACGAATCAAAAACGTCTACATAGATATTTTATAAGTATCGCAAAGAAAAGGTTAGACAATTTATCAAATATTCGCTTTGATTCATTTTGTCGTAGCGGACAGGAATATCCACGGAGTAGCGAAGAAGGGATCTAATCAAGAACCAAATCTTCGTCTTGGTTCTATTAAGCTTATATGTAACTATAATATGTACCCAAATAGGGTACACTATGGGTGAACGATAGACAGGAGAAAGAAATGACTACAACAACAGCGCGGAAAGCTGAAATCAAAACCAGAACTACTGACCGTGTAAAGGCCGATGCGACGGATATTTACTCACGCTGGGGTCTCAGTCTTTCAGATGCCATTAACCTGTTCCTGATCAAATCGATTGAGGTTGGCGGGCTGCCCTTTAACTTGCGCATAGAAAAGCCCACATATGAAGCAATTTCCTGCTAAGGCTTATCACGCTGCTTTAATGCTGACGGCATCGCCGTACCGCCAGGCGACTGGAATGATGAAGATGAATAATCGTGTGCCTCACGTATGGGGAAATCTGGCACGCACGTTTCACCAACTCCGAAGGCATCATACAAACACTCATTAATTTGAGACGGATTGAGGCACCCGGACTCACCCCAATACGGGAGCCATAAGCTCATACAGCGCATCAACATCTTTGCAGGCCCCTATCTTTTCAAGAAGCTCCGCATCCTGAATGACCCGATAAGCTTCGAAGCATTTCCGTCGGGCCGTGAGGCTCGGTGAGAGCAAGCATGAAGAGGACTTTTGGATGCAAGATAGTTTCAGGATCACCCATCATTTGAAATGCAACCGAATCCTTCAATGTTGCAATGCCGATTCCGGGCTTGATTACGTGTTCGCTATCACAATGCGGAATGGCAATATCAAAAGCAGGTGCAGGAAGTCCCGTTGCAAAGACGCGCTCACGCTCAACGATGGCCTGGGGATAGGTGTCTTTTGCATATCCGTTATCCACAAAACCTTGGGCAACAGTGCGCAGGGCTTCCTCAGAATCAGTGGCTTCAACGGCAAGTTTGATAAGTTCTTTCTTCAGAATCATCATGTTTCCTTTCCATTTGCACAAACTATAGAAACCTTACAGGCAGCTCATTCACTAACAAATCAAGATTTCAGTTTCTCACATTCCTTACTTCAAAGCTTGTATATAATTATATGTACAAGTTGTAGCAGTTTTTATAGGTAATGTCACCAGGTTGTCGTCAAAATTATCGGCATACGGCAACCATAGAACACACCCATATCATAACTGCACCGGACACCTATAGAAAAGGAGTTCATCATGCTGGTAAATCTTCGCGATATCTGTGCCATTGCCGAGCAGGAATAACATGGCAATCCTCCTCTCAATGTGCCGAGTATGGAAGCACTGCGCGCCGCAATCGACGCTGCCGAGAAAACCGGCTATCCCGTTATCATTGCTCGCGCAGAAGGCCATGAGCCCCTTTGCTCCTCCTCGACAAGATCGGTCCTGCAATGGTTGTTTTGCTGAGCGTTCCAGTGCCTTGATCTGCGTACATCTTGACCATGGAGAAAGTCTCTCCTATCTGCGTCGCGCGCCTTGAAATGGGATTTAACGGCATTATGATGACGGCCTACCAACCCTACGAAAAGAACGTCGAGAATTCCCAACGCGCTGCCGACATGTGCAAGCTTTGACGCCGGTCTTGAATGCGAGCTCGGCTCAATGAGAGCTCGTGAATTTGGCGAACGTGAGGAAGGCGCAACGGCGGAAGAATCCGGTGCGATCTATACCGATCCTGATCAAGCACTCGATTTCATCCAATCGACCGGTCTTGATATTCTCGCGTGTTCATTCGGAACGGTTCACGGCATTTACAAAGGCGAACCGCACCTAAACTTTGACGTGCTCCATAAAATAAGGGAAGCTCTCAAACTCCACTTGCTATGCACGGCGGCTCAGGCGTATCTGATGCTGACTACGCCAAGGCCATCAATGCCGGTATCCGTAAAAATCAACTACTACACATATGGCGTAAAGTATGCCGGTGAAGCCGTAGAGAAGCTTATTGGCGAGAAGAACGGCGGACTGTCTGACTGGCACGACATGACCACAACTGCCTATGAGCGTATGGCTTGCAGACTTCACTCACGTCATCCGGTGTGTTTGCAAACGGAGCTAATCCTGTAGCCTAACGTTACTCTGTAATGCGCAAAAATGTCGAAGAACTCCGATCTCAAGTACCAAATTGAGATCGGAGGTTTTTATTTTTCCTCTTCTGGATTCTGTCCGTACCTATGAAATACTGCAATAACGCTTCATCTATTTGTGGCTGAGTCATTTCTGCTATCTTTACCCTGTAAACAAAGCAACCGATACAGTTTTGCTGCTTCTTCTAGTAAATGCAGGCACTACATAGCTTCGCCGTACTCTTTACCAACCGCAATGACACCGTGATGCTTCAGAACAACTGCAAGCCCTATTGCCAATACACTCAACAGCTCTCTCCATGGACAAACTGCCCGGATCGCCGCTATGGTGCAGCATACCGATCCTTCAGTTGCATTTGCCAACGTTGAGATTGCAAGGAATTTTCATCGAGTACCAAACCTAACCCTGTAGCATATGGCTGATGGGTATGGATAACAGCGTTAACCTTTGGCATCTTGTAAAATGTATAAAAAGAGCCTCAGTATCAACAGACGCTTTTCTATATCCCTCGATAATATTTCCTTGCGGATCTACAACGAACATATCATCTGGAACCATTTCTGTCATAAATCATTCCAGATGGGGTGATCACGACTATCGCCATTCTCCATCCGTACACTAACATTTCCACCAGAAAGCGCAATCAGACCATAGTAGATCCATTCGGCATCGCACATTTGAGCATTTCTTCTTTTTATCTCTGCGTACATTTTTACCTCTTCTTCCTCTTGAGATATTCTTCATTTGTACGTCGAGCCCTTGCTTTTTAGAGAATCAGGATGAATTTTTGTACTCCAAATCTCTGAGTAATGAGAACAGTTCTTCTGAATCATTAAACATTTTTCGTTGGAATCCAAAAATCGTCCCGACAGTAATGATGCGTCATTAACTCTTAGGTAAATCTTTCCTGAACTTGGAACTCTCTTACCAAAAATGAATTGACTTTTTCAAATCATATTTTTGTATTCTTCCATATGAACTAGGAGATTACTTCTTCAGAGAGTTCAATGACCTTTGATTTGATCCAGAAACAAACGTATTCCAAATTTGATAACACGATACTAGTATGCCAACATAAATACTGCTCTAGGTAGTAGCAAATTAAAATGCAATGCAGCAAACTGATACTAATGCAATTCCATACAAAAAATACCCGTCAGGGTAACCTCAATCGCATAGTATGGATTTTGATACGTAAATCACTCTTTTCATTTAAACTCAAATGGTCGGAGCCCCTAAAGACTCCGACCAAACCATCTAATCTACTCAGCGGTGTCTGAAGTATGGAGTTCAAGCGCTTCTTTATGAATACGACGCTTGTTCCATATTGCAAGCGCAAGGGTTGCGATACCATTATCGCCGCCCAAGCCATTAGCAATTCCACCAATGCGTACAATTAGCCATGTCAACGGATTTGCGCCATCACATATAGATGAAATCGCTGCAGCTCCACCCATATCAAACTGGACATTAGATGCAGCAGTAGTGATGAGAGCGATAGATCTGCAGCAATGTACAAACCAACGGTGAGAACAATAAGTCCAATGAAAAATTCCGCGGAAACCATTGTTACGTACGACTGGGGTAATGAGAACAAACATCCATGGAATTACCGCAAGGTCTGCAAAAAGGAAGAACCTTATTTCCGGAAGGATAACTGCCAAGAAAAATGCAGAGAGGGACAAGGATGAACGAAATAGCAAGAGTCACTGGGTGCCCCTACGCCAACTGCAGAATCAAGGCCAATATATATCTTTCCACGGTTCTTGAAATGCTTGTTGACAAACGTAGAAGCTGCATCAGAAATAGGAAGCAAACCTTCCATTAGCAAGGCGGCCATCTTTGGAATGAGTACCAATACGGCGCCAAGCGAAACTCCCAACGACAGCACTTTGGTTATGGAAGCAGCAACATTTCCACCGTCCCAATATGCAAGGACGCCAATTACCAGTCCAATAACGGTACCTACCAAGATTGGCTCGCCAAACACACCAAATTCTTTGAGTGTATCCGTATTGATATCAATATCACGTACCCCGTGGATCTTGTCAAAAATCCAGTTAAAAAGCATCGCAATCGGTGCATATGCGGTAGTAAAACCCATGTGGCAAGGAAACACCAGCATCTGAAGTGACTCTCAACCAAAGGAGCCGTATAGTCGCCAAGAACCATAATCACGATCATGTTTAGAATGGCTGCACTAATACCAAACACATAGCTATTGGTTACGATTGAAACAAGTGCACCGGTAAAAGCAAAAATGCCAGTAGTCCCAAATGTCAACGTCAACAGTCTGAGTAGTATTAGTAAGCAGCAGTAACGATATTTACTACAAGACCAAGTGGAATAATAATCAAGCCAACAGTGGATCCCATTGCAAATAGCTGCTGCTGCTGGCCAGCCTACATCAACAACGGTCAGACTCAATCCAAAACGATTGACCATTTCCCTGAACTGCCGGTGAAAGTGTAGTTCCCAAAAGACTGTTAATTACAAGTCCAAGTCCGATAAAACCAACGCCAACTGTAAGTCCAGCTCGCAAACTTTTACCAAAGCTCTGCACCCAAAATACAGCCAAGAATTGTAGGGCACAATCGGCATCATCACCGATACGCCCAACCCTTGAATGAACGAGAAGAACCCCAAAAAGCATCCATTTTACGTCCTCCTTTTCTGTTTACTCTTCTTCCATAAGCTTTTAAGATCTGCTGGTTTGGTACATCCATACCACACCCATTAAATAGGCAACTCCATTAACATACGGACAATGCAACTCCTGAGGAGCTATTGACGTTGCTACAATGAAGTCGTAGTTGCGTGATTTCTCTGGAGCAGACGCGAGTTGAATCTGTGTAATCTCATACTGCCCTTTATATCCATGAGAATCCAAAAGTTCTTCTACTTTTTCCGGGCAATCGTTGAAGCTACAATTCCTGATCCACAAGAAAGCAAAATGTGTTTCACTCTTCCAGCCATCTTTTCATCCCTTCTCTGTTCTTACAAACTCACTCACCAATCACGCAAACCTTAACTTTTACGATTACGCTCCCTGTTCTGGTCCCAGTCAACCAAGTAAATGTGACCAAATTCTCCGGTTGCAGGGCATGCTGTCAGTAACGACAAAAAGTTTGGCTACTACCAAAGAGCGATGCCCTCAGGTGCGCATCTCCATTCAAGATCGTATTTGCCTCCCGGAAACTCAGGGATGCTCATTGTGATAATCCACAAGAAATTGGACGTGTTTTTGGTCCTGGATAGCGATAGTCTCGTCTTCTTCAACCTCGCGAGGAATCATCTCGTCCACAAAACGAATAAGGTCCCCTTGGAGAAACTCCTGCCCCCTGCCAATTTGTATCATGCACATACTCCTCAAAAAATAACCGAGCAGGTAGTATGTGTTGTTTGGCACGTCACAGTACCATTTGAGATCCCGGACGCAGCAATGATATCAATCACCTAGCAGCTTGATATCGATAAAATCAGGGACGACCTGCTGTAGTTGATACCGTAATCGTATCTTGATAAACAGCCATATATCTCTTCTCCAAACTTCTCTTACTCTGCAAAATCAGTACGAGCTCGATCAAGCGCTTCAAACATCTCGTCAAGCATTGCAAACGGATCATCGGCCGCAACAATACCCGAGGTTCCTCCAGTTGCATCGGCACCGTATTTAATGGCGTCATACACATTCTCTCCGGAGCTGATACCTGCCGCCTGCAGTACCTTAGTGGCAGGAGAGATGGACTTTACTGCCTCGGTCGAAGCGCGCATATAATCCTCACCGGCAATTTGTCCGGTTCCGATAAGGCTCGTAAGCTCGCAGGTCATAATATCGGGATGCAACTCTGCAATGGCTTTTGCCTCTTCGACGGAATCGGCACACACACAGGTAAGAATCCCCACCTCATTAGCGCGAGCTATGGTTGAAGCAAGCTCATGGACAGTCATGGGGTTCTCGGCATGATTCAAAAATGTAGCCTTCACTCCCGCCGCCGCGAGCGCCTCAGGCAAGATATGACCCATACCGCGACCGGGCCTCAAGCTTTCCATGTTTTGAGCGCACGGAATAAGATATGCGTACAGTGCTCAGCAACCCATGCGAGGTCAATCAGCTGAGCCGTAAAGAGACAATCAAAAATCGTACTTCTCGCAAAGTTCATCCGCCTTGACGGCAAGCTTTATGAAGCTCCTCGCCATACAAATACGACTTTGGATTAACTACAAAAATGGGCTTCTCAACTTGTACTTTTCCATACAGATCCCTCTATCCAAAGCATGCATACAAAACGACAAGTTCAATATAAGCAGTATATATCAACTTGTACACAATTTTTATATACAAGATAGCTTTGTCGATGAATTTTATCGGTGAGCGCGCGCATTTTGGGGTTGAATTGCATCCCCTACTACCGCCTGCCCTGATGTAAGCCACGTAAGACTCCACTCGAAAGGGGTCTTATCGGCAAATCTGATTGTTTGTTCAAGAACCAGAATCGGTGAATTTTCATCGCAATGTAAGTAGTGACCGTGTTCCCACCCTGCCGCGCGCGCCGTATAACGGATCTTTTGAATATGCGATCTTCTTTCCGCTGCATCTTTCCGCAGCTGAAAAGGCAGGCTCCACTGGAAAGTCCGCTTTTTCGTAGCCGGGCACTCCGATAAGTTCGTCCAGCTTTCCTGACATAAAATAGGCTCGCCACCAACATATCTAACTCTGCGCAAAAACAAATAAGGTCTGAGGGTCGACGCTTGCAGCTCATTTTTTACGTTTTCAGGAGCAGGTAAAACTTTCTTTTCTAAGACCTTTTGTTTCAAATTCCATTCCTTGGTTCTTAAGAGACTCGGCAAACGAAAAGCGGTCGAACTCCCGCCGGATGGGGACAGTCCTCTTCAGCGACATACGTACCCTTTCCGTGAACGCGAAATAAAAGACCTTCGTTGACCAGCGTTTCAATCGCATGTCGTACGGTTCCTCGACTGATACCAAACCGGTTCATCAATTCATGCTCCGAAAGAATCTTTTCTCCGGAGACCAGCTCGCGCGAATAAATCATTTCCCTGATTTGGTCGGCCCAGCTGCGAGTGGAGCGATGTGGCGCTGGTAGTAATCAAAGCTTTTGTCGGTTTATCTTGACTGGTGAGCTTTTCCGGCGTGGGAAAATGAGGATATATTCCATTGTCGTTTGTAGCCTTTTTGCACACTGTAACCTTCTAACCTATAAAATCGAACAAGTGATGATCTGTTTCCATAGACAAGTAGTATACAAGTGAACAAGGTATGCGTCAGGTAAGAATTAAACAATGCCCTTCGAAATACCTTTATTGAAGACTCGCGATGCCCGCCAATTTTGATTAAATTTTGAATCTATATTTTTCCTTTTTTCCATAACCTGATACAGACTCAATAATGCCCACCTGCACCAAATTGAAATTAACTTGATGCTCCGAGCTCTTTAAGCCGAGAAGTTCCATAACCGCATTTCTTCCAAAAACCTTGTTGTCGTCAAAACTCTCATATAAAGTTTTGATATGAAGAACCGTTTTATCCGAGAAGCCCTCTGTTTTGTCGGAAAACAAACTCTCAATGTCCACTTTTTTCGGCACCAATGTCCACTTTTTACAGTCAATGTCCACTTTTACGGTCAATCTCCACTTTTCGGCACCAATGTCCACTTTTTCAGGTTTCCACAATTCGCTTATATGCAAATTTCGGTTATGAAGTTCAGTCTTCTCGTTTAAAAGTAAGTTCCTAGAAAACGCCTCAAGGTACTCGGTTGTCTCATGAATATTCCTTTGCAGGTCTGTGTAATTAGCGCGCACGAGTGCATTTCTGAAATACCACGCATTTTCGGCAAACATATCATTCATTACGTGGAAGCCGAGCATCCTCAAGTACTTAATAAGAAACACTGCGGTTGTTCTTGTATTCCCTTCTTCAAAAAGCATGAATCTGCCACAGCCCTGAAATAAAGACCGCAAGGTGATGAATAATATCATTCATCGAAAGACCTTTGTAACTAAAAGCTCTTTTTCTTGGGAAAAATCGTACTCAAGTGTGGCCTTTAGCTCTGAAGCACTACCATATACAACGGTTGCTCCGTCAAGCACCCACTCTTTTTTTGAAATATTGAAACTTCTTATCTTCCCAGCATGTTTATAGACGTCTTGAAATAATTTTCTATGTATAGCGATATATTCGTTTGGCGAAAATGAAAAAGCTGTTTCTGAAAGCACTTCCGTAATTCTCAAAGATACCTTATCGGCCTCTTCCGTACGCGTATCATCCGATATATGTGCGGCTTTTCTGAAATAGTAATTGTCGATAAGACTTTGCGCTTCTTTCAGCGTAATCTTACCTTCGATATTCTGGATAGCAGTATCAACTAAATATCGAGACGGTCTGAGTCCGTCTACACTTTGAAGTCCAATTGCCGTATTCCAGATATAACCTTTATGAGCTTTATCGGGATCAGGCTCTCGCAAATATTCCTCAAACGGATCTTTATCTACACACATCTTAAATCAAACCCTCTACGATTTTCCGCGTCATAGAGACAGCTCAATCTTATAAAATACCTGGTAGGGGCGGAGGGACTCGAACCCTCACAACCGAAGTCGAGGGATTTTAAGTCCCCTGCGTCTGCCAATTCCGCCACGCCCCCGAGATGCATCGATATTATCGCACGATGTAGCCCTCACGTGCACTAAAAGTTTCATTTCTCCTTAAACGGTTTTTTGGACGGTCCTCCAAGCGCCTTGTCAAGCGGTTTCAAAATCGGCTTCCAAACCACTGGAGAAGGCCTTCCTTCCTGCACGGCTGCTGAGGTGATGAGAAGCCCAAAAAGCAAGTCGCTTTCGCTGGCAATCATCGTAGTAAAGCCCGTTGCCTGCATAAGCTCAAAAAGTACGATTGTCCCGCCCAGTATTACCGGCGCACGTTTTTCCTGAAGTCCCGGAAGCTTTGCACGCTCCTCCACCGGCAATTTGGCGAGAAGTTCTTCAAGTTTCTGCACATCCTCAACCGAAATGCCTCTTAAATGCACGAAAGCGGGATCGTAGGGCTCAAGCTGAGCATTCATGGCAATAAGACTGGTAGCCGTGCCTCCTGTTGCCACAAGCACTTCCGGCCGTATGGCCTCTTGATACTCAGAAGTCGCAAGCGCATCTCGCATGAGTCGAGAAGCAAAAGGCATGGGCGGCCTCAAGATGGGCGGATGTAGGAATATCGCCCTCAGATAAAAAAAGCGGTCTGTTACGCGCCTGCACCCAACATCAAGCGAACGAATAAACGGCAGGTTGATGATGTTGTTGGTCACATTTCCCAGTGCTAACTCCGTAGAGCCGCCACCACTATCGGCCACAAGAATCTGTCGACCGCCAAAGTCTTGTGCAACCCCAAGAAAAGTAAGTGCGGCTTCAATTTCTCCGGGAATAATCATGGGTTCAAGACCCAGAGAAGCGAGAGCCATGCCAAGGTCGGGTGCATTCTTTGCATCGCGCGCAGCCGAGGTAAGTGTGCACACGATGGCCTGTGTACCGGCTTCTTTTGCAGCTTCCACATACGAGGCCACTGTCATATACACACGCTTGATTGCATCGGTGTCAAGTAGACCGGTTGCATCAACACCAACACCAAGGTTGCAGATTTCAGAGTATTTGGCCATACGCAGTACGCGACCACCAGCAACTTCTGCGACAGCCAGTCGAACCGTTACCGTACCAATATCAGTACTGCAATCATCTATGAGCTTCCAAATCAATTCTGTGTATCAGTTGGCACATATCCAAAAACAAAATCCAAAAGTTTTATGTACCAGGGATTTTCTGGTCGCTTTTGCTCTTTTGGCTTGTCGTCAGTGGTGGTATTTCCGACACCTTCAACCGAGACGCTCGTCTCGCCCTCAGAAAACGTACCCACGCTCATGCGCTTTGTCCTGAATGCCTTCCTGCGTCTGCAAGCGATTGACGTCTTCGTTAAGGTTTTTATGCTCTTTCTCAACCTCTTGCTGCGTTATTTGCAATTCCTGTGCGTCTCGTATGGCACGATAGTAGCCTTGAACGGGTCCATAAAAGCCAATCAGCAAAACTCCGACAATGCATATAAAAACAGTCAGCTTTTTTATGCGCACGTAAAATGGCACGAAAATCCGTTCAGGCAGGTTAGTGGCCTGTTTTTTTCTCGCGCGTCTTGTGACGATTTTTGGCGGCGTTACGCACAGCGTTGCTCGCAGAGCGCCGCCCTGGGCTCCTGCCCTTTCGTCTCCCGCACGCGCGTAGTCGCATGGTTTGGCCTGAATTCCCTTCTCACCCGCTCATCCGAGGTATCCATCCCACGTCGTGAGACGGATCCGATGGTCTGTACGGGCGCGCGATCTCCCGTGCGTCCAGACACGGGTTGAGACTTTTGCGAAGCTGTCTTGTCCGTAGAGCTTAAACTCATCGCCTACTCGTTTCTAGTTCGTTATTGGTGCAAGGCGTCCTCTTAGTATGGCAGACTATAGCAGGCTTGACACTCTCAGCGAGCTTCTCGCAAAAATTTCATTTGCTTTTGACTCGACGCTTTTGCCTCTACTCTTTACCGTTCTCTTCTGACTTTGCCTGCTGCCATAAATCTTCAAGCATCTCGGGGTGGTCTTCAAGCGAGAAGCCCTTCTGGCTCGCAATCTCCTCCATACGCGACCAGCGGCGGCGCATCTTACGATTGGCCGAGGCAAGCGCCTCCTCTGCATCGATTCCATCCCATCGAGCCAGCTGTACCATGACAAAAAGGAGGTCGCCAAACTCTCCCGCACGAGCCTCGGAACCCCGTGCCTCGGCTTCATATTCCGCGCGTTCTTCGGCGACTTTTTGCCAGACGTCTTCAGCGGAATCCCAGTCAAACCCTACCTTTGCCACACGCTTAGAGAGTTTTTGCGCCTGCATGAGCGCCGGCAACGAGTACGGAACGCTATCGAGAAGCCCTTCGGTATGCACGCGGTCTTCTTCACTGGCACGCTCGACAGCTTTCACGCTGTCCCACGCGTCAAGTGCGGCATCGGCATCGTGCGCGTTTCCTGCCTCGGGTCCAAATACATGCGGATGGCGACGGACGAGCTTCTCGTTAAGGGCGCGGCACATCGTCAATATCGAACCCGCCATCGTCCGACTCAATCTGTGAATGAAGCAGTACCTGCTCAAGCACGTCTCCCAGCTCTTCTTGGAGATGTTCGGAGGAACCTTCCTTGATAGCCTCAACGGCCTCGTAGGCCTCCTCGACCATGTTCTTGGTAATGGAATCATGCGTCTGCGCCTTTGTCCCACGGACAACCGTCGCTTTGACGAAGGCGCCAGATGGTGCGCACCAAGCGGTCAAACTCCGGATGTCCCATAGGGGCACCGGGACGATGCCGCGTCTGTGTATCAACCAAATCTGCAAGTCTCGTAATACCTGTTGCACTCACGCTTTGCTCGGTTTGATTGGTTTGCTCGGCCATCACAACTCCTCGGGATACTTGAAATTCCAATCGGCACGAAGGTTGGTCATAAGCTCCATCACATCAACCGAAGTGTCGAGCTGTGCACGCGCATATTCGTCTCCCGCAACAGCGCGTTCCATATCCGCCAACACATAGCTCAGCGCTTGTGCCGTATTGCCAACCTGCAGCTCTTTCTCGCGCGCCCTGTCTCTGTCCAAACGATGGACGCCCGATCGGCCCTGGGATATTCCATAATTTCAAGATAGGCCTTATCCGCAGAAATCATGGCCCGCTTTGGCTGCTTTGAGTGCATGGTAAGGGAAAGCACGACCATCTGACCCTCGGCGTTGCGCAATAAAATACCTTCAGTCTCATCGGTTCCCGTAGGCGCAGGGTTCATCATCGAAAGTGCCTCATGTGGCTGGCTTTTAAGGAAGAGGCGGGCAAGGGTAAGGGAATACACGCCAATATCGAGAAGCGCTCCGCCCGCCAGCTCAGGATTGAAGAAGCGATTCTTCATGTCGTATTCCTTATAGCTGCCAAAATTCTCCTGTATGAGGTTGACTCGACCAAAATCTCCTGCGTCAATGCGTCGTTGCAACTCCTTGTACAGCGGCATATGCAAAATGGTGCAGGCATCCATAAGCTGAACGCCATGCGCAGAGGCCAGCTCACGCGCCTCGGCAAGCTCGGCGGAGTTGAGTGTAATGGACTTCTCGCAAAGCACGTGCTTACCCGCCGCAAGAGCCTTCCGCAGATACGTAATGTGCGTGTTGTGAGGTGTTGTAAGGTAGAGCACATCAATGTCAGGAGCGACGATAAGGTCGTCAATGGTGTCATACACCCGTGCCACACCATGTTTGTCCGCAAACGCCACTGCCTTCTCATGGGTGCGATTGGCTACGCCGTCAATGTGGCGACCTTCCGCCGCAAGCGCCTCTGCCATCTGATTGGCAATAACGCCGCAGCCGATAACACCCCATCGCAGCTGTGGAGCTGTAAATAACGAACCCTTCGTTTCCTGATACATGAAACCTCCTTGTGCCGAGTGATTCACGCACGCGCGCCTGCCTGTATACGCCCGCGCAGACCCACCATTGCTACATCAATTCCGTAACATTCTTGGCAAACTGGACAGGATCGTCCACGGGAAGTCCCTTCAACGAGCAAAGCCTGGTCATAGAGAAGACTTGCGTAGAGTGCAAGTTTGTCCTCTTCGTTCGAGGCCTGTGCCGCAACAAGCTTTTGGAACACCGGGTGCTGCGGATTGATCTCAAGCACTCGTTGTGCCTTAGGCATCTGGCTTGCATCGGGACCCTGTTCCATCACACGCTCCATTTCAAGTGAGACGGGTCCTTCTGCCGCTACCCGAGCCGGAGCCTCTCCCAGCGAGGCCGAGGTTGTAACACTCGTTACTTTTTCCGTCAAGTGCTTTTGCCAACGCCTCGAGAAGATCCTTGTGCTTCTCACCCGCCGTCTTTGCCTCTTCCTGTTCCTTCTCGCTTGCAAGGTTGAGATCAGCGGCAGAAACATTGGTGAATTCGAGGTCGCAGAGCGAAGACTCAGAGGTAGCGTTTTTCGGCGGAAGTGGTTTTGTCGGCAGAGTCGGCGGCGCCATCGGCGCCAGACTCCTTTGCGTCCGCAGACACAAGGGCTTCGGCCTTGTACGACCGCATGACCTGGAACATGAACTCGTCCACGTCCTGCGTGCAGAGAAGCACGTCGTAGCCGTGGGCAAGGGCATTCTTCACAACCGGCATATTGGCAAGACGCTCACGATCGCTACCTGCGGCATAGTAAATCTTATCTTGGCCCTCGCTTCGGCCCTGCGCATACTCTTTGAGCGTTACAAGCTTCTTTTTCACGTGCAGACCAGAAAAACGCAGGAGGTCGGCAAAGCTCGTCCGCTTTGGCGCCGTAGGAACTGTAGATTCCAAACTTGAGTCCCCTGCCAAAGTTCTCAAAGAACTGCTCGTAGGCGGGACGGTCGTTGTCACGCATGGTCTCAAGCTCGGATGTAATCTTTTTCTCCACACGTCGGGCAATGGCTTTTCAACTGGAGAGTTCTGCTGCAGCGTCTCGCGGGAAATATTGAGCGTCACATCAGGAGAGTCAACGACGCCGCGTACAAAGTTGTAGCAATCGGGCAGAAGATCAGCGCATTTTCTCCTGGATGAGAACGTTGGAAGTATAGAGCGCCAGACCCTTCTCGTAATCCTTGCTGTAGAGGTCAAACGGCACGCGTCCGGGGATAAAGAGTAACGCGTCATACGAGAGCGCACCCTCGGCGTGAACGACACCGTACGCGCGGGGTTTCCCAGTCGTGGAAGGTGGTCTTGTAGAACTCATCGTAATCGCTTTGTTCCACCTCACTCGAACGCTTCTTCCAGATGGGCGTCATGGAGTTCAAGGTCTCAAGCTCTTGGTACTGCTCATACTGCGGCGTGTAGTCCTCGCCTGCATCTTCCGGCTTGGGAAGCTCGCGGCTCTTCTCGACCATCATTTGAATGGGATAGCGTACGTAGTTTGAATAATGGCGTACAAGATCACGTAGTTCCACTCCGAGAGGAATTGGTCGGTGTCCTCCGTCTCCGTGGAGGGGCGAAGGAACAACGTTATGACAGTACCGTGGGAGTCGTCGACGCTGGAGATTCAGGAGTTCGACATCCGCTGCTTCCGCAACGCTATACCCGTGTACACCGTCAGACTCCCACATATGGCGCACTTCTCGCCATACGCGCGGCTGACTACGCGAACTTTTTGGGCAACCATAAAGCTGGAGTAAAAGCCAACACCAAACTGGCCGATAATATCGATGTTATCGCCCTGATGGTCGGCATTCTCTTCCTTGAACTGCTCAGACCCGGAATATGCAATCGTACCGAGGTTTTTATCGAGTTCGTCTTTTGTCATGCCGATACCGTTGTCGCTGACGGTAATGGTTCGGGCGTCTTTATCAAACGCAAGGTTGATTGCCAAAGCTTCCGTTACATTGACGTCTTTTTTGATAAGGCTCTCAAAGGAGAGTTTGTCAAGCGCGTCCGAAGCGTTGGAAATAAGCTCGCGCAGGAAGATCTCGCGATTGGTATAGATGGAGTTGATCATGAGATCAAGCAGCTTCTTGCTTTCGGTCTTAAATTGCTTCATAGGTAGAGGACTCCTTTCGGTTCTTAAGTTACCTTAGTATTGTCAGCATTGCCTGTTCCACAAACAGGCTTTCAAAAAGCGTTTCACACCATATATCAGGGATACCCTCTGACGGATACTCCTATTCAGGTGGGCGGATACGCGTTATGCTTCCGCCTCGTCACTCAGTTCCTCGTCATCTCCTCCAAGCTCTTCAAGAACGCCCAAAGCCGCAGGCATAAGTTGCTCATCTTTGTGACGGAACGGATAGCCAGCTTTTTCTGACTTGGGATAGTAGATGGCACCGCGCGCCTTGAACGTAAGCGCCTGCTCGCGAGGAATTTTTGACCCCCTGATATACAAGGCGCCCTCCGGTAAGCGAAATCGAAGACAGGCCAAGCCGCTCGGCACGAATGCGCACGCGAGCGCGGTCGAAGAGGTTTTTACCCGCAAGCGGCAAAGCACCAAAGCGCTCCTCCGTCTCTTGCTGTATCTCATCTACATCCGCCAGATCCTGAGCCGCCGCAAGTCGGCGATACACCAGTACGCGCCGATCAACTTCCAGGAGATATTCCTCGTCCAGGAAGAAGTCGGCAGGCAGATTGAGGGTAACTTCCGATTGCTCAACATCGGGCGTTTCGCCGCGGGCCTCCGCGACCGCCTCACCCAGCATCTGCGTGAAGAGGTCAAAGCCAACGCCGGAAAGATTGCCGTGTTGTTCAGCACCCATGAGTGAGCCTGCTCCGCGAATCTCCAAGTCGCGCATGGCAATCTTCATGCCACTGCCCAAATCCTGATACTCGTTGATGGCAGTCAGGCGTGCCGTTGCCTCTTCGGTAAGCGGCATCTCTGCCGGGAACATAAAGTACGCATACGCCTGTTGCCGACCACGGCCCACGCGCCCCTTAAGCTGATACAGCTGAGCAAGTCCCAAACGCTCCGAATCTTCAATGATCAGCGTGTTGGTATGGGGATTGTCGATACCCGATTCAATGATGGTGGTTGCCACCAAGACATCTATCTCATGCTCCTGAAAACGCAGCATCACGTCTTCCACCTCGCGGGCACTCATCTGTCCCGTGAGCCACCCCCACGCGCGCTTCCGGCGCCGCCTCACTCACGCGACTCACCGCATCATCAATGGTCGTAACGCGATTGGAGACGTAATATACCTGGCCTTTACGTGCAAGCTCGGCTCTGATGGCGGCGGATACAAGATCGGGATCGTACTCTCCACCGTCACCTTAACCGGCTTTCTTCCCGGAGGTGGCGTCATGATGAGGCTCATATCACGCACGCCGCTCGCGGCCATCTGCATCGTGCGTGGAATAGGCGTTGCGGAGAGCGTCAGTACGTCAACCTGCTCGCGCATATTTTTTGAGCTGCTCTTTATGCTGAACCCCAAAGCGCTGCTCCTCATCAATGATCACGAGACCCAAATCATGGGGGTTCACGTCCGCTGAGAGCAGCCGATGGGTTCCTACCAGCACGTTTACCGAACCGTCCGCAAAGCCTTCCAGTGCCTTGCGCTGTAGCGCAGGCGTAACAAAACGGGAAAGCACAGCCACTTGCAAACCAAACGGTGCAAATCGCGAGAAGAACGTCTCAAAATGCTGCTGAGCCAAAATGGTGGTGGGACACAAAATCATAACCTGGCGGCCGTCCTGACACGCCTTGAATGCGGCACGCAATGCAACCTCGGTCTTACCAAAGCCAACGTCTCCGCAAAGCAGGCGGTCCATCGGCTTTGCGAGCCTCCATGTCAAGCTTAATATCCGCAAGTGCGCTTTCCTGATCGGGCGTCATCTGATACGGGAAGGTAGACTCCATCTCTTCTTGTTCCGGAGTATCAAACGAAAACGCATAGCCCGGCACCGAAGCACGACGGGTATACAGGTCAACTAGGTCAAACGCCAACTTTTTTGCGGACTTGCGCGCCTTGGCTGTCGCACGCGACCAATCGGCAGTGCTCAGCCGCGTCAGCCTTGGAGCTGCGCCATCGGGTCCCACATAGCGTGTTAAACGATCCACCTGTTCAAACGGGACGTAGAGCTTATCGCCATGAGCGTATTCAAGCAGGAAGTAATCACGCATTTTACCGGCGGCTTCTTCGCGCACAATCTCCTTAAAGTACGCAATGCCATGCTTTGCGTGGACAACATAATCACCCGGCTTGAAGGGGAACGTAACACTCGTGGGATCAATGCGCTTGGAGCGGTGTTTTTTTGCGAGCAGAACGAATCGTAAGGGTCGGAGACGGAAAGAACGGCAAGATGCGCCGAAGGTATCACGATACCGGCCGGAACCGGAGCGTCGGTAAATGTTACCCGTCCCCCGTTTAAGCGGCTTGTATGAGGTATCTGAAATATCCCAATTTGGGATATTCTCTTCTGACGTGACCCAAAAGACACCTCAAATGGAATATTTTCATCACTAAAATGACCCATCAGATGCTCACGCGCCGCTCGATCGGGAACGGCAAAAACAACCACGTCGTTATCGTTTACGAGCTGGCGAACACGGCCAATCAACTAGCATCAGAACCCGCAATGGAAGGGCTGATGGACTGCGAGTTCTGCGGTAACTTGCTCCTCCCACCCGCAAAAGAGAAGCAAACGAAAAGCCGCTGCTGTGAACCAAAGTCCAACTCCCGTGGCACGGTGTAGAGTCCTTCGGTCTTAACTTTTGCCGTCTGTGCCGCAGCTTCAATATCATCCATAGCGTGCTGGCAGTCGTCAAAAAGAGAGCGTGGTTCTGCAAGTACCACAAGGGTTTCCGGAGATATGTGTTCAAGCGGGCTTTGCTGTTTTTCCGTACAAAATGGGCAGATAGCGCTCAAGCGCCGGTGCGGAAGCACCTCGTTGAATGAGCTCAAGATCGGCGGCAACCGCAGAATTTTCCTGGGCACGATTGTAGAGTGCCCGTTCGGCGTTTCGAATAGTCTGTGAGGTAAAGGCCAGCTCTCGACACGGTACCACGGTCACCGACTCAAGCTCACCGATGGTCTGACCGGTTGCGGAAACCATGCGACGGATACGATCAATCTCATCACCAAAAAACTCAAGGCGCACCGCACTGGTGGACTGCGCCGGAAATACGTCTACCGTATCGCCATGTACGTGAAACGAACCGGGAACATCAACTTCTCCGGTATCGACATATCCCATACCCACAAGAAGCGCCGGCACTTCTTCAAAAGACACCTCGTCCCCTACAGAAAAGGTACTTGGTACAAAATATCCCGATCCAACAGGCGGAACACGACGCAGAAGTGCATGCGCGCTTGCAACCACAATGCACTTCTCGCCCGCCGCAAGGCGTGCAACGGCATTGCAGCGCATGCCGATACACGCATCATCAGGTGTGGCATCTGACCACGGATAATCACGCCTATCGGGATAGCGCGACACCACATCATTTCCAAGCCACGCCGCCAGCGCACGAGCCGTACGATCGGCTGCCTCCTCGCCCGCTACCACCAGCATGGTAGGACGCGGACATCGGGCCCATATCGAGGCAAGCACCAGAGGGCGCGCACCTTGAGCAACGGCCAAGGTAACATCGGAGCCCGAAGAGAGCTGTCGAGAAAAAGTAGTGAGTTCCGGGGCGGATAAAAGGCGAGAAGCAACTCGGTTGATAAACACTAAAACTCCTTGACGCACTAAAAGCCCACGTGCACAAACACGCGGGCTGTAACTGATTCAATCTGAGTGCTATTGTAGCCGTTTCCGACCACCGATTTAGCAGTCAGTAGATTTCTTACCGAGCTACATGTTTTGTCAATGCGCGCAGCTTTTCTGCCACGGCGGAAGTAAGCACCTCGGACGGACAACGCCACGCCCAATTTCCCTCAACGGTTCCGGGGACATTCATGCGAGCAGAGTCGTCGAGCTCAAGGATGTCCTGCAGGGGTATGACGGCCACATCATTGGGCAGCGTCAACACGTTTTTGAGTACACGCTCAAAAGCCTCATGGGTCTTCTCGTCCGCAGATCCGTCGCACCAGGCGTCCTCATTATCCGGATAGATAAAGCGCCGCTTCAGATACCCTGCAAGCGTAGGCGTATCATGCGTTGAGGTATACACAATCGTCTCGAGGTTTGCCTCAAAACGTTCTCGTGGATCTTGATTTGAGAATACTGCCACCGACATACCCGGTATACCTGTCTCGGCCAAAAGAGCCCGCACCGCAGGCGTAATGGAACCAAGATCTTTCGGCAATCAATGGCAGCGCGCCAAAGTGCTGGAACGCAACACGGAAAAGATCGAGCCCCGGCCCAAAAACATCGCTTCCCTCTGAAGCTGCATGACCGCTTTGAACATCATAGAACGAGGTGAAGCCTATAAAATGATCAAGACGTGTAAAATCATACAGGTCAAAGGAGCGCTCAAAACGCTGAAGCCACCACGCATATTCTTGTTGCTTTAAGACATCCCACTTATAAACAGGATTTCCCACAGCTGACCTTGCGGGGCAGAAAGAATCAGGTGGAATACCCTGGCTGGGAAGACGGATAGCCGTCTGCATCAAGATCAAAAATTTCCGGATGGGCCCCCACATCGGCCGAATCCGCTGAAACAAACATGGGCATGTCGCCGATAATTCGAACCCCATGCTTATGCGCATACTCTTTTAAGTTCATGCCATCTCGCTCAAACATAAACTGATGCGGCGCCTGCGCTCGGCGCCTTCTCTTACTCCGGCACGAGCTACCAGCTCTGGTGTGTAGGTCTTGTATTCTTCCGGCCACTCCTGCCAACACACCGCAGTGCCAAAGTGGTCTTTCAATGCGCGAAAAGTCGCATATGGCTCAAGCCAAAACGCATTCTTTTACAGAACTCCCGGTATTGATATCGAAAGAACGTGTTATGTGCCAGCGCTTCAAAACGCGCAAGTGCACCTTCGGCTCCCCCATCAAGCAGCTCGGCATTTCCGGCGAACGCCGAAAGCCCCGCATACGGAGAACCAAATTCATCCGTCGGATTTATAGGTAAAATCTGCCAGTATTTTTGCCCAGCCTCTTCCAGCCAATCAACGAAGTCATGGGCATCTGCGCCGATCGTTCCCACATGACTTGTTTTCTTTGTTTTGGCGGAGAGAGCCTCACCGGGCCTTTGAGGCAGTGAGGTAATGTGTGCAAGTATGCCCATACCGCGCTGCATGGGACGCTGCAAACGATGAGGACGATGTATGTGAAGAACCACCGTGCCAAGAGGCCACATAAAAACGTCAACGGCACCATTTTTTGTTTCAAGAACCTGACCGGTAATGATATCGCTCACCAGCATACCAGGAGCCACCGGAACATGAATATTCTGTACGTTTGAGAGACTCCTGTTGATAAGCACGCAAATACGCTCATCGGGATCATGCAGAACATCTGCATGTTGTTCGCGCGTACCGTTGTAGCGCCAAAAACCAAACACGTCATCATTGGGCGCAAACGGCTCAAATTCGCCGCTGGTAAGTACCGGCAGCACCTTACGCAGCGCAATCGAATTGCGGTATATGGCCGTGCAGTCCTTATCGCCCGGGCGAGAAGCACCGCGCACGCCGTCATCGACCTGTCCCCACGGCATGGTGGCGCGATTGTACGGGTCACGATTGCCTTCAAGTCCCAGCTCATCCCCATAGTACACACACGGCACACCCGGCATGGTCATCTGAATAACGCACGCCGCCCACAGACGGCTCTTGCCCAAACCGCGCTCATCGGATGACAGAGGGAACTCTTGTGTCTCCGCAGGAGCCGTCCTTGAGTACGGAGCGCCACTTAAAATGGTCATGATCCGCGCGCGATCATGACTTCCCATCAAATTCAATGACGAGAAGAACGCACGCTTGGGATAGTTCTCACGAAGCTCTTCAAGCCGATGTGACAACTCAGACGCTGAAATCTCACCGCGTAGATACTTCAAGACTCCTGAACGCAGCGGGTAGTTCATCGTGCCGTCAAGCTCATCATCGGCAAAATAGCGCTTCAACTCACCATAGGCCCGCTTGTTGCTGGCGTCTTCCCATACCTCACCGATCACCACGGCATCGGAACGCTCGGCAACCGCAGCCTTATGGATTTCGGCCAAAAACCCGTCGGAGAGTTCATCGGCAACGTCCAAGCGCCATCCACGGGCGCCGGCTCGAATCCACCGGCGAACCACGCCGTCTTCACCGCAAATGAAATTCCTGAACGAATCGCTCGTCTCGTTCACGTCCGGCAGGTCATCAACACCCCACCAGCTGGCATATGATCCGTCTTCCGCCAACGTGAACCAATCGGCATAGGGAGAACTTTTTCCCTGGCAAACACCCACGTCGGCATAATTGCCATCGCGATTAAAGTAGCGAGAATCAGCCCCTGTGTGATTAAAAACACCATCCAAAATAATGGAGATGCCCCGCGCCTGGGCCTCGCGACACAGCACCTTAAATGATTCTTCATCACCCAGAATCGGATCTATCGAGAGATAATCGGCAGTATCGTAGCGATGGTTGCTTGCGGCCTCAAAAAAATAGGATTCAGATAGATGATGGTAATCCCGAGCCGCTGAAGATACTCAAGTTTTTCGGTAATACCTTCCAAGGTACCACCATAAAAAAATCCCATTTTTAGGATACGCCCGTTTTTCATCGCGTACGTATTTAGGAGCCCCTGTCCCAATCTTCTACCAATTCACGCTTTGGACCTTTTCGCGGCTTCTCAAGAGCACGCTCCGCACGACCGTGCCAATCAGCACCTCTCGCAAAGCGATCCGGGAAAATCTGATAGGCAATGCCCTCTTCATACCACACGGGACGGATACTGCGAGGTGTATATACCGTCAGCTGAAATGACGGCGGATCTCCAAAGGTAAACGCACCGACTCCGGTAACCCACCCCTCACGAGCGCCGTACTTCCATACCGCACCATCGGATGCCGTAATATCAAATCGGTACCACACAATACCGGTTATCTCGGGAACAAACGATACCGAGAAGAGCGCCGCATCGGCAGGAACTTCCGAAGAAGCAGCACTTTCAAAACCGCCGGAATGCGTATCTACAACCTGGGGACCAACCTCACCGGTATATGTGGGACGCTGGACACGCTGCATCGAGAGGTTCTTCTCGCCGTCTCCTTCAATCCAGAGACGAAGCGTACACGAAGTGACATCGTCATCCCAAACGGCAATGGAAAGAGTGACCTGTTCTCCTTCGCGAACCGCGCCAAACGGCCGACGATATGTGGCGAGCGATGTACTGTGAAAAGCCTGCATATTACCAGTCCCTGCGACGGGTATATCGAATCACCTCTGGATGAAGCCAATGGTACATATCGAGGTAGTCATTGGCTGCAGTGTGCCAACTAAAGTCGGCAGCCATTGCGTTGGCAATCAAAGCGTTCCACGCATCTTTTTGATTCCAATATACGTCGCACGCATAACAAACCACATCAGCCATCTCATCGGCATTCATGTTGGCAAAGCTAAATCCGGTGCCCTCCTGGGTGTACTGATTGTATGCCTGCACGGAATCGGCCAAACCGCCCGTCTCACGCACAAAGGAAGCGTGCCGTAACGCATGGAAATCATCTGAGAGAGGCCACAGGGCTCAAACTCAGAAGGCATTAAAAACATATCGGCACCTGCATACATACGGTGCGAAAGAGCCACATCAAACTGCAGGCGGGCCGCCATGTGGTTGCCGTAGCGATCGTTAAAATACCGGAGCGAATCTTCGTATTTTTGATCACCGGTACCTAAAATGGCAACCTCCATACCGGCACTCATAAGCCGATCCATCGCGTAGGTTACCAACCCCATACCCTTTTGGTCGGTCAGACGCGTTACCATTACCACCAAAGGAATGTCAGGATTTACTTCAAGACCCAGCTCTTCTTGCAACGCACGCTTGCACTCCGCCTTGCCTTCAAACTTCTTTTGCCGAGAAGTGCGCCGGAATATAAGGATCGTTTGCGGGAGACCACGCAGCGGTGTCGATGCCGTTCAAAATGCCACGGAGCGCCTCATGACGACGGCGGAAAATGGGATCCATTCCTTCCCCGTAAAACGGCATCTGCAGCTCAAGCGCATAGGTAGGACTGACCGTACTCAGATAATCTGAGTAGAGCAGCGCTCCTGCATGAAGTTAATGGAATGATCGTCGCAGCGAAGCTGACCTGCCGCCGCAGGAATACCATCCAAACCCAGAGGGTCCGCCAACATTTTATCGGTAAACTGACCCTCGAATTTAACGTTGTGAATCGAGAAGACCGTGCGCACGTTATCGCATTCGGGAATGCCGCGATAAAACTCGCGCAGAAAATACCGGAGCGAGCGCCGTTTGCCAATCGTGCAATGCAAAATATCACAGGCGAGCTCCGGTACGTGTGCAATTACCTCGCAAATTGCTTTTTGAGAAAAACGCAAATCTCTCTCCGTCGTCAAAAAAGCCGTAGAGACCGTCTCTCCCAAAATACTGCTCATTGTCAATAAAATAACAGTCGACGTTTTCATGAACCAGGTGATAAATACCGCAATACGCTTCTCGCCACGCGAGGGGAACATACAGCTCTCCCACCTTGGTCATCTTGTCTTTCCATGTGGACGATATGGTTTTGTAGAGCGGTGATATGACGGCTACCTTTGCGCCTACGTGTTTAAGCGCACTGGGCAGCGAACCGGCGACATCACCGAGTCCCGCCTGTTTTTGAAAATGGAACAACCTCAGAGGCTGCAAAAAGAACTTTAAGTTTTCTTCTTCTGGTCGTGCGTGCCATGAATGGCCCCCTCACTATTGTTTTCATAGCATCGAACCTATTTTACCGCACTACCCCGACGAAAGCCGGGGTAGATAAAAACTTCATTCGTTGTTATGTTTTATCTCATTACTGCGTGTACTTTTTACGGACAAGGATGTTCTCCGGTGTTCCGTGAAGCTCTGTATCATTGGGAATGATGTTATCGCGGTCAACAATGGCTCTGTCAACGACAGCACCGCTTTTAACAATACAGCCTTGCATCACGAGGGAATCACGGATGACGGCACCCGGCTCGACGATAACCTTGCGTCCCAAAACGGAGCCTGTAACAGTACCGTAAATACGACAACCGGCCGAAATCATAGAATTGGTAACGCTCGAACCAACCTCAAACTTGGCAGGAGCCGTATCATGAGCCTTTGTTTTGATGTTTCCACCCGGGAATAGCTTGGCGGCAATATCTGGATTCAGCGCATCCATATTTGCCTGATAGAGAGAATTCTTATCAAAAATACCTCGCGCATATCCATCAAAGAAATAGGTCTGAACCCTCACGTGTCCATAATCGGACCTCAGCGCCTCAAAGATGTCCAGATAGTCCGTTGCCGCATACCAGTCGAGCATATCCATGAGCTTCTTGCGGGATATGATAAAGCAGTCCAGCGATTGTACGTCGCCATGATTGACGGAATTGTGTACACCTATGACACGCCCGTCATCGTCAACTTCAAATGCCGTGGCATCGGCATTGTATCCCTGCGCTTCATTGCACAGTACGGTGATATCGGCACCCGACTCAATGTGATACTCGCCCATTTTATCAAGGTCAAAGTTGTACACAAAGTTTGCACTGCTGTATATCACGTAATCCGAAGTGGAACGCTCGAGATAGATGCGATTTGTCATCAGGTCACGGAGCAGGAAACGTGCTCCCGTACGTGAAGTGCCAAACGCCGAACCCGGAAGGATAAAAAGTCCGCCGTTTTTGCGGTCAAGTCCCCATGCCTTACCGGAACCAATGTGGTCGATAAGCGAGCGGTAATTAAACGGCATTATCATACCGACCGTACGAATACCACAATTCATAAGGTTGGAGAGGGCAAAATCTACCAGACGATACCGGCCGAGAAATGGCATAGAGGCAATGGGGCGTACATCGTTTGAAATCTCAGTATTTTTTGATGAGTAGTTGCATGTGATCAATCCGATGGTTTTTCATGCTACTCACCCCTTCCTACCACAACGTCATTGCCAATAACGGCAGTGTCCTTTGTCTGATCAACACTTCCCACATGAACGTTTTCTTCAACAGTGGAATTCTCGCCCATGATGGCACGAACAACCTGAGCGCCTGCCTTAACATGAGCCCCCGGAAGAAGCACCGAATCCACGACACGGGCACCCGCTTCAATGACGGCATCGGTTGAGAGGATTGAATGGCGAGCAGTACCATTGATAATGCAGCCATTTCCAATCAGACAGTCATCTACCCTGCCATACGGTCCCACGTACGCGGGAGGCCTTGTGGAAGCGTTTGAGAGGATGGGGAAATCCGACGTAAAGATATCAAACGCCGGCTCCGGCCCCAACAAATCCATGCTGGTTTCGTGATAGCTCGAAATAGTACCCACGTCACGCCAGAATCCCTCAAAGCGATAGGAGTACAGACGCTTGCCGTCCTCCAAAAGACGCGGAATAACGTCTTTGCCAAAGTCACGAGTTGATTGCTGATCAAGGGCATCCTCTTGCAACGCTTTAAGCAAAAGCTCCGTTGAGAAAACGTAAATGCCCATCGACGCAAGGTTGGAATCGGGGTGCGTGGGTTTCTCGCTAAATTTGGTAATCCTGCCGTCATCATCTACGGTAATGATGCCAAAGCGAGAGGCCTCTTCCCATGGCACCGGCATGACCGCAATGGTGAGATCGGCATTGTGCTCTTTATGACACGTCAACATCTCTCCGTAATCCATGCGATAGAGCTGATCGCCGGAAAGAATCAGTACATACTCGCTGTCATTTTTGTTCAATGTAGTCGATATTTTGGGTTACGGCGTCAGCGGTACCCTCATACCATGCACCGCCCTTTTGCGTGGCGAACGGTGGCAAGATTGAAACTCCTCCGCCCAGATCGTCCAAATCCCACGCGCTGCCCGTACCAATGTAGGAGTGCAGCAAGTACGGACGGTACTGCGTCAGTACACCGACGGTTGAAATCCCTGAATTTCACGCAGTTTGAAAGCGCAAAGTCAATGATTCGGAACTTCCCGCCAAAGCGACACGGCCGGCTTGGCGACGTTGCTTGTCAGCGCACCAAGACGACTCCCTTGGCCGCCGGCCAAGAGCATTGCCAAACATTCCTTCTTTTTCATGCCAATCTCCTCCCATATCCCCCAAAAGTACAGGGAGCGACACTTACCAAAACCGTACCTTACAACCCTTTTTTCACTCTACGACTCAATCTTCCAAATGTCATGCATATACTCACGAATCGTACGATCACTCGAGAAGAACCCCGCCTTTGCGGTGTTATGGAAGCTGCGGCATTCCACGCATGGCGATCGGCATAAAAAGCCGTCAACTCTTCCCACGCATCGACGTACGAATAGAAATCCTTCAGGACAAGATCGTGATCGTTTCCGGCCATAAGATAATCTCGAATTGACTCGAAATTACCCGAAAGACCCGCAAGCGAACCGTCCGTAAGCATTGAAACAATACGTCCCAGGCGACCGGGATCCGAATTAACCTGGTTCCACGCAAAGTATGAACCCGATGCGTAGAGATCTTCCACCTCTTGTGCACGAAGGCCGAAGATCTTGATGTTCTTCTCACCCACAAGCTGAGAAATCTCGACATTAGATCCGTCGTACGTACCAAGGGTGAGAGCCGCATTCATCATAAGCTTCATATTTGACGTGCCGGATGCCTCTGCGCCTGCAACTGAAATCTGCTCTGAAATCTCCGTTGCCGGGTAGATAAGCTGTGCATTTGAAACGGCAAAGTTAGGTACAAAGGCAATCTTCAGGCGGCCGTCGATACGTGCGTCATTATTGATGACGTCGCAACCGAGTTGATGAGACGAATAACCTCTTTTGCAAGCACATAGCTCTGAGCCGCTTTACCCGAGAAGATAAAGGTTGTAGGAGCAGGCTTGAAGGTGGGATCATCCAGCATACGGTTATAGAGATCGAGAATCTTAAAGACATTCAAGAGCTGACGCTTGTATGCATGGAAGCGCTTAACCTGCACGTCAAAAATGGTATTTGTATCAACTTGCAGCTGCGTAGTTTCTTCTATGTATGCCGCAAGCCTCTCTTTATCGGCCTTCTTTGCGGCTTCCATAGCGTCTAAGAAGCCAGCATCTTTCTCAAACGGGATGAGACGCTCAAGTTCAGTGGCATCATCCAGCCATCCTGTTCCGATGGCATCGGTAATGAGCTTTGCGTATGGGGGATTTGCCTGTGCCAAGAACCGACGGTGGCAGACACCGTTTGTCTTATTGTTGAAAATCTCAGGTCTCAGACGATAAAAATCGCGGAGAACCGTTTGCTCAAGAATGCTGGTGTGAAGATCGGAAACACCGTTGACCGAATGGCTGAAGATAATGGAGAGGTTTGCCATGCGCACCTGTCCGTCCCACAGAATTGCCGTGGATGCCAAAAGATCGGCGTTTACCTCTTCATGCATAAGATTTTCTCGATAGCGCCTGTCTACCTCTTCGATAAACATGTACAGCCGAGGCAGCAGATGACGGAATGTCTCGATGGGCCATTTCTCGAGAGCTTCCGGCATGACCGTATGATTGGTATAGGAAATTGAAGCGCTTGCAATCTTAAAGGCCTGGTCAAAGTCAAGGCCATACATATCAACCAAAAGCCGCATAAGCTCGGGTCCGCACATGGCGGGGTGCGTATCGTTGGTATGAATGCATACATGATCGGCGAAATGATCCCAATCGTGTCCATGCTCATGCTCATACGTACGTAAAATTGACTGAAGTCCCGCCGAAACAAAGAGGTACTCCTGCTTTAGGCGTAAGATACGACCATGCTCACCGGCATCATTGGGATAGAGAATGGTTGAGATGGCCTCAACGTCCGAGCGAAACTTGTTGGCGCGCGTAATCTCCTGCGTTAAACGCATCGAGGTCAAAGTCCTCCTCGCAGGGTTCTGCGGACCACAGGCGGAGTTTATTAACGGTTTTTCCACCGTAACCGACAATGGGCACATCATAGGGCACGGCGCGAACGCACTCACCGCCCTCTTGGGTAAACCAGAACCGGCCGGTTTCATCTTGGTGGCGGACAACTTCCCCACCAAAGCGAACCGTAACACTTGATCCGTCTTTGCGGGATTCCCACGGAAAACCGCCCTCAAGCCAGTTATCCGTACACTCTACCTGACGGCCGTCTTCAATCTCTTGACGGAACAAGCCGTACCGGTAACGCATACCATTGCCAAAACCGGCCATTCCTTCATGCGCCATGGAATCCAAAAAACACGCCGCCAAGCGGCCAAGTCCACCGTTACCGAGACCGGGATCGACCTCCTGCTTAATAAGGGTGTCAAGCGAAGATCCCATCTCGTCTATACCATCGGCAACAAGATCTCGAAGCCCATAATTCAGAAGGTAGTTATCCAAAAGCGGTCCGAGCAAAAACTCAAGCGAGAAGTAATACACCTTTTTGGCTTCTTTGGGATGGCATTCCGCTCAATAGCACGAGACTTAGCGGCAATGAGCCGCGCCAACATAGAATACCGCTCTTTATCGGTACATTTATCAAATTCCCTACCCAATACCGACACACACAAGGCGCGATATTGCTCCTTAAAATCTTGCGTATCCTTAAAAATCTTATCTCGTGCCATGCCACTCCTAAAAATAACCATCAAACAAATACGTTATGTATCCTTAGTTGTATCACTCCTTGGCTGAAAAATGCGCGCTTTACTTTCTCTTTTTCGGCTTACGGCGAGAAGTGCTGGTTACTTTTCGGTGAGTTGAACTCGTAACCTTCTTTCCTCGACCGGTCTTTTTGGGAAGAGGACCGCTATACCCTAAAATCATACCTCCGAGCGGAGGAACACGAACCACTACCGATTGGTCCCGACCGTTCCACGGCTCATCCTCCGTTGTAAGTGTAGCGGTATTGATGACCCCGGAGCCGCCAAACTCTTCCGCATCAGAGTTGAAGACTTCGCTCCATTGTCCGGCACGCGGCATGCCAAGACGGAAATCTTCGTGTGCTGCAACATCAAAGTTCAAAAGAATCACAAGGTCATCCTTTGGCTCTCGCCACGGCGAATAAAGGTAATGAGAGACTGCTCGTTGTTGTCGGCATCGATCCACTCAAAACCAAGCTCGTCGTACGCATGCTGCCAAAGCGCCGGATGCTTGGTATAGAAATGGTTAAGCGCGGCAATAAAGTGCTGTTGATCAGCGTGCGTATGGTATTGCTCAGTAAGGAAATACTGAATGCCTTCGTAATAACGCCACTCTATGAACTGTGCAATCTCATCGCCCATGAAGTTGAGCTTAGCGCCCGAGTGTGTCATCTGATAGAGCGCAAGGGCGCGAATACCAGCAAACTGGCGCCACCAATCGCCCGGCATACGGGTAATGAGACTGCACTTACCATGAACCACCTCATCATGGCTCAGTGGAAGCACAAAGTTCTCGTTGAATTGATACATGGTGGAAAACGTCAGAAGGCGATGATTACCGGGTCGGAAGGGGAAGTCCGTCTGGCAATAATGCAGCGTGTCATTCATCCATCCCATATCCCACTTCAGATGGAACCCGAGACCGCCCACGGAAGGCGGATAGGTTACCAGCGGCCACGCCGTTGACTCCTCCGCAATCATCAGCACGTCAGGATGCCTTTTTTGCGCGGTAACATTGCAGCTGCGAACAAATTCGATTGCCTGCTTGTCTTCTTCGGTACCTTCTTCATTAAAACGCTTACGTGCGGGGTCATCGATACCAAAGTTCAAGTACAGCATACTGGTAACACCATCCATGCGAATGCCATCCGCATGATAGCTCGAAAGCCACCATAAAGGTTGGAGATCAGGAAGCTTCGAACTCTCCGCGTCCATAGTCAAACTTATATGTGCCCCAGTTGGGATGTTCTTCCGCTCGTAGAGCTTCTCGCCGTCAAAGCGGGCAAGCCCGTGCGCGTCACGACAAAATCCGCCGGGAACCCAGTCGAGAATAACGCCGATACCTGCCTCGTGACAGGTATCAATAAAGTGCATGAACTGCTGGGGAGTTCCATAGCGAGAGGTGGGTGCATAGTATCCCGTTACCTGATAGCCCCATGAACCGTCGTAGGGATGCTCCATAACAGGCAAAAGCTCAATGTGGGTATAGCCCATCTTTGAAACGTATGATACAAGCTCATCGGAAAGCTCGTCGTATGTAAGGAAACTGCCGCCGCTGGATTCCGGCGTATCGCCTGCAGGCCCGTTACCGTCGAGTCCGTCATCATGGCGCTTCAGCTTCCAAGATGTACCTCAAAAGATATTCAAGGGGCTTGCAAAGGAAGTCTGACTTTTTACGAGCGTTCAGCCACTTTTTATCATTCCAGGTATATCCTGCAAGGTCAGCCGTCCGCGATGCAGTTCCCGAAGGTATCTCGGCATAGAACGCATACGGATCCGCCTTGAGAGTCATTTCTCCGCCGGATGACTCAACCGCATACTTATAGAGCGCTTCTTCCGGCACACCCGGGACAAAAGTTTCCCAAATGCCTCCCGTCTTTGTGCGAGCCATCTGATTGGTTTGATCATTCCAATCGTTAAAATCTCCTACCACGGAGACCGACAACGCATTTGGTGCCCAAACGGCAAAGTGATAACCCTCTGTACCATCATCCGCTACCGCAGGATGAGCTCCGAGCTTCTCGTAACTTTGATACCATTCACCCTTACCAAAAAGGTAAATGTCATCTTTTGTTACATACAGCGAACTGTCCTTCACGTTCATAGAGACCTCCAGCCCCCAAGAGGCACCGCTACTTCCCCAAAAGTCACGCACTCTTATTTTAAGCCAGTAACAGCATATTTATTACAGCATACTAATTTATTTAAAAGAGTTAACAATAAACGAGGTGAACGGTCGTATTACCTCGGTGGATAACATTAACCAAATTAGCTATGTTTACACATCGGCAGATTTCCTCTCATGTGCACAACGAAGAACCGATTTCAAATCCGATTCCGCTATGATAAGGGACACCTAAAGCGCATAGTTTGATTGCACCAAGGAGAGGATATGCCCAGGGAAAGTAAAAGGCTGAAACAGGAACGCGGCGTCGAAACGTGTCGGCGCTTACATACATTGTATCCCCATGTAGAAAGTGCGCTTGAGTATCACAATGCATATACGCTGCTTGTAGCCGTAATGCTTTCGGCACAGACCACAGATGCCGCCGTCAACAAGGTAACGCCTGAACTATTCAGACGCTGGCCCAATCCCGAGGCGATGGCATCTGCACAGCCATCTGAAGTTGGTGAATGCATACGCACCATCGGCTTCTGGCGTGCAAAGGCTGCTCACTGCACCGAGATGGCGCAAATACTTATGGCTGATTATGGCGGAGAAGTTCCTCAGACCATGGAAGAGCTGGTAAAACTTCCCGGAGTTGGGCGCAAAACCGCAAACATCGTGCTTAATAAGATGTTTAACACGGTCGACGGCATCGCCGTCGACACGCATGTCTACCGCATTGCCAGCCGCTTGCGCCTTACCTCTGCCGCCACGCCGCTTGCTGCCGAACAAGATCTTCTTTCTTTTACCTCATGAACTTTGGAAAGACGTAAACGAAGAGTGGATTCACTTTGGTCGTGATATCTGCACCGCCCGAAATCCACGTGTAGTGCCTCGTCCCCTTTCGGACATTTGTCCTTCTTGCGGACAGCCCAATCGCTGGTTCAAAGGCAGCGGCAAGAAAAGCTCTAAACGTTAGAGTTTTGATGAGGGCCACTAGGAAAAACCTGGCGCGTAAGTATCGAGGTTCTTCTCGCCCTTGATTATGTGTTTGCTTCGTTAATACAAAAGAAGTGCCTCCCGTGGAGACACTTCTTTTTGCAAGCAATGGATGGGTTCTTGTTGAGAAGAACCGTGCATACACACCCTAGTAGTTAAGAGCACGCTCCTGGAAATAGGACTGTGGGTGATTACATACGGGACATACTTTTGGTGCGGTTGGACCAACGTGCAGATGGCCACACTTGAGGCACTGCCAGACCTTGACACCGGGACGCTCAAAGACCTCGCCGGACTCAACACGCTCAAGGAGCTTGTTGTAGCGCTCGTCATGAGCCTTCTCAATCTCGCCAACAAGACGCATCTTAGCGGCGATCTCTTTGAAGCCCTCTTCCTCGGCAGTCTTGGCAAAATCTGCATACATGGTGGTCCACTCGTAATTCTCGCCTGCAGCAGCATCCTTCAGAGCCTCGGGAGTTGCAGGAACCTTACCATCATGCAAATACTTAAACCACAACTTGGCGTGAACATTCTCATTACCGGATGTCTCATTGAAGATATCGGCAATTTGCTGATACCCATCCTTTGAAGCCTGCTTGGCATAGAAGCCATACTTGACGCATGCCTGGGACTCGCCGGCAAAGGCAGCCTCAAGGTTCTTCTTTGTCTGTGAGTTCTCAAAATCAACAGCCATTTTTTCTCCTCTCCTGTTTTGACCGGATGATCAAAACGTACCTGCATTGTAGCAAAACCATCCCCTATTTGGTTTTACGTAACATCGGAGTTCTTACCGTATGGTAATCCTCACCAACGTCGCTCATTATACCCACTATGCGCACCAAATGTCACCGCGCAGGTAACAAAATCCCTCTTTTGCCAATTCTTCAAGTAATCCCAGTACAGCACCCATATGAAGAGCTTCTCGCCCTGCCGCAACCTCAACGGAATTAAGCTCTTTTGCAAGCGTTTCGGCGGTCGTGCCTCCTGCGTCTCTATGAGCCAGAAGGAGCCGCAAAAGCGTTGCCCTCTTCTGCCGGTGCGATCCTTCAAACTTTGACTGGCGCACATGGGTCTTGGACCCTTCTGCCGGGGTTGGGAAGGGTCTTCTAGCTGTGCTCCATAGTCCAAAAGCGCGTAATACCAGCTGGGGCGGATTGTCATCCGGACGCTCACGGAAAGGATCATCGGAGGGACACGTTTTTTCCACAAGAGGAATCAACTCGGAATCCGGCACTCCCTCTGCGTCAGGATAAAGTTCATGCAGAAATACCGCCCGCACATTGGTCTCCAGGTACACCATGCAGATTCCCAAGAAAAGGCGCGGATACCAGCTGCGGTGGCAGGTCCGATACCGGGAAGGGCAACGAGCTCTTTTACCTCACGTGGAAACACTCCCCCTGACTCAGAAACAGCCTGAGAGGCTTTATGCACCAAAAGAGCGCGGCGATTGTATCCCAGCCCCTGCCATTCTTCAAGCACATCAGCGGGAGCAGCCGCCGCAAGTGCATCTACCGTAGGAAAACGCTCAAGCCATCGCTGCCAGCGATCCATGACACGACTTACCTGCGTCTGCTGAAGCATAACTTCAGAGATCCAAATGGCATACGGGTCATATGTTCTGCGCCAAGGCAAATCGCGATACAGTTCGCGACCACGGGTCCGCACCAAGTCACAAAACGCCTCAAGATCCATCGAATCGGAGTCCGGCCTCAATGCGGCCTCACTTTTATTTGCAGACGCATCGCTCGCGAGAAGGTCTTGGTGCCAACTATTCACATTGACCTGCCGTCTGAGTATGAGCATTCCCGAGAGTATCAGTCACTTGTTTTTGAAGCTTATCGGGGCGGAGGGACTTCTCGCTCTTTACCACCCGAAAGCTACCGGATAACTCGGGTACCAAACCCTCTTCAACAATCTGACTTAACGTCACGGACGCAAAATACGACCGGAGGATTTTCTCGGCATTACACCATACGGGATTAAAGGAGCAGGACGCTTTACGAGGACATGGCGTATTGTCAGGACCGGCAGATTCACAACCCTGCGATTAAAATAGGGCCTTGTAGGCTTCCACTACATCAAGCAGCGTAATCTCTTTTGGATCGACCGCCAAACTCATGCCGCCCTGCGCACCCCGCATAGACGAGACGATATGTGAACGGACAAGATCGTGTTGAATAACGCGTGCAAATGAGTAGGGAACATCGCTTGCCTGCACCGCATCTCTCACGGAAATGACCTTATCGGGGTTCTTGACCAAAATACTCAAAATACGCAGAGCATAGTCTGTCTTTCTTGAAACCTCCATATATTTGTCCTCCTCAGTCCTTCTATAAGGACAGCCCTCTCACAGCCACACATATCAAACTCAGCTCAAACGCTTCTTATTAATTACACTTCTTTGGCAACTCGGATGACTTATCTACCAGTGAATCCATTGATTGATGCGACACAGAGCCAGCCGACGGTTGTTTTGGCGCCTCAGCTGAAGACCAATTCAATATCTCCCATCCGCGCTGTCGAGCAATCTTTACGAGCGTTGGACCGGGGCAAACCGCATGAGCATTCTGCGCCATACCCAATAAAGGAACATCAGAATAGTGATCTCCATACGCGTCGACAATCTCCCATGCCCCAGTACCAAGATGCTCGTTGCACCAATTTTCAACGGCGCGGGGCTTCTCGACACCTTCAACAACGGATCCCAACACTCGCGTGGTATAGTGACCGTCTGCAACCTGCATTTGTGTGGCCATAAAGTCATCGGCGCCCAAATACTCTGCGGCGCGCTCCGCTATGGGGACAAACGTTGCTGAAACCAAAAGTACCACGCGACCCATATCATGATGCTGTTTTGCGGCGAGAAGTGCCTCGGGGCGAAACCGCGATGCAATGACGTCCTGGTAAAATGCCTGCATGACTTGGTTTGCCTGCGCAACGTCCATCTCGGTCAGTGCGCCCATAACAAGCTCACGGGCCTCTTCTTGGCGTTGCGGAAGATGGAACTTATAGCGTATCCCCCACCATGCAAGACGGATTGTGCGCATAAGGGATGAGATATGCTGGCGGTAAAGATACGCAGCAAATAGAAAACCCGACTGACCTGCAATAACGGTTCCATCAAAGTCAAAAACAACCACTTGCGCAGCGGTCCTTGTGTCTTGGTTTGCGTACTCCATACTTCCTCACCACCTCTTGCAGACGTGCATGTGTATACCCTCAAAACGCTTCATCCATCACATATACTGCAAGTCCCCGTTACCGACAAGAAATTATACCTGTAACTCGCGCCATAAAAAAACCTCCCGAAGGAGGTTGTAATTGCGCATGGCGGGATATGCGGGGCTCGAACCCGCGACCTCCGACGTGACAGGCCGGCGCTCTAACCAGCTGAGCTAATACCCCGGACGCCTTTGCGCGAATTGAAAGTTTACAGGGAAAAACCCGTCCATGTCTAGCAAGATTTCCCATGAATTTATAGTTTTTCCAAAAGATGCACGCAACGCACATAAAAACCGCTGGTAAAACCTATTCAAGCGCAACGTTTGTAACATTGCCGCTGGAGTCGGTTACTTTCAAAGAAGTTCCGTCAGTACCGCCGATGCAATGGTTCCTTCTCCGCCAACGGTATTTCCGTTCTTGTCGCTACAAGTACCGGAAGAGCACCGTCTCCGATGGTATAAGCCACAACGTCCCACTTACCATTGTTGTTCTCGGGAACAAGAATGGTTCCGTTATAAAGCACCAGGTTGGTTGGAGTTCCGTCAACCTCAAAGACAATCGTTTTATTACCCGATCCGCCATCACGCGTAATGCCATATTTACCGTCATCTTTGCTTTTTCGATGGCATACGTCGAACCCTGATAGTAATTTTACCCTCTGCATCCTGTTCGTCCTGCTGTTTCTCAGAGGAATAGGCAGACTCAGTTTGTTTTGTTTCTTTTTCCGGAGCGGCTTCATGCGAAGACGCAACACAGCGAACGATACAAAAGAGAGCAACAAGCGCAATAAGAATAATAACCAGCACAATCATATTGCGCCGGGTATGTGGGTTTTGTTCTTCCAGTCCGTCGGTGATCTTCTCTCGGGCCATGTGGACACCCTGACCGGCATGAATGGTAGAGATATCGCTCGATTTAATCGGGGAAGAATGCGGGGTCTTCTCGTCATCTGGTTCAATATCCATATGATGCGACATGTGATTTGCCATCATAGCTCCTTTGTCACCTATACCTCACGGCGCGCTTCAATAGCACGACCAAGTGTCACCTCATCAGCGTACTCCAAATCACCACCCACTGGCAAACCACTTGCAAGCCGCGAAACTTTTACCCCTAAAGGCGCAATCGTCCGTGCGAGATACGTTGCCGTAGTCTCCCCTTCCACATCAGGATTCGTGGCGAGAAGAACCTCTTGTACCGTACCGTCTGCCAAACGAGAAAGTAACTCTCGTACATGAAGCTGCTCCGGACCTATCTTATCCATCGGTGAAATAACACCGCCAAGAACGTGATAGAGACCATGGTAAACCCCGGTGCGCTCAATGGCAGACACGTCACGCGGCTCAGAGACTACACAAATTTCTGATCGGTTCCGCGATGCGTCCATGCACACGTCGCATTCGTCACGTGTTGCATAATTGAAGCAAATGGGGCAAAAATGAACCTGCTGCTTTTACCTCAAGAATCGCACGAGATAGCCGCTGGGCTTCCTCGGAATCGGCTTCAAGCAGATAATACGCAATGCGCTGCGCTGATTTAGGGCCGATGCCCGGAAGACGTCCAAGCTCATCGAGAAGACGCTGAAGGGCTCGCCCGTCATTTGTTGGATCAAATGCCATTAAAACAGTCCCGGAATATTCAAGCCACCCGTAACGGAACTCATTGCTTGACTTGCTGCTTTCTCAGCGGACTCAAGCGCATCATTGGTGGCTGCAATGATCATGTCTTGAAGCATTTCAACGTCTTCGGGATCTAAAACCTCGGGATCAATTTTGAGATCCGTAAGGCGCAAATCGCCCGAAACCGTTACCTTTACGGCTCCACCGCCAGCGCTTGCCGTATGCAGGGTAAGGGCAGCCTTTTTCTGAGCCGCCAAAAAGCTGCTCCTGCATTTTTACGAGCCTGCGCCATCATTTGATTGCGGTTCATACCGCCTCTGTTAAATCCACCTTTAGCCATTAGTTCTCCTTGTTCTCGACAGAGTTGATCCTTAGGTTGGTCCTTTTTTGACTCAAATGAAACAGATAGTGCGGGTCCAAATACATCTTCAAGCATTGCCGCGACACTCGCAAGTTCTTTTGGAAGCGCCGACTGAGCAGCTACATCCTCAGGCGAGCCGGGTGCTGCTTTTGGTGCCTGCCGTGTCTTTTGGCGTTTGTTCCGATTCCGGTATCGGCTCCGGTGTCGGTGTCGGCACCGTATCGGGAGCAGGCGTTGGTGTTGATGCCGGTGTTTGCGTTGGCACCGGTGTTGGCATTGGTGCTGATGTTGATACTGGTGTCGGCATCGATGCCGGTACTGGTCCCGATACTAGTGCTGGTACCGTCGCCGGTGTCGCAACCGGTGCCGGTGCCGCGCTCACTGCGAGCTCCGTTGAACCTTGCGGCTGTGCGTCTCTTGCGTATGCGCGGAGGCTCTTGCGGTTTGAGCGCACGTTCCGCATCAGCAATGGCCTTATTTTTGAGCGATGACTCCCCGTATGTAACGGTTCGCATACCCAAAACAGGCTCAATGAACGTAAGGAGTTCCTTTTTAATCTCTTCTCGTCCAAGCATCGCCGAGGCAAACTCGGATCCCTTGGGAAGCAAAACCAGCAGGTTGGAGCCATCATCTGAAGCAAGCGTTGAATTCATGAGAAGTGAACCGTGTGCAGGTGCTTTCTCTCGGTACTGCTTTACAATCTGCTTCCAACGCCGTGTAAGAGTTGCCTCATCGGCATTACCCGGAGTACGAGCGGAAGCATCATGTGAGGACGTTTCGGCCTGGGAAGGTACCTCTGGAGTAGGTTCAGATACAGGTGGCGTGAGCGGTGCTGGTTGAGCAGGCATCTCAACCACTAGTGTGGGCATCGGCTGAACGGGTACCTCAACCACTGGAGCAGATGTCATTTGAGCAGACACCTCAACCACTGGCGTGGGTGCAGTTTCAACCGGTGGTTTGCTACTTCGGTTACCGAAGAAGTATCCACATCAGATATACTTCTCGCCACGCCGTCTGCCAGCTGATACTCCAAATCCGCTATGCGCTCAGCAAGAGATTCAAGTGTTAAATCGGACGTGGGACGAGCAAGGCGCGTAAAGGCAATCTCAAGAACCAATCGCTGATTGGATGCCGTGCGCATCTGGTTTGAAGCATCCCCCAGTATCGTGAGCGCTCGGGCAAGCCTGTCAGCCGAACGATACTCACGTACCTCCTGCGCAAGCTGTGTCCGCTCGTCATCGGTTATCGTAAGCGCAGACGTATCGGGGCCAACCGCCGCCATCACATAGGCATTACGTATATGAGCCGCAAGCTCTCGCGTAAACTGCAGTACGTCACGGCCTTCATCAACGAGCGTGTTAACCTGCTCAAAAAGTGTTGAGACATCGCGCTTTGCAATGGCTGTCGAGACGTGCGCAAGAAGTGACCCTGAAGCCTCACCTAAAAAGTCCTGAGCAATGGCAAGCGACACCACTCCATCGCCAAACACGGACAGCTGCTCTAGGGAAGTCAGCGCGTCACGCATGCCTCCGCGAGCATGACGAACAATCAGCTCAAGCGCACGAGCGTCATACTGGAAACTCTCGGCTTCGCAAACCTGCTGTAGGTGACTCAGCATTTCTTCGTTGCCAATAGCGTGAAAGTCAAAGCGCTGCACACGCGAAAGAACAGTCCCCAATACTTTTTGCGGATCTGTCGTACATAAAATAAATGTTACATGAGCTGGCGGTTCTTCAAGAGTTTTGAGCAAGGCATTGAAGGCCGCAGTGGTCAACATATGCACTTCGTCAATGATATAAACCTTGCCTTTACCCCGTACCGGCGCATAATTTGCGCGAAATAATCTCTTCTCGGACATTATCAACGCCGGTATTGGATGCGGCATCTATCTCCACCACATCGGGATGATTGCCCGCCGCAATAAGCTGGCATTCTTCGTAAGTTCCATCCGGAAGCTGTCCGGGGCTTTTACGACAAAGCAATGCTTTTGCCAACAGACGAGCCATGGTTGTCTTGCCGGTTCCTCTGGGCCCGCAAAACAGGTGAGCATGACTCACCTTCACCTTCAAGCACTGCGCGCTTCAAAGTTCCGACAACATGCTTCTGACCGACAACCTGCTCGAATGTTTGCGGCCGATACTTGTGTATAACGATTCCAGCCGTCCTCCGACGCACTCAGTGAACGCATTTAAGTATACCCGTCAGACTTATGTTCTTCTCGCTAGGATGTAACCTCACGAAAAAAGGGGCAGCCGAAGCCGCTCCCTTATCACTATGCTTTGTATGCCAAAAGCCGAACTACTACTCAGCCGGAGTCTCGGTAGCAGCTGACTCCTCCGCCGGAGCTTCAGGTGCAGCCGAGCGACAGGCTCCTCAACGGGAGCGTTCTTGGCAAACTCTGCGGCACGCTTTGCCTTCTCGGCAGCCTTTGCCTCAGCAGCGGCCTTACGAGCAGCTTCCTGCTCTGCAGCCTTTGCGGCCTTTGCCTCTTTGGCAGCCTTTGCGGCATCAAGACGAGCGGAAGCAGCTTCACCGAACTTATTGGAGAAGCGCTGGACACGACCGCCCGTATCAACGAGCTTCTGCTGACCGGTATAGAATGGGTGGCACTTATCGCAGAGGTCAACACGCATTTCCGGAACAGTTGCGCGTGTGGTCCACGTGTTGCCACAAGTGCAGCGAACGGTGCACTCAACGTACTCAGGATGAATTCCTTGCTTCATACAGGACTCCTTACATCGGCTCTGGTTTCCGACCAGAGCGAGGGAACTCTTCCGAATGAGTATAGCAGAGTCTGCACGGTTTCGCTAGGATAGAACGAACTATTCCCGCTTTACACGGAGGCGACATGTTTTTAGCTATTGATGTGGGCAATACTCAAACGACCCTTGGACTTTTTGACGAGAAGGGCCAGATGCTTCACGGCTGGCGCATGTCGACAAACTCCGTTGACACAGCAGACATGCTGCATGGGCGCCTGTTTACGTTCTTCATGAAAGATGGGCTTTTGCTTGACGACATTTCCGCCGGAGGGATTGCTTGCGTTGTTCCTGCCATCTCCCGAGCTTGGAAGCGTTGTTTTGAAGTGCTTCTGAAGAGACCACTGGTTGCAATCAGCGCTGCTTCCAATACCGGGGTACCCGTACACATGCCACATCCGGAACGTGTCGGCGCTGACCGCATTGCCAATGCCGTGGCTGCTCGCGATCGATATGGGTCTCCCGTGGTGGTAGTTGACTTTGGCACGGCCACCAATATCGACGTTGTTGATGATTCGGGTGCATATCGCGGTGGCGCTATTTCTCCCGGTCTTATGCTGTCTGCAAACGCACTTTTTGAACGCGCAGCCAAGCTTTCCAGTATCCCCATAGAAGCTCCCGCATCGGCTTTGGGCGACGACACCGAAAGTGCCGTTCAATCGGGTTTGGTCATTGGTGCGGCGGCACAGGCAGAAGGTCTTGTAGCTCGCATTTTGCAAGAGCCCGGCATCGATGGTGCAAAAATCATTGCCACGGGCGGCCTTGCAAAGACTGTGAGCGTTGCAACAGACGTAGTTGATGTTGTGGATCCAGAACTCACCTTGCGTGGTATTTATCTCATCTGGAAGCGCGGATAGATGCCTGTTCAGGTGTGATGGCAGTCTCTTTTCCCTCATCATCCACAATGATCGCACGACCCCACACGTCAACGCCACCAAAATGTGCCGTATACGCCACGTTACCATTGGGATACACCACATCAACCGTCTGACCAAGCAACGTTACACGCTCAAAATACTCATTCAGGATGGGTGCAAGCGGCCCTGCAGCCGCGCGGCCTGCCTTAACATTTTCAGCCCAACTACCTACCGTAGCCATGGCCTTTTGCGCCAGGTTTGTGAGGCTCAATGCCCCTGTGGCGAGAAGCTCCTCAACTTCAGGAAACTCCTCAAAATCAAATGTCAACCCGCACACGACAAACATGCCATCCGCATATCCCGCATGGGCTCGTATGGAGGCGACAGGCGTATCCCCAATAACAATCCCATAGGGCCACGCAATGCCAATGTTCGGTACGGCATCTTCAAGAGCCTCCGTCAAACCATACGCCACAATACACGGAATGCCCATTACCTGTTGCATGGGAACATCGGGACGCAGAATGAGCGCGCATTCAACGTGCCTCTCGCCTTGGTCGATACTTTTTCCATTGCTGTCTTCCGCAAGAAAAACTCCTGCTTGCTCGCCGGTTTGCGCCAGCTTGACTACCGTATCGAACACACTCACGGAGCTACTCCCAAACAACTTCGCCAAGGTCGGCCGTGACATGACCAACACGCTGATCGGAAGGAACAACTTCAACTCCGCTGTGGGTAAGGAAGCGGACCGGATCGTGCATCAGGTCTTCCATGGGAACCAGCACATAGTCGCGCTCACCGAGGAGCGGGTGTGGAAGCGTCAGACGCCTGCCGGCATGCTCTTCTCCCTCAACCCAAAGCAAATCGCAGTCGATGGTACGCGGGCCATGGCCTTCCTCACCCGGCTTGCGGATACGGCCGAGCGTGTCTTCGACTTTAAGCAGCTCGCCGAGAAGTACGAGCGGATGGAGTTCGGTTCGGATTTCAGCCACCGCATTGGCGACCGGCGTTGCAATACCGTAGGCCGGTTCCGTCTCATACGCATGGCTCACAGACACCACGCACGTCAAAGGGATCTCATCTATGAGCTGTGTTGCGCGAGCCAAATACGCCACGCGATCACCCACGTTTGAGCCAAGCGCCACAAATCCCTGACGCGAATCTTTTTCGGTCATAGCCCAAAATGAATTAATGGCTTGTGCGGCACCCGCAACATCATGCACACGGAGAATTCTGGCCCCGTTAGTGATGGCGGCAATACAAATAGCCTGCGTTGCCGCATCCCGATCCGTCACCGTACTCACACCCGACACCGCACCCACAAAGCGTTTACGCGATACCGCACACATGAGCGGGTAGCCCATGGAAACCATGGAGCGTGTGGCCCGCTGAATAACAATGTCCTCATCGGCAAACTTATCAAAGCCCGGGCCGGGATCGATGCAAATACGGTCATGAGAAACGCCGGCTCGCATGAGAATACGCGCTTGATCGCCCAAAAAACCCATAATTTGACGCATGATAGGCGCTTCTTCAGGCAGGGTAAAGCGGCGCTGTGATGTGAGAGAACGAGCGGCTTCCGGACGAGCCGGCCTACTGTCGTCAAGGGCAACGCGCTTGCGCTCAACATGCGCACCCAAACCCTCCTTGTTCCAGTGCATCACGATGCAACCACACTTAGAATCCGCAGCCACCTTCACCATTTCAGGATCGGTAAAACCCGAAACGTCATTTATAATCTGCACTCCCAAACGGACGCACATGCGTGCCACCTCGGCATGGCGCGTATCAATGGAAACAAGCGCTCCAGCCTTAAGGAGCTCACGGACTACGGGAACAACACGCTCGGCCTCTTCTTTTGGATCCACCGGCGTATGTCCGGGTCTGGTTGACTCTCCGCCAACGTCTATGATGTCCGCACCCTCATCAAGCATCTGAAGACCTCGCTTGATTGCTGCTTTCGCATCAAAATTCTTGCCTCCGTCAGAAAACGAATCAGGCGTGACGTTTAAGATGCCGCATGATTCGCGGACGAGCAAGAGAGAAAGGGTATGAGTACCACATTGCCATGTCGTATAGCTTTGCCTCAGCATGAAGGCCTCCTTGCGCGAGCACGATGTAACTTCATTGCGCTTGTCGTGAACGTATCTATTGTAGAGGTTTTTGTGCGCTTACTCGTTTACCATGGTCTATGACCATCCGAGAAAGTGAGAAACCATGAGTGCTACAAATAACACTCAAAAAGTCCGACACCGCCGTCTCTCAAACTTCCCGCAGCTCAAACACTGCAGATACCAAAGAATACAAGTTTGCCTCGTGGAACGTCAACGGACTGCGAGCCGTCTTAAAAAAAGATCCTTCGTTTACCGAGATTTTTGAAACAATCGATGCCGACATCTTTGCCCTTCAAGAAACTAAGCTGCAGGAAGGCTAGGTTGACCTTGATATGCCAGTTATTTTCAAACGTGGAACTATGCTGAGCGCAAGGGTTACTCGGCACGGCGGTTTTCTCGCGAGAAGAACCTCTGCAGGTAATACGTCAAATTGGATCTCCGGTTGCTGATAATGAAGGTCGCGTCTGTGCGTTGGAATTTGATCGGTTCTGGTTTGTTGACGTATATACGCCCAATTCAAAAGAGCAGCTTGCACGGCTCGACGAGCGCCTGGTTTGGGATGAGCACTATCGAGATTTCATTGCAGAGCTTTCTGCACAAAAACCGCTCATTACCTGTGGAGACTTCAATGTCGCCCACACTGAGATTGACCTCAAAAACCCCAGCAGCAATCACAAAAACGCCGGATTTTCTGATGAAGAACGCGAAAGCTTCACGAAAACTTCTTGACGCGGGATTTACCGATACGTTCCGCTATCGGCACCCCGATGTGACCGGCGCTTATAGCTGGTGGAGCTATCGCTTTAACGCCCGCAAAAACAACGCAGGCTGGCGCATTGACTACTTCCTTGTCAGTAATCGCATTGCACAACAGATTACCGGTGCGCTATCTCGAACAGAAGTCTACGGCAGCGATCATTGCCCCGTTGAACTCACCATAGAGCTGTATCGCGCGTGCATCTTGCGCGTAGCGCGTGCTTATCCGGTGGTATAGCGCACCTCAGTGAGGTATACCTACCCCAGCCGCTTCTTTTACCTTCAGAAACGTTGCAGCATCGCGACATGCCATAAGCTCTTCCGGAAAGTGAATTTCATCAAGCAGACGGGATACGCAATCGGCATGCGCGATACGCGTTACAATGTGCGCATCAGAATCCAAATGAAACCATGCACCCCAGCTCAGCAGCAGCGCTCCGCAATCCCTACGGCATCTGTCCTGTTGCTCTGTCGCATGCCCTTCCGCGTACGTTGCTTCATTTATCTCAATGAGCTTACCGCGGTCACGGCATTCACGAACCAGCGCATCCACATCAAAGTCAAGAAAGCTTCTTCCAAGATGCCCCAAGATAAGAACATGAGGATTATCCAGCACATTCCACATACATCCGTGTCACCTGTGCTGGCGTTGCACTTCGCCCAGTCTTTTCCGTGGATGCTTGCCACCGCATAATCGCAGCGAGGACAGAAACAAGATCGCCGAAGCTATCGCGGGTGCGCAAGCTTGTCGCCGTTGATTGACGTATCCACAACAATATCGTGTCCAAAAGGTTGCCTCAAGGTCAACGATGTCTACCTCGCAGCCATGCAAAACACGGACACCGTGCCAAACTTCCGGAATGACATTCAGGTTGAGAAAAACTGGAAGTTCTTGAGTGTCTGCTCTTCGTACAACATCGAAGAAAAATGATCCGTTAATCCCAAGAGTTCAAACCACTGAGATGCTGCCTCACGGACATTTTTCCTCCATCGTGGAATACGCATGGCGCGAGTACATGGTATGCGATGAACGTCACATAGAATGCGCATGAGAGACAACCTTTTTCCACGCGTCAGGAATTGACGCAGATATCGTAGGGCACGCAATAGCTCACGCGAAGCCAGCCGGGACATCCAAACGAATCAGAAGGGGAACTGGAGCAGCTCGTACGCCCGAGCGACGCTGCAGAACTCCTGTGCATCTCCGCGGACTCACCCACAAATAGAACGCTCATCGGGCTGAATGTACTCATAACCCAAATCGAAAGTCCACGAGTGAGCACGTCGCGATTCTTTTGCGTATGCCCTCAATATCGAGCGGGGCTCATCAACGCAGTCAATCAATACAAGCTGGAACAGGGACGGAGCACATACAAAGCCCAAAGCACGAGCCGCACCGGCAGAGGCCGCATATAGATCATCGTGCTCGGGATTGGTTGGCGGAATAAGCACCCAACCGATACGCTCACCCGGTAGAGACAGTGACTGCGGGTAGGAGTAACACACGATTGTGCGGTCATATACCTCAGGTATCCAAGGAACCTCACGCCTCCGTACACAATTTCTCGATACGGCTCATCGGAGATGAGGTAGATGTGCTCTCCCAACTCGGTTCCGCGCACATGCAAAACATCCGCAAGTGCCGTGAGGGTTTCTCGTATGTATACCGCACCCACGGGATTGTTGGGCGAATTTACTATGACGGCTTTCGTGCGAGAAGTTATGGCCGCAGAAAGACGTTCGGCATCGATTTGGAAGGTCATCTCGTCAGCCAAAACTTCAACACAAACGGCACCGGCGTGCTCAATCCACACCTTATACTCAGGAAAATACGGAGCGATAACGATGACCTCATCGCCCGGGTTAACGACTGCCTGAAGCGCCATTGAAACGGAAGCGGCGGCTCCGCAGGTCATAATGACATCGGACGCCGTTGCGGTGCCTTCTCCAAAGCGACGGCACAATGATGCGGCCACCGCCTCACGTGTGGCAGGAGTTCCGATGGCTGCCGTATAGGAGTGGACTGCCTGTGGCGGAAGCGTCAAAGCATGTTCGATGGATGCCTTCACCGCAGACGGTGCAGGCACGGAGGGTTTCCGATAGAAGTCAAAGACGTTGTCGCGCCAATCTCAGCACGGCGACGAGCCGCAAATCCTGCGAGTACTCGAATGGCAGATTTTGCTTGTCCGTAATTTAGATTCTTTTGATTGATACCCATGGCAACTCCTTGTATCGAACCTCAGAGCGTCCGTAAACGCCCATAAAACCTACTGCCTTCTTTGCAGGATATACCTACGTCATACCGATGGCTTCAAATGCCCAAATACGTAAATTACGATACCGTTCAGCATAATCAAAAGGGCCATAACCAACCACAAACGCATTGGGCACATGCGCTCCCACATAACGAGGTTCTACCGCCGGCTTTTTTCCCTCAATATCCTTTACCACAAAGGCCGCAATCTCAATAGACGCGGGGTTGCGCGATTGCAGCATACGCATAAGGTATGAGAGCGTAAGACCGGAGTCCAAAATGTCCTCGACAGTGTACGCCGTTACGGCCCCTCAATTTTTGGTATCCAAATCTTTCATAATGCGAACGACGCCGGAGCTTTTTACCCTCATCAGCGCCAGCTGAAACCGCCATAAAAATCAACGGACATAGGGCAGGTGATAGCTCGCATGACGTCCGCCATAAACACGACGGCACCCCGGAGTACTGCAATAACCAGCGGATTCTTATCGGCGTAATCGCGTGTAATCTCTTTGCCCATACGCGCAACAATTTCTTTGATTTCTTCTTCAGATAGTAGAATGCTTTCAATATCGGGATGCGCTTCTGCCATGTTGGCTCCTCTCAGCCACCGTAGCTGTCTGACACCGTTATCAAACTCTCGTGGATGCTTAATTCTAGCAGCACTTTTTGTATCTTGTGTGCATTTTGATCGTTCGTCCGCTCGAATTCTGCAACCGCCACGATTCGACCGTTTGGGGATGTGCACAACGAGGCACGCCTCTACGTTCGACCACAGGGAGGCGAGAAGCACTCAACGGGTCAGAAAGCTTTTTGACTGTCCATGCACCCAACGGACAAAGAACATCTCCCGCGCAGGGGCTCTATCAAAAGCCTTCCGCCATGCGTGGCATCTATTCCCGCCGCTTCGGCATCGCAACAACACCGACTCCCCAACCATTCGCGACCATGCGCACGTGCGAACGACGCCACATCAAGGCCGTGTTCCACTGGGATAGCCGCGCTCAGAGTCTTCGATTTTGAGTGCCGTTGCTCTCCCGGCACGCTGAGCCACGTCGAAAACGAAGTCTCTGACATGTCGAGTGTGAGCATCATGCAGTACCACCCGAGGACTATTGCCCTGCGCGTTCCTTACGATATGCCTTGGCGAGGTGAGCGTTCCAAACTCATGCGCACCTGGACATCCTGAGGACCAATTAACCGCGCCCCTTCCGTTTGCCACCGCCATAGAACACTCTCAACGTGACGTGCCTCAAGGCGCGGGTCATCTGCCAGGTGCTTTACGGCCGAAGCGTATAACGCGGCGAGCAATCACCCATCCGGTTGCCGCAAGGCGATGTCGCATCAAGCACCATATGTCCATCGTACTCTCCGAACCGTAAAGCTTTCTCAAACAGCGTGCAGCAACACACCGCTTACGTAGGCATCTTCATCCGACACAATGTCGCAGGCACCTGAAATTGCAGAGAGTGCACCTGAGTACTTCAAGGCGTGGGAGTATCTCATGGCGAATATACGAGCGCAAATAATATGTATCGGCATTGGTAAGGTCTTCTCGCCAAGAAATGCCCCGTTCAATAAGGTAGTTGCACAGCTCAAGATGGGTAAACCCCAAAAGCGGACGCACGATGCGATTACGGCGGCACCGGAATGGATGCGAGCGGGTGCCCGTACCACGCGTTACGTTCGTCAGGAAGGTTTCCGCACGATCGTTGGCGTTGTGTGCCGTTACGATGCGGGCAGAAGCGCGCGACACGCCGGCCTGCTCACACAATTCATTTGCCAGCTGATTTGCCGCTTCATACCGGACGCGCCGACCGGCATCCTCCACGTTTACGTGGTCGGCCGCAACAATGGATGCAATGTCGAGCAGGCGCACCACACATGTGATGCCATATTTGGCGGAAAGCGTGCGAACAAACTGCTCGTCCTTCTCGGCGTCTGCGCCGCGAAGCTGGTGATTGATATGAAGCACACACAGGCGATCTTGCGCTATCTTGGCACGACCTCGACCGTCTTGCATCCAAGAGCATCCGTTGCGCCGTAACCAAAAGCGCCGTAGAATCGGCGCCTCCCCGGAAACTCATCAGCACCACAGGCGCTCCGTCAGGCGCAGCCGTTGAAACAGACGGGTGATATCGGTGTGAAACAGTTGGCACGGCACCTCACAAACAAGCTACTATGATACTTTTGGTGTAAAATCATGCGAAAGGCTCTTTGATGACACCACAGATTCATCTTCACATTCTTGCCAGCGTTCAAGCGGAAATGCAGCCATTGTTGAAGGACCTCAAACGAGTATTTTAATAGACCTGGACTTTCCAGCGAGAATTGTTCCGTCGCTCGGGAACTTGACATTGATACGGATCGTATAGCTGCGGTTTTTATAACGCATGAACATTCCGATCATGTAGGCGGACTCCGATGTGTTCGCAAAGCACTTCGACGGCCCCATTTTGCCCTCAGGGAACCGCGCACATCCTTTCAGCCGTAGCAGCATGGATGGGGTTGAATTTTCTTTGAGTTTCAACGGATGCTGCAGAAGCGTGTCGGAGATATCGATTCAAGCATTTTCCACGTCGCACGATGTAGCCGAACCCGTAGGCTTTCGCTGAGTCTCCTTGGCGAGAAGAACGCTTGATAGAGCAGTATCGGATACTGTACCGATACGGGAATCCTGACCGACGATGCTCTTACGGAGCTTGCAGGCACCCGCATCTTTGGCACTTGAATCAAACCACGATGAACATATGCGCCACAGGTCCGTATCCGCAGGTGCTTAAAGAGCGCGTTGGCGGGCCTTATGGACATCTCTCAGATGAACAAAGCAGCTTCTGCGCTTAGCAGCATGATACGTCCCTAACACAAGGACGGTCGTTGGCATGCATCTCTCGCGTGAAAACAACCGACCCAGTCTTGCCGTGCAAACCCTTGCCGCCGCACTGGGTGCAGAACCGGTAAACGATACCCATACCCAAGCAAAAACGGCCGGTGGTTTGCAAGTTCTTGTCGCCAGCCAAGATTGGCCCATGAGCGTTCTCTAGCGGCCAGGTAAAAACTCCGAACTGCTTTTCTCACTTACGGAAAGAATACGTGGATTTTGAGGAACGCAAGCGCTTTTCGCAATCTCTTTCTCGACCTCTTTCCCAGTCTTCACGCGTACCGAGCCTATATAGCGGTTCAACTGGTTTATGCGCAGCTTAGTCAATGGATATCTTGGTAACGTTTGCCTTTTCGTCCTGCTTTGGAACGGAAATAGTCAGTACGCCATTGTCAAGCTTTGCGCTCAAACCCTGTGTAGCTGCATCTTTCAGATACACGCCACGAGTTGCGCGCCACTCAGAGATTCCTTATGCAGGTAATTCTTGCCCCTCTCCTCATCGGACTCTTTGCGCTCGGCCGTAATCGAACGACGGCCCTCATTGAGCTCAACATCAATGTCTTCGCGAGAAAGCCCCGGAAGCTCTGCAGTTACCACGTACTTCTCGCCAGCGTCCTCAACGTTTACTAGAAACGCCTCAGAACTTGTGGATGAAAAAGGTGAATCGAAAAAGCTCTCTAAACTGCCGCCAAAGGCCAATTGCTCAAGCCACGTGCGTAACGATCAAAAGAACCATGCTGTTCATAAAAACCACTCCTTCGCTGTTTGTATGCCATTTCTGGCATTCCGTTGTTCGATGTTATATATCCCATCAACCTGATTTTAATCATTATTTTCCAAATTTTCTTAGCTTTATTGACTTATGTTATCTAAAGCGTCTCATGACTCATATATTCCTGCGCATACTATGTGCTTATTCTTTCAAAGTTCATCAACTGAGACTTTCTTTCCAAGCAATCCACATCGCAACGCGACAGATATGCGTACATGGACTAAAATATGTAACGAATAATCGCTCAACCGCGGAGGTTAACGTGGATCAGACGACATATTCTGACGAAGTTTCCCCTCGAAGCAGGCCCATCATCAGATCAGGGTATCGGCTGATGAGTCGACTACAACGGACATTGCTCACGAAACTCCTCAAGATCCTCAAGCAATCATCTCAAAATGAAAGATTCAGATGCGGTCGCATGGGCAGTTGAAGGCGAGTATGAGACTGTTGAGGCGTTCTCTGGCGAAACCTCCTTTGAGGGAGATCTTGAGAATGACGTTGCATCATCTCATGAGCACGTTTATCACAGCGAGCGTCACATGGGTGATGGACATACGCATACGCATACGCCGTACGTCCGTGAACGTCGCGCGCATAAAACCGTAGCCCCATCAGCGATTTTGCTCGCGATGAGGGAAGATGAAGCCGTCGTCTCGCATGACTCCGAATTTACGCGCGCAGGGCGCATCATGGTCATGGCAGCCGCAGTTGGCGTCGATCGAAAAGCCGAGATCGCACAGCTCAAAAAGATCTTCATTATGGTCCAGTACGCAGGTTCCCAAGGGGACAGCGCGACATCTTTGTAAAGAAAGAACGCCGCATGCACGCAGGTTCTCTGATTGCAGCCGTTGTGGTGCTTGCAATTATCGCCGTCGTTGCCTATTTCGCTGGACATGGATGTCGGCTACCTGGGGTTCTGCTGTCAGGTAGCAGACTGCGACTCGCTATCGCAACACTGAAAGCGACGGAACAGCGGAAACAACATCACCCTTATGGCCTCTTGATGGCCTTCGCCATAGCTGCTCTCAACTCCTCATCGCTCATTGCGTCACTATCAACCAAACGTGGTGTCTCGGGGAGCGCTGCTCGAAAAATACTCCGCAGTATGTATATTTTTACAGCGCATATTTCTACATCCAAGGATCGCGCTCAAACAACGGCTCAACTTCCGGGCGTCGATCGGAATACGGGTCCTACCGTCGTCATCTTCGTTTTCCGCACGAATGAATTCCGACTGTTTGGGAGCTCGAGTTGACAAAAGCTACTGGTAGACGTTTGTGATGATTTCGGCTTTTCCAAAGGGCTTTTGTCTTGCATCAGAGCATCAAGCGAGAGCCCATAGGCTTCTCGCTCGCATCAATCGCAGTGGCATCAAGAGGAATTTTCCGAGATGCCGGGTTTCTTTTTGCTAAACCGTCTTTCATGCAATCAACATCCATATTACATTCCGCTCGTCTCTTACCTTGGTCTTAATAGAATATCGCGCTCTAAGCGCGACGCGCCACCGGTTACCGTCATCGTCGGTATCAATGAGGACGGTGTCGCCCTCGTGGAGCTCACCGGCAATGATGAGGTTTGCCACCCTGATCAACAACACGCCGCTGAATCAGGCGCTTCAAGGGACGCGCGCCGTACACGGGGTCCAGACCGTCCAGTGCCAGCGACTGCACCGCAGCATCGGAGAGCTCCAAGGTCATGCGCTCACGAGCCAAACGTGCACGAACATCTTTGAGCTGGATGTCCACGATCTTCTCGATATCGGAAGACCAAGCGGCTGAAAAATGACCACGTCGTCGATACGGTTCAGGAACTCGGACGGAACGCGCCTCGCAGCATCCATAACCTGCTTGCGAGCCTCCTCATTCAAACCGGAAGCACCCGCGCCGGCAATGAACTGAGAGCCGACGTTGCTGGTCGCGATGATGATCGTATTCTTGAAGCTGACCACGCGACCTTGTCGTCCGTCAGGCGATCCGTCATCGAGACCCTCGCAAAAGCACGTTGAATACATCCGGATGAGCCTTTTCCATCTCGATCCAGGGCACCACGGTACGGATGACGGCGCACGGCCTCGGTCGACTGGCCGCCTCGTCATATCCCACATATCCAGGAGGGCACCGATCAAACGCTGCACCGAAAACTTCTCCATGTACTCGGACATGTCGATACGAACCAACGAACGCTCATCGTCAGAGAGGCTCGGTAGCGCCTTTGCCAGCTCGGTCTTACCGACGCCGGTGGGCCCCAAGAAGAAGAAACTGCCCAGCGGACGGTTGGGATCAGCCAGCCCCGCGCGGCTCCTGCGGACTGCCGCAGCAACCGCAGACACAGCTTCGTCTTGGCCAATAACGCGCAGATGAGAGTTTGGCTCTCAGGTTCTTGAGCTTGTCCTCTCGCCCTGCATCATCTTGGACACGGGCACGCCGGTCCACGAAGAAACCACCTCGGCAATCTCATCCGTGGTAACTTCCTCTTTCAGAAGTCCCCCGTCTTCCTGTTTGGCGAGAAGTGCTTTCTCGGCTTCATCGTATTGACGCTGAAGCTCAGGAATTGTGCTGTACCGAAGCTCAGACGCGCGTGCAAGATCTCCGTCGCGCGTGGCTCGATCCATCTGCGTACGAGCGTCTTCCATTTGCGCTTTAAGCTCTGGACCTCATCGATAGCACTGCGCTCGTTTTGCCAGTTTGCTTTCATACCGTCAAGCTTTTTCTCGCGTTGTGGCAATTTCTTCGCGCAGGGCCGCAAGACGCTCTTTTGATGCGGCGTCCTCTTCCTTCATGAGCGCCTGCTCTTCAATCTGCATCTGAGTGAGCTGGCGATCCACCGCATCAATGTCTGATGGCATTGAGTCAAGCTCCATGCGAAGGCGAGAAGCAGCCTCATCTACCAAGTCAATGGCCTTATCAGGCATGAAGCGATCAGAGATGTAGCGATTGGAAAGGTCGGCAGCGGCTACCAGCGCAGGTCCGTGATACGAACGCGGTGGTGCTGCTCATGCTTCTCTTTCAGACCGCGCAAAATGGAATGGTGTCCTCAACGGACGGCTCGGAAACCAGCACGGTTTGGAAACGACGGGCAAGTGCCGCGTCCTTCTCGATATATTTGCGGTACTCGTCCAGGGTTGTTGCACCAATGGCACGCAACTCGCCGCGGGCAAGTGCGGGCTTCAAAAATGTTGCCCGCATCCATGGAGCCCTCAGGTGGCACCGCGCCCACAATGGTATGCAGCTCGTCGATGAAGAGGATGATGCGACCGTTGGCCTGCTGACTTCCTTTACGACGCTCTTGAGACGGTCCTCAAATTCGCCGCGATATTTTGCACCCGCTACCAGCGCGGACATGTCAAGCTCAATGAGCTCCTTGTCGCGCAGTGTTGAAGGGACGTCGCCGAGACCATGCGCTCCGCCAAACCTTCCACGATAGCGGTCTTGCCAACGCCCGGCTCGCCGATAAGCACGGGATTGTTTTTGGTACGGCGACTCAGCACCTGAATGGTACGACGGATTTCCTCAACGCGACGCAATGACCGGGTCCAAGTTTGCCCGCGTGCGGATCCGTCAACGTTGCGTCCGTAATGCTCAGCGCTCAAACTCAGGCTTTGCGTCCCTGCGAGGTCACGCTCATCACCACGAAGATCGTTGTGCTTCCTCCACGCGCTTAGCGGTTACACCGGCATCGCGCAGGATACGCCGGCTTCGGACTTGTCGTGGCAAGTGCCGTCAGCAGGTGCTCGAAGGTGACATAGGAATCCCCAGCTTTGTAGCCAGTTTCTCAGCTTCATTGGTTACCTTGATCAGGTCATTCCCCAAGGCCAATCTGAGCGCTCCCCGCTTAGTGAGGCGCACGACCGATAGCATCACTCTACCTGAGCTTCAATGGCCTCGACATCGGCACCGACCTTCTCCAAAATAGAGGCGCAGATTACGCTCATTGCTGTCAAGCAGCGCCTTGAGCAAATGGAGGGGAGCGATCTCTGCGGCCTCCGCGTCTCCGGCAATACCGAGTGCTCCCTGCAGAGCTTCTTGGGCAGTCACCGCCCATTTATCAATTCTCATAGCATCATTCCTTCCTCTCTCGGGCACGCCCGGCCGCTGACGATTGGAAGAATCTTGGTTTCCATAAGCTTGGGCTCTTGGGCTTTGATCCATCACCAAGCACAGTAACAGACGTGCTGGAAATCATTTTTAATCGAGAGTAGTATTCCCTCTAGCGTGGTTTTTATACAACATCTAAGTCTGTTAATAGTAGATTTTTCTAACTTATGGATACTCAATTTACTGTAAACAGCTTTCAGCTGTAGTATGAGAATTCTACAGAGAGACGTCAAACAAATGCAAGACTAATCAAGAGCCTCGTAGCCTCTCATTTTTCCACTCACTAATCGCTGCTTTATACGTACGATCGCCTAACTCATCCCGAAAACTGACGTGAGCAGATGCCGAAACCGATGCTATACGTTTCGACCACACGTCTGAAACGCTTCCGTCTTTCAGCACAAGCGATTGGAAACCGATTACGTATCGCTGGGGTTACTGATGGGATGTCATGATGACGGTCTGTCCGCATCCTCCATAACCGCATCAATCAGGCTCTCCACTGATGCGGCATCCAAATGCGCAAAGCTTTCGTCATAGATCACGATCTGTGGTTCAAACAGAAAAATCCGAGCCAGTGCCAGCCTTTGTCGCTCTCCACCGGACAAACTACTCCCCGACTGATCAATCTTGTGATCAAGCCCATCCGGATAGCGAGTAAGAATCTCTTCAAAACCCGATTTCTTAAGGGCGGCAATTACGGCATTGTCAGTAAAATCTTTGCAGAACAACGTGATGTTATCTCTGATGCTCGCGTTAAAAATGAAGGTCTGCTGAGAACATGGGATGATAAAACGCGCATACTGTTCGGCTTTATACTGCCCAATAGGCTGTCCATCCAAAAGAATCCGTCCTGCATCCGGCTTCATCGCATCGGTAAGCAGCTGTATCAACGTAGTTTTACCACTTCCCGAATCACCTTCAAGAAGATACTTGCCACCGTGCTCTAAACTGAGGCACATCAGACAGAATAGGACGCTCTTTGTCATAGCTATACGACACATGATCCACGGTAAGGTTTGAAAACCGCTGAGGAATATCTTTTGTTCCGTCTTCAACAGCACTTCTCTTATCGAGAAGAGCGCGGAACTTTTTGATAATCTCTTCAGCACCGCGCATATCGGTAATGGCGTCGCTTACATTTTGAATAGGATTTGCAATATAGACCACAAGCTGAGAAGCAGCCACCATCATACCAACCGTCATCAAACCCTGAAGGGTCAGGATGGCACCAATGAAAATAAATACCGATATAGATAACCTGACCGACGGTAAACGAAAGCAGACGCGCCAACGAACCAAAATAACGCGCTTGGAATTTACTCTCTTCCCAGCTTTGGTTTGCTTTACTCATTGCTTCTCGCGAGGCTTCCGTAAGATGAAAACTCCTGAGAAGATCAAAGCCTTCAAAGGTGCTCGTTGGCAGTAGCCGCAAAACGTTCTGCAGACTTGGACTGTTCTGCTCGCCTTTTGGAAATGCGTGGAGCCATGACTTTAGGGAATCAGCATCTGAATGGCAATCATGGCAAAAAAATGAATAAAAACAAGCCATGGCGAGATAAACAGAAGCACCACTAAACTGACTATGCCAGAGAAGATATCTACCAGCGTATCCATAAACACACGGAAATACGTTTCATCGATCAAATCAAGGTCATTGGTAAGTACCGAGAGCCAATGACTCGTATTTTGCGTATGGAAACTCAGGAATCGACTGACCGAGAATGCGGCTCATCAAATCATCACGCAGGTGTGACTGACTGCCACGGAGCACGGACCACTGCAGCGCCTGCATACCAGGTCCACGAAGAAGTAGCAGAAAATATACAAGCCAAACCAAAGTCCATAGTTCAAGGCATCCGAGAGTTTGCCGCTCATAGCAAGATCAATAGACTGAAGCATCACGTATGAAAGCGCAATTTCAAACAGACTGCTTAAAGGAGAAGACAATAAATAGGATTAGTTTGCCTTTTTGATTGAAATACAAATACCTAAGCATGTGTTCTCCCTCTTGGATGCCTTAGATGTATTTGATATAGTCTACCTCTTTACGCGTCTTTCTCGGCATCGTCTTTCAGACATCTTCGGCATCTGACGACATGCCCAGAAAGGCGCTGCATGATCTGCTCAGGACTCGACTCCTCGTAGCGGGCAAGCGAGGTAATACGCTCACGCATCTCTATATTCGTGCAACTCATCCTCAAGCTCGCGGACACGGGCGCGGAGCTCGTCGATTTCATCGTCGTCTCTCTCGACAGCACGCTGCGCATGTCGAGAATACGCACGACACCGGCAAGGTTGATGCCCTCGTCCGTCAGCTTGGCCACAAGGTTCAGCCGATCGATATCTGCACGCGAATACAGACGCGTATTACCACGGGACCTGCCGGGATTGACCAGACCCTTCTGTTCGTAGACGCGAAGAGTCTGTGGATGCATGCCCGTGAGCTCAGCCGCAACGCTAATCATGTAGAGCGGTTTATTGCGACTCTCCCGACTTTTGCGATTCTCGTCGCTCTTGCGCGCCATCGTTTACACATCCTTTCGGTAGCTGCGAGCGTCATCGTCCTTCAGAGACTCCAACGCCTCGCGCTCCTTCTTGGTCAGTCTTGTAGGAACCTTCACATCAACCGACACATACAAAGCTCCACGAGAATCCGGATTTTTCACGCGCGGTGCACCGAGCTCGCGGAAGCGAAATGTCTTGCCGTTCTGCGTACCGGCGGGAACCTTCAGGCGAACCGTCGTACCGTCGGGCGTAGGAACTTCAACCGTTGCACCAAGAGCGGCCTCATACATACTGATGGGCAGCTCCATCCTCACGTCAGCACCATCGCGCTTGAACACCGGATGCGGATCAACCTTGATGGAAACCACTAGGTTACCGCGCTGTCCGCCGTTAATTCCGTATTCGCCACGCTTCTTGTACCTGAGCTTCATGCCGTCGTACGCGCCTGCGGGTATCTTAATAGTCAGCGTTTGCTCATCACCCGTCGAAGGAATGCGGTAGGTTGCTTTGCGAGAAGTGCCTTTAAGCGCCTCATCAAAGCTCACCTCAACGGACATCGTCAAATCTCCGCCGGCAGATGGCCTGTTAGCAGCAGCTCGACCACCGCCGAAAATGGATGAGAAGTCGAAGCCGCCCATACCACCCATACCGCCAAAGATATCGGCAAAATCAGCGCCGTCGACATTGGTGGTATAGGTGTAGCCACCCTGCGTGCCGCGACCTCCAAAAGCCCGAGCCCGGAATGCCACCGAACATAAGCATCTGGTCGTATTCCTTACGCTTGGATTCGTCTGAAAGTGTGTTGTACGCCTCGGAAATCTCCTTGAACTTATTCTCATCGCCGCCCGCATCAGGATGATATTTAGCAGCGAGCTTTCGAAAAGCTTTCTGGATGTCGCTCTTCGAGGCGTCGCGCTTCACACCTAACACGTCATAAAATGTTTTCTTACCAGCCATGACTAAGCACGACCTCCTCTCATAAAAAGTTTTACTTACTTGGTGTCCTTGTCACCGCCTGCATCAGCAGTACCGCCGTCGCTGGCATCTATCAGCGACGTCGGCATCCTGCCGGCATCCGTATCTTTATCGCTCTCTTCGGGACGCTTGGGTCCGCCGTGCGTCACCGTCACCATGGCGGTACGGATGACCTTGCCGCCCATGCGATAGCCCTTCTGATATACCTGTGCAACGCTTTCATCGTATGCCTCGGTATCCTCAACCCGGCCGACCGCCTGATGCGACAGCGGATCAAACGCCTCACCGGCAGGATCAATCACGTTGACACCCTCTTTGTTCAGTACGCCTACGAGCTTGTTCTTTACCGCCGAAACGCCTTCGACAAACTGTACCGACTGCGAATCCGTGAGATTATCGGCGTGTTCAATCGCGCGCTCCAAGTCATCAATGACCGGCAGGAGCTCAATTACCAACTTCTCCGTTGCACGCTCACGCTCATCCAGACGCTCCTGAGCCGTGCGACGACGGTAATTATCCCAGTCCGCCTGCAGACGCACAAATCTATCGGTGGCCTCTGCGGCTTCCTTTTTAGCGGCCTCAATTTGATCTGCCACGGAATCAAGCTGAGCCTGCAGAGCATCGCGCTCGGGCGAGCCTTATTGGCATCCTCCGCAATCTCACGCTCCGCTGCTCTTCTCCCCGACGGATAGCCTCTTCAACCATGGCCTGCTCGTCAAGGTCATCAGCAGCAGCCGCACCTGCGGCACCGGCAACGTCATCTCCGTCTACACCGGCGGCGCCCACCTGTGCGCCTCCGTTATTCTCATTTTTCAAAAAGCGGCGTCTTTGCCCTCATCAATTGGCACGTTCACGTCACCCTCCTTCTATGTACGAGGGAGGCAGCCGGTCAAAGCCGGCCACCTCCCCAATGCGAACGTCTTGCTTCTCCTACTTCCGTTTGCCTCTAGCGCACGGCAATGGCGAGAAGCCCTTCCGCTCGCACCTTAGTTCTGAGACTTGTCGTCGTCAACAACCTCGTAATCAGCATCTTCAACATCGCCGTCGGAAGAGTTGCCGGCAGAGGCACCGTCCGTGCCCGCGGTCTGAGCCTGAGCGTCAGCGTACGCTACTTCGGCGAGTTTGTGTCCGACTTCCTGGAGCTTCTCGCCGGCTGCCTTGATGGCCTCGATGTCGGTGCCTTCAAGTGCCTTACGAGCCTCAGCAACGGCCTCCTCGGTAGCCTTCTTCTGATCCTCGGGAACCTTGTCGCCAAGATCCTTCAGCGTCTGCTCGGTGCCGTACGCAAGAGAGTCGGTCTGGTTGCGGACCTCAATCTCATCCTTGCGCTTCTTGTCTTCCTCAGCATGGGACTCTGCGTCCTTGACCATGCGATCGACTTCGTCGTCGGAAAGCGCGGTGGAGCCGGAGATGGTAATCTCCGGGACTTGCCCGTTGCCTTATCGCTTTGCGGTAACCTTCACGATGCCGTTGGCGTCGATGTCGAGGTAACCTCAATCTGAGGAGTACCACGACGAGCTGCAGGAATGCCGGTCAGGTTGAACTTGCCGAGCGACTTGTTGTCCGCAGCCATCTCGCGCTCGCCCTGAAGGACGTTGATCTCAACGGACGTCTGGTTATCGGCAGCCGTGGAGTAGATCTCCGTCTTGGACGTTGGGATGGTGGTGTTACGGTCGATCATCTTGGTCATCACGCCGCCCATGGTCTCAACGCCAAGGGAAAGCGGGGTAACGTCCAGAAGCAGGATGCCGGAAACGTCGCCGGTCAGAACGCCGCCCTGGACGGCCGCACCGTCAGCGACGACCTCGTCCGGGTTCACGGACATGTTGGGCTGCTTGCCGGTCATGGTCTTTACAAGCTCCTGAACGGCGGGCATACGGTGGAGCCACCAACGAGAATAACCTCGTCAACGTTGGAAATCTGGAGACCGGCGTCCTGGAGTGCCTTGGTTACCGGGGTCTTGCAGCGGTCGAGCAAATCACGCGTGATACGCTCAAACTCGGCACGGGTCAGCGTATAGTCAAGGTGCTTAGGACCGGTTGCGTCAGCGGTAATAAACGGCAGGTTAATCTGTGCCTGCTGAGCACTGGAGAGTTCCTTCTTGGCATTCTCCGCAGCCTCCTTCAGACGCTGAAGCGCCACGGATCCTTGCGCAGGTCAATGCCGTTGTCGAGGTTGAACTTATCGGCAAGCCCAGTCAATCACGCGCTGGTCCCAGTCATCGCCGCCCAGGTGATTGTCGCCGTTAGTGGCAAGAACCTCAACAACGCCATCGGCAAGGTCAAGAAGTGAGACGTCAAAGGTGCCGCCGCCGAGGTCGAAGACGAGGACTTTCTGATCCTTGTCTTTCTTATCAAGACCGTAAGCAAGAGCAGCTGCCGTCGGCTCATTAACAATACGCTGGACATTGAGGCCTGCAATCTTGCCGGCGTCTTTGGTTGCCTGGCGCTGGGAGTCGTTGAAGTACGCAGGAACGGTAATCACGGCATCGGTTACTTTCTCACCGAGGTACTTCTCGGCGTCAGCCTTCATCTTAGAGAGAATCATGGCACTGATCTGCTCAGGCGTGTAGTCGGTGCCCTCAATCTCCACAACGGCACGACCGTCGGTGCCGGACTTGACCTTGTACGGAACGGTCTTCATCTCGGACTGGACCTCGTCAAACTTGCGACCCATGAAACGCTTGATGGAGAATACCGTGTTCACAGGGTTGGTAACGGCCTGGTTCTTTGCTGCCTTACCGACAATGCGGTCACCGTCAGCGCGGAAGCCCACAACCGACGGAGTGGTGCGATCGCCCTCAGCGTTAACAATAATAGTCGGCTCGCCACCCTCAAGGACAGCCATAGCCGAGTTGGTAGTGCCGAGGTCGATACCAAGAATCTTTCCCATAGTTCATGTTCCTTTCCTATGCAGACCCGGCTGGCGAGAAGTACGTGCTTTTTTATGTTCTACCTGTTCAGAGCACGTATTGACGGCATCCGCATCTGCGGTGTTTCATCTTTACGTCTCTGCTTATTCCCCCTATGTCGGGTTTATATACATAATCTAAGTGTCTATGTGGTAGATTTTTACTTATGCTAAGCTCAACACCTATTAGCCACTTTAACTCGTCAGTCTCCCATTCTTCTTATCCCAATATCAATACAAAACGAAATTTTTAATGTGGTGGTCCATAATAGAAGGCGCTTGGTAATTCGTTTAGAAAGGATTTACATGTGCACACAATCTAAAAACAAACCAATAATTTTAGCCATTTGTTATGATTTTGATAAAACCCTTACCCACACAGATATGCAAAACCAAAGGGTTTATTCAATCACTTAGCTACGATATCGATGAATTTTGGAAAAATTCAAACTCACTTGCACTACATAATGACATGGACCAAAAATCTTGCCTACATGTATTCTATGTCAAAATTATCAACGGGGAAATTTTATATAACAAAAAATTCACTTAAAGAATACGGTGAAAAAATTTCACTCTACAACGGTGTGAAAGATTGGTTTAAAAAGAATAAATGACTATGGCAAGGAACATAATGTGACTGTTGAGCATTACATCATCTCTTCAGGTTTAAAAAGAAATTATTGAGGGAACTCCTATCGCACCAGAATTTATTTATGCAAGTTCCTTTTATTACGACAAAGATAACGTGGCACGATGGCCTGCCCAAGTTGTGAACTATACAGATAAAAACACAATATCTTTTTAGAATTGAAAAAGACGTATTGGATGTTAATGATCAGAGCGTGAATAATTATCTGTCTCCAAATAAAATAAAATCCCTTTTAGAAATATCATTATATAGGAGATAGTGCGACTGATATTCCGTGCATGAAGCTAGTGAATATAAACGGAGGACACTCAATCGGAGTGTTTAATCCTAAAGATGAAAATAAAGAAAGAGTGTTTGCTTCTTAATGAAAATCGAATTAAGTACTTTGCAGCTGCAGACTATTCTTCTGAATCACAATTGAGAGTCTTGTTAAAATTATTGATCGTGCAGAAGCTAATGCGAAGCTCTCGAAGATTTTTCACTATGAGTGCATTGACTTAAAAGACCGGGAGACAAAAGCACAAGATGCAAGCTTCAAAAGACAAAAAGCTGATAAACCAGTTAGAAGATAGTAGAACATATGCAACCACTCACTCTGTTATCGCGGAATTAGAAGAAATCAAAAAGATGAATAGAGCCATCAGAAATTAGAAGACTTTTTCAGATTGAGAGAAAAACAGTCAAGTATCTGCAATACGTGAGGACTCTGACGTTAAACGCTTTTTCAATTCGTTACCAAATAAGGAGTAACTGTTTACACTAAGACCTCATTTCACGAAATCTAAAATGAGGTCTTAGCATCCAATAAACCTATCTCAGCAACGTATCTTTACTATAAGCTTCACACAAAGCCACAGATGCATCATCAAAAGCAAACTTTTTCCTAGATGACCAACCATCGCAAAAGCAATCTTATTTGCTATAGGAAATCCTCCGGACGTTTTTAAACTGAGCTTTACTCATCGTCTACCTCCCGCTCCAGCAAAAGAAAACGGTCGAAATCACTTTCATACAGACGATCCTGTGTGATCCTATATTTTTCATATTCAGTTTCTGCATGAAGCTTTGCTTGCTCTGCACTGATCTTTCCAGGACCAATGAGTAACTCATTCCCATTGAACTCAAGAAAACCGTCCAAACGCTTTGCCCAGTCCTCCATGCTCATAGGAATCTTGCGCTCCGCCTGCAACTCTGCGTAATCTAAATAGAGAGAAACAATTCTTTCCAGATAGTTCATCTCTTGCTCATTCAAGTAGTTCTTAGCAATTGATACGTCTGCTTTTAGAATCTTTCCTTCTGGAGCATTTTCCCATGTAGTAAGTCCCATATGCTCTTTCGTAGCATCTGCTCGTTCCACAATTAGTTCCGCAGCGGTATGACGATGAACCGCATAATGCAATTTATTCTGTACTGTTTGGAAGAACAGACTGGGTAGTCTTTTGCGTCCTTGTCGTAATCAAAGGCCGTTGTATATAAATCGGTAACTTTTTGATAGAACTTACGCTCCGACAGACGAATCTCTCGAATCTGCTGCAGCTGTCGCTCAAAAATACTCATCAGTAAACATATGGCCTTTTTCAGGCGATCAACATCCATCGTCCAGCCCTGAATAGTATGGTCTTTGACAATCTGACCGGCCCATTTACGAAACTGTACCGCACGCTGATTGTTTACCTTAAAACCTACGGCGATGATCAGCTGCAGGTTATAGTGTATAACCTCTGATTGACGGCTGACCAGACCCGCTTTCCCCTCAGTTTGAACTATTCGATATTTCTTTACAGTTGCTATTTCCAGTCAGCTCACCATCACTGCTAGATGTTCTTTGATATGTTCATGAAATATGGACTGCTTTTCGATACGCCATAAAGCTCTGCCATCATCTTTTGAGTGAGCCAGATATTCTCGTCCTCATATCGCATTTCAAAACTGTCATCGCTGTTTCCGGTGGAAGCAACAAACGTCAAGTACTCTGCTGCAGAGCTACGCACAATCAATTCTTTCTTCTTGTCGCTTGCCATATAACAGCACCTTTCTCTACAGCATCTAGATTTAAAAGGTTACGTCTCTATCTTTAGCTTCCGACAAAGTATCACGATAAAAGCCCTTGCCGGTAAAGCTCACTTACATCTTTCCTAAATTCTTCAACTGATAACGACCATAACATAACGCAATCGGAAAAGTATGAGATTCCACTCTTCAATGCACGTTTCAGAGTGCAAAAATTCTGACCTAGAGAAACAGCTGGTAATCATAGTAATTCGGATTTTGCAAACCATTTTTAGGTCGAAATAGAGATTTTGCAAACCACGTTTACCATTTGCTAAGAGACGGAACTTTGGGCTTGGAACTTTTAGACCAAACCTCATTCCCTAGGTCTCCTCTTCCCCTTAATAAAACAGCGGCACTTCATCTTTCAGGAACTTCTCGATTTCACAAGCTCCGGCGAAATACCGCCAACAGCGAGGCGCTTGGCATTTGGATGCAAAGAAAGAAAATGCCATACCGCTTTTGCTCTTTTTGTGCCCGCTTTTGACCTCTATTGCGGAGAGAGCTGACGTACCTTTCGAGATGACAAAAATCAACCTCCTTTGATCCTTCTCGCCACCAAAAACACATCAAAGCCCTCCTCTGCCGAGCGCGCAAGAAGCCTTGCGCCAACTAGCTGATTCAATGAGACGTCCACGTAAATCCAGCTCGTTGAGACAGCGTTCTTTTGCAATTCCGGATACGGCGGTCATAAGCGAAGTATCAAATACCATGAGACGTGGAGAGCTTTTTGCGCGTAATTGCCTTTTTGTCATATTTTTGAATACCGCAGAGTATTCCGGACTTACCTAGGAGATCTAGGTAATGAGCAATTGTTACGGTATTTCCGGCATCCCGAAGCTGCCCAAGCATTTTGTTAAAGGAGAGTTCCTGCGCAGAGTATGTCGAACCGAGTCTAAAAAGAGAGCGCATAAGAGCGGGTTTACGGATATCTTCCAACGCAAGAACATCCTGCGAAATGGCAGGGCTCAACAATTGCGTTGCGCACATAAGAAGCCCAACGTATGTCATCGCCCGCAAATCGAGCTGCCCCCGGATAACCGCCGTAATACAGATAGTCGTCAAGGGAGAATCCAAACGCCTGCGAACATTCCGCATAGCTCCAATGGGGAGAGTAAATCATCTCAAAGCGCCCCATCAGCGAGTCCTCTAGACCTTTATGCAATAGTAGCGAAGATGATCCGCTGAGGATAATACGAACGGGCATATTGTTGCGTCGGTCGGCATCATAAAAGTGCCTTTACCACAGCTGACCAATGCGGAACTTTTGTATCTCATCAACTGCTAACACTACCGTCCGAGATCCAGAAAGAGTCGCGTTGCGCGCTTGTTGCCACTCAACCTGAAGCCACTCTTCAGTTGGAACAATAGCGTCATCTGCACTTACAAAGAACTGCTCCATATCCATCTTGGCGAGTGCTTGTCCAAGCATGGTACTCTTTCCGGTTTGACGAGGGTCCACAACAACCTGCATCAACGGATTATTCTCTTCTGCAATTCGTTCAACGATTGTTTCTACATAGCTTCGCTCGAACATCAAACTCTCCTACTTCTTGCAGTACTGAGTAAATTTACTCAGTATAATGAGAATTTCTTGATTTAGAGGAGAAGTAAGACGCCGATGTTGGAAGCATCGGCGTCTTGTGGATTCAGAAATTTCATTTCTCTGGTTTTCTTTGCAACGCAAATGCAACGCAAACGTTTGCGTTGCATTGTTATTGAGACAGCATCATTTTTAAATCATACTTTTTGTCTACAAATTCACCAAAAGACTACTAACGAACTGCAGAAAGGACGTTAGTATCAAGTCCTACTCATGGAGCCACCTTATAAGAATCTATTACGCTCCACAGTCACAGCAGGTTTTTAGTAAACCTTTAGCTCCTTAAAGAATCACGACCATAAGCGACCCGCCAGTTGGCAGAGAACTCCTTAACGGCAATCTCGGTGCCAGGATGACCAATCATCGCATAGGCAATCTCCGGTGGAACAGTCACTGCATGAATGCCTGCAGCAATAAGAGCGTGGACCTGCTCCGTATTCTTAAATGAAGCGGCAATGACTTTTGAATTCAATTCCTGGGCTTCGAGCATTTGAAGAAGATCTACGACCTGACCGATACCATCTCCGTAGTTGCACATGCGGTTCACGTAAGAGCTAGGTAATCGGCACCATTCAACGCTGCCAAATAAGCCTCGTCAGCAGAGTAGATGGCCGTTGCCAAAACGCCACGACCCTCTGACTTTAGTGTTTTTATCGCCTTGTAAACCCGTATGAGTAACGGGAATTTTGGCATATGTATTCTTGGGGCGAAGGTCGCAAATGTAGCGAGCTTCATCCAACATCTCCTGATATTCTGTCGAAACCACTTGGACAAAGAATTTCTGCTCAGGGCGCAGATAGTCCACAAACTGCCGAATGACATCCTCTGGACTCTTACCGCTTTTCGTTATAATTGTAGGATTGAGTGGTCACACCTGCAATAGTCAACAATTCATCAAGCTTCTTTACGGCATCTAAATCAGCGGTATCAAGAATAAATTCCATGCTATAAGTTTCCTTTCACGCATTGTCACTAGCTACTCGCCATGACGGACGGTTTTTCAATCCTGCATTTTGACATATCTGTTCAACAGCAGCTTCCTTTTCGCTCAGCTGCTGGAAATCTTCGCATTCATACTTTAACCCTAAGGCACCATACTTATTTGCTCCTAACTGATGAAACGGCAGTATATCAACGCGTGCTATCCCAAGGCCCACAATGTCCTCCACGTGGGCATTTTCAAGAGACGAGTAAATCCCGGTATCAAAGGCATTCGGGCAATTATATGCGCGTCCTCCTTCAAAAGACGTCTTACATTACAGTCTCTAACGGCTGGGTCAATTCCAGTTATGCGGAGGCTTTTCTTCCTATCGGCAATCTTGAAATCAACCAGGAACGTGTCACAGACAAAAGCCATACCGGCTGGATCAATCAGAGGTATGCCAAGTGTCGTTTCAATAGCAGTGTTTATATCTTTGGCATGGCAAATACTCAAAACGGACGCTGAGAACCGTTGCAACTCCGGTGTAGCCATACATTCACCTCCGGAAAGGGTTACCCCACCGTTACTCTCCTTAAAAAAGATCTCATCTCTTAGCAGCTCATCAGCCAGATCAAAAACTTCTCGTATTCGACCTTCCAGTTTTTTTGCTCCCGTAGGGCACGCTTCAGGCAGCACATCACACGGACAGCCATTGGAGTCTCGCCTTCCATCCGCCCGTACTGAACAGCCAATACAAAGATCTTTATGCCATGAAACCTCAGGGGCAAATGATAGGTTCTCGGGATTGCAGCACCACGGGCACTTAAACGGACATCCCTTCAGAAATGCAACGGTCCTGATACCTCCCCCATCATGCAGAGAATACCTCTGCACATTGGTAACTGTGGCGCATTCTCTAGAGGACATGCTCAGTCCTGTTGATGATATCGTCTTGAATGGCTCGTGAAAGTTCGACGAACATAGCACTGTATCCGGCTACACGGACCACCAGGTTTTTGTAATTTTCAGGATGTTCTTGCGCATCCAACAGCGTCTTTCTGTCCACGACATTGAATTGCACATGTTGGATTCCCAAGCGAGAAAAACCTCTGAGATAGGCAGACAACTTTTGGAGCCCTGCTTCGTCTGACAGAACCGACGGCGAAAAATTACGTTTAACAAACTGCCATTAGTATTAAGTTCATTCTTTAATTTGCTGACTGACTGAAGACTTGCAGTCGGACCGTTTGTATCGCGACCAACCATCGGAGAAAGACCTCCGTCTGCGAGTTGCTCGCCTGCCATGCGCCCATCAGCAGTCGCACCACACGCCGCACCTAAAGGAACATGTGCGGAAACAGTATAGCTGCCAGGCTGAAACCTCCCACCGCGAACATTCTCGTACTTCTCGACTTCACGTCCATAAAATTCTAGGAACTCAGCTCCCAGCGAGTCAACCTCATCAATATCGTTACCATATTTTGGATACCTGTTGATAGAAGCTCTGCCGAAGCTTTTTCGTCATTTGGTCCCTTCCAGTTGCGTTTTTAAAAATCTTGCAAAGCTCATGATAAGAAAGGATTGGCATAACCTTACTTCCATCAGCAGCCTGACCGAAGACCGTTCGTTTCATGACCAGCAATGAATCAGCCAGGTTGGCCGTACCTACCCCCTGTACGCCTGAGGGATTATAGCGAGCTCCTCCAGCAGTAATATCTCGTCCGTTGAGGAGACTATCCGCTATGAACACAGACAAAGAGTGGTGTAGGAGAAGTTTCACGGTGCGCCAAATCGCATGCGTTGCAGCCGCGCACCATGAGGGCAATGTATTCTGAAATGGTCTTTTAACGGCACTTTTAAGTTCTTCAAAAGATTCAAAGCCATCAGATTTTCTTTCCAAGGTAATCTCTAGACAGCGTACCATATTGAACATCGAAATATCACTGCAAGCCATACGCATACGTCCAGGAATTGAAAGTTCCACGCATCCAACTACGGCATAATCGCAGGCATCAGCCGTTGCAATACCTCGAGTTTCAAATGATTTAATATTGACTTCATCGTTGAACACCTGCGGGATGCCATCTCCTAAGCGAATGATCTCTCCGGCCTTACGCAACAGATCAGCAGGTGTATCTTTATGTATGCGGAGTGATAGATTGGCTGTGGAAGACGCGTGTCCTTCTGAATATCAAGCAGCAGATAAGAGAGATCGTTAGTACAGTCTTTTCCCTCTGCATCTACACCACCCACTACGAGGTTGAAACCGCTAGAAAACCCGCAAAAACTGGGCTGACTCTGTGGAACGCAAAAATACTATCGTGTTCGTTTTGAGGTAGAAGCATTGGATAAGTTCCCGAATGTCTTCGTCCCTCTCACCGGCAGCAATACTTGCCCGATAGTAAGGCCATAGATATTGGTCCATACGACCCAACGAGATGGAGCTGGCGTTGCTTTCATGCTGAAGGGCCAACTCGGTAAGCCATACGAGCTGCAGCGCCTCATAAAGATCACGTGCGGGATCCTCGGCGATATGCCGCAAGACTTCCGCCAATCGAGTAAGCTCTGCTTGGCGCCGAGCATCTGATCGTACTACCAATGGCAGTTTGAACAAACTCCTCGTACCGATGGACATACGCGATAACGGCCTTGAGAACAATAACCGCCGCTTGGTAGAAAGGGTTATCCGGATGCTGCGTGCTCAGAGATTGAGCTTCCTCTAGAATCACCTTATAACCACGACTGAGGATCAATGGAAAATCACAGATGATATGCCCCTGTCCTTTATCAGTCTGTGCTACAGCAAAGATCTTTGTTTTCTGTGCCTCAACAACTTCAGGTTCCAAATGTCTGCTATACCAATCGTTCAACGACTGCTCACGCCAAAATGGATAGAGGACTTCTCTGTAGTACGTTTTGTCTTCCTCGGATATGTCAAACCTATCTTGCTGGCGTATGGGAAACGCATCAAGCTCATCCATAATCCAATAAGGAGACATCTCGGGAGATACTACACCGGCACGCGGTGAATCGGTTCTATTGCCTACCAAAAGATCGTTCTCATCAAAAATAATCTTATGGTTCTCAAGGACATGCTGTAGAGCTTTTTGCTCTACGAATAATAGGACTTCTCCTTCAGTCTTCTTATAGCTCTCCATGTACAGACGGGCACGTTCCATAGTCACTTTGCGCGGCTGTGCAAAGAGAGTCTTTGATTGTCTGAGTCCTTTTTGGTGAGCATAGCGCCTTCTTCCCTCGTTTCCGATTGGAATGATTCTATCTGTTTAAGCACAAATTTTCAATTGTTTTATATTGATTTATTATTATTTCTGGATTGAATCAGTGTAAAAATACCGCTTATGTTCAAAAGACAACCGTTTTACCGCTTATTTCTTATTATTTTTATCTTACTTATTGACTGATTTCCTATTGAGTTTCTATATTTATCGATGAAATAAGATATAACAATAGTAAATTGTTACGTGATATGAGCGGAAATAATAATAAGTTGTTGGTTATAGGAAAAGGAGAAAATAGAATGCAAAACCAACGGCTCATAAAAAGCTAAAACAAGTTCAACAATATTTGATGAGCGGTGTTTCATATATGATTCCCGTTGTTGTTACGGGAGGTGTCCTTTATGCAATTGCTACCATGCTCTCCATGAGCTCAGTGACAACTGAGGGTGCGGTTAAAGCCTCCAACATCCTTATTGATGTACTGAGGCCAAATCGGTGGCGTCGGTTTTAGGACTCAGTGGTTCCTGTTCTTTCAGCATTCATTGCTTTTGCGATTGCTGATCGTCCAGGTATTGCTCCCGGTCTCATCTGCGGACAGCTTGCCGTAAACGTGGGATCCGGATTTATTGGTGGCATCATTGCAGGTTTGCTTTGCGGCTATCTTTGCCAACGTCCTTAAAAAGATTGAGCTGCCAAAAATCCATGCAGTCTCTTTTTGTCTATCATGATCGTTCCTATCTGTACCTCGCTAGTCGTTGGAACGCTCGTTATCTGCGTAATCGGTGCCCTTGCGCATGAGCTTTTTACAGACGCTAACCAAAATGGCTCACAGGCATGAGCGGTGCAAGTGCTATTCTCGTTGGTGCTATTTGCGGAGCCATGATTGGCTCTGACCTCGGCGGACCGGTCAACAAAGTTGCCTATTCAACAGGAGTGGCTGTTGTTGGTACTCGAGGTCCTTGCCGGTCATAGCACGTCCAATTTTTGGGCCCTATTGCCATTGCCATCTGCCTACCTCCTATTGCAGCCGGTCTTGCTTCCTATGTTTTCAGAAAGAGTTTACCGAGCGCTGAACGTGACGCTGGAATCGGCTCTATTATCATGGGAATCTGTGGTATCACTGAGGAGCAATTTCATATACTACCGCCGACCCTAGTCGTCTTATTCCCATCAACGTTATTTCATGCGCTGCGGCTGGAGCCATTGCTGGTGCGCTTGGCGTTTATTGCAATGCAGCATGGGGAGGCCTTGTAGTTCTGCCTGTTACTTCTGTTATTACCTATCTCATTTCTTTGGCTCTCGGTATTGGAATTTACTTTGCTCTTATCGCTGCATTCAAAAAGGATATTTCTTCGAAAGCTGAAATTTCTACTGCCAGTGAAGAGCCTGAGATCAATATTGAATTTTTAAAGGAGTGAATCATGAAAAATCCTCGCCGTTACTGCTTGCCCTTCCGGTGTTGCCCATACCTACATGGCTGCCGAAGCCCTCAGGAAGCATGCGCCCACGAAAACATTGAGTGCAAGATTGAAACCCAGGGATCCATTGGTGTTGAGAATGTTATTACTACAGAGGATTTAGCTGGGGCAAGTGTTGTCGTTTTGACTACCGATATGCCCATAAAAGATCAGGAACGTTTTGAAAACTCAAAATCAAAGTTTCTGCAGCAACAGTCATTAAATCTGCGCCTGCTATAGTGGCAAAGGTAATCTCAGAGTTGTCCTAATGCTGTCTTGATTAACATATCCTGCCAACGAATACTTGCAGAAAACAGAGCCGTACCGAAAGTTGCTTTTGGTACGGCTTTTACTATTGTTCAGTCATTTTTATCGTCAATGATTTTTATCTATATGTAATGTCAAAAGCTGAGCTGCTCTCTAAAGCTTATCTGACATCTTATCTGTAATAACGGTAGTTACGTCATCAAAATGCGCAAAGGTATAGCTACCAGACGAACTGAACTTTTCACTGTCTGCCACGAGAATGACCTGCGACGCCGTCTTAATGACCTGGCGCTTTACCGCTCCGTCATCAATGTCATAAGTGAGAAGCTCGCCCGCATCTAAGTTAATGCCGATGGCACCCATAAAAACCTTATCAAAATGATATGATTCGAGCATTTGGATTGCCGCAGAGCCATAAAAACTATTGAGTTCGTAATTGACAGGTACCTCCTGTAGAAATAACTTTGATGGCAGGGTTTCCATTCAATGCTTGCAAGATATCTATCATGTTGGTAACTACAGTCAGATATTTTGTACCCGCTGCAATCTTTTCTGCCAAAGCAATATTAGTCGTAGAGATATCCAAATAGATAGTTTCTCCTGAATCGATGAGCCCATAGGCCTTCTCGGCAATGGCCTCTTCTCAGGAATCTTGGTATTGATACGAGTGCTGATATTCCAATTGGGCTGTACTGATGTACTGATGGCTCCCCCGTAAACTCGTTTTAAAAGACCTTGGGCATCCAAATGCTTTAGATCTTTTGCGGATGCAATCTTCCGTTACACCAAACTTTTCCGAAAAGTTCAATCACCGTCGCTCTGCCATTAGTATTGACAAACTCGAAATTTTATCTTGTCTCTCTCTAAGAAACATAGCTCCTCGTCTCTGGATTAGAAAAACTGCATTATAAGTTCCTATTGTATTCGCGACGTATTAAATTGTCATGTTACGTATTGTATCAGATTGTACTTGCAAATTAAAACTTGGAGTAATGTATCTGACTGAAAAATATCACTCAGCTATCTATATATGAACGATCTTAGAGTGCGCTTTAAACAACTCTTGCAAAGCCTAAAAACCATGACCATTTACTAAAAAACTTCTGCTGATGTAGGCACCTACTCAAACTAGAGACAAACACCATGTTTTAAAATCTGTATCAATCTTGACCCAATTCAGAAAGCAGATATAGGCAAATTTGAACTTCACCTATGCTTTGAACAAATTTGACACGGGTATCTTTCGTATAAAAAAGGCATATCACGCGACTCGTAATTGCCGAGGGAGTAAGCAGGGCAAGGTGTTACGTACGTGCGTAACACAACGGTATATGCTTCCTTGCCCCGCATAACAACACACTTCTCGCTTAAACTTTCTGACAGAGAGACTTTAAATATTGTTCTACCAGTCTCAGATCCCCCGAGTTGATCTTCCGGATAAGCTCAGAGCCAATGATTGCCCCATCGGCTCCGTTCCCAAGCACTTCAGCAACATCTTGTGCACTTTTGATCCCAAAGCCCACATACGCAGGGATGGCAGAATATGCACGAATCTTTGCTATCGTCTCAACATAGCCCGCTGCGTCCGGAAATAGTATCGCCAGTCTTCCCTCACCAGACACCACGTAGGCAAACAAATCGGATTCTTCAACGGCTTGCCGGATTTCTTCACCCGAAAGAGACTGAGAAAAGATGTGTACGAGACCCGCATAGTTCTCTCTTCGCTGTACACCATCCACACAGAGCAAAGCATCGTATATCCAGCATGGCAGCTTCTGTACTCGTATTTCTTTAACCCCTCTTCATACGTCATCAGTACGATACGGGACGAAAAGACCTTGCGTATTTTTGAAAGCTCTTCGTACACCTTCTTTGCCGTCAGTCCGGATTCTACCGACAGGTGACTTTTGCGAATTACCTCCCCGTCCATGAACGGATCGCTCACCGGTAATCCTATCTCCACGCACCCCACCCCAGCCTCTTCAATGAGCCTGAGCACGCGATAAAATGTCTCCCAATTGGGATAACCCAGTGTCAAATAGAGCGCCAATCTCCTTGGGAGAGGTGGCAGTGCAAGAGGTGGGTTGCGGACATCTCTAAAAGACATGCTCGCATCCTAGAACGGCAGCGTATGCAGTATGAATCCCAAAAGCGGACCATACACGCAATAGTCGGTTTCAGAGGGATTCTCATAATCGGTTCGTACGAGCCTACAAAGGGAAGAAGCAACGCTTGGCCAAAAATAAGAATGAAACCATTGACCAGCGAACCAATCACCGCACCTCTCGCCCCGCCATGAGCGTCTCCAAATATTGCAGTCGCAGCTCCCGTAAAGAATGTTGGAATCAAAGCGGGAAATACAATAACGGGATAGCCAACTGCAGCCAGAATCACCATACCGATTAAACCGGAAAGCAAACTGCACAAAAAGCCGACAATCACGCAAGTCGGATAACTTGGAAAAAGAAGCGGCACGTCAAGACCGGGCTTTGCACCAGGAATGATCTTATCGGCAATTCCGTGAAACGCAGGAATAATCTCTGCAAGCATCATACGAACACCCGTAATGATAACGGTAATCCACATACCAAAACTTATACCCTGTAAAACGGAATAGACGAGAAGGTCTTGACCGCCTGAAATGGTGCTCATAACCCAATCGGGACCTGCAACCACGCTCACACAAAGGAACAGAAGCGTCATCACAAGGGTGAGCGCAATCGTCATCTCACGCAGAAAGGCAAATTTCTTTGGAATCTTAATCTCTTCAAGATCGTGCTCTTTGTTTCCAAATGCCTTAGCCAGATACGTTGCAACCAAAAGACCAATAGAGCTGGAGTGAGCTAAAGTGATCTCTTCTCCACCTTTAACACCCTTTATACAATGATTTACATATGCACACGAGAAGGTCATGTAGCAGCCAAGAAGAATGGAGCCAACGCAACAATACCCCCAGAACGAAAAGAGCCGTGTTGTATTTCAGAAGTGCCGCAATCAAACCCGCAAAGAAAAAAAGGCAACATGCGCGGAAAGATGCACAAACTTAAACTTCGTAAACCTTGCGAGCAAAAGGTTGATCAAGAAACCAAACGCAAAGATTAACGCAAGCTCTGTTCCCAAATCTGTCATGTATTCAGCACTTGCCGCGCCAATATCCGTTGCAGCAGATGCACCGTTACCAAATGCCTTACCAATCATTGTTGCCAGTGGAAGCAGCGCCGTTCCAAGGGTCTGACCTCCCACATTTACCATCGTAAAGCCGATCATGGCTTTAATGGCAGAGGGAAGAATCTGGTTCCACTGCCGTTTCATCGCAATCATACCGATCACGACAACCAAACCGATAATGAAAACGGACTGACTCAGGTAATGATTGACGATATAGAGAAAAATCTCCATCTTGCTACCTCCCAATCTCAGCGATCGTCTGTAAAATCTGTTCTTTGAGAAAAGCCTTATCCATCATGTTGTCGATACGAATAATCGGCGTTGAAGCATCGCGCAATGCATCTGCAAAATCTGAAGTAGTAATAATCAGGTCATATGCAGACGGATCAACTGATCCTATGTCTGAAGCATCCACGGTTGCTTCAATGCCTTCAGCGTCCAGAATCTGTTGGGCGAACAATCGAAGCATCATGCTGCTTCCAACTCCCGCACCACACACCGTTACAATGTTGATCATTTCTTCCTACTTTCTATTCGTCACTTCAAGTACCTCTGCCGGCGTATCTGCCTGCAGTATCTTCTCCACATTCACCGGATCGCTCAGAAGTTCTGCCAAATCGGAAAGAGCATTTAAAATGGGTCTGATGGTCAATGGCACAAAGGGCTATCACCAGTTGCACGGGATCATTTTTCGGGTGACCAAAAACAACCGGATCTGCCAGTGACACAAGGGCAAAACCGATTCCCTGTGCCCCTTTCTCAGGTCGTGCATGGGGCATGGCAATACCCGGGAGCAATAACGATATATGTCCCGTTCACCTTTACGTTTTCAATCATTGCTTCTATGTATTCTTCTTTTGCCACTCCCTTTTTAACGAGCAGTCTTCCTGCCTCCCTCACTGCATCGTCACGGTCAACAGCTTTGTAGTGGGTTTCTACAAGGTCTTCGGTAAGAACTTCTTCCAGCATTGGGCAATACCTTTCTTTCAGTGTTTTTGTGAGGGTAAAACCGAAAACTCTCCAAGATCCGTTTTTAATGTCGTGCTCTTCTGTTGCACTTATCGCGATGTGATTTTTAATAACGCTTATGATTTCATCAGGTGATATCGTCCTTTTATGGTGTTTTTATATAGTTGGCAACTGTCTTTTGATCCGCCTCATCAAATTGCGGTGTTACCTCGATAACCCTGATCGATTCGTACGTAAAGGGAAACGTGCTTACAACAAAATCAACCTGATTCTCTTTCAGCCATTTTTGCGCTTCGGTTGCGCCAAAAGCTGCAGACAACCTGCACCTCAAAGAGGGACTCAAGTCGAGCAGAAACTATTTCCGAAGTCGATATACCTGCATGACATACAACAATGACGCGCGGCTTCAGAGCGATATATTTTTTAGATCTTTCCAACGATGCAGCAAAAAGCAGGGTAATGAAAGTAATCTCATCATCTGCAAACGAAACCGATAAACCCTCCTCTAGGAGCTTGATCGCTTGAGCAGTCGCTTCGTAGAGCTCCTGATATTCTTCCATGACATATTCTGAAAGCGATTTTGAATCACCTCTCGCTGACGGCTCTCCAATATGCAGGCCGCAAGTGATTGACTATGCTCTCGAAGAGCTTCTCGTCATCTTCAAACCTTGCATAGGCAATACGTTTGTCCATTTCACGTATGAACCGACTTACCAAGACATTGATTTTTATCCAGTTTTCGGACAACAGCTCTTTGTATCCAATAACGGTCGACTCTTGCATCTTAGCCGCAAGAAAACGAATCTCTTCTTCTGGTATGTTGCTGCAGTTATAAAGAATTTCGAGCAGATCAATGCGATCACACACGGCTCTATATTCACGGCTGACAGACTCACGTCCGACATTCAGCTTTTTGGAAGAGATATCTATACGTTTTCCGGCATTAAATCGGATTGCTGACACCATAAGATATGCAATCAGTCTTTTCTGCGCCTCTTCAGAAAATTCCACTGATAGCAATCCGGCAACAGCATCTATACTTCCCGTATCTTAGCGATGCACTGAAGGCTTATGTCTTTATCTGCAATAAGAGATATATGGCCAATTTTGCTGTACAAAGCGACACAAAGGCGGCTCTTATTGTCAGCTCATCGCCAACGACCGTATATCCCTACAAAGGTGTTGATTCCAATAAAATGCCCTTTTCAGCAAGCAGTTCTTTTATTTCATCCAAATCCCTCAGGACAGTATTTCTGGAAATGCCGGTTAATGTCTGTATGCTTGCTACCGAAACCCTCTCGGGTCTCAGAAGAATCATCTCGGCTATGTATCTTCTTCTGATCTCGGGATCAAAAATAGAACAGATCGTTCTTTTTAAGTAAGCCTGAGAAGTCAATATCAATAGGACTCTTATATCTAAAATTCCTCGTATATTGTCTATACGAGGATATCCTTTTGCCTGCAAAAGAGCACTCAGACGTTCTACATCTTTATAAACCGTGCGAAGTGACATCATGCTGCAGGGCAAACTGTTCAACAGAAACCCTCTCGCACGCTTGCATACTAAGGTAAACAACAACTCCGCGCGATTGTTCATGCTTTTCCTCCTCTATGATAAAGATATAAAAGTCCAGTATTCTGCAACAAAACCCATTTGTTTCGTAATTAATGAACTAAATGAGACTGGCTTATTCGCGCGTGTTACATATACGTTGGTATCAAGTTACCTGTCTCGTAATCAAATGTTGTAATGAAAAATGCATCAAGTATTTGCGTTGCATTTGCACAAGCTGGGCTCACTTATCTGAGGTGAATTTTTCCTGTTTCACGAAGCTTCTATTCAAGCCCAAGCGCTTCTGCATCTGAGTTCGCATAGAGAGGCCTTGTTGCCATAAAATAACCCTGTACACCGCCGCTCACATGAACAATACCATAGCGCTCCTAAAAGGCTACTGGTAAATACCTCGTCCTCATCAACCTTTGCCGTATCAGTAAGCGCCATCCGAAGGCGTGTAAAAACATACGTCAACGTCTTTAATATTTCCAGCACCACCAACAGCCTCGATGATTTCCGGGATTCTCGCTGCAATTTCATCTGACTGAGCGAGAAGATGCGCTCTGCTTTTCTTGCGGTTTAGAAGTCTCCGAGATAGTCGCCGCGCTTGAATCGTCTTCCTCGACAGAGCGACCTGCGTGTCTTCAAATCAAACTTCTTGATAAGCGTCTTGAAAAATGAAGAAGTAGGACAGAAAAATAAAGAGGTCCCAGCACCAAAAATAACCTGCCAGTTTGAACCTTTTATCCGCACCCAAGATACCGTTGAAGATAAATGACAGGAAAGGGTCCGCCGAAGGCAGTCAGACCTGCAACATTGAAATTGAGCAGATACGTCAGAGCATATGCAAGACCTGCAAATACTGCGTGCACCGCATACAGAACAGGCGCCACAAAGAGGAATGCATACTCACCGGCTCGGTAATACCCATGAAAAACACAAGGAATCAGGATCGCTACCATAAGCGCTGCAATCTTCTTTTTGTTTTTAGGCAAAGAAGTCTTATAAAAGGCCAGTGCCGCTCCTGGCAGGCCAAATATTGCGAAAAATAACCTTCCGTTCATCACAAACCGGCTCACTTCAATGTCAAAAGGCATTCCCGGCGTATTAAGGATTGCATTGTAGAGATTTACGGCACCGGTCACTACATTACCGTCAATAGTCCGACTGCTCTCAAGCGAAGTAAGCATCGACGGTGGTAAACGAAGTGATGTAGACCAAAGGGAAGAAGCAATCTTCGCCGGCACCATAAACAAAGCTTCCGAGAACCCGGTACTGCGAATAAACTCACTCATCGCTCAGGGCAGACTGAATTGGAGGAAAACTACGGACATCAACAAACCCATAATACTGCAGGAAAATAACGTTATTGCAGGAATGAAACGCGTCCCGTTAAAGATGGAAAGGACAGGTGGAAGTTCGATTTTATAGAACCTGTTATGAAGGTATGCAACGAAGACCTACTGCCAGACCACCGATAACGACCCGTGTCAAGGGTAATGATACCAGGGATTGATGCCTGCCCTGTAACTAAGTTCTTAGGATCACGGGTACTATTTTGGTAAGAAACGTGCCCATGACCGCGTTCATGGTCATATAACCCAAAAATCCACAGAGTGCCAGTTGCCTTTTTCAGACTTTGCAAAATCCATAGGCCACGCATGGCGAAGATGATTGGGATATTGCTCGCATAACAATGTTTCCGCAACCTTTGCAGATTGAGAAGAAAATACTAAGCCGGCAATCCCAGCCAAGGAGCAATCTTAAGCAAAGACGAGCTTGTAAATGCATTACCCAGACCAACAAGAATGCCCGCAACAGGAAGAATCAATACCGCGTCATCAACACCTTGCCAAGACGCTGGAACTTTCCTAAAAGCTCCGCTTTTCCATAACAGAACTCTCAATAACCATCCGAAACCGAGCCAACCGTAAACTATGTGACTCACTTCAACTCAGTCAATAGTCCATATTGGCCCTCAATCAACTTATCAAGGACTTTTCGAGCCTCTTTACCGTCATTATCAAGTCTGTTGAGCGTTGGTGCCTGAGGTGCCTTTCTCATATGAGTGCTCAAATAGGCTCTATTGCCAAACGCTCGTAGGAATACTGATTGACCATAAGGGCGTGATAGAATGTGCCGATTTCACCAACCGCATACGGCTGAGGTCCGTTTACCCCCAACGCTTGCTGCCACCTCGACCATCGCATCGTCGGGCATGTCTTTAATGATCCGTCGTTTTTGACCATTACGATAAACGTCCGTCTGGTGTTTCTGTAAATTGCGATGACGAAACCCTATGATCATGTCGCCATGGGCATCGTTTTGTACGACGGACGAGTTCTTTGCCGTTCCTACTTCAATTACGCGACGGCACTCTTCAAACACACGCTTTTCTCGCCCATTAATGACCTCGTTACCGCGCGTATAGTTCGGATCAGGTGCGCCAAACTTATAGTTCGGGTAGATACATTGAAGATAGGTATTTGAAGATAATCCGGGTAATCTTCAAGCATATCGAGCCACTACGGCATAGGTATCCAGCTAAGATTGATCGCGCTGCTCCGCGTCTGCAGGCTTGAAACCGTTCTTTTTCTACATAGTCTTTAATAACCGGAACAAGGTCGTTTCCTTCACGATCATACAGGTGCGTAAACCATCCAAAGTGGTTGAGTCCAAAATAGACCGGTTCAAATTCTCTTGAATCACGACCAAGAAGCCTCCCGTAAGAGCGGAGAAGATTGACCGGCTGATCACAAATATTGAGAATCCGCTTTTCATTTGAAATGCCTTAGCTAAACCATAAGCGACAAGAGCTGCAGGATTGGTGTAGATTGATGATCCATGCTTTTGGACTGCGCGCTCGAACATCATTCACGATCTCAATCATGTCCGTCATTGAACGAATACCGTAAGCCATTCCGCCCGCACCGACGGTCTCTTGTCCAATAAGCCCCATGTGCAGAGGGATTTTTCGTCTTTGTCGCGCATGGCATCAGCCACCGGTTCGGATCTGGCAAAGCACAAAGTCAACGTCTTCGTAAGCAATATCCCTTGTCTTGGTATAGTCAAAGCAAACTCCCGAGCCTCTTCTTTAAAAAGGATCTTTTCCGAACTCACCCAATGGTTTTTGACGTTCCTCGTCGATGTCGTGTACATAACGACACGGTTGAGCTGGAAAATATCCTGATGTAGCATAGCTGATTTCAAGATACCCGGGGCACCATGTTGAACCTCCGCAACAATAACGACATTAAGTTTTTCCTTCACCAGAACCACCTGCCTCTCTCAAGATTTCGAAAGCTCGCGCCTATCTTTGACATATCAATAGTTGTATTGCATACAGTAGAGAAGAATCTTTGACTCAGGGCAATTTTTCAGCTGGTTTAAAACTCAGATTTACACGATACACAATAGCGTGTAAATCGACACATGGATACAATGGTGTGGGCAAACTGAGGAGGAGCTATGGATTTTATAAAGCAGTGGCAGACAACTCTAGTAAACTCAATGATCTTGAGGAAACGATACTGCGACGCCTCATTGCTTCTGAACAATCGATTTCCGAGATATCCGTTAAGGGAGCTGGCAAACGAATTCTACACGGCCCCAACACCATCACGAGACTTTTTGCCATAAAGCTCGGATTTGGCAGCTTTGTCGATTTAAGAACCTCGTACCTCACAAGCCTTGCCGCAGCAAGATATTCGGCAGAAGATAGCTTCACAACGAGCAAATACGCAAAACCAAGCGCTTATTCACATGGAACACATTTCCGCCATTTCCTATGCTACTGGCTAACGCCGACAATGTTGTCTTTCTTGCATCGGGATTGCTCGGCTCTACCTTTGTGAAGACATGTGCAGAAAAGTCTCTAGCTTCTGAATAAAAACTCCACGTATACCTTGAGCGCCATGTCGCGACGCACGCGGCAAAAAGCAGGCTCACAGCAATGATGTCTTCTTTGCAGTCAGTATCAGCGGAGACACTAAGGTTTCCGTTGATGCGCAGCCATTGCAAAATCAAAAGGTGCGATCATAGTGAGGTCTAACAGGCCTTTCAAAAGAATCCGCTTTCAAAAATTGCCGACTACCCACTTTACGTTGTAGAGGTCCATGACCTATGACAGTATGGACTTGAACAGTGAGACTTCCTTCTACTACCTTCTCGAACTATCTTTTGAATCGTATTTTTGATCCCACAGGTTCAACGGAAAGATCGCCAATCGCAATACTTGACACACGACCGGACTCAAAACTAGCATTCAGGTATTTCTACTACTAAATCGCGCTATTTGATTTCCAGAGGTATCACTCTTTGAGCTGCTGGAATTATCGCCACTCGATTCAGACGTTGGATTGCCGAGCTTTATCGAGTGCCTGGCAACGATGCTTTTGGAGCATAAGAAATATCGCCAAAGTCATCCTCGCGATGATTCAGATGCTGAAAGAGCAGCTCTACCTCTTTCAACTTAACGTAAACAGTTGTCGGACGTTTTGGATGCGCCTGAAGAGAAGCCTCTTCAACGTTTTCAAATTGATCCGACGCCGCAACAAGCATCGGATAGGTTTGCTTATCGTCAGAAGAACTCTCCGCCTCAATTCTTCCCGGCAAGACTCTTCCGCTTGGATAGAAAAGAGCACAGAAACCGTTTTTATGTACCGAGAAGAAATAGCTCGTTCCGGTCTTCTTAATATTAGATTTGACGTCCTCTGTGCTTAAATCAGGTTCATTCGAATTAATACGATGGCGGCTTACGAGCTCCCATACGCCTGGTATCGTTGCAGCAAAGTTGACAACGTTGCCGTCAATATAGAGCAATTTGAGAGGTATCTTTGGGATTGTCGCTTAGTTTTTGATAACTTGAAATAACGGATTTACCTTCAAACCTGAGTCGTTGCGCTTCTCGATCGTAGCTCCACTCATCCGTTGTTCCATCTTCCTCATAGACACAAGAAATAGGCTGAATCGCCTTTGGCAGTCCCATTTCGCCATGATCTACTTTTTACCGTCGAAATGGTGCAGCTCATGGTTCCATCGCTCTAAAAAAATGTAGTGAGGGACGGTGCCATCATGGTATGCCTGGTTAAAGCATACCTGCGTGATCATAGGTTTTACCGGCTTTGTCACCGGCTCCGATAGCCGTATCAACTTCCGCACACAGACGATAATTTTGTTGATGTCTCCGTCCAGTGTTGGATTATCCGGCTTTTTCTACAAACGGCGTTGCATTCAAGCAGCAAGAACTCTTTCTTTTTCGTCCTCTTGGTTTTTACCTTGAGTCTGGCTGCTTCCTTTGGTTGTCATCTTGGCCCTGACCCATTAAGGACCTGCTTTCATTACTTTGTCGCAGCCGGTAAAAAGCTCATCGTAGTTACTGCTGCCAATCCGGTAAAAGAGCGACGGGTAAACAGTTTCTTGCTCATAGGTTCTCCCTATATTCATAGAATGCAACATGTCCTCGTGACATTTTAATGGAAATGCCATACAATTGCCCGTCAGTATCTTTTGAGAGGTATCTAGTTGCTCACTAGAGTCCACAACCGCAAAATCAAACGAGACGCAACTCGCATACAATCAACAATCTTCATGAGATATTCCTTTGTATTTTCTCATCAACTGAAAGACGTCGAACCTTTCGAATATACTCAAAGTAATTCATTAACTTAGGAGGTAGCGTGGCCAGCCAGACTATCAGGATAGAGTTCGTGCATTAGAATCATCGCTCTCGGAGAAGACGCCAGTTAGCAGAGTTTCTTCTCGCCGATCCTCTACAGGCATCCAAAATGACCATAAGTCAAATCAACTCAGACATTAGGGTATGGCTGATTCAACGGTCTTCAAGTTCACCCAAAAACTGGGTTTTGAAGGTTTTCGAGATTTTCGCGGAGAACTCGCAGCAGAAGGATTTGATCTCGAGTCTCCATCCATGAACATATAACGCACAAGTCAACACCGAAAAACAGATGGCAGAAACCGTCTTTGGATCCAGCATTCGATCGTCGCTGATACCAAAGAGCTTCTCTCTGAGCAAAGATATCATCCATGCGGCAAAATTCATTGAGGACTGTTATCAGCTCACTTTTCTATGGCATGGGCGGAAGCTCCGTGGTTGCAGATGCTCTACCATAAATTCCTGCGCACGCCAGCGCGTAGCCTACGACGCAGATTTTCACCTACAACTCATGCGTGCATCGCGAATGAAGTGATTGTGCGCTCTTATCTCACACTTGGACGTTGCCTTAGACCATTCAAATTGCCGAGAAACTCCGCGAGGTTGGAGCATCCACCATCGTTATCACGTAGTCCACTTCACCGCTGGCAGCGGCTTGCCGACGCGACCCATAACCATCGCTGAAGGACTGCGTACCGCTCCGAATCTCAGCATCAAGAATTTCCCAACTTGCTCTCATAGATACGCTTTTATACCATCGTTATGTTTTCGGACGAGAATGCAGCAAGTCGCTCCTTGAAGGAGGTTCGCGAAGTTATCTCAACCACTCGAAAAGCCTAAGTTTTTGACCTGTAATTATAGAATGACGGATATGGAAGGTTCATTGGCTCCTCAAAGTATCTGAGAAACCCCGGTCGTGAAATATTCTGTCTTTGCCGCATCCGCAGGATACACGGTATATCTACCGCGAGCCATGCCATCGGCCGAAAACGATAGCTCAAACGCTCGCGACGTTCGCCAAAAAGCTTCACAATCTCTCGAGATCAGCGAAGTATTGGTCCACGCATCCCAATGCAGTGGAATTACCACTCTTGTATTGAGGACATTCGGCAGCACGCAAGATGTCGGAAGAAGTCATCTTATCCTGTGTTCGATAGGAGTTTTCACCGAAAAGCAAGAAAGCTACGTCAATATCAGAAACGCTTGCCTTGTTCGGCAAACTTAGTAGAGAAGTGTGAATCACCGCCATGATAAAAATGGTTCCTGCCGGAGTTTTAATAAAGTAACGATTGAGCGTTCATCCATAGAAGGGAACCTCGTTATGGGAACTGTCGCAGACTCCCTAGGACAATCAGTTATAAGGACGGTTCTGTCAAAAAGACTCAACGGCCTCAATAGTTATATCACCAACAGAAAGAGTATCTCCGGGAACCATGACTACAACGACTCTCAGGTATCCCCAAGAAATCCACTGATCAACAACGTAGCGAGGACCCTATGAAGGGTACGGCCTTCTCGACTCCCTTAAGTACCGCAGCAGCAACGTTCTTGTCAAGGTGATCATGGTGATAATGATGACAAGAAAGGGCATCTAGATCATGAATTGCAAACGGATCAAAAACCATCGGAGAGAGGCGCAGGTTGGGCTGTGGAATTCTTGCTCGGCAGCACGAGCAATTGGTGTCTTGAACCCATGGGAGGGGAGACCGTGATGTGCGCTTGCCCGTTCAGACCACAAATCAACCGCTAACGTTAGTTTTGACCTTCGGTTTTAATCCAAACTCCCATGTTGCCGAGCCACCACATGTCAAACGTCTTGGATACATGACCTGTGTGCTCAATCTCCTCATTGCCACGTTCCCCGGGAAAAACCTCGTTAATCAGGTTTGTCTCGTGATTTTTCGATATCTGCATCTTCGACTCTCTCGAATAACGGACGCAGTAAGATCCCCACTCATCGCAAATCCCACTCACCGCGTAACAGCTTGCACTAGTTGGCACCAAGCTCAGACAGTTTTGGTATCAAGTTTTCTTTGATTGAATCCAGATTAACAAAGTTATCTAAGACCACCGTCTTGAGCTAAAGCTCATCCCGGGAAGTTGTCGAACAACTCAGTGATAGAGAAGAAAACGTCATGCGTCAACGCCTGTCACACTTCCAAGATCGACGGTCTCGACCTCAATGTCATCTTTTTCCTTCCTGAGCAAGAATACTCTCAATATTCATCTTGGCAATGACGCTCAGACCAACCCCAAAGCCTAAACAGCACAAATCTTCATTATGATTACCTCCAGAAAAGTTAGTTAGAAACCCTAGGATCAAAACCACAGAAGGAACTTAGAATATACATGACAGGCATCCATACAGTGCGTAGTCGATAGTGGACCAAGTAACGCCGGAACCAAACATTGCGCCGGTAATCGGGTAGAAGGATGGCTGCCGCAAGTAATGGCGCCGATAACAAAACCTGCCGCGATTGCACCTTCCAGCCACCGGCTTTATTGCCACAAAGACGCCCATAACGTTACCGTCAAAATACATAATGATTGGGGAGAAACACGATAACCGGTGCATGACAGATAATGGTGAGCAAACAAACCAGGATTGCTCCTACGGATGAACCGAGAAAACCAAACATACCGCCATGGGCGAATATGGGAAGAAAAGTCGGGGCATCAAGTGAGGAACCACCGGGCAGAAAATTTGTCGGAGATGCCTTTAAATGCAGGAACGATAGAACCTACGAACACAGCGGTGGACACCCTGAGAGCAAAATAACGATACCTGCGGTAAACGTCCAGCCCTGAATACGCTTTCAAACCAAGCGTCAATTGGTGGCGTCGGGACCGGTACCGGCAAGAGGCTTGAATGCCTCCTCTTGTCCAGCCACCGCAGGACCCATTCCGACAAAGATGATAGGTATCGGGAAGAACAGAACAACGGTGTTATTCTGCGGAACATCGTAGCCCACTTGGGAGCTTTCTGAGCTTGTCAGCACATCTCCTCTTTTGGGTCGCCCACAAAACTCTGCCCACGAAATGAGCAGCAGAGAACCTACCTGATCACATAAAGCCGAGAGTAATGGCATCCTTCGTCCACTCGCGAGAGAGCTTTCGAGTAATAGCCGGTGAGAAGGTATAGTACGCGGCATTAAGCACGCATGCTGCAGCGATAATAACTACGTCATTCGTAGTACCGAGGACCACGGGAAGCGTAACCGCCATGAAACCAGGCATGGAACAACGCAAGATGCGCCGTCAGATCAGACATTTTTGAAGCCTTGCCCGGAACGAGACGGACGAGTACCAAAATGAAGCAGGAACGCAAAGAGGAAAATCAGTACTGCATTTCTACCACCGCAGCCTTTCAAGCGAGGACCATGGCAATCGGGCGGCATCGTTGATAGGCGGTGTTCCTGCAACTCGCCCATACTCGTATGGCCCAGGCAGTAACCACTTGGGATGAAGCCAAAATGATACTCAGCACCGGAAGAAAGGACGATAAGTCCTATTACCGATCTTTAACAACCCCATCGATGACATGAGGCAACGCTTTGCTCTGAAGAAAGCACAGTCCAGCTAAGGCAATCAGACCAGTGATCGTCTGATTCGTAAGGACCTGATAGACAAGAGAAAATTGAGTACATCCATTTCCCTACTCCTTTCGAAATTAATTGCTTCGACGATTGCGTGAATGTCTTGCTCACTTTTTGCCTGAACGCAGAATGTCACAAACTGTCCTATCATTAAGAAAAAGCACGATCTTCTGGAGAAGTTCAACGCGAGTTTATCATCGACGCAGCAAGGACTGCGACTATGTCAACTTGGGACTCGTTCTGTTTGCTTCCAGAGACTAACAGTTTTAAGCGCGTAGTAAGAGGGAGGCGCAGGCGCAATGAAACTGCTCCACTGGGTTCTCCTAGCGTGACCGAGCGCAAAACCGCCCGGCGCGAGAACAATGTATGGCCCAAGATCCTTCACCGCACTGAGATCATGCCTTCCACATAAGCGGGTTCAATGTAATCGTGAGCAACAAGTGGCGCGGCAGCTTTTCTTGCCGCATCTTCCCAGTCCGCGGCCTCGATACCCAACTGAATATCCTCGGGGCTGATAAGACTTTTCGTATCCATGTCTCCCCTACTCGCTCACGAGATGGCATGCATGACCGAAGCCAGTACGCAGAGCAGAAACCATCTTGTTGGGAGAAGTTCACCTCGCTCCATCTGAGACGCATGTGCGCTCAAAGAGTGCCTGTGCGATAACGGAGCTAGGAACTTCGCAGCGAGAGCGCTTCAACGGTCCACTTAGCCTCCGCCCGATGCAGCAACGATACCCTGTAGTGTGCAAAGATCCGGATGCTCCGTGAGTGCCAGCGCCTTCGGCGAGCCTCCATGAGCAGGAGCGCACAACAGAGCCGCGTGGTTTCCACCCTTGGCAACGGCAGCGAGGTCATAATCGACGGGCATGCTCGCATGATGGCAAAACCTTCGCCGATTGCCTCCATCATTCCGTACTCGACACCGCTGGCAGACCATCTTCATGAAGTGACGCGCACCGGCCTGGTCCCACGTATACGCAGCCGTCTTCGCAGTGGGACGCCTGGTCATCTTCGAGCGAAAGGTCACGGCTGCAGTGCAGCCCTATCGCGAGATCATGGCGCCATAGCGCGCACCCGAAAGTGCCGCCTGGAAGCGCCTCACATCAAGAAAAATTGACAGTCCTTCCCAGCTAAAACTTTGCCCGTGACGCACGGAGACTCGCATAGTGGTTACCGGCGTCGACCGGAACGTCGCCGGGCTGCAAGAAGGTTTGAGTGCGCATCGATTAACCGCCTGCGCGAACTGTGCCTGTAAGGAACCATAAGCCAGAGGATACGAGGTGCTGACAGCCGTAGCTGATTTGCTCGGAGGAGGCTTGTGGCTGTGCTTGATGCCGTTCTTTCTCGGCTGCCGTACGCGACTCTTTCCGAGAGGTCAGCCGATATCTCATGTCGACTGTCTTTTAGGTTTGAGAGCAAGTTATGGCCCATCTTTTCCAAAGCACAAGACCAATCTTTCATGCGTTGGGACTTTTCCTCCTCACTGCGCATGCCGTGCGGCGTTTTCTATAGTGCGTAGTGTATGGCGCAGTGCGTATGATGCATGTGACACATGGTGTATGTAACGCATGGTGATTATTTTCCTCTAATTAGAACTATACAAGAAATTTGTTTTTGATTGTGGCGAGAATCAGAGATTTTCTTGATTTATTCGTCATAATAAAAATTAGATTTTGAAAGATGAGTATTGCAGTAGTACCTTATCACGGATCCCAAACATCCGTATGTACTTAAAATACATGAGGCCTAAAGCGAGGGTTAAGCCTGTGCTCAAAGAGAGTCTCGTTTTTATTCACTGGACACCGAGGGAGCCAATCTTTGTGAACCAGTCCTCATCCAAACAAGACGGCGCAACATGCCCTAGAAGTCAAACCAAGAGCGCATCGCAGCGACTCCACCTCACCGAGGTAGAGGATCTCATCAACATCCACTGCGACATCGTAAGCCTTTTGATAGTGGATCTAAGATCAGAAATGCTTGGGTAAGATTGGTGAAAAGAAAATCTCTGCAGTCCTTCTTTATGAACACTGATGGATGCTAGTAAGGTAGCTCCAATCTCTGCATCTACTTGACCCTGTACCAAGGTCTGTAGTACACACCAGTGATTGTAACCTGTGGGAAACTCTGATCATAACAAAACCTTTGAGCTACTAAAAGGGCGTTAGACTGAAGTCAACAAATTGCTGGAAACGATGTGCCGTGGTATTGTCCCAAAGCTCTCTTCCAGTACAGCTTCAAATCAGATGAAACTGCTTTTGAGATAGATTTGCATCCATGATTAACACTCCTTCTTGAGAATGGTCTGCCCACTCGCCAAAAAGTAGCTGAGAGGTGATTGTCAAAAATACGACTTCCGGTTAACCCCAATAGAGCATCGGTTTTTCATTCAGGAAAGAACTGTGCCAGTCTGATGTAATTCCACTAAATTCGTTTTCGATTCCGCATAACTGTTGTTCGATTTGAACATAAAAGCATACCCTGTATTTTGATATTGGACGTTTTGAGCATAATATATCGAGTCGCTACATGCACGGAAGCTTGTTGGTCGAACAGAGCTTTCTTGTGATCAAACAAGTCTTTACACCTGGCTCTTGCCAGTGACAAAGTGCTAGCATGTTTAATACAATGGTCGCGCTATCTGTTAAACTTATTTTGCCAATCCAAAGGAAAACAAATGCTTGTCGGGAGTTCGACGCACTTTCACCTTCAGCTCATATCTGGTAAAGCTTACCGTTTCAAAAGATTGACACAACAGTTTGCTGCGTGTTGAAGGATGATGAGTTGGTGGATGCGCAAATTACATCTGCTATGGCAAATGCTTGGAGCCCGCTGCTCTTCTGGCGGCAAAGAGGAACCGTGACCTGTAGTAGTAACAGGATCCAAGTAATTCAGAGACAAGAAGAGGTCCGAGAGGAAATTTACGTTCGTGTGAGGAACTTTATCCATGAGTGGTTTCCGAACGCTCTCAAGCAATCACCATTTGTGCTAACTCTATCAATCAGAGGCTTGATGGGTTTGAAAGTCACACAGACAAGGATATTGAGCACTTACAAAACACTGTTGGTCAGGCGTAGACGTGTTTAAAATCATTTTCACGCGGAAAGTGATTTATCTGGCTTCGAGCAGTTCAAATCTCCTTCTTTCGGTTGATACTCTAAGGCAATGCAACTGTTAGGATTTGACTATAAAAGCCATAGGTGATCCGTTAACAGATGTTTGTGCTGATGCTATGCGAGCGAAATTAGCAGAAACAACCTGGCGTTAATCGAACGATCAGAAGAAGCGCTCAGCTATAATCACTTTCTTGATTGATGGGTGAGTTTATATGAAAAGAGCTAAATGCGACGAATGATGCTAACTATCTACGCATCGATCTTACGGGATCGGGTTATGCAAGCACTTTGGGCTGGAGTTATGAAATATTTCGCAAGGACGCTATTGAGGCAGTCGTGCGTGGACAGCAGTAAAGAACTCGCTGCAGGACCAGAGCTATGGATGGGACGTTGCATCGAAATAGTATCAAGTCTGACCGTGAAGGAATTAAATATGTTGTGCAAAAGGTAAAGAAGTGCAATTTCAGAGAGTTTGTCAATAAGCTGCTGTAAGCATTCTGGTTTACAGTAGAGAGCCTGATTCTAGCTGCGACTTTTATATTAGGTCAAATAGCAGCAGGGATGCTCTTTTGAAGAAGTTGGACCTTACGTCATAGTAAGTCGAATGCGAGAACTGGTTGAGTCTGAAAGATCTTCAGGAAGGTATATCTCTCATGCGTAGAAGCGCCATGTGACCCGACCCACTCCAACTGGCATGTCTATTCATAGTAATGGGGTGGGAGCTATTCGCTATGGCTTTTGTCATATCGAGAAGGCGAGCGATGGCCTCAGTGGTTGTATGACGCCGCAAATAAAGTATATTGTACCTTTTAGAAGATGATTCTGCAATCATAAACTCTAAATTTCTGGACGCTTTTACAACTAAATAATCATTGCTGTGTTGATTAAGACCTATCTTCTCATTAAGACTTAACAATACTCTAGCTACATAGCGTCACATGTGAAACAGCAACAACATGACGGTTGAACTCTCGTAGCCATGCTCCTGTCGTTCGTACCATTTGCGACTCAAAAATGTACATCATTTTGGTACGCTCCAAAAACGTTGAGGAGCATCGTCCCTGCTGGTTTTCCTCCAAGACTATACTTGTAGCCTCCGCTTTCACAGAGAGCTGCACCTGCTTCAGAAAGAGTCATTGCACGTCTCCTCGCACGCCGAGTAAACGATCAGTCGGTACATTCGGGATACAAGCATCGTGAGTATAATCTTGTCTTAAATACTTAGGATTTAGAGCTAATACGTTTCCCAAGTTCCTAAGTAGACTTCCCAAGTAGCATCAATCCAAGTACCACTGCGAAGTTACTACACTCCTACCGCCATGGTAAGCTCAAAACCCTTGCTTCCAAACATCCGCATGAGTTCCTTTTGCAATCATGTCGTGAAATGCACGACACGGAAGCTCGACATCCGAGATACCAAAGAACACGATTGAGAGCTTGAATCACAACCACCCGCATAGCAGGTGGTTTTGCTCTTAGAGTATAACCCTAACTATACTTGCCCAGGACTCAAGTCCTTTGCCCTTCACTTCGTTTAGGTCACAATAGCAATGTAACACCAGCAGCCAGTCAAACTGGCTATCTAGTCAGGTTATTTATCAAATGGATTTTCATATTCCTTCAAATTCAATCTATCTTGAGCTATATCAGCTTTTTCCTGTTTCCCGAATATATTTTTCTTATTGTCGCCTCATTAAGGCCTCACTGTTGACACGTAGTAGCTGCGGCTCAAAATTTCCTATTACCATACTTATATTTAAGGCTCTGTGCTGTAATCAAACATGAGAAGTGAACTTTTACCTTCTCGCAACCCATAAACTTGGAAACGCTTATCTTAGTCATATCACAAGCATGTGTATGTGATATGGCATGAGATGTCCTTCTAGAATTTCCACCTTTCCAAGTCGCAGCATCTTGAGTATTTCTCGAAGGTCTTCTATATTTGTTATAGATTATTTTTCCTTCTATACTTTTGGTATGAACACAATGTGGTATTTGCATAACCACTTTGTGTGCGTGAGGTATTGGCCTTATATACCATAGCTACTCCTTCCTTCTTAGCTATTAGTGACCTGAACAATCGCTATGCTAGAAGGAAGGATTTGATTTGCAAAGCAGAGTATTCTCCACCCGCATAGCGAGTGGTTTCATGCTTTCGCGTTACTGCAGCTCAACAGGCTAAAGCCTTGAACTAAAAGGACTGACCCCGGAGAAATTCCGGAATCAGTCCTGGTACTATCTTTTTGTATTGTCCAAGAAATAGGAGGCAGTTCAACATATGGTCCTCTTTGTTCAAGCTTTCCTGTATTTCTTTTCTCTCAACCAAGGCTCAATCTTACATAGTGCTTGTTTTTATGTATCTGTTTTTCTACCCATCTTTGCTAACTCCCTTACAAGTCCTAAGAGGGCTTATTACCTCTTGGAGTTCATTCTCAGAGTTAGTCGCACACCTCTCTGTTGAGTTTGAGCCTTTGTTATGTGTTCGGATGGAGTTGAAAAATTAAGATAGAAATTGAGCCTCAAAACATAGTCTGTCAAAATATTATGGTAAGCCTGTTCAAAAACGCTCAAATAGGTAGAAATATTAGTAGCAGATTCACCAAGCGTGGAACTGTTGAGAGGTCGTCCACTGTGGCGACCCTAGTTTATTTTTATCTTTACTTTCTTCATATCTTTTGAGCAATGTAGATGCTGTCTTGGCCCATAACAAAGAAAAGAGTCGTCCAAAGAAAATAATATGAGGGTTTTCCGCCTCTTCCTCTCCACGTGATCTAGCAACGACAACATAGTCTTCATCCTTGAGAAAAGAGATGAACCCGTCTTTTAGTACCATGGCTGCAGATGAATTTCTGACCACGCAATCTGTGCTGATTGAATGATATGCTCAATAATGGGTCGCGGCCATCGAATTGCGCTCATGGGAGATATTTTAGGAATCCTTGTTTTCTTCACTCCTTGAGTCCCTCATGCTCTTCAATACAGTGCCAAAAGTGAATGATCTTTGCCATTGTAGGGGACGTACCTATTCGATTTGACGGCTATCAACAAACTGGGCATATCTATAATAAAAATCCCTTAGTGAAGTGTTCGTGTGCAACATCTAGATATCTATCCCAATCGTTACCATAGTCTTTAAACAGCAACAACTCAGGAAGCCAGTCAATTCCCCCCATCACCTATGGCTCCCATCCCACATCCACAAATTTATCTTATTAGATCGGTATGAAGTACTTTTCGTTAAGTCTGTATAACCAGTCTTTTCTTTCAACTGACGTAAAATTTCTTTCTTAGAATTACTGTTGTAGATGCCTCTATTTTCATAAACAATAGCCCCAAGGAGAAAAATCGGTCAGTTGAAGAAGTTCCTTCATCGCATGAACTTCCTGAACCCGAGTAATCGTATTCCGTCACAATCGCCAACTCCATTGCGTAGTATTTTGTGAAGCTCTTTTACACGTTCGTAACCATGAGTATCTTTGATATCGATATATGTCTGATTCTCGCAAAATCGATTCTCATGATTGGTGACAGCATTTTATAGTACATCTTGTAGTACCATGCTATGAGTCTGTCCTGGATCAAACCATGATTGATAGCCGCTTTATCGATATATATCCTCTAAACGAAGATACTTGAGATCCATAAACAGGTCAATTACATCTGGAGTAATAAGAAAGCTTTTGATTTGTCTATTTTAGTCCACTTAAGTTCAAGAGATTTGGCATTTCGTGCAAGCGCCTCAACTGCTTAAGTTCATGGTTGATCCATTCCTAGTTGGACAAATAACTGCACCCTAATCCCATAACTTTTTGCCCATCGTGCCTAGATGACAGCTCTCATCTCCAGCAGACATTAAAGGGCTCTCTATTTTCCTCATTCATCATCATCTCTTCGAATATTCCTCCTATGCTACAGAAACCATCACGAGTCAGCTATATTTCTCACCATCCATCAATTAAGCCGTATTCCGAATGTTAATGTGTGGCCTCCTTTAAAATTTCCTTGTATTCTACTACATCTCCCTGATATCACAGGCTTGAGGGTCCTCGTGATACCCTGCCCCTTCTTTATAACCCCATCAATCATACAGCCTTCAGTGCGAGTGCAGGCACCCTAAATCTACTCGTACGAAAGCATGCGATATTTCTCAAATCTTCAAAAATGAACTGGCGATGTAAGCTATCAATTTGTGTGACCCTTTGAAGTTTATTTATACAAAAGAAACTTGGCAGTCGGATATCAGCCTATAAAATCCCCCACCCGCTTTTGCGGGTGGGGATAGTCTATGTTTTGGTCGCGGGGCTGACGGAACCAACGACCTTCGTTGCGAGCCCGACGAGCTACCAGGACCGTTCCACCCCGCACTGCGAAGCGCGTGCTGCGCGAGAAAGAACTATACCGCGCAACACGCACAAAGTCAACCACAACGAGAAGAACTTCGCTTAATCGTTATGACGACGACGCTTCACTGCAAATGCCGCCGAAAGGGCTGCAGACCACCGCTGCAAGTGCTGCAATACCACCGATTGACGCCGCATCGCCCATATACAGATACCGCGGACTTCTTGCCTCTGGAAGCTTCTTTCCAGGCTTTACTCGGCTTGGGCTGATCGGGGTTGGTCGGAGTTTGTCAGGCGTCGTCGATCTGCAGCATACTATAGGTTGTCTGAATGGTCTCGTCGCCATCCGCAAGGATGGAGTCCTCACCGGCAGGATCCTGAACACCCGACCACGTGAAGCCAAAGTCCTTCTGGTGGTTTGCCCCAAGTTCATGAGCTGGGAACGTACGCTGAAACCGTACCGGAAACCGAGTAGTTGGTGTCGGTTGCGGCACTCGGGAACCTTATACGCCGGAAGTTCAAGCTCAAGCTTAGGGCTGCGTCTCATCGATGATTGCCTTGCGGAGCTCGGCATGGTTGGTATACCCCGCTCTTAAGCGTCATGGTCGGCGTCACCGTCTTGCCACCGTTGGAAAGCACCGCACTCCGTAACATCGAAGGCGTTCGTGCCCGTCAGCTCTGTAATCGGCAGACGTTATCGGTCAGGTAGCCGGCCATCGCATCGGGAACGGTAAAGGTTGTGGTAAAAGGTGCACTGAGGCCCAAGGTCGTGAATGCTGATCTGGTCGTAGCGACTTGGATCGATGTTGTACTTCTGCTCAATGGCCTTCATCTGATCCTGAATCGGCGTTGCGTCAAGCTGGGCGGTAAACTTCAGCGTTCGCCCTTTCTTAGCCTCGCATACATGATCGAAGGTGGTGTCGCGCGTTGATGAGCATATCGGTCTTAACGTCCTTATGCTCGGCCTTTCTAGCAACAATGGTCTGCTCGATGGCAGCCTGGTCGGTGGAAGAATGCTGCGACCTCGTCGCGCTGCCGTTCCACGTGAAGTTAAAGAACTGGTGGTGCCGGCGGGTCTGGGCAGAGGACGTAAAGGTGCCCGACACCTGCTCACCGCCGTGAGCTCATCGCCGTTGGAAACCTTGTCGGGGTCAAAGCGTCGAACCCGTCAACGGTTGCCTTGACGTCGCCAGTGGCATCGCCCATGGAGTCAACGGCTCGCCTTGGAGCTCGGCGTAATGTGAATGTCGCCACCGCTGGAGCGCAAAGGTCACGGTTACTTTCTGTCCCCTCAACCCTGGTCTCTTTGACCTGAACTATGCACGCAAGGCCCCTCAACGCTGTCAGCAGGTCTCAGGAACTCGTCATCACACCGTCGGAAGCGTCAGCTCTTCCTTGAAGGTGCACTGTGTGCTGGAAAGCTTGATGTTTCTCGGATGCTGCCATCGTTTGGATACAGGTTCTCAATCTCCCGCATCTTCTCCTGGACGGACTTCATGTTGATAAGGCCGGTCAGCGAGGAAGGTCTTGTAAACCATCGGCGTCCACCATAAGCGATTGGGCGAATCCGCCTGGCTTGGACCGTAGAGATCGGAAGGAAGATCAAGCGTCGCCTCAACCTTCTGGAACCGTTGGGTCCTCGGTCCACTTTGAGGTAGAACGTCGTGTCTTTCTGGATTACCGGATCGGCGCCAGGCGTAGTCCAGAAACACAGCTCGTGCGATCCTTGAAGTTGTATCCGCCGGTGTTGAAGAGCGGCGTGTCATGCCACATCAGACGATCGCCAGATAGCCCCTGCGTGTTGCGATACCGTCGGGAGAGCTGCTCACGGATAGTCTTGTCGAGATGCGGAGAGCTTCCGGTCATACAGAGCCTTCTGCTTTGACGGTGTAGCAACTTCTGCCACCCAGCTCGTCGGCGGAGATATCAAAGAGCTCAGGTGCTGCAGAAGCACGCTTGCATCCGCAAAACGTACCGCCGTTTGCCGAGAAGCGACCGTGTACTCGTCCTGCGTGTAGTTGGTCTGGCATGGAGAACCTTCTCCTGGCTGCAAAGGTTACGGAATCGTTTGCCTGGAAAGCTTTGCCAGCAACGTCGTAGACAGAGCCGTCTTCATGCGTCACGGTCCAGCCGGTAAAGGTCTTGCCGGGAACTTTTGAAACTCAGGGCTTGTTGGTTACCACGTCGTCGTAGCTCTGAGCGCCCGCCGCCTCGTGGCCTTGATGTTTTTGCAGTGAGGTTACGCCGTTGCGTTATCGTAGACGATGGTGTGGGCGTCCCACGGCATAAAACCGTCGATCCGCATCACGGCTATCAGCCGAGAAGGGCTTCTCGACATTGTTGGAATCCTTATAGAACCAAATCCAAGGAACGTTATACCATTGGGGTCAGTGGGAGCCGCAAAAAGTGCCGGACGTAACGGCATCATAGCGGACTTCTCCGGCGTTGCGTCGTCAATCTTGTTGCCGCGCATGACAACGGTGTTCTGTCGGCACGCGTACCGTCGGCAAAGGTGGCGTTATTGTTGTTGAGCGTTACAGAAACCTTGGCAGACGGCATCCAAACGTGCTTTTGCCGTCCGCAGAAGCGTTCTTTACCTTTGTAGGGTGTAATCGCCGCCCGTCAGAGCTTTGCGGTGAGCTCGGTCTTTGACGTGTCGGTAAGGGTAAAGAGCATGAGCTTCTCGTTGCCGTGGTCGGCATCGGTCGTAGGAATGGCTTTACCGCTTTGATACGTGTCGTCGTACTTGACGCGGTGCGTACCGCCCATAACCACATATCCGCCGGTAGACTGTCCAAGACCGTTGTCCTGCTCTCACCAGCAAGCGTGTCAAAAGAGCGAGTCGCCCTTGAAATGAGGTGCGCACCCGCTTGTGCGCCCGCCTGGGCACCGGAGTTGTCCTGGCCGTGAAAGGTTCCGCCGTCCTCAAAGATGGCGGTTCCTGCGATTGACATTAAGACCGCCGTTTGTATCGGACGATGCGTCAACGACAGAGCCGTTGTTCACACGGAAGGTCACGCCCGAATGACCAATCGTAATGCCCTTTGAGCGCCAATGGCCATTGGCATTCTTGACGGTAAGCTTGGAGTTATTGGTAATGAGTATCTCTCGGGAGTAGCATCGGAAGGAATGGCCAGGCCGGTCTGCCACTTTACGACCGTTTGCATCGATGGTAAAACGTGGAGTTATCCATGGAGAAGGGCGACTTAAAGTGAAGACGGAAGGAGTTGCGCTGAGATCAGAGTTCACAAGCTTGCAGCCGTTCCATTCATAAAGCTGCCACTGCCACCGATATAGCGCTGGTCAATCTTGACATTCTCAATAACGTTGCCCTGGGAATTGTTCATGAACATGCCGTTTGTGATGTCCATGGAAAGGGCTCCGCGAGAAGAACCTTTGAGCGCACCGTTGCTGACCGGCAGGCATATGGAAGAGCAAAGCCGTTGTTGCCATACTTGAAAACAAAATGACCGTCATTGATCTCCGCAGAGTCATGCAGACGGAAGGTGTAGCCGTCGTTGGGAGCATCGAAGGTAACGGTTGCGCCGGACGCATTCACCTTGACGCGCCCTTGAGATCAAAGCCGGCACCGTTGACGGCCTTGATGTTGGTATCACCCGAGAGTTCAGCGTAACGTTGGTGAGCGTCTGACGGGAAGACAGCGTAAAGTCACCCTGAACGTGAATGGCGGTCACCGAAGGACTTGCGTTTGCGGCGGCAACGGCCTTCTCGATGGTCTTGAATGCCTGCGCCGCAGAGGAACCGTCGTTGGTATCCGCGCCGGTTGCGGAATTAACGTAAAGCTCGGTGTCCCGCAAGCGGAGAACGAACGGCAAGCATCAAGAGCTGGAGCTGCAGGAGCAGCAGGTCGTAGGTGTAGCCGCCGGTGTTTCGGAAGCCGTGGGAGCCTCTTGGGTGCCCGTAGACTCCGTGCCCGCACTTGGGGAAGTTTCCGTTGCAGACCCCTCCTCCGTCGATGCCGATGCGGAAGGTGCGGAGGCGCCCTCCGTCGTCGAACGGTGGCGGTGCCGTTGCGGCAGATGTTTCTGCTACGCCGGTCTGCTCGCCAGCGCGCTACTGCCGGAAACGATGTGGTAGCCAGCGAGAGTGAAAGCAAACCCGAAAGAACCAGACGTGATGTCTCGTGATCTTCTCTTCATATTGACTCCTCTTCTGTATGGATAAGTTATTCTCTACAAGCGCTAATAATTCGCATGGTCTGAGCATAGCGAAAAAAACCACAGCGTAAACCCGTCATTTAGATTTTGATGAAAAAATCGATGCCCAAAAATCGGTAACCGGCTCAAAGAAACCGATTACCGATATCTCATGAAATTTTAGAAGCGATATTACTGCAGGCTCTCAAGCATCTTCTTCGATCTCTGCCTGTACGGCCTGCGTGGTATTGGAGCCGATCACGCGCGAAGCAATTTGCTTGAGCCGCATAACGTGCATTTTCCATAACAACCGCAGTTCCCGCATAGCGAAGCACAGCGTAGTCGTTCATGGAGTCACCGAAGGCGAGAATTTCGTCTCGCTTAAAACCATAGTATTGCCGGATCTGCTCAAGACCCGTTGCCTTGTTGACCCGCGTGGTACCACGTCGATCCACGTATCGCCCGATGGCATAAAACGAGAAACGCTCCAGCTCGCGCTCGAGAATCATGCGGCCGTATCCATCGATTTAACGCGAGTATCACAGCAAACCGCAGCCTTAATGATACTGACATCCGGCGAGGGAGGATCAAACACACGCTCCGCATTTGGAAGATCTTTGTCGAGCTCGCGAACGAATGCGGAATAGTCATCAGAAGATAGGTGTGATCGCGGGTCATATACCACAAGATGCACGCAATCAAATTCCTGGGAGAATTCAAAGAGCTTCTTGATGGCGGCCGTGGAAAAACACCCCACGATCGAGCACGACATCATCGGCGTACACCTGCGTGCCAAGCGATGCAACGTAATCTATCTCATGGGCAACCGGCTCAAACATCCAGCGCAAAGTATCGTAGCGGCGACCGGACGAAGCCACATAGTGGATGCCCTTCTCGCGAAGTGCATGGATGAGTTCAAACGTCTCGGGCGGGACATTTCCATACTCATCAAGAAGCGTACCGTCCATGTCTGATGCAATGAGCCTCAATCATTTTACATCAAAAATCGAGGCATCTCCCTGCCCGCAGGCGCGAGTAATCTCCTCGACGCGCACGCAACGCCGTCGTCTTCCGAAGCTCCTACCACGTAATTTGCGGTACGGAGCACCTCAGGTGTTGCATTGGCAACCGCAACCGAGTACGGAACTTTTTGAGGATCTCAAGATCATCTCGGCGTCACCAAAAATAACAACTTCATCGTAGCCGAAGCCGGTTGCTTTGAGAAGAACTTCTAGGCCGGACGCCTTGGAAACGCCTTTTCGGTAAAACGTCGAACCAATTTGGTACCGGACTCACCAGATCAATGGCGGGCACTCTGAGCAATAATCCGACGTGTCCGCTCCATCTCTTTTGGACCACCCATGCACGCAATGGTTGCGGCTACAAAAATCAATGTCAGGAACCTCGGCACAATAAGCGCCGTTAAACGTAAACGCTCTCGCAAAAAGCCAGGTCATCCGGATTGATGTCTCCGATGGCATACGCGGGGTTCAAAAGATTGGTCTCAAGGGATAACACACCAGAACTTATCGGCCTCATCGAGCAGTGTCAGCACTCCGCACAGCACGTCGTGCGAATGATCGTCTGCGAAAACGTAGGTTCCCACGCGAATGCGCTTACCGGTTGAAATGATGCCCGTCTGAAAGCAAAGCCTCGTCCATGGCAAAAGGCGCATAAGCTCAATCGTAGTCGCGTCCCCGTATCGGGGCCAAAAAGTACTCGGCTGTCGAGAAGATCGTGAATCGCCACCTCTGTACGCGCGGAGCGGATGCCTGCTGCCAAACGGAATGAGAGCGTATTATCCATATCAGAAAGAACAAGCTAATCCTGGTAACCTTTGGCATAAATACACAAACGGCATGAACACAAAGTGTAGACGCATGCGCCGAAAACATCAAAACGATCGATGCGTAAAGCACCTGATCTAGACCAATGATTCCCGACAGAGTGAGTTACCGGCTCATTGTCAATCCAGATTGACAGATTCCTGAATCCGCACCCTTACGGGCTCCCGACCATTCCGCCCATGCTCGATGTTTGAATACTGCGGTGATGTCCGGACCAACAAAGCGAGGGTGACAATCATTTCCTCGTCAAAAGTTGGACTTTATAGCGGGACAACAAAAACCACGCCACAAACGTAGCCATCGAAACTTGCAAAAACGCCATAACCATAAACGGATCCACTGAAAACTCTCCCCAGGTACCAGCCGGAGCGAAATGCCCATGATGAGCCATAAGCGCCATATCTAACAAGTGACCTCATGAAGAGATGCAGGACGACGCAGGTATCGTATTGGCTATGTCGTCTCTCGAAAGCCCGCGTGTTGCTCACCCGTTCCATAAGTGCGCCACTGGTGCTGCAATGACGACACGCAAAGAAATTATGGTTTGCACGTGAACGCTTTCCTTTCTCTTCTCAGGGCAGTTACCTTTTGTTAATCAGTCTACCCGTTTGTTGAGAGAGAACAAACACTTGCTAAATTATGCCACCACTCGCTCCTCCATGTTTGAACAGGAAGGGCGAGGGGCGTGAGCAGGCATAGCCATGCTGCGCTAGGCCGAATGACATCTTCCTAGCAACTCACGGCTGAGTACTACCGTTCGTGGGAAAGAGATGCCCTTAGCGATGTTGTCTTGGCTAACCCTGGCGGTCAGCGCGGTCAGCGGTTAGCCACCAGCGCACCATGCGAGTCGAGCGGTAACCTCCATACTCGGAGCCGGGATAAACTTTCGCGGATGGAATGCTGCGTTATAGCGGCCTGCGTCGCAATGTTGGGACAGAATAGTCCTGCGAAACGTCAGCGCTGCGCTCCGTCAGTTCCTCCGCGTGCGGGTGCGGGAGTTCGGCTCAATGCCTGCCTCGCGATTTGCCGCAAGTGCACTGAGTCGATGAGAACTCGCTGGCGCTGAACTTCTCCCGCCGTATGTTGCGATACTGCTGAGTGATCTCAACGCGCGCGGTATCTCGCCCGCCTCGTCGTGGCGAAAGACAGCGATATCACGTAAGGTCCGCTCGCGGCGATCAAAAATATCCGAGTCCGTCGCGCGGATGATGTGCGGAGAGTTTGACCTCGCGGATCCTCGATGTTGATGGGGTCGATGAAGCCCTCGCGACCCTCCGGTATGTTCCAGGGCGCGCAAAAGGCGGGCACCACTCTGCTGGAACTCCGGATGCCACGGTAAATGGCGTTGACCATAACGTCTTGGCGCTACCGGATGCACCATCACGCCGGCAGACGTGACGTCTGCGCTGCCCGATGGCGTAAGCACTCGCCATTTGAGACTCGCGCGCGCTGCCGTCTACCGTATGGCCGCGTGCCGCGCAAGCTTTTGAGGTCGAGCGAGGCTGCGCCGCCAGCTCCTCTCGTCCGGAACGAGAGGCAATTTTGAGCGTTGGGTGCTTGAGCTCCAGGATTGTCGGACGAGACGCGAGTAACGCGCGCAGATTTCGCCACGCCCGCTTTGATCGTCGGCCGAAAGCAACGTGGTTCCGTCCAGAGCAAACGATGTCCCGTGCGGCAAACGAACTTCTCGAGGTCAGGAACCTGCTGCTCCGGGGTGGTCTTCCGATCTTCTCGCACGCGGCCCTGCTACCAGATTACCGCCCTCGTAGTGGACGATATGGAAAGCGCGACGCCGCGGCGGGTGCGTCAATCACCGGAGTCGAGGTGCGAGCAGAGCATCAGTGCAGGAGCGCACTTTGAGCGTCCGGCGACGCGGGGAAACGTTCCCGTTACATATGCGTGCTCGTCGCGGTAACATCCGTGCAAGCCGAAGCGGCGTAGCTACTTCTCAGGTAGCGGGCCGTCTCATGCTGGCGAGGCGTTGAGGAAGTAACGTCGTCCATGCTCCGGGATCGGACTGTGGGTCAATCTGCACGTGGCGCCAAAGCGCTCTACGACATCGGGCGGTGGTTTGGATTCGTATTCAGGCCATATGTGGTCTCCCATTCACTCTCTGTTGCCCACTTCGCATATACTGAGCACTACCACCGGCACGTCTTTTCTGCCCTACGCAGCCACGTGTTTTGGCGAGTATATGAGACACTCACTACCGTATGGCAAAACCTTGCGGAGTTTCTCGCGCCACCGTGTCGCGCTCACCTCAACGACGGATGATGTCTCTGACGAGAAGCGCCGTGCCGGTGCGCGCGTCATAGAGACAGCATCCCTCCCGGCAAGCAAAGATTCTCCGCGCGGAAGGCCAGATGCTCATTGGGGTCATCATTCGAAAATTAACTCAGCATCGGTGGCGTATGGTCGCCAGCCTCTCCTCGGTGTTCAACAGCGATCCAGAGTACCAGATCGCTTTTTGAGCGGAAATACGCGATAACCGCGAAAACAAAGAGATTGATTACCTTACGCGTGCGAAAAGATCGTGTTGACGGCGTATTTACAGTTGGAACAATCCTGACACCGGAGACATAGGCGCGCCTTGAAGAATCCTCCGGATCCGCTGGTTGTCGCTGGACTGGAGCGTTCGACGGATTTTCACTGTGTGTCATCGAGCGAGCTCGCCGTGCGCTAGTACCTCATATACTCAACCGCGGGCAGCATTCGCCTACTGGAGTTACCGGGCGATGTCTCGCGGCGGGTCAGAAGCCGGACGCACGCGGGATTCTTGGGTCGCCTGCGCCGAGAGAAGAACCTCGAAGTGCCCATAGCGCGAGATGGGATCGGACTTCTCCGTTGACGCAGCTATCTCGCCTGCGAACGGTTGTGGCATATCTGCCAGAAGTGGACACCATCGTCTGCTAGCAAGCGATTTCAATTACCTCTTGGCACCATGTGCGATGCCTCAGAGGAATTTCGGACGAAGCGTTCCCGAAGACGATGCAGGTCACCGGCGTTGGAGACTCGATCTCTCAAAGTCCTATTACTCCGTCGCTTACCACCACACATCACCACTACCAGTACCTCCCGGCATGGGAGGCCGCGAGATGCTCATGGTGCCATGGACAAAGAACACGATTGTCCGGGATAGACTCGCATGGGATATGAGACTTCTTTTTGAAATTCGACTCGTTGAGTGCACCCACCGCCATAGCCCTCTTTGCAGGCATCTGTTTTCGATTGGGCTATCAAAGCTTTTATCGCATATTGATTTCCGATATGAGAACGTTTTTATAAATATAAAGAAATTACTGAAAAACGCTTAGTATTTGTTATATTTAACTATGGGAACGATTCCATATTATTGTTCAACCGGGGAGGCTCGCTGGCGCCCGAGTCACGCAGAGCGGCACGCAAATCTTGGAGGCGGTCGGCGGGCGACAACATCGTTTCGCCGCTCACTGCTAGCATCTGTACGACCTTGTTGTCGCGGGCTGATTCAAAAGGTAAACAAAGGCCGTCGATAACGCTGTCGGGCTGAGGCAGCTTTCGAGCGGCAGAATTCAAGCTCCGGTATGTTATGGAATCGGCACCGTCGATGAAAAGGTCTTTGATGAGTTTGTAGCGCATAGGACACATTTCCGCTTCATCAAAAGAACACCGCCAAAGAAACGCAGCGGCAGCATGGCAAAACCGTCCGTTTCCAACGTGCCGTTAAGGCCGCGGGTGATATCTTTGTTTCCTATCATCCCCTGCTATCGTTGCATCCGGACTTCTCATGGGCCTCACCGAAGGCATCAACAATACCATGGGCAGCGCGCTTGAAAACAAACAGCTGGTACATTCTTATCCGCCCGTTCTCAAACGCATCACTTCATATTTCTCAGATTCTCATCGGCTTCTCTGCCGCCCGCGTCTTTGAGGTAACGGGTTTCTCGGCAGCGTTATAGGCATCGATCATGAACACACGGCTCTTATGATGCCTGGAGCATCCCCGGAGCCGTACAGCAGCTTGGCGACACCGCGTACCAGATCGTTGGATCGCAGTCGGCGGCTGGTGGCTCTCCTCGGCAACCGGCACCGCCATAGATGCAGCCCATGCCACCGCAAGCGCATCATGGCGGCGGGCGGTGCAGTCTCGGCTGTAACGTTATCTGCAGGGTACCGGGGACGTTATCCCGTGGTTGTCGCAGTCTTCATCATGTGCATGCTGGAAATGGCTCCACAAGCATGTACCCGATATCTCGATCTCATCTATGCTCACTCTCGTTACCGTACTGGTAACCGGCGTCCTCACTCTCACGGTTATCGGCCCGCTCTTCTCTTGGATTGAAAACGGCGTCATGATCGGCTTCCCAGTTCTGCTTGCCCATACCCTTTGGCCTCGGCGGAGCATTGGTCGGTGCCATCTATCCCGCAACCGTTGTTCTTGGCGTACACCACATGTTCAATGCCCTTGAGGCAACTCTCGTACCAATACCGGAATCGACAACTTCGATCCCATTATCCTCGCAACGTGGCACAGGGGCGCCGCCAGCCTCGCAGTCTTCGTAAGACCCGCAGCATGAAGAAAAAGGAACTTGCACTCCTCCGGTATCTCCGGCTTCCTCGGCATCACTGAGCCCGGCATCTACGGCGTCAACCTCCCCAGCATGAAGCCGTTTTATCGCCGCCATGATTGGCAGGGCCGTCAGTGGCGCGCTTGCTCTCCATTCTCGGCGTCGTTTCCATCGCGTACAGCATCACGGGCATCTTTGGCTTCCTCATCACTACGGGACACTCCGTGCGCCGCCATCTGCATTCTTGTGTGCCCAGTTATAGCGTTGCAGTACCTGGACCCTTTACGGGACGCAGAAGATATCCTCAGACCAAAGAAGGCAAAACCCAGCATTGGAAGGTCGTTGCCGCAACGGCTGCTGACAAAACAAACGCTGCCGTTGCCGCTTCGGTCGCCGAAAGCAACCAGGGCGTTGTTCCGTCTGCGGGTGCCGACACAGATTGCCGCACCCATGTCGGGCAAGGCCATTGCCATGACGGAAGTCTCCGACGTCTTTGCCTCCTGAAGCCATGGGTAAGGCCGCCATTGAGCCTACCGAGGGCAGGGTCTTCTCGCCGTTGACGGCTCGATCACCATGGTCGCCGAGCGGACACGCCATCGGTCTGCTTTCAGACAGCGGTGACGGAGTGCTCATTCACATCGGCGACTGACACCGTCGCACGCTTAAGGGTGCTCCGTTTACCGTCAAAATGCGCAGCCGGCGATAAGGTCAAGAAAAGGGTGCGCTGCTTATGGACGTGGACCTTAGTGCCATCAAGGCAGCCAATCTGCCAACCACGACCATGGTCGTCATTACCAACACCAACGATTACACCTCCGTGGAAGGTCAAACGGGATCCGACGTCAAGGCCGAATGCGCTCATCAGCGTTTCATAACTCACGAACCGGTCGTTTTCACTTAACTGAAGGTAAAGGGATCATTTATGTTTTCCGTCACAGCTTTGGGTGTGCTTGGCTGACTTCGCCGACGCGGGTATCTCCGGCCGGCCGAGCTCTTTGAACGCAATCCGGAGGCGCACCTGCAAACGTACTGGTGGCGCTTGAGCGTCTTGGCAAAGAGCACGGCGTTTATCCGGCAAAGTAAGAGCCGATATGCACGGAATTTTTCTCCGCGCCCTCTTATAACCGTCGACGTCAACTGTGACGCCTTGTCGATCCAACTACTTCACCACTCTTGCATTTGTGCGCTGTCCGAGGGAGGCGAGCGAACGTTTTCCTTTGCGTAAACCGGGCGCGGACACGCGTCTTATCCGGAAGAAATTCGCACGGACATTATCGAGAAAGAGCCGCGTGTTTCGCAGGGTCTCTCTCCCTCACCCGACGAACCCGCGCGGACTACCGGCTACCGCTCTGAAAGCGGCACGCCAGTTGTATCCTTTCGTGCATCGAAATTACCGCGCAAGCCTCTGGGAAAATCCGGAGGTGTGGCTCACAGATGCAATCCATTGTCGAGTACATGGACACTCGATTAAGATCAACGAGGAAGAAACCACTTTGCTCACCGGGCATGATGAGCCCTGCTCAAGCTGCTGAGGCACTTCTCGCCAGGGGTGAAGGTGGCCTGGCGTGACGCTCGGTGGAAAGAGTACTCGTGGCCACCAAAGAGGTGTTGCGATGGTTCGCTTTCACCGTTGAAGCGGTTGACACCACCAGGGCAGGCGATTCATTTTGAGGTGGTTTCTTGTGCGCTCTTGGACAGTGGAGCCGATGTTGCGGACATCTCGCCCAGAAGATGTAGCGTGTGCGCGGTTTGGAAACGCCGTAACATCGTTGTGTGTCCAGAAGGCGCGAGGCATTCCTGCAATGCCCTACTCTTGATGAAGTCAAGCGTTCTTTCCTAACATGTTCTGTCGAAAGCTGTTTGAAAGCGTTCTTTCCTAAAACCTTTTTCTTGTAGAGAAAGAAGATGTCAGTATGCGATGCTCGTAACCTTGACGCAAAAGCATAATTGGCGCGAAATATCACCTGCAAGCGCAAACGGCAATATAACCGATCCAAACGGACTCTGCTATTTAGGGTCTCTACGTCTTTCATCAGTATGTCCCCGCTGGCCCCAAAACGCGGTCACGGCCGAGGGACCACTGGACAGAATCGATCTCATTACCTGGACGTTTCGCGGTGGCGCCATTGTGCCTGATTGCGAGGCTTGATGCGAACGGATCATACTCCGACGGCGCGCTTATCAAAGACGGCAAAATGTGGTTGCTACTACGGGCAACTTCGCGGGAAGGCGACACGACACGATTATTTCGGTCGTCGCGCCAACGAAACCCCTCATCGTCACCGAACGGTCTGAACTTTGGCCCAAAAAGACTGGTACTTGGCAATGCCGGCTATCCGCCTACTGCTCAAACCACGTCCGCGATCCCAAAAGTCTGGGAACAGGGACGGCGCGCTCCATGCTGTGGGCACGCACACCGCATGGATGACCACGGCTGCGTGTTGCTGTACCGCTCGACGATGGCCATGCGTGGACGATGAAGGCAGCTGCGTCGCTCTCGAGGGCCTTTGGCTATGTGTGGGAGTGCGAATCTGGTTCAACTTGACGGACGCGATTCCTTTTTGTCTGCCGCAAGGCAAATCAAAGAGACCTGCGTTTCCAAAGACATCACAACTCAGGATACTTTGCCCTCGAAGGAAAGCTCAGTGACCTTATGGCGGGCGACAAGGGACCTCATGGATGCGAAGTCTCCCGTATCGCTGCATCGATGAACGCAGCTTTCATTGAACTTGACTATGGCTTTGCGTTTCACTGCGCCGCAGGTCTTTACGTTGACGAGGACGCTCATTGCGATCGGCTGGGTTGGCGTACCTGCACTGAATTTCAGTATGACGCGTTCCCACACGTGAATGGGCTCACACCGTTACCATGCCGCGCGCTTTCGCTCAACAGGGCCGGTCTGCGTCAGTGGCCCGTGGAAGAGATGGATGCGCTCCTGGCCTAAACCGTCTCCTACCACGGAAGCCGCGCGCGGGCCTCCGGCACCTGTGGGCTCTTCCAGCTGCGACATGTTTACACGATGGACGGTGCCTGCGGCGCGTCGTTTGCGGCGGAACACGCGACGTTCGTATCGACAGCATTCAGGCAGAGCCGCCTCCTGCTGAACGCAGATCTTGAGTTCGTCGTACATGGAATACAGCTGAGCTCGTGTTTTAGGACCTGCGGGTCGTTTCCGCACGCTGCGACGCCCGCTCTCAGCGCTTTCGGCGGGAAAGATTGAAGACATCCGTCTCATGGTTGTTACGTCCGTCGTCGAGCTGTTTGTTAATGGCGGAGAAAGTCACTCTCCACGCCCGCTGGTTCCCCATGGATGTTGATACCCTCCATGTCACCTCGACCTTCTCCGGCACGCCACAGTGGATACGAAATGGGCGGCTATCAGTTCAAAAATTGTTGATTTTAGTCCTGCCAAGCGAAGTGCCACGATACGCAAGGTGTGTCGTAGCACTGTCACAAAATGTATGCGCGTCGCATGCGGTGCGTATTCGCTAATATGCTGTGTTCGGCCTGTCACCATCAGCCTGCCACCATCAAAAGGGAGCATGATGTCCATATCGTTTTGGAACCGCGCCCTCATCTTCAACCTCGCAACGGTTGATATGACCCAACGGTCTTTGCAGGTTCAACAGCTACCATGCTTCTACCAATACGCTCCCGAATGGCGAAAGACGAACTCAAGCACTGGGACACTGCACCAGTAAGGATCTCTCACTGGAGCGATCAAGGTATTGCGCTTTCTCCTGATATATGAGGACCAAAACGTGTGTTCTCCGGCTCGACATGGATTGACCACGGTGCGCTCTCTGACGGCAAAAGATCTCATGCGGGTCTTCTACGGGCAACGTCGTCGATACCACGATGAACGAGCGATATCGACGAGCAGAAAGCCAACAAGTATGGTCACCAGCGAAGACGGCGTACATTTCTCCGAGGTCCTCTTGCGCAATAGCGACTATCCCCAAACCTGCACCTTACGTCAAGGATCCAGGTCTGGGAACAAGGACGGTCTCCTTCCACATGTTGCTGGGGCGCCTGCAGGCGCGGGTCGATGACGCCAAACATCGATGAGCGCGGCGACTTCGGTTGTGTTTTTGGTATACGACTCCAACGACTCGGAGAAAGCTGAAACTGCACCATCATCCAGACCCGTGAGACGCAAAAACCCTCACCCCTTTGGATACATGTGAATGTCCCAATCTTTGCCGTTTGGACGGCTATGAATTTCTCGCGGTTTGCCCCAGGGCCTTCCTTCAAAAACATTCCGTAACCAACATGTGGCGGGCGGGATACTTCCTCTTCCACAAGGCAGAAGATCATCGATGCCACAACCGTCGCGTTGACAGCTTTACCGAATGGGATTGCGGCTTTTGATTTTTATGCGCCTCAGATCTTTGAGGATGGACGCAGCGCACCATCTCCATTGGCTGGATGGGCACATTTGATGCAGAGCTACACAAGCGCTCCTGAAGGTATGGATCGCTGCCATGTTAGCAACACTCCCTCGTGAGATTTATGCGGACAGAAGGGCACGCTACACCAGGTTCCTGTCCGAGAACTGAAAGAACACCGGAAAGCAGCCCTGCCTCTCCAAAAACGACACAACTCTTGGATTAAACGAACTTCTCGCTGACATTGAACTTTACGGATATCCGTACAACCGCAGGTCGCCTCATGCTCAATAAGTACTCACCGTCTCTTTGCAGGCACGGAACGTTTGCAGTCATTTTGCCGATACCGTTGCAGGAAAAGAGGCAGCAGCCGGCAGAAGCGAACGATTTATCCGCCTTGAAACCCTGTGCAATATTCGTATTGTTGTTGATGCAAGCTGCGTTGAAGTCTACGCCAATGACGGCATGGAAGTCTTTTCTACCCGTTGGTTCCCCGCAGAGAATAAGCTACGAATTCGTTCAAACTTTGATGTATCGAGCGCTTCCGTCTATCCGCTTGAACCCTAGTTTTTGCTCAACGGACTGCTCGTCTGTCTCCACAGATTCCGCAGGTGTTTCTCTGTGTCCACGGACTTCTCCATCGGCAGAACCGTCCTGCGGAACGTAATGGTAAATACCGACCCTTGCGGCTCATTCGCATCTACCGCAATGAGAAAGCGCCATGTTGTTTCAAAATGGCTTTCACAAGAGAAAGACCGATACCTGCGCCACCAAATTCCCGTGAGCGGGACTTATTTACCGATAGAACGGCTCAAATATAAGCTCCTCGTGTCTCGGGGCAATGCCTACCCCCGTATCCGCAATTTTTACCATGCCTGCCGTATCCTGATTTTTCAGGTCAATTCTTATCGATCCTTCTTTTTCGTTATAACGAATGGCATTTTCCACCAGGTTGTAAAGGGCGCGATATAAAAAGACTGGCGTTTCCTCATGCAGTAAGAGGCTCTATATCAGCATGGATTTTAACCGCATGCTCATGGGCGACCGGCTCAAGATCCTTCACTACCGTTTTGATTACCGAATCAGCGAAATGTCTTCGACTTCGGCAGCTCTCTCCGTCTCGAGTAGCTCCAAAAGATTGGAAATAAGAGAAGAAAGCCGATCCACATACGTTTCCATCGTTTGCACAAGCTCGTCATATTCTTTCTGCTCACGCTCTTTCTTCTTGAATACGTCAAGCCTCGTGCGAAGCACCGCAAGCGGCGTTCTCAGCTCATGAGCCGCGCTCACCGAAAAACGACTCTGCATTGCAAATGCTTCACTCAGCTGGCCGGTCATTTGATTAAACGACTTAACCAGCTCCTGGATCTCTTCGCCACCACTCTCGACCTCAATGGAGCGAAAGGCTGTCCGGAGCAAGCTCACGCATATGAGAGGAAAGTTGCTTGATCGGCTTAGTAATGACCCGCTAAAAGGTAAAGCGGCGCAGCTCCCGCAATGATTACGAAAATCAAAATGACCAAAGCATCAGACAAGATTGAGCGCTCATGCCGGCCACGTCCAAGACAATGGAGAGTCCTCCTTGCCTCAGTGAGTTTGCCGCCGCAACTTCAACAACCTGCGCCGTTGAACGGTATACAAGCCACGTTAAAATAACACAGCAACAGCCGAGAAGGGCCACCATCAGAAGCGTCAGTTGTCCCCGAACCGACCGCAGCGGTTTCATAACCTTCTCACTCATCTTTATCATCACTGTCCTCCTTGAGGTAATAGCCCTCTCCTACCTTGTTAGAAATTGGGTCATACCCAAGTATCTTCTCATAATTTTTCTTACGGAAAAATATGAACTCGCACGGAATTGCTGAAGGGATCTACGTTGCTGTCCCATGCGCGCAAAAGCAACTCTCACTGCTTACCACAGTACCTGCGTGTCGCATGATATTCAAAATGTGCCGTTTGCTTTTTGGTCAGATTGACCTCGAGCCCTTAGCAAAAACTTGTCGAGACGCCGTGTCCAGTCGGAGTTCTCCCGATACGAGAGATGTCTCTCCGTGTGTGTATTCGCGCCGCAAAAGATTGCGAATACGTGCTTCAAGCTCACCAAACGCAAACGGCTTTTACAAAGATAGTCATCGGCTCCCGCGTCCAAACCAACAATACGGTCAGCCACCGACGAGCGAGCGGAAAGGATAAGCACCTTCGTTTCCGAATGCTCCTGGCGAAGTGTGCGCAGAAGGTCAAAGCCATCAACGCCCGGAAGATTGAGGTCCAAGCAAAAATAAGGTCGTACTAGCAATCTGGGCCATTTCAAGCGCTTCCGTTCCGTTGTCGATAAGATCAACGTAATAGCCGTCGATCTCAAGTCCTTCTCCAATGGACGTAAGGCTCGCGCTCGTCTTACCACAAGGATCTTCAAATCTTCCCTCCACGCACGCATTATTTGTGCCGCAGCTTTGCCGCAGCCATACCACGGCCGGCTCAACCATGCGCGGCATAACAAATCGTTCCCAAATTCTGGGAGCTTAAGATTGCGCCGTGAGCCGAGAATCTTCGGGTTCCCGACTCAGGCGCAACCAAAGCCTTCCACATACTCAACCGATTACAGGTGTGTCGCAGGCATTCCGAGTCGCAATGCGACACACGTTTCATGGTTGCTTACTCTGAGCGAGTGCCTGCTCAACACGCTTCTGCAGTTCGCTGCCGTCGAGCTTTTCAGCACCACCAGTGATGGGATCGCCACGAGCTCGTTCTGGTCGATAACCATTGTTGTGGGAATGCCGTCAGACCCTCAATGACTTTGCCTCCCTCGCTCTTGGGATCAGGCAGCATTACTCCTACGGTACGCCCTGCTTCGTAAGGATCACAGAGCTTCCTTTGGCATCATCGGTATGCGCTGCCCTCGGCATTTACCCAAAACGTTCACGCTTTATCCTTGTACTTATCAGCCAGCTCCTGGAGCATGGGTATTTCTTTGCAGCGCGCGCAACCGTTGAACCAGAACGACAAGACGGTAACGTTTGTTCTTTCTTGAAGGTCTCGTTGTCGTACGTTGCCGGAAAAATGTTTCGGTTTGTAAACGTGGGGGAACATATCTCCGCCTTTTCAGGTGCATCTTAGACGCTGCCTCGGGTGGGACGTCGGATGAGCTGGTTTGCTGCTGTTCGGAAGTTTGAGCTGACGGAGCCGCTCCCCGAGTCCTTTTGGCATTTGCGTTACAGCCGGCCAGGGCAAATACCATAAGCACTCCCAACACGTACACCAAGGTTTCATCGCAAACTTCTTCATACTAAATTCTTTCTAACGTTCTCTTCTCCATGTCCTACGTATCTGTAGTACTTTCTATATGATTTCCGACCTACTTGGACGGCTCATATCTTTACTTATGTCGCGCGCCTTCGCTGTAGTCTTTGCCGTCGTATCCGCCGCGGTCTTCGTATCCATTGCAGCCTTCACGCCCGCTGCGGTTTTCATATTCGTTGCGGCCTTCGTACTCGCCGTAGTCTTTGCCTTTGCGACCTTTTCCGACGCTGCAATCTCTCGCGATTGATCGCGCATGAGCTTGGAATCGATAGCGTGTGCCGGAGCGGGCTTTGATGCATTCTCCGCACCGGATACATTCAAGCGAAGCGTTGTCGTAATATCACGTCCATCTTTGCAGGTGCGGGCGCACGCGCCACACTTGATGCAGGCACGTGTTTATCAGCGCGATACCGCAAGATGGAGAGTCGATGAACTGAGTGAATAAAGGCGCCCGGCCAGGCAGATCCACTTGCAGAACGGACGATAAAACATGATTGCTCAAAAGCACGATCGTTGCCAAAATACTGAACTTCATCGTAAACTGAGTGTACCAAAGCGCCGCTTTGATACTCGAATCCGCGAGCAGAGAGGAATTGCTCCTGCACGTATGCGTTGACGCCACTTACATAAGGATCCCCCATGCCCACGGTATTTTGCAGCAATGCCGGAAGCGCCCGTACCATCGATCAAAATGCCATATGTTCACATACCGCAGCCATTTGAGTTTTGGTGCTGAACTTTAACGGGAAACGTGTGCAGGCAAATCCTGCACCAACCAAACGGACAAAGAAACCACAGACAAACCTACCCAGCAAGGTTCCGATCAAAATCAAAATGCCGGTAATATGTACGAAAGCTAAACTTTGAGGAGTCCTACCACCGCCTGGAACAGCTCCGATGGGGCGGGCGTTGCACGCAGGGGCAGGAATAACAATTTAATCGGGTACGCAGACCGACTTTGCCGAACCGGTGTGAGATGGTTTCCTTTTATGATTACTGAGAATGTGAGGGTCTGGTAAGGAGGCGCGCACGCCTGTACAACCCCTCTTCTGCAGCAAAGCTTTTGCGCTTTCCGAGGGCTCGTGCTCGATGCATACCTTATTCACGGGCGCACCTGCATGCCCACACTCCAAGGCAGTGCTCGCTTTTGACGAAAACGGTCTGAACCTCACCTGTGCGCTCAGATACCCCAGCCTACTGAATATGCGCAAAACCAAAACATGATTGGCACGAATCAAAAGCGACAATTTCTGACACACGCAAGTTTTGATTTCATACGCTCTCCCTTCTCCTGTGTTAGCAGTACAACAGAAGGGGTGTGCAAATCATTAAGTTAACCGTAAAACCAGCTTTGATATACAAAGCGAAGGACTCCAGATTTCCAAAGTCCTTCTCGCCATACGCTCCATGTCTTTGTCACCGTGCAGGTATGCGCTTACTTTGCTGCCTTTTCTTTGGCGCTCAATGGCGGCAAGCTGCTCGTCGGAAAGATGAATGGCTCCTGCGCTGTAGCCGACTCCACGCAACTTGAACGGTCTGCGCCTTCGCCTACGATTGATCCATGCCGCAGCGGTCGCGACCGTATACGGCATGGTCGCCTCGCGAGTCACCAGATCAAAACTCGTTTTCAAGCCTGAAAGTCGTCAGGACCGGAGAAGCGGTGCCCGAGGAAATTCCGTTTTTGCGAACTCTCGCTGGCAGCCGAGATCGCCAGTTTGATTACGGTTGAGCTGGTTGACCTCAGAATGCGCCGGTCGTAGTCAGCAGCCACGATGTTGCTCTCGAGGTGCATTTGTCGCAGGCGCTTGATAACGGCCTTACCGACCACGTGGTTCGCGGGCACGCAAGGTTGTGCGCATACGATATTGGGCGTGCCCGGTATCGATAAGATCGCGTCTCGGCTGCGCTAGCCAGCCCCTCACCATGGTGGTGCAGAGAAGAATCTGCTCGGCCTTCTTGTGCCGCTCAAAGATATCGGGATACGGCTCAAGCGGTCGCTCTTTTTCCAACATCGTATTGATGGGACCGCAGGCCCCTGAATAACTTGATGCGACCGCCATACGAAGGCTGGCTCTTAAAGCGGTGCCGAGTTCCTTGTTCGTGTTAATGGCGTTGGTCATGCCAAACAGGAAAAAGAGTCCACAAGCCCGGTACATTGGCCTCATCCTTCTGCTTCAATGACCTTGACCAGCTCGTTGTTGGCAGTCGGGTGAAATTTGACCAGAATCTCGCCCACCGCCTACGCGCGGCTACTACTCGATCATGCGTAGGCGGGCACCCATCAAAAGGCGTCCACGGTGTGTTGGCACATCTTGTAGAAACCTTTGCGGTTAATGGGTACCAAATGCGTGAACGTGCGTCAGCCATGGAGCTGGTCATAAGCTCATTTGCCACCGACTGCTCACAGCTTCATACGGACGCACGCGGTACAAAAGAGCATGATGAGGGTCGCCATATAAAAAGAGCCGTACACGGCGCGAATCAAAAGTTCGGGTTTGAAAAGTCTGAAGCAGGATTGTCTTCGTCAAGGCCTGAGCCGCGGAGATGAAAATGACGGGGACCTCGGATGGCCGGCGTCCTTCAGCAGCCTTACGGATGAGCGCGATGTGGTTGTTGCTCGGCAGCCACCGCCCGTTTGGAAATCAACACACGGCCGTGCGCGTCAAATCATATTGGCAGCACCGCCTCCATGATCTGACCGGTCACCAAGATTGACGGATAGCAGATGTCGTTGTTGACATAGCGTAGACCCGTGTCAACGGCACCCTGGTCAACCGAGAGCAGCACCACGTTGTGTCCCGCGCCTAGGCGGCTCCTCCACCAGCTCAAAGTGAATCGGCGCCATCTGCGGAGCCAGAATGGTATAGCCCTTCTCCTGCATTTCTTTGGTATAGCGCACCTTCTGCGCACGCTCTTTTGCGTCGCCGTACACCGGTACTCGCCTGCGGCTCCGTCCATCAAAGCAGCGCACGCCGGCGATACCGGTTGCTACCCTGAGGCACTCCGGCGAGAAAGACCCGTGTCTCTGGCTTTTCCAGCGAACCGTCGGCCATGTGCACACCGACAGAGTGCAGCCTCTTCAATCTCTCCCGCCGCCGTAGCACGTTCAAGTTCTGCTCGCTGCTCTTTCAGGGCCGGCCATGAAGCGCAGACGGATGCGGATAGCGCCGCGCCATGTGGAGACCTGGTCAACAACGAGCACGTACTCATCTTGCCAGAAGCTTCCAGAATCTCTGGACCTGGTCGGTGGCGGTCGGTGCGTCAAGACCGCGGCTTCGAAGAGAAGAAGAGCTGGATGAGGTCGAGATCGTTGCGGGATGCCACAAAGCGAGCCGCACGGTACAGACGTGAAGTGAAGAACATCCACTGGTCAACCACGCGAATCCGGGCGCTCCGGCGGCATTTGTGCGCTGCCGAATCACCTCCAGTAAGCTGGCAAACCAGACAGTGCACGAGTTCAGGGAATGGCATGTGGTTTGTCTCGGGATCGTTGTGGTACCGGTCGACCGCAAAGCACGATGCCGTGCGCGTGATGCGCTCAATCCACGCGAGACTCGTCACCGGCGCGGTGCCAGCGTCCTTGAATTTCAATGTCGGCCTGCCATGCCGCATCGACCGCCGTCAATGTTCGGCGCGCGTAATGTGTTCCTCCGCGGAAACGTCCCGCACCGGCCATTGCTGCGTCCTTCTCCGCGCTGTTCGGAAAGCAAGCTCGTACAAAGCGGCGCCCGAGCTCGGACTTCTTGTCGTAGGAATAAGGGTGCGGTATTCGACATTCGGTGCGGACAGCTCATCCACATTGAGGCCAAGGGCCTGCCCGGATAACTCCGCGACAATCGGACGGATTGCGGCAGATTTGGTTGCCGGACTCGTCTTCCTTGCGCTCCCAACGAGATACGAGCATCGAGATGAAGTCGAGCCTTTCTCCAGCAGGTACCGCGGTGTGCCCGTGGGAAAAGCTTGGCCGGATAGCTCGCCGATTCCGACGCATGGACTCAATGCCTGCTGTCGTGCGTCGCTGCGGTGGTCTGAGTCCGACAAAACTGACCGAGAAAGCCCAGCCGAGTGAGAAGAACGTGTGCCAGAACGGATAATTCTCGTGCATGTTGAGCGCACGCGGAATGCCAGCTTAGTTTGCCGCGCGGAGCCATCGCTCCCTTTGGCGGCGGCGATTCACGGTCAAAAGGCAGCTTGTTCTTGAACGCAAAGAGGTTGCCTCATTTTCTTGCCGCGTTTTCTGCCGCACCCTTCTCGCAGCGTTTGCCCAGTAATAAACGATGTCCGCCGCCGCCAAAATGATTGATCGTCAAAAGGCAGCTATTGGGACAGATGCGGCAGTGCGTATTGGTGACGCAACCTCCAAAGGTTGTCAGTGATTGCCTCTTTGTCAAAAAGCGTTGAGACCCGTGGCTCCCGCACGATCGCGGGCGAGAGACGCCGCGCCGTACGCCGCCCATCGTGCCGGCAAGCCGTCCGGACGAATGACGTCACGCGGCGGTGGCAACTCAAACGCACGCAGCGTTGCGTCCGACCTCAAAGGTGCCGCCCTGGCGCGATGCGGTGATCGCCGGTTTCGTTGAAATCGCGGGTTCGATGACTTTGAACAAGGGCGTTTTTGATGACGGAGTAGGAAAGACCGGCAACCACATGTCGCCAATGTTTGCTTCTTTTTGCGCCTGCCGGCGCGAGTTCGTGAAGACGATGTCGCGCGATCCGGAATGTCAACGGCATGTGCGCCTTGGTTGCCACCTGCGCAAATTCTCGAACGTCCATTTCATGGAATCGCAAAGACGCAATGGTGAGACACGTCACGCCGAGCGACTTCATTCAGCATGATGTGCTCAATGACACCGTCTGCTGCAAACACGCCATGTCCTGGCCGCCGATGTCGAGAGTATGAAGTCAACGTCGGGCACGAACAGCACGGCACCGCGCAGGTGGGCGACTGTCTCCAATCTCGCCGGAATCCGCGCGGGTGCTTCAATCAGGATGCCTTCACGCATCGTCGTAGTCGCGGCTGGCCAATGGTGCAAATCATGGGCGTAGTAATGATGGAGTCATGATCTTGCGGGCGGTGCCGAGGATATCGCCGTTGTTGTCGTCATTACCAGGTATAAAGCAGCTCGCCCTTCTCGCCCACAACTGCGGCTTTCGCGGGTGGTTGAGCCGGCGTCTGCCGATAAACGCATGACATGCGCCGGAGGATCTCCTTTGAACGACCTCTTTGTTGTGGCCTTGCCCGCTCATAAGGCGGTAATCGGCCTCCGTTGCACACGTCAAGACGGGCAGCCTCCGATCTAGGCGCTCCCTTAAGGTTATGGAGGCTTCGGTGAGGCTCGGTAAGCGATGGATTGAACGCTCGGTCTCTCCGGCAAGGGCCGCTCCCGTGGCAACAAAAGGGTGGGCGATCCAGGCGCGATGATGCTCGTCGTCCAAGTTGAGGCGTAATATGAAAACGGCGACGCAGCTCAGAAGGTATTGCGAGAGGGACCGCCAGGAAGGCAACATGTCCGCGAGATGGGATGGCCGCAGAGCCAAACGCAGAACCGTCTGATTTTGCGACGGCCACGAGAAGATGGACGCCGCAGCATCGGCGGGCGCCGCACCCTCGTTCGGCTGCTGCGCATCCGGACTTTGCAAACGCGCCTGCAGCAGACGCTATCGGATAAATCTGCTTTGCATCCTTGGCAAGGTCGTTGAGGCGGCCAGCATCGGTTTTTGAGCAAGGATGCCATCGGTCGATAAACGCACCGGTACGCGCGGCACACGTGCGTTCATGCGCTGCTCGATGCCGTTGTCAAAGTGAGATTAGTCTTTGCGTCCTCGCCACCAAGCTCCAATGCCCGTCGGTCTTGGGATAGACCTCAACCGCACGCTTTGACGCGATGACTTTTACACTGAGACAAGAACTCCAGGTCAAGCCATTGGGCAAGCAACATACCGCGCTCGATCCGGTAATGGCCGCATGCATGAGGGGCGTCGATAACACGTTGAGCCTCAAAAAGCTCTGGAGCCATGCCCGAAAGACGTCGGTGTGAAGTGACGCTCGTGGTTGGCATGGAAACGGCGTGCCGTTTCGTCAATGATGGAAAGGATTTGACGGTAGTGGAACCAACGCGTCGATGCCAAGCATGAAGGTGGGCATCGAGTCAGGTCAACGTTTGCGCGGAGCAAGCTCCGCTCCATTCTTCTTCGAGAGCTTCGATCTTCTCGATTATTACATTATTACTCTCTCCAAGAACCAACGTTGCCAAAACCGACGAGGATATCCAACGATTGGTTTGCCGTAAAAGATCGCCCAGCGCCACAAACATGAAGCGCGGTCGTAAAGCCAACCGTCTGTTCATCGCTTTCCACCATGCCACCGACAAACCAGCGCGCAAAGCGCAAACTTCGAAAATGGCGAGTGGTAGTAGTCAGGAAACATGCGCGCGGGTTCAAATTGTGAAGGCGCGCTGCGTGCTTCATGAGCCGTCGCGGGCGCTCGGCAACGCAGGGGTCCCCCACCTTTGCTGAAAGCGACCATAATTAGAGGCGCGTTTACGGATAACCGAAGCTCAGCAGAGCGGGACAGAGCCTGCGAGTCAAGTGCATCTTTCAGTTGCTCAAGATTGACGGAAGCGCTGGACCGGGCGCAAGCTCTTGAAGCGCACATCTTGTTCAACCAGTCCAGCCAGTTGGGGATATCTTTAAAATGGAATTAGAACGTACGGCGCGTCACTCCGCACGATAGAAATGGCAGCCGTAACGGTCGCTTGAGAAAGATCGCGACTGCGTCAGTCTCTTCCGCAAGTGCGTCTGAGAGTTACGCAAAGCCGTGTTCGCAGGGCGATCAAGTTGAGGCGTCGCCAGACGAACGGCTGCGTTTCCTTGGGCAAATCCGCTGTACTGTGTCATACGCGCCTTTCACTCGTTATTTCACACGGTGGGCATTGTTGCACACTCTGAAATATTGCATGCGGGGTCGACACTACTTGCATAACGGGTAGTTTTTTATGTTTCTGGTGCTCACTCAACAGGCTAAAGCGCGAAATAAATTTCGCCTGCGGATTTGCAGACGCGTTGATCGTAATTTCGTAGCCACGAGGTTACGACAAAGTAAAGCGAGGAGGTCTACGAAAGAACGTATGTACCTGACTAGTACTGCCAAGGCGCAAGTATGAGCCGTTGCCATGCCTGCAAAGTTGGTATGTATTAACCATGCCGCAGAGTATGGTTAGTAAATGCCCAACGCGCAGTTGACAGCGCTACAACAGTACCAACTTATGGCGCATTTGGCAGCGCTGTTCCGGCGGTACCAACTTGGCGCGGCGCGCTATTTCAACAGTACCAACTTGGCGTTTCAGCACTGCTCTTTCGGCACTAAAAGGGAAATCAAAAGGCCTCAATTGTCACACAAAATAATAGCATATTTCCATCTTGAACATGCTATTTTCTGTAGTGCTGTTTTGCCTATCCGTCACTACTCACGGTGTATGGCTGCCTTGGTTGCCGAAGCGATTCGCCCGGCATCGACGCATCAGCCACGCAATCGGTAACCGGGTGATCGTAGCCCTTCTCGGCGGCAAAGTTAAACATCAGTACGGAACTGCTCCACTCAGCAATCTGCTCGGACCGCACCGCATCAATCATATGCACTGGCATCGGCTGCCAGCGCCCAGCGATCCATATGGTTCAGGCGGGCATGTCGCTGTAGTCGTAGAACCCTGCTCTTCTATCCGTGAACCTTGAGTTGTCGTGGTTCCGGACGGTTCCGATCAAACGATGAATGGTGCGCATACGCATGGAACGCAAAGAGTATAGGCTTATCTGCCGAAGAGCTTGTTGAACTCCTCATTGAAGCGCTTGGTCGTTCTCTCATTCTGGATCTTGAGTTCAAGCACGGCCAACCGTGAGCCTTGTGCAGTTGTAAGCATATCAAGGGCTGGGAAGGCTCCATAGTGGGCACGTCTTACGCGGGATGCAAGGACGACATAGTAGTCTTGCTGAACGTTTGACCATTTCCATAACGGCTCCGCCTTGGGCTCTTATAGCGCCTATCAGGGTAACCGCTGTTGTAACGGGCTGCCCGCCGCGAAAATGGCGTTGACGTGCAGTTGGTGGGTATAACGCCTGCCCATGCCAACAGAAGATTGGCATCGGCCCGGTGTACAGATGTTTACCACGTACTGGTGACTGTTCCGCGCTTGTTGGGGCAGCGTGACGAGCCGGGTCCTGGTGAAGAGTACGTTGTGGTCTGTCGCTACAGCTGTTGATAATGAATTGACGCAAGGGATATCATGGTTGCCTCGGCCTTGCCGTGCTGGTGTCAGCCACGATTCACAATGTTACGAAAATGACTCATCGCTGGACGGATACCATAACGACCGGTCAGCACGTAACCCTCAAGCGGACATCGCATTGATGCTCGGAAGCTGTTCGATGACGTTGCCTACGGGCGAAATAACCGTCATTTTCAAAGTCATCATTAAAACCGCTAAACATTCACTGCTTGTCCGTCACTTGGAAAGAGGGCTGCAGGCGGTTTGATACCGTCTCATCGGACCCAAAAATGGAGTCGACGGTTCTTGTTGATATAAGATCCGGCCGTGTACTCACCAAGTGCAGGTTGCCCTCAGTAGCTCAAAACCGTGGCCTTCTCGCCACAGGGATCTCTCATACTCGCGAGCATCGGGCGGATCAAGCGACTGGCGAAGAAGGCCGCCGTGGTTGGTTGGCGCCCAGGCGAAGCCTCACCCAGCAGGCATGAAGGACGTAACCTCAGGACGAATAGCGCCGTTCTCATCAAGAGCTGTTCAGGCCTGTATGACTCAAGCCAATCGCACCAGAATCTGGTAAAGCCTCGATATCACGGGCAGACGCCAGAGGCTACAAATTGCGCACGCCATGAGCCCTCGGTCTTCTTGCACCCGTCAATATAAGACGGACACGTCCAACCGCCGGAACGTACGGAAAATGATCTGTCGGATAGTACACGGGCAGGATGCATCGCCTGCAGCAGCGCGACTCTTGATGGAACAAATCTCTCAAAGCTGCCTCGAAGTGCAGCCGGCGGCGATGGATGAGCGCGCGGTCCTCGTTACTCGAACCAGCAACAAAAGGTATGGGGATGATATCCCATACCGCGGAAGAACTCGCCCGCAACTCTCCGTCGGAAATGCGAAAGAATGGTTGGATTGGCGATCTTATAACCACCGTTCAGATGAAGAATCAAGCAACACAATGCCGTAAGTGGCAGATCCTGCGCTTGGCTTGTTCGTCTGCCAACTGGTGTAGAGGTCCGATCTCAGACTCACCGTCGCCCTACAGCAACGGCCAAAAACATTGGTTATCAAGAACCACCATAGGCATGGGACAACGGTATGTAGCCGAGCTCCGCCGCCTCATGGATGGATCCGGGGGTTTCGGGGCGTAGTGAGAGGAATGCCGCGGGATGGGAAAACGGCGGAAGAACTGGAACCTGCCTCATCGTTGGTGATGAACAGGTAGGTTTCGTACGTGCCATCAAGCAACGACTGGGCCATTGACCGGTCCTATGACGGGACGCCGAAGAATGGTGTTCTACGGATTGGCGGGTCACGGATAAAGAAGCGGTTAACGTGTGGAAACAGAAATTCAAACCAGGCGTCGTTCCCAATTCCCTGATCGTTGCTTGACATCTTCCCGGTTAAATCTTCCTTCCATGGGAGAGGTTGCTGCGCAGATAAATCTGGCCAATGGAAGATGGTTTGCCATGCGCCGTTTGTCACGACACCGGAAAGTTCTTCCTCAAATTGTTGATTGAGCCTTTGCCAGGTGTCCGATAACAGGCTGAGCCAGTATTCCTCCCTTTACGTAGTGTTTGCATGACTAACACCGACGCTCCTCTTTTTATGTTCTTCCCAGTGTAAGTGGTAAAACGTTTATCATTTGAAATTTTCTTTCTCAAAATTCTTGCCTTTCAGCTGTCATCATCTAAGTTACCGGGTTGCCTGTTGCAGATTGGGCAGCTCCATCGATTCGAGAAGCCGTTGGTGGTCGCTAACGGCTCTCTTCTCAATCATAATCTGTCGTGCCTTTCGGACAGGTACTTTACTGTTTCTGCAGCTAAAGTTGCCAACTGCTACCGGCTCCAAAAGCAAGAAGAGTATTTCCATGGACTTACCTCCTTCCTCAGGAGATACCCGCCGGCACAGGCTGCTGATAGCCACTTTGGGCGTACCAAAGTAATTTGACCGTTTTTGACCGCCAACATGTGGTTTCATCAAAAACGGCACCTCCAGTAAAGTGCCGTTCATATCGATGCAAATTTTACAGCATGGAATCATGCATATATAAATTATCCGCTTCTCCCACACCGTGCGAAACACGAGCAAGAAGAAGAGGATTCAAGTGAGGCTGCTCTGGTCAAACAGCTTCGCGGAAATACGCTCACCGTCGTAAGCGCTTCTCGTCAGAAGTCAAGCGTTTACGTGCTTCTCCTTCTCGACAATCCCCAGGTCTTGCGCTCAAGGATAATACCGGCTGCCATATCAATGGGATCATACTTTTCTCGTGGCACCAGAATGCTACGGATGCGATGCCCGCGCTCCGACATTCATGGCACTCCTTTCATATCCGGACTCTTCCGCAAACCTCACGACGGAACAGAGCCATCAAACTTTAAGCGCCAGATAACCGCATCTCCGCCCTGGGCAGCGACCATATCTGCAAGTTTGCCAAACCCTCACCGTTGGCAATCTGACCACGAGCAGGTCTCGCCTCGCTTCCCTTACCCGCGGTTCAGCATATTGGCAGCAAACTCCAGCACAGACGGCTTGATCAAATCCTCGGGACCTTCGCCTCGAAGGGTGGCTGCAACCTCAGCAACCTCCAACGCATTGCCGATGTTTTTTGCCCAGCGGACGATCCATACCGGTAATCAAAGCAGCAGTTATTGCAACCTACATGCTCGCCGGTGAAACCGCCGCTGAAACAGCTCGTAGCCGAGTCCCACAGATCTTCGCCACAAAGGCACCGGAACCGCATTTAACATCCAAGAATGCAATTTGAACCTGGGGCAATTTTCAACTCGACATGATGGACGATGCGATGGGGGCACACTGTCAACCGTAGCCAGTTACGTCACGCAGTGCCGTACAATTTTTGTCCGCCGGTACCGGATTTCCTGTTTGTCCATTGCTAACTATAATCTCACTGACCTGTTTGAAAATCGGGTTCAAATCTCGGAAAGCCGGGGAATGGACTCAAGTTTGTCCAGCGTGCCGCCCGTATGGCCCAAACCGACCGCTCATCTTGGCAGCTTTCACCAAGCGATGCCATTCAGGCCACGACAGCGTGGTTATCGTAACACCACGCCGGTTGAATTAACCCGTAACTTTGATACCGGGAATGGCGAGAGATCCATCATATCACCGACTCGGCCATGGCCATGGTAAAACGGCGGTTTCGCGGCGTCATACCCTCTTAAAAAGATGGCCATTGCCAGCGCCGGATGCCTGATAGTCAGGAGTCTCTGGGATACTGCGGAGATGAAAAAATCAAATCTCTTCATCGGTGGCTCGCGCCATCACTTCTTCTCAATTACGTCCGTACATGCGCGCAAGATGTGTCCTTTCTATAACGGCACCACCGGTGGTGCGTCCACGGTGGTACGTTCCTCATACCTACATTCGCTAATGGTTTTTCCCGCTTGCGAATCTCCGCTCAACAAGTCGCCACCGCCTTACCCGGACCACTTTCTCCTAAATCTTCAGGACCAAATCCATGGGCAAAATCTCACGAAGCAAAAACTCGCGTGGCACGAGCCAGCCGACCCAAAATCACCGAACATCAGGTCACTACTCCCCGAATTACCTGGCGGCACACCGCACGGTGTACCGCCTCCTCACGGACAGCAGGTCCACCAGCCACGACGTCGCAGAAAATTCCTCTGGCCCTCAAAACGGCTCGAAACGCGGTTCTTTCAGCACGGCTGTCAGTGTCATACGGCATTTTCAAGGTTTACCACCGTAGTTAGACCGTCGGCTGCAAACAGAGCAGCTCCCACTACAAAATGAGAATACGGCGCAGGCCTTCTCGCGAGCTTTCACTTACAAGCTCTACGAAACCTGAGCCTCCGGCATCTCGTTAAACAATAAAATCAGCAGCCATCTTATCGGCTTCCCTTAACATACGGAACGCCATCAGCCTTTGGAGCTAAGCAATACGTAACCC